>Ga0129299_1002804_pt1 | contig 11485 bp, 7 predicted proteins | sample ConPoolayeCmetaG_FD_94477 | JGI IMG/M metagenome (GOLD analysis project Ga0129299, IMG submission 94477) | Hot spring microbial mat communities from California, USA to study Microbial Dark Matter (Phase II) - Cone Pool mat layer C metaG ... | reverse complement strand
GTCCTACCGAGCCGCGCCCGTCAGGAAGCCGAACGGAGCGCGCGCGTCCTACCGAGCCGCGCCCGTCAGGAAGCCGAACGGAGCGCGCGCGTCCTACCGAGCCGCGCCCGTCAGGAAGCGGTCTTCCCTCCGCTCCCTCACGGTCGCGGCTCGGATTGCCTGGCCGCAGCTCGGATTGCCTGGCCGCAGCTCGGATTGCGTGGTCGCGGCTCGGGCTGCGTAGCGTCCTGCCTCCCCAGGTGGGGTGCGCGGAATTTCGGACCGACAAGGTCCGGGAGCGGTTGCGAAACCCGAACACCCGGCATTCGGCAGGCGCCACTTTCTCCCCAGAACCCTCTGGGCAAGCCCGGGCCGGGGCAGTAGACTACTATTTTGGGTGACGCGGCGGTGAAAGCGAGCCTGCGCGGCCCCCTTCGGAGGGTACGGTCGGCTGCGCCGATCGCGGCCACCGGCGATTAGGGCGCAGTCCGGGTGCGGGCTGATGTCGGGTCGCCTCACAGCGGCCCATTTTTGTTGAATGGCGCGTCGCATACGCGGCACCGCGGCACGGCCGGGTCGGCGTGCAGCGTGCTCAGGCTGGTTCGAGCTTGGCGGGAGCGACTATGAGCCAGGAATTACTACGCATCATCGACAGCATCTGTCGGGACAAGAACATTGACCGCGAATCGTTCCTGGCCGACCTGGAAAGCGCCATGGCCAGCGCGATCCGCAAGGCCCACGAGGACGCGCAAGAGGCCGAGGTCAAGCTCGACCCGGCGACCGGCAAGATCCAGGCCACCGTTGACGGTCAGCCGATCGATGTGCAGCTTCTCGGCCGGATCGCCGCCCAGACCGCCAAACAGATGATTATCCAGAAAACCCGCGAGCGCGAGCGCGTCAGCATCCAGGAGGAGTTCACCGAGCGACGCGGAACGATCGTGACCGGCACCGTGGTCCGCGAGGAGCGCGGCAACCTGATCGTGAACCTCGGCCGCACGGATGGGTTCCTGCCCCGAAGCGAGCAGATCCCCGGCGAAACGCACCAGGTGGGCGAGCGCATCCGAGTCCTGATACTGGACGTCCGCGACCAGCCGAATCAGGTCAAGATCATCCTCTCCCGCTCGCACCCCGAGTTCATCGTTCGCCTGTTCGAGCTGGAGGTGCCCGAAGTCGCGGACATGACCATCGAGATCAAGGCGCTCGCCCGCGAAGCCGGTTACCGCACCAAGGTCGCCGTCAGCAGCATCGATTCCAAAGTGGACGCGGTCGGCGCCTGCGTCGGCGTCCGGGGCAGCCGCATCAAGAACATCGTCGACGAGCTTGGCGGCGAGAAGATCGACATCGTCCGCTGGAACGAGTCCAGCCAAATCCTGATCCAGAACGCGCTGAAACCCGCCGAGGTCCAGGAAATCGCCCTCTGCTTCGAGCTCGGCAAGGCCACTGTCGTCGTCCCCGAGGATCAGCTCTCGCTGGCCATCGGCAAGCGGGGGCAGAATGTCCGTCTGGCGGCGCGCCTCACCGGCTGGGACATCGACATCCTCACCCCCGCTGAATACAACCAGCACCTGGAGAGCCTCGAGCGAACGGTCAAGTCCGTCGAGGGCGCCAGTGACGTCCTGATCGATCAGCTCGTCGCTATGGGGTGCGTCTCGGTCGCCGACCTGGACGAAGTGGGCCCCGACCCGCTCATCAAAGAACTCCACATCGACCCCGAGCTGGCCGGACGCATCGTCGAAGCCGCCGGCGAAGAGGCCATCCGTCAGGAAGAGCAACGAGAGGCGGCCGAGAGGGCCCGCAAAGAGGCGGAGGCCGCCGGCCTGACCGCGCCACAGGAGACCGAACCGGCCGAGGGCTACGCCCAGTTGGAAGCCGAATCAGAGGCCTCCGCCGCCGAAGCCACCAGTGCAACGGCGCAGCCTCTGGGCGACGTCTCCACGGACCTGCCGGCAGCCGAACCGTCCGGAGAAACTGACCACGCTGATGCGTCGGCCGGCGATTCACCCATGGGCCCGCCCGAAGTGCAGCCGGAAGGCCTGGGCCCCGAGGACCCTCCGTCAGCGCTGCCCAGCACCCGCATGGCAGACGGCTGATTCCGGCCTCCCCAAGGTCCGAACCGGGCTGGAGTGTTCTTGCCGGCGGGCCAACCCGCCAGCCGAGCAATCCGCAGGCGGCGGGTGCGTACCGGAAGATCTCGCCGACAGAGAATGGGCGGGTCAGATCAACGTCGAGTTATCGGGCTATACGAGGCCGCCGCCGCGTAGATGCACATACCGGCGGCCCCTGAGCCGCAATGGTCCCACCCACTGCTGGACGGCCCATCGACGGCGAGGCCGGCGTCCGGGCGGGCTGTCGCTAGCAAGTGTTGCCGGGCCGGCGCCGTCCGGGCGACCGCCGGCCTGGCCAAGCCGAGAATGTGCCGCTTCTGCAAGTCAACGTGACCGACAAACCGGACGATGATTTTGCCAGACCATGACCACGGAAGTGGCCCGGACACGTACGGATCGCTCTGAGACTTTTCGTTGGGTCCGGCCCGGCGAACCCCGTGCGGAGGCATCATCGTGAACGTCAGCTACATCAACCCTTTCGTTGAAAGCGTGGGGAGCGTGTTTGAGACGATGCTGAATGTTCACCCGCGACGAAGCTCGGTAAGCATCGCCGACGGCGACAACAACGGGGCGAGAGTGACGTCACTGATCGGCATCACCGGTTTGATCCACGGCTGCGTGGCGCTGTCGTTTCCGCCCGACACCGCGCTCAAGCTGGCCGGGCGTCTGTTGGGGTCACAGCCCAAACAGATCAACAGCGAGGTGATTGACGCCATCTCGGAGCTGGTCAACATTGTGGCCGGCTCGGCCAAGGCCAAGTTCAACGCGGACCCGCCGCTGCAACTGGGGCTGCCTACGGTGGTTGAGGGAACCGGCTACCGCGTCAAATACCCGAGCAACTCGGTCTGGCTGGAGGTGAAGTTCGACTCCGAGGCCGGCAGCTTCAGCATGGAACTGACCTACAGCGCCCAGAGAACCTAAGAGGCTGATGCGATGAAAGCACTGGTGGTCGACGACTCGATGACCATACGTCGGATTGTCATCAAGGCCCTCGCCCTGGCGGGCATTGCCGACGCCACCGAAGCCGGCGACGGGGTCGAAGCCGTCAACGCGGTGAACCAGTCGGACTTCGACCTGATCCTGCTGGACTGGAACATGCCCAAGATGAGCGGGATCGACACGCTGCGCGCGATACGGCAGGCCGGCAAGAAGACCCCGGTCATCATGGTTACCACCGAGGCCGAGAAGTCGCGCGTCATCGAGGCCATCAAGAGCGGTGCCAACGACTACCTGATCAAGCCCTTCTCCCCCGACCAGCTCGCCGCCAAGGTCAAGCACGTGCTGGGCGCCGCCGCCCGGTGAGGCGCTGGCCGCGGCGAAGCGGCTGCGGCTCAAGCCTGCGCGGTTCGGCCGGGCCGGTGGGCTTCGGCCCGGCACGCTGACGTCTGGTGGGTTCCTCCCAACACGGGTACCATGTCGGGCGCTTTGGACCGAGACCGCCATAGCCTGGCTGGGTAGCGGCGCGTAGGCAAGCTCGAGCGCGCCGTTGGCGACGCGCAAGATGCGGCTGATTGTCCTGCAACAAGGTGCGATGATTGCCGACGTGGTCTGCGGGGCGGAGGCCATCTACGTCGGTTCGCATCAGGACTGTCGCGTGTACCTGCCTGATCCGCGCATCGCCCCCAAGCAGCTGGTGATCTACCCGGATGGGCAAGGCTGGAGCGTGAATCAACTCGCCGCCGAGTGCCCGGTTCTGATGAACGGCGGCCAGCTATGCGAGAAGGCCGGCCTCAAAACCGGCGACGAGATCACGCTGCTCGACTACATGATCCGCGTGTATCCCGAGTACATCGAGCAGCCCGGCGCCAGACTGGAGATGGGCACTTCGCGCGCTCAGCTCGAGCGCTTCGCGGCGTCGCGTCTACCCGCCGGCACGCTGATAAAGAAGGCCGACGAGCCGCTGACCGTGCGGCCCGGGCAAGCGCTGAAGATCGGGGAGATCAACCTGGCCGTATCGCAGTGCTCGCTGATCGAGCAACTGATGGACGTCGTCCTCCAGGCCCTTCTGGTGAACTTCGCCGGACAGCGAGCCTGGATGGGGGTAAGACGGGTCAACTACGGGCCGATGGAGTACGTTGAGGGCAGGCTGCTGACCGGTCAGACCACGGATCTGCCCGAGGCCGCCAACGTTCTCAAGCCGCGCGTCCTGGATCGGGGGCAGTTCGTGCTGGTGCCGCTGCTGAGCGCCGAAGACCGAACGTCGATCCTTGCGGGCCCGCTCCCGGGACCGCAGGGCACGCTCGGCATGCTGTACGTCGACACCGGCAACAGCGGCCGGCGCTTCGAGTCGCAGGACCTGGACTTCTTCGTACTGCTGTCCACCGTCTTTGCGGCCCAACTGGACGCGATCTTCAAGCAGATCGCCCGGGCCCGCTCGGCCATGGTCGAGGGCGAGGTCGCGGTCGCCCACGAAATCCAGCGCCGGCTCACACCCCGCAAGCTCCCGCAGTGGGACCAGTTGCAGTTCGGCGCCTTCCGCGAGATGGGACGGGCCAACACCGGGGACATTTACGACGTCGTCAAGCTCAGCAACGGCCAGGCCAGCTTTATGGTCGCCCACACCCCGGCAGGCGGCGCGATCCCCAGCCTGCTGATGGCCCAGGCCGAGGCAACCTTCCGCCTGGCCGCCCTCCACCAGGAACCCCCGCACCTGATCCTCCGCTCCCTCAACTGGCTGCTCTACGACGGCGAAGCCGATCACCCGCTCAACTGCTTCGTGGGGCTGATCGACCCGGAAAGCGGCCAGATGCAGTATGCCATGGCCGGCCAGACCGGTGCGTACATCATCAACAACCGCGGCGATGAGCGGCGTCTGGGGCCTGACCAGCCCACGCCACCGCTGGGTGTGTCCAAGGCGCCAGCCTACCCGGTGCTGCCAGAGCGTCTTGAGCCGGGCGAGACGCTGGTGCTCTTTACGCCGGGGGTCACGACCGCGAAGAACCGCGACGAGGAGACGTTCGGCGAGGAGCGGTTCGTTAACATCTTGTGCGACGGTTTTGGGCAGCTTGCGAGCACGATGCTGAAGGAAATGTTATCGGACCTGCGCCACTTCACCGAGGGCGGCCTCCAGCCCGACGACATCACCGTCCTGCTCGCCCATCGCGTCGCTCAACCGTAGCCTGCCGCCACCAGCCGCCTGCCATCCACGCCTGCATCCAGGCCCAACGGCGCAGGAAAAAACCCGGCGGCGAGTCGCGTCCGAAGACGCCAACCCTGCCGCCGAGCTTGTAGCGGTGCATCACTCATCGTTCGAAGGGGAGCCTAGTGATGCACACTAAAAACCAGTGATGCACACTGAAAAAACGGAAGGACCGACGACCAGCCGATCCTCCCAGCCTTGGTCCTTACCAAGCGGCCCGCGAAGGCGCGTGTCCGGAATTCGGTACCGTTTGCGTCCGCCGGTTGGCTCCCGACATCCGCGGACGTCGTACCCCTGAACCCTGCCCTTCCTTCTGGCTCCCTTTTGAAGGAAGGAAAAGGACAAAAACCGGTGACAACCTTCCCACTCATTGGCTCCCACATCGCGTTGGAAGGTGCGCTTCTTCCTTACCCTCACGCACCCCGACTGGCAGCCTGGTAAAAACCGCTAAATGCTAGGCCGACACTTCCGGCGTTTTCCACTTCCGGACCCAAAAATAAAGATTTTCCGGCATGGCCGCGCCCTGGCCCAAAGCGCTTGCCGGCGTATCGGGCCGGCGGGCCGGCGGTTCGCACGGCGGTGACCCTGCTGTCCTCATCGCGGCCCGTCCGATCGCCCCGAGGCCGGGTCGGCGCCCAGGCTCGCCAAGGCCCGCCGCGACGGCTATATTAGCCTGATAGAGATAGTTACCAGACGGCCGCCCGGGCTGAGGGCGGCGCGCCGGTGGGCAGGAGCGAAGTGTGACGATCAAGGCGAGCGAGCTGAAGAAGGGCAAGGTCATAACCCACGAGAATGGCCTGTATTCGGTTACGGAGGTGACGCGGGTGTCGAAGGGAAACTGGAGGAGCTACCTCCAGGTCAAGCTCAAGTCCCTCAAGACCGGCCAGATCATCGACGTCCGCTTCTCCGTGGATGACCGAATCGAGACCGCGTTCGTCGACACGCGCCCGCTGGAGTACCTCTACCGCGATGGCGACCACCTGGTCCTGATGGACCAGACCACCTACGATCAGATCACGATCCCGATCGACCTGGCCGGCGGTGCGGAGCTGTACCTGCGCGGCAACGAAACCGTCACCTGCTCGTTCATCGACGGCAAGATCGTGGGCTTCGAACTGCCGAACGTGGTCGAGCTGACGGTGACTGACACTCCGCCGGCCGTAAGAGGTGCTACCGTCACGAACCAGGCCAAGGACGCCGTGCTGGAGACGGGCTTGCGGGTGAAGGTTCCCCCGTTCATTGAGAACGGCGAGATGATCCGCGTGGATACCCGCACCGGCGAATACGTGGAACGGGCCAAGTAGAACGGAGTGATAAGTGCCAAAGTGACAAACCGATAGAGGCGCGCCTCCACCGGCAGCAGGTCGACGGCACGCGGCACTCCGCCCCTCCTCGCCCCATCACCCGGACGCGGCAATGAACTGGCTTCTCACCGTTGGCGACACCGACATCCTCCGCGACGCGGTCAGCCCCATGGCCGTCTTCTGGCACCGCCTGCGCCAGGGGAGCAGCTGGCTGGTGGCCGTCGGAGCGGTGGCGGCGGTTTCAGCGGCGTTGACCCTGGCGTTGGTGCTGACGCCCGCGGACGACCGGGCCGTCGTACCGCGCGACGGGCTGGCGGTCGCTCTGTCGGTGGCGCTGATGGCCCTGGTGGGGCTGGTCATCTGGCTGGTGTTCAAGTTTGCGCCGTCGCGCAACGACCGGATCGTAATCCGGCTGCGGCAGTTCGTCCGCAATCGGGTCGATCCGCGGGAAGCGCAGCTTCGCCAGCTCAGTGATGACGAACTGCGCGCCAAGACGGCGGAGTTCAAGCGGCGGCTGGCCGCGGGGGAGACGCTGGACGATATCCGCCCGGAGGCGTACGCCTGCGTGCGCGAGGCTTCGCGACGGGCCCGGAACCACCGGCAGTTCGAGTGTCAGCTGATCGGGGGGAAGGTGCTGGAGGACTGCAACGTCGCGGAGATGCGGACCGGCGAGGGCAAGACCATCGTCTGCTACATGGCCAACTACATGAAAGTTCTGGCCGGCCTGAAGGTCCACATGGTGACGGTCAACGACTACCTGGTGAAGCGCGACGCCGAGTTCTGCCGTCCGATCTTCGACCTGCTGAACGTCTCGGTGGGCTATATCACCGCAGACATGGAGACCTACGGGCCCGAGGCGGAGCCGCGCCGGCAGGCCTATGCCTGCGACATCACCTACGGGACCAACAGCGAGTTCGGCTTCGACTATCTGCGCGACAACATGAAGCACCACGTGCGCGACCAGGTTCAGGGGCCGCTGCAATACGTGGTCGTGGACGAGGTGGACTCGATTCTGATCGACGAGGCGCGCACCCCGCTGATCATCTCCGGCCCGGCGCACGACGACGTCAGCAACTACCGCGTGGCGGATCAGGTCGCCCGGACGCTGATCGCCAGGCAACAGCAGGCCAACCGCGAGACGGCCGCCCGGCTGGATGAGCTGGAGCGCAGCGCGCCGCCGGAGATGCGCAACAACCCCAAGTTCGCCGACGCGATCAAGAAGTTCCGCGCCGATCCGCTGTGGCTGTCCAGCGACGAGGGCGAGGCCATCGGGCACCGCCAGTACTTCGTGGTCGAGCTGGACCACAAGAGCGCCCACATGACCGAACATGGGGCCAAGGCAGCCCAGGCCGAACTGGGCATCGGCTCGTTCTACGACAGCAAGAACATGAATTGGCCGCACTACATTGACAACGCCCTGCGCGCCCATCTGTGTTATCAGCGGGACAAGGAGTACGTCGTTCAAGACGGCCTGGTGATCATCGTGGACGAATTCACCGGCCGGCTCATGCACGGTCGGCAGTGGTCGGACGGACTCCACCAGGCGGTCGAGGCCAAGGAGAAGGTCACCATCAAGCAGGAAACGCAAACCCTGGCGACCATCACCCTCCAGAACCTCTTCAAGCTGTACCGGCAGCTCGCCGGCATGACCGGCACGGCCATGACCGAGGCCGACGAGTTCATGAAGATTTACAAGCTCGAAGTCATCGCCATCCCCACCAACCAGCCGGTTCGGCGCATCGACTACAACGACAAGATCTACAAGACGCGCGCCAGCAAGCGCGACGCGATCGTCGAGGAAATCCGCGCCTACAGCCAGAAAGGCTATCCGGCCGACCCGTGGTCGCTGCTGGACATGCTCAAGACCGCCCGGGCCACGTTGCGCACCGCCGTCCAGGCCGGCCAGGCCGCCTCCGACGAGGCCAACCCTCAGATCGCCGCCATCGATCAGGCCATCGCCGCCTTCGACAACGGCAACGGCGATCCTGCGGCCCTGGAAGCGGGCTATCGCCAGATCATGGGCGAGAACATCGGCGGCCGCCCGGTCCTGGTCGGTACGACCAGCGTCGAGAGTTCGGAGGAGCTGAGCGAGCTGCTGCGGCGGCGCTACGGCATCGAGCACGAGGTGCTGAACGCCCGACATCACGCGCGCGAAGCCGAAATCGTCGCCAAGGCCGGCCAGCAGCATGAGGTAGTTCGCGGCAAGAAGCGCGAGGTGCATGGCAACGTCACCATCGCCACCAACATGGCCGGCCGCGGAACCGACATCGTGCTGGGGCCGGGCGTGGCGGCGATCGGCGGACTGCATGTGGTCGGCACGGAGCGGCATGAGGCCCGCCGGATCGACAATCAGCTCCGTGGCCGCTGCGGTCGGCAGGGCGACCCGGGCAGCTCGCGTTTCTTCTTGTCGCTGGAGGACGATCTGCTGCGGCTGTTCATGGGCGAGTGGATGCTCAAGATGCTCGGCCTGCTGGGCTTCGAAGAGGGCATGGCCATCGAGGACCGCCGCATCTCCAAAGGCATCGAGCGCGCCCAGAAGAAGGTGGAGGAGCGGAACTTCGGCATCCGCAAGAACCTGCTCGAGTACGACGAGGTCATGGACTACCAGCGCAAGACCTTCTACAACCTCCGGCAACAGGTGGTCGAAGGCCGCGGCCTCAGCGAACTCATCTGGGAGATGATCGACCAGACCGTCGCCGATGCGATCGAGCGGTACTACGACCGGGAGTATCCGGGGATCTGCGCTGCGGAGTGGGCCGCCCAGCATCTGAACGTGCACATCGAGGCGGGGAAGCTGGACACCAGCGTGGGCTGGGAGGGGTTGGCCAGCCAGGTCCGCGATCAGGCGGTCTACGAGGTTCGCTCGACCATTCAGCGCACCTTCGGCGAATACGTGGATCCGGACATCCCGCCGGACGAGTGGGACGCGCGCGGGCTGGCCAGTTGGGCGGCCCAGTTCGGGCTGAACCTGACGCAGAATCAGATCCGCCGTTCCGACCCGACCGAGCTCCTGGAGGAGCTCACGGCCGCGGCGCAGGCGCGCATCGAGCAGGCCGATCTGCGGCCGCTGGAGCAGTATTGCGATCCGTTGTATTCCAAGGCGCGCCTGGTGCGGTGGGCCAAGGAGAAGTTCGGGGTGGAGGTGCCGCTGGACGATATCGCCACGGCCAATCGCGAGGAGGCCGAGCGTATCTTCCGGGAGAAGATGCAGGCCGCCTACCGCATCCGCGAGATCGAGTATCCCGTGGGAGCGGTGATCGAATACGCCTTGCAGCGCGGGGGCACCAATGTCAACGAGGTCTATCAGCGGATCGCCGCGTGGGCCAACCGCAAGTATGGTCTGAACTGGACATACGAGCATTTCGCCGGCAAGAACCCGCAACAGATCTTCCAGGAGCTGCGGGCGATAAACGAGGACTATCTGGCCAACGGTCGGCTGGATGCCGAGATCGATCAGGCGCTCAGCGCGCATCCGGGCGAGCAGATCATGGGCTGGGCGCGACAGCGCTTCGGCACGGTGCTCGACAGCCACCCGATCGACGCGCGGCAGGACGTCCGGGCCCAGCTTCAGCGCTGCGCCTACGAGATGCTGCGCTACGAGCTCACGCAGTTGGAGCGCTACGTGCTGCTGAGCACCTTCGATTCGGTCTGGAAAGACCACATGTACGCCATGCAGCTCCTGCGCGAAGGGATCGGCCTGCGCGGCTACGCCGAGCGCGACCCGAAAATCGAGTACAAGCGCGAGGGCACGCGGATGTTCAACGAAATGATGAGCAACATCCGCGAGCGCGTCACCGACCTGATCTTCAAGGTCCAGATCGCCGTCCGGCCCGAAGCGGAAGTGGAGGCTCCCTCCGGCGGCGTGGCCTACACGAACCTCCAGACGAGCAAGGCCGATGCGACCGGAGCCGGGTTCGCCACGGCCGACGCCGACCGGGAGGCGGCCATGCGTCAGCAGGGCGAGGCCGGCCCCCAGACGATTCGCCGCGACAAGCCCAAGGTCGGCCGCAACGATCCCTGCCCCTGCGGCTCAGGGAAGAAATACAAGCATTGCTGCGGGAAGCTGCGCTGAGGCCGCTACGCCGGCGTCCAGGACAAGTCCTGCATCGAGTGCGTCGGCTGCTTCTTCTCGATGACCGGCTTGACCTTCATGCCGATCTTCACGCTGCTCGGTGCGACGCCCTTGAGCGGGGCCAGCAGCCCGCCGGCGACCCCGTCGAACTGCACGAACGCCGCAATGACCGGCTCGGCCAGCGGCGTCTCCTCCAGCGACTCGTGCAAGACCGTGAAGCTGTGGACGGTCCCGTGGCCCTGCACCGGGGCGTACTCGGTCATCTCGACGAAGCAGTCCTCGCAGTACTGGTTCGGCGGCAGGAAGCGCTTCTTGCACTTCGGGCATGCTGAAGCCACCAGGTGCCCGCGATCCTTCAATTCGCGGAAAAACCGTTCGCCCGCGACGCCATAGGTGTATCGGTAGTGGACCGTCCAGTCGCCGAAGACCTTTCGGGGTTCAGTATTCTGCGTCAAGTATTCCCGCATTCGATCACCTCTTGAGCCAGACTTCGCGCTCAGGCGTGACTCGCCAACCGGCGGCCGGCAAGCCCCGCCGCGCTAGCGCCCGCGAATCGGGCGGAAGTAAAGGATGTCGGTAATCGCGCCTTCACGCTGGTCCGCCGGCTTCCAGACGGCCTCGACCGGCATACCAATCTTCACCTTCTTGAGCACGTCCTCGAGCGTCTCGCCGACCTCGTCCAGCAGGTGCAGGATGCCCATGCTGGGGTTGGTGCCGTCGATGTCGATGACCGCGGGCACTTGCGGAGTCTGGCGGCGGGACGCGTCCCAGTTGACGAAAGACACCGAGAACGTGTTCACACGGCCGGTGTGCTTGAGCTCCACCCAGGCGTCGTTGCGGCGGAAGCAGAGTTCGCAGAACATCCGCGGGGGGATGACAATGCGCC
>Ga0129299_1002802_pt1 | contig 11487 bp, 6 predicted proteins | sample ConPoolayeCmetaG_FD_94477 | JGI IMG/M metagenome (GOLD analysis project Ga0129299, IMG submission 94477) | Hot spring microbial mat communities from California, USA to study Microbial Dark Matter (Phase II) - Cone Pool mat layer C metaG ... | reverse complement strand
GTAGAATTCTTTTGCTAGCGCCCACAATCTTCAGGAGACCGGACAAGAGACGTGATATTCGTTTGAGGTGTGATGTGAGTGAGTTAACCGAATCAGTTGGCCAACTTATCGAGCATTTGACGCGGCTCCCCGGGATCGGTCGGAAATCGGCGGAACGGATTGCGTACCATTTGCTGCGGGTGTCCAAAGAAGAGGCCCTAGCGCTGGCTGAAGCAATTCGGGCGGTCAAAGAGAATGTCCGCCATTGCCAGATCTGTTTCAATCTTTCGGAGCAGGAGACGTGCAACATTTGTCGCGATGCCACACGGGATCAGAGCGTCCTTTGCGTCGTCGAACAACCACAAGACCTTGTGGCCATTGAGCAGACGGGGGCCTACAGGGGGCTATATCATGTGTTGCTGGGACGATTGGCCCCACTGGATGGTGTGGGGCCAGAGCAGTTGACAATCAAGGAATTGACCGAAAGGGTTAGGCGGGGCGGCTTTCGCGAGGTGATTATGGCGACAAATCCTACCATAGAGGGGGATGGCACGGCCTTGTTTATCTCGAACCAGCTTGCGGACACAGGTGTAAAATTGACACGGTTGGCCCGTGGGATTACGCCAGGCAGTGTGATTCAGTTTGCCAACAAAGAAATTTTGACGGATGCATTGACAGGGAGACAGCTTCTTTGAAGAAATGGATGTGATACCTCCCAATTATGATCCGCCGTGCTCGGATTGAAGGTGGTAAACTTCAAATGAGGATTAAACACGTTCGGCTTGGACGAATGCAATGCTTGAACGAACGACGGAAGTCGATCTAGCGAGACGCTGAGGTCACAGATATGAGGATGTCGTTAGGCCACGAGCTTCGGCAGGTTCAAAAACAGGTTCAAAAGCAGATCCTGTCGCCCCGGATGATCCAGTCCATGGAGATCCTCCAGCTTCCGCTTCATGACCTCGAACAGCGAGTGGAACAGGAGCTTATCGAAAACCCAGCGCTCGAAATGCTGGAAGTCGGTGATGAAGAAACCGAGGAAGACGAATCCTCAGAAATGGAGGATCGCTTAGATCTCGCGGAAGATGGATTGGATGACGCCTCGGCAACAACCGACGGGAACGAGAGCGAGGCCGCGACGGCGGGTACTTTGGAGCTGGAGCGGGAGTTCGTCGTCGATGAGTCCAATTCCGCGGAAGAGTTCAGCCGCCTTGTGGAGATGGAACGGGAGATTCCGGAGGCCTTCGATGAAGAGAATTCGCGGCCGTCGCGAGACCGTATCGAAGAGGTCGCCGAACGGCATCACGACATGATGGCCAATATCCCAGACCACACGGAGACGCTTCAGGATTACCTTTTCAACCAACTGGCCTGGTACGATTTGGATCCCAAAACACGGGAGATGGCCGAGCGGATCATTTCTAACCTCGACGAGAGCGGGTATCTGCTGACAAGTCTTGAGGATCTTCTGGGGCCCTTCACCACGGAAGAGGACAAGGAACGAGCCGAAAAGGCCCTGGCGGTGATTCAAAAGATGGACCCGCCGGGTGTCGGCGCTCGGGATTTGCGGGAATGTTTGCTATTGCAGCTCGATCCCGAGAATCCTTACTATCAGGAACTCAAGCTGTTAATCAGCGAATACCTGGAGGACTTGGAGCACAATCGAATCCCGCAGATTGCGAAGAAGTCAAAGCTTTCACTGGAGAGGATTTACGAAGCGATCCAGGAATTGCGGCGACTCAATCCGCGTCCTGGCGCTCAATTTCGCAGTGAACACAACGTTGCAGTAGCCCCGGACGTGTTTGTGGAGGAGACGGAAGACGGGCGATTCATTGCCCATGTGGCGTCCGGCAGGATTCCAAGATTGCAGCTCAATCGTAGCCTCTTGGAGAATCTCGATCGGGGACATCTCTCGGAAGACGAGAAAAAGTATATCAAGACAAAGATCGATCGGGCGAAATGGATCCTCGACGGTATTCAGCAACGAAAGAGAACGCTTCAACGAGTAGCTCAGGCCATCGTCGATCATCAGTATCGGTTCTTGAAGGAAGGCCCAGAGTTCATTGAGCCCCTCAAAATGCAGCAGATCGCGGACAAGTTGGGCATCCACGTCACGACCGTGAGCCGGGCTGTGGATGACAAGTGGATTCAAACACCCCAAGGTGTTTTTCCACTGCGGCGGTTTTTCTGCGGAGGGACGGCCAGTGCCGAGGGAGACGAAGTCGCCTGGGATGTCGTTCGCCTGAAGGTCAAAGAACTCATAGACCGCGAAGACAAGACCAAACCCTTGAGCGATGAAGACATTGTCAAGGAGTTGGCAAAACAGGGGATTCAGGTAAAACGGCGGACAGTGACCAAATATCGGGAAGAAATGGGCATTCCGAGTTCCCGCGAAAGACGCGATTGGATTGCCATTGAGCGGCAAAAACGCGAAAAAAGCTGAAGCCTTTGCAACCTTTTGCCGCTAAAAAGCGATGGCGGCTCAGGCGGAATCGCAGCGTGGATATCTCGCTTAAGACCGCTAATTCACCGCAATGGGTGTTGTCAATCGGGGATGGTCGTGTTCTATAATACACGGTTTGGACAAGAGCCGATGCGTCAGGTTTGTAGGTGAAGCGAGCGGGACGAACAGTCGGCCACGCGAGCTGTGTCCAGAGAAACCAAGACGCATCATCAAAGGGTGTTCTACGAACCCGACAATTGTGTTCCTTGATGGGACGCTTGGGGGGCACGATGTGAAGAAAAACACCTGACTGTAAATGAGATTTGACACACACTTCGGCTGGTCCGGAAGTGATTGTGAACCTCGGTAACTGATTGAAAGGAAATAGGGAGCTATGTCAATGGATAACACCTCGCGTCAATTCCTGATGCAGATTCTTGATAATCCGAGTCCTTCCGGCTACGAGCAACCTGTTCAAAACGTGATCAGGGCATATGCCAAGGAATTCGCCGACGAAGTGAAGACCGATGTCCACGGCAATGTGATTGCTGTTCGAAATCCGCAGGCGGCGTTCAGGGTACTTTTGGCCGGGCACTGCGACCAGATCGGTCTGATTGTGCAGTATATCGACGATGATGGTTACATCTATTTCCAAGCGATCGGCGGCTGGGATGCAACCGTCTTAATTGGGCAGCGCGTGACCGTCTGGACAAGCTCTGGACCTCTGGCGGGCGTCATTGGCCGAAAGCCGATCCATCTCCTATCTGAGGATGAGCGGAAATCCGTCCCCAAGCTCAAAGACCTTTGGATCGACATCGGAGCCGCCAGCAAGGCCGAAGCAAGTCAGAAGGTTCGAATTGGTGACCCGATCACAATCGAATTGGCAGAACGGGAACTTATGAACAATCGTTTGGTTGCCTCGGGGCTGGACGACAAATCTGGCGCCTGGGTTGTGATGGAGGCACTGAAGCGTGTCGATCCGGGGAAACTCCGGGTCGCTGCCTACGCCGTGGCGACCGTTCAAGAAGAGCTGGGGCTGCGTGGTGCTCGAACAAGCGCGTTCGGGATCGATCCCCACGTGGGCATTGCCGTGGATGTGACTTTCGCGACGGATTGTCCGAATATGGAAAAAAAGGAGGAGGGCGAAATCAAGCTCGGCCGGGGACCTGTCATTTATCGCGGTCCGAATATGAATCCAAAAGTCGTGGATCGGCTTATCGAAGTGGCCGAATCGCATAAGATTCCCTATCAACTGGCGGCTTCCGGGAGGGCAACTGGGACAGACGCGAACGCCATTCAGGTCAATCGGGCCGGAGTGGCTACTGGGTTGGTCAGCGTTCCCAATCGATACATGCATAGTCCCGTCGAGGTCATTTCTCTTGATGACCTTGACGCCGTAGCGAATCTGCTAGCCCGTTTTGTGGAGTCCCTCGATCCCGCGGACGATTTTATCCCTTAGATGCAATGGGTGGTTGTCGGTGGTGTGTGAACGACGAGGACATGTGAACAAATAATGGTGACCATCGGTGAAACGAGCGATCATCAGCGATATCCATAGTAATCTCGAGGCACTCGAAGCCGTTTTGAAGGATATTCAGGCCCAGGGAATCGACGAGATCTACTGTCTCGGCGATATCGTTGGGTATGGTCCCAATCCGCGAGAGTGCATCGATCTTGTGATGCGACGTTGCAAGGTCTGCCTTCTGGGAAACCACGACCAAGGGGCCTTGTTCGATCCCGAAGGTTTTAACGTTGGGGCAGAGAGGGCCATCTTCTGGACACGTGCTCAGCTCGAGGAGAGCGTCGGGAATCCTGCCGAGGCACTGAAACGTTGGGACTATCTCGGTGAACGCCCTCGAATGCACAAAGAGGGACCGATTGTGTACGTCCACGGTTCCGTTCGCAATCCCCTCAACGAGTACGTTTTTCCCGAAGACATCTACTCCCCGGCGAAACTCCAAAAGCTCTTCTCGCTGATCGAAAAATGCTCATTTCAAGGGCACACGCATACGCCGGGGGTGTTTACCGAGCAATGCGAGTTTTTTGCTCCGGAAGAATTGCCGGATAACAAGTTCGATCTCGATTCTGCTTCCAAGGTTATGATCAACGTTGGTTCTGTCGGTCAGCCGCGGGATGGGGACCCGCGGGCGTGTTACGTTATTCAGGACGATCATTGCGTCATTTTCCGTCGCGTCCCCTATGAAGTGGAAATCACGCGGGAAAAGATCTACGCCATTCCCGAGCTTGATAATTTTCTTGGCGATCGTCTGAGGGAAGGTCGTTAGCGGTTCGGTTTTTACCGGCAAGTCACTATTGACAAGCCAGAGAGGTGCAGAATTCTCCAAAACAACATCTCAAGGTCTGGAAAAGGACGTCGCACGTCGGTATATTATTTTTAAAGCCTGTTGTGTGGCACTGGTTTCGACCGTCCGCCTCCCCGCGGTCGGGGCCTGCATGCCCGCACAACAGGTTTTTTTGTCGCCGTAGGATTGATTGCAAAACCATAACGCCGCGGCCATTTTGCTGACAGCGAGTTGCTTCCTGCCGCCGGTAGCCCTTTTCCAGAGTCTCCAAGAAACGGAGTCATTTCATCACGTTACAGGCCACGAACCGGTGAGCGGTTTTCAAGCGAATCTCTTTCATGGGGGAAGCCGCGAATATACACTGGAGATTCGGATGATTCTACGCAATTTGGCCGAAAGTCCGTGGAAGGAGGTCAAGTCGTCATGCGTTTGCGACCTTGGTTCTATGTCATTTTGATGGGCTTGTTGACGGTGAAATGCGTGGCCGGAGGTTGTCGCCGTCAGACCAGTAATACGGCAGATCATCAGAAAAAACTGGTGATCGCCGTTATTCCGAAGAGCACGGGGGCTGAGTTCTGGGAAACGGTCGAAGACGGCGCTAGGGAAGCGGCTGATAGACTCGGGGTTCAAATGAAGTGGGAAGGTCCATTGACCGAAACGGAACTTGCCGAGCAGAACAAGATCATCGAGAACATGATCAGCCTTCAGGTCGATGGCATTGCCTTGGCGCCCTTGAACCGTTCGGCCCAGCGGAGGACCGTGGAACGAGCGGTTCAGGCGGGGATCCCGGTCGTTGTGTTCGATTCCGAGATCGATGGCGACGCTCACGTCAGCTTCGTTGCAACCAACAATAAGCAGGGAGGAGTCCTGGCGGCCAAACATTTGACCGAGTTGCTCGGCGGAAAAGGCCGGGTTATGGTCTTGCGATTCGTTCAGGGAACGGGAAGCACCGAGGCCCGTGCCGAAGGTTTCATTGAAACGGCAAAGGCAGACGGATTTGAGATTGTGGCCGATCCGTATCCTGAGGATGCCACCGTCGCTGGGTGCAAGAAGACGGCGGCAAACACCCTAGAAGGCTTTGTGAAGAATAACGAACTTCAAATAGATGGCATTTTTGCCTGCAATGACCGTTCAACCCTGGGAATGCTTGCAGCGCTTGAGGACCTCCGCAAGAGTGGCGTCAAAGTCCATGCCAAGTTCATTGGATTCGATTTTACACCTCGCCTGGTCGAGGCTATTCAGCAGGGGGCCATCGATGCCCTGATTGCCCAGAATCCGCGCAAAATGGGACAGTTAGCAGTCGAGACCCTGGTGGCCCATCTCCAGGGTAAGGAGGTGCCGAAGTACATCGACACCGGGGTGGTCGTCGTGACGCGAGATAAGCTGGAGAGCGATGCATCCGTAAGACAGTTGGTCGGTCTGAAGGGCGAGTGACACGTGGCAGATGCAGTGATACGTCATCGTGAACGTTCGCAAGTCTGAGTTTCTGGAAAAAGGAATAACCAATAAAAAGTGAGCACGCATACGGTTGTAACAGCCTTGATAATTTGAGAGAGCGATGGTTTCTCCCGAATCCAACCAAACGCCGAAATCGTCTCCGACAACGATTGACCAACCTACGCGATTGAGCATGGAGGGCATCTGCAAACGCTTTGGGGCGACCGTCGCTCTGGAGGACGTCAATCTCGAAGTCCGTAGCGGAGAAGTCCATGCCCTTGTCGGCGAGAATGGCGCAGGTAAGAGCACGTTGATGAGGATCCTTTCCGGGGCGACGAGTCCTGATCGGGGAAGTATGCGTCTCGATGGCCGCATTTTTGCCCCCGCTCATCCGCTTGATGCGCGACGGCACGGAATCGCCATGATTTACCAGGAATTGTCGCTGGCCCCCCATCTCTCCGTAATGGAGAACATCCTCCTGGGAATGGAGCCTTGTTATGGCGGATTCATTCGCTGGAGTCAGATGAGGCGTCGCGCTCAAGAGGCACTCTCTGAACTCGGACTGGGCGATTTACCCTTGGAATCACCGGTCCGCGCCTTGCCACCGGGGCTACAACAAATGGTTGAAATTGCCCGCGCGCTGGTAACGCAGGCCAAAGTCGTGGTCCTGGACGAACCAACGAGTAGTTTGGCTCAGGATGATGTTGCGAAGCTCTTCCGATTGGTGCGGCGGCTCCGCGATCGTGGACTTTCTGTCATCTACATTTCGCATTTCCTGGAGGAAGTGAAAGAGATCAGCGATCGGTTTACTGTGCTGCGGGATGGACACTCCGTCGGAACCGGATTGACGGCTGCGACTCCCGTTAACCAGATCGTTCAGATGATGGTCGGACGAGAGGTGACGGACCTCTACCCGCGGCGGGCACGAGTGCGAGGAGAAGTCATTCTGGAAGTCAAAACCTTATCGGGGAACGATAAACCGAAAGATGTGAGCCTATCACTTCATCGCGGCGAAATCCTGGGGATTGCGGGTCTGATTGGATCCGGTCGCACAGATCTGTTGCGGGCCATTTTCGGCCTGGCGCCTGTCCGGCGCGGTGAGATCCGAGTAGGGGCCTTTCACGGATGGAGCGAACCCGGAAAACGTTGGCGACAGGGCGTTGGTTACGTCAGTGAAGACCGCAAACGGGAAGGTTTGGCCGTCGGCCTTTCGATCTCGGCAAATGTCACCTTGCCTCGATTGGACCATTTGGGGCCGTTGTGGTTTGTGCTTCCCAAAAGGGAACGGCACGCCGCCGAGCATTGGATCGACACGTTAGGCATCAAGTGCGAAAGACCTGGGCAACCCGTTTGGACCCTTTCCGGAGGAAACCAGCAAAAGGTTGCGCTGTCGAGGCTCCTTTATGCGGATGTTGATGTGCTGATTCTTGATGAACCAACAAGGGGGATTGACGTTGGTTCAAAAGCGCAGATTTATCGTCTGATAGCCCAGGCTGCGGAGGGATCGCCGGAATATGGGGCGCGCCCCAAGGCAATTTTGATGGTTTCCAGCTATCTGCCTGAACTCCTCGGATTGTGTGATCGTATTGGCGTCATGTGCCGGGGACAACTCGTTGCATGTGCCCCGGTTGATGACTGGACGGAACATAAATTGATGCTGGCAGCAACAGGCCAGAATATCGGAATCGTAAATCAGCAGTGAACGAATCACCGAAAGATAACATGGTTGATCTTCGTCGAAAAGAGCGGTGGGATGCCTCGTTCCTGAGCACCCTGGGACGTTTCACGGCCCTGGCGGTCGTCTTTCTTTTTTTTGCCATTCTCGTCGAAGGCGGAAAGTTTTATTCACCACGAAATCTGGAAAACATCTTGCGGCAAAGTGCCGTATATGCCACGGCCTCTCTCGGGATGACGATGGTAATCATCGCTGCCGGCATCGATCTTTCGATTGGATCAATCATTGCCCTGAGTTTGGTGACGGTTGCGTGGATTCTGGATTATCACTACGTGGCTCAAACTGCCGACGGACAAAGCGTTACTGTGTACCTTGTGCGTCAATATCCGGTGCTCTTGCCCTGGATGGCGCTATTGGTTGGAATTGCTGTGGGGACAATTGCTGGATTCGTCAATGGTGTGACAATTGTGTGGCTAAGACTGGTTCCCTTTATTGTAACATTGGGGACGATGGGTATCTTTCGTGGCCTAGCCAAAGGACTTGCTAATGAAAAGGACATCTACCCTCACGAGGACACTTGGCTTACGCAACTGATGGATCCGACGCTCACCTCGCAGGACGTGCATTGGCGAATGTGGATCCTGCCGCCGGGTGTGTGGATTCTGATTGCCGCTGCGGTCTTCGCTGCCGTGCTTCTCCGCTACACTCGCCTGGGACGTTACATGTACGCCGTCGGTTCGAACGAAGAAACGGCTCGGCTGTGCGGTGTTCCCGTTGGCCGCGTTAAAGTGGTGACTTACACCCTGGCAGGTTTCTTTGGCGGTTTAGCGGGCCTGATGCAATTCTCGTTTATTGGCGGAATCGGTCAGCCCACTTCGGCAGTGGCCTATGAACTCTTCGTCATCGCCGCAGTCGTCATTGGAGGAGGTAGCCTGATGGGCGGCCAGGGGTCCATTCTGGGAAGCGTCATTGGGGCCCTGATCATTACAATCCTTTACATGGGCGGTCAGCAGATGGGCTGGCCAAAGTGGGTTCAAGAGGCCGTCATCGGAGTGATCATCATCGCCGCTGTCGTTATTGACCGGCTACGACAACAGAAGGTCACATAAGCCGCCTCATCTCCCGGCAGATTCTGCCTATTTCTGGTTTCCTGCGCCGGCAGCGTAGCTCCGTTTTTCTTGTAGATCGGGCCTTTGTCCCCTGTCCCTAGGGCGATTGGACGAAAGTCACCTCCGTGAGGAGTAGGGAAGGAACCTGCCCATCAGGTCCGCCTATCACCCACTTCTTGGCCGTGATGAGATCGTTGCGCTTTTCCGACTGACACGCCTGGTGCGTACCGCCCATCCGGAAAACCCGCACAACCGGAACATCTTTGCCCCTTTGGAGGGGAGATACATTCTTTGTTTATTCACCAAATCCTCAAGTCTCACCATCCCGTATGAAACTCCAACCTATAGTTTAGCAGACGAGCCGCTATGACTTATCGCAGGCAAATCGAAGTATGAGTTGAAGACTTGTCTGATCGGCTTTTCGTCAAGTGTCATGGGTGTTTCTGTCCCTTGTTGTGCAATGCCTAGCCCGTGCACAGTCCTGGGGACAAAGAGTGACTGATGATTAGCATCTTTGGCGAGGCATTCCATGATTTGGCCAAGACTTGTCACCGGGGACGGTTCCAGCAGTCGTCTCGGCGGCGCGCTATCGAAACACGGTTACGAAGTAAAGGCGTCCCAGGTTGGTTTGATTGGTCAGCGAGCCACTTCGCGACGACCCTCTCGCAGGTCGCACTCATTACGAAGAATTGTCGAGTCCCTCGAGTCGCGAGAATTGCTGTCGGTCAGTCCTCTCGACCCCATGCTTCCGGTTGGCCTCGTTGGGGTCAGCGATAACACCGGGACGACCTCGGTGTCTCCCATTCAGGTCCACTGGACAGAGTTTTCTCAGACTGCCGAAGGCAACTGGTCGGCCCGATGTCGAGTCACAGTTTCTGGTCAGCCTGAGGTTCGGGCCGTTGGTTCGGGAGTCATCGTGACGCTGGATGGGACGGACTTGTGGCTGAATACGGGAGACCCAGTACTCCCCGTAACGTCATCTCTCCTTGTGCTACCCAGAGGGTTTCAACTCTCCGGAATCAACGTCACGGCCACCGGAGCTCAAGTGTTGCTTGCTTCGGGTGCAGAGCTTGTGGTTGCTCCCAACCCGGTCCCATTCGATTCGGATGCATCCGCAGAGGAGCTGTGGGACCAAGTTCTCGATCGGTCATTGACCGTTGACGATCTCCTCCGTTTCAGGACATTCACCTGGGGTGGTTTCACTCTAGCGAGTATAGCAGTGACACCAGTCGTGTACGATCAGAACAGTTCATTATTGTGTTACTACGAAGACATTGAATTCGATTTGCAGCTCCAACCGAACACCTCGGAGGACGTCCTGCCCGTCGTTGACGAACGACTATGGAACGAACTTGCCGGGCTTGTGGTTAACCCGGAAACGCTTGCCACATATCAGATTGTCACTCCATCTTCAACTGACATCTACGAATATCTCGTCATTACGAATTCCAATCTGGCATCGGAGTTCGTCCCGTTGGTACAGGACAAAATGGCACGGGGAATGACTGCCCGGCTGGTCACCACGGAATGGATTGCCCAAAACTACAGTGGTACGGAAAACGGTGACTTGGCCGACCGTATTCGGGAATTCATTCGCGATTCTTACCTCCAGCACGGGACCCGCTGGGTGCTCCTTGCGGGAGACTCCGAAATCATTCCAGCTCGCGGCGTCTATGTTAGTGTTGGCAATGTCGTGGATACGTCTCTTGCCACCGACATGTATTATGCGTGTCTAGACGGCCCCTGGAATCGAGATCGCGACAATCTCTGGGGGGAAACGACAGACGGGTTGAACGGTGGCGACATCGACTTGATGCCCGAAGTTGTTGTGGGACGGGCGCCGGTTAGCACAGTAGCAGAAGCGCAGAATTTTGTCGTCAAGACTTTGGCATACACAAATTTTGCCCATCCGAATATGACCAGCGTCCTGCTCCTGGGGGAAAAGCTTGACAGTATCACACAGGGAAGCACCTCGAATGAGATTCTCCGGCAGCAGGCGCTTCCCTCAGACTGGAATGTAACGACTCTTTACGACACCGCAAGTCAGACGTGGACAACATCGCAGGTTGTGACTGCACTCAATAGTTCGCCAAACATCGTGCATCACCTGGGACATGCTAATTCGAGTTATGTTGCCAGGATGACGACTTCCCAGGTCGCCACATTGACCAATGCATTTCCTTACATCATGTATTCGCAGGGATGCGACGCCGGGTCCTTTGATACTCGCGATGTTTCGGTAGCGGAACAGCACGTCATCGCATCGAGCGGGGCGGTGGCCGTGATAATGAACACCCGTTATGGTTGGTATGTGCCGGGTACGAATCCGGGGGGAAGTCATGACTATGCCCTGGCGTTTTTTGACGCCGTGTTCAACAATCACAGAACTCGCTTAGGAGAGGCCTTCCTCGATTCCAAACTGGATAACCTCTTTCGATTAACAGCCGGCAGTGCGTATCGCTGGATTCATCTGACCTGCACGCTGTTCGGTGACCCCGAGTTGGTGATTCAAACCAATGATTGGGAACCGCCGAGTAAGTC
>Ga0129299_1002801_pt1 | contig 11490 bp, 8 predicted proteins | sample ConPoolayeCmetaG_FD_94477 | JGI IMG/M metagenome (GOLD analysis project Ga0129299, IMG submission 94477) | Hot spring microbial mat communities from California, USA to study Microbial Dark Matter (Phase II) - Cone Pool mat layer C metaG ... | reverse complement strand
GCACTTGCCGAACCCATTCCCCACTTTCCAAGACCAGCCGCTCCTGCAGATTGGGAGCGTTCAAAAACTGTGTCCATTCATACAGCTCGTCGGGCAAAGGGGGAAGCCGGTTTTGTAAATTTTCCTCTTGTAAATTTTTACGCTGCCTTTCTGCCAGCCAATCCTGCAACTGGGCATCGGGAACCCAACTTCTGACTCGCTCTTGATAGTCCCGAGCCTCCCGCCGATCTAAAAATTCCTGGTACTCATGGCTGCCTCTTGGCCAGAGGCCAAACAAGACCAAAACCGACTCCTCTCTCAGATGGCGCAGCTCGCCCACCAAGCGAATGTTGCCGCGCAGGTTGCGCTTCCAGTAAGGATAACGAACGTCGAACAACTGGCTCAAAAGAGTGCGATCCCCCTGCTCCAGCCGTTCTATCAATACCTTCAGATCATATTGAGCGCCCTCTTCCAGAACTTCTCTTGTGCAGTAGACGTACATGGGATCTCGCCAGGTATACCTGACAACCATCCTAGTGCCAGGCAACTATCGGAGATTGTCTGTATGCCAAAAGTCTTAATTTTTTTGCGCTCCGCTTATCGTCCATAAAAATATATGAATCAATCAGGTTATCTTGATTTAAGTTTTTGTGAAACTATTTACAATTCTGATTGAACTCGGAGCTAGGTTAGCGCTCCGCGCCGCCGGCGCATATTGCTCCGCAACGCTTAAGCAAATGCTGGATTGGATCCCTTTTTTCCATAAGGTGAGGGGATCCTGCCTATCGCAGATCGGTTTGCCCGCCTTCGTTCGGATGGCTTTCTTGGATGATCGGAGCAGGATTGTGTTGAATCCCAATCCAAAGCCTGAGCCAAATCCTCTTCAGTTGAGGTTTTTTTGATCCCCTCAACTCAATTGGTGATTGAGTCTATTTATGTACTCTAGGAGACGCCATGACAACTCTTTACTTCAGCCCTCTGCTCGAGGTACACCCTCTGCGGCGGGATCGCACTTCTCCACCTCGCTCCGCGCTGCCCACTCCTTTGCAAGTTTGGGAGAGCGGCGAGGCCTACACTGTCCAGTTGTGGGCGCCGGGGGCCGATCGGGAACGCTTCCACATCGAGGCCACCGCTCAGCAGCTTGCCATTAGCGGCGAGATCCAGCTTCAAGGTCCTGAAGGTGCCCAATTGCTCTATCAAGAGGTAGAACCGCAACCCTTTCAACGCACCCTCAAACTGAGCAAAACTATTCAGCCGGAAAAAGTCTCGGCCACCTATCGAGACGGCATTCTCACCCTCACCCTGCCCAAGGCCGACGCCGCGCGGGTGGTCAAAGTTCAAGTGGGCACTTCAACTCCCTCGGAAGCGGTGACGGTGGAAAGCCAGCCTGCCTAGTCTCCCCTCTCCCAGAGGGAGAGGGGTCGGGGGTGAGGGAGCTAGCCATTCCACTGCAAGCGCACCTCATCCCCTACTTTGAAATCGAGGCTGCGGCTGGCGTTGCCCCGGTTTTGCACGATCTCCACCCAGCCGGAGCTGCCCACCAGGGCCAGCAGCTCCCCTTGCCTTCCCTCGGCAAAGGTAGCCGCGGAGCGGACAGGGATCCCTTTGATCCAGGCGCTCCAGCTTCGACCTTCCACCCAGTGGCCGGGCAGGTTGGTGATGCCGTTGCCGAAGTGGTCGATGGCCTGGATGAGGCCGCGACAGCCGTTGGGCTCCTCCTGAGGCTGGGGCCGATCCCAGGGAGTTAGCTCCGCCACATCCAAGGGATCCCCCAGCTCCAGAAGCGGGATCCCGTTGGCCAGGTGGGCGGCCACGGGGGCAAAAATATCCCGCCCGTGAAAGGTACGGCTGGGGGAGGGGGTGCGCCAATAGCGGGGCCGGTTGAGTTCCACAGCAGCCAGAGGTGGGGATTGCTCCAAAACGCCGCTGAAGAGGCCGTTGTCGGGGCCGACCAAATAGCCCTCTTGGGTTTGGATGGCCACCGCCCGGCGATGGCTTCCCACCCCCGGATCCACCACCGCCAGGTGAATGGTTCCAGAGGGCAAATGGGGATAGGCGGTCATCAAGGCAAAGCGAGCTGCCGCTACATCCTGAGGCGGGATCCCGTGGCTGAGGTCGATCAGTTGGGCTTGGGGAGCGATCCCCCAGATCACCCCTTTCAGGATGCCCACATAGGGATCCTGCAGGCCAAAATCCGTCAGCAGGCTAACAAAAGGCATACTTTAAAGAAAAAAAGATAAAGATTAAAGATCTCGAGCGCTGACCTCTTCCTACAATCGACGCGCCTGATCCAGAGCGTCAAAGTACAACAGAGCAAACACCAACAGCGTCCACAGGCCGGCCACCAGGATCCCTATCCCCCACACCCAGGATCCCAAAAAACGCAGCGGCAGCGGGGTAGCTAGCGGGCAGCAAGGGCAGGTTCTGGTCGCTTGTACACCTGTCCCAGACGGGCCAACTGCTGCACCAGCAGGCTCAAGAACAGACCAACATCGGTGACGATCCCCACCGACTCCAGGGATCCCCGATCCGCCAGCTTGGTCACCACCGCCGGGTTGATGTCCACACAGATCAGCTTGACCCCGGCAGGCGTCATGTTCCCGGCCCCGATCGAGTGCAACATGCTGGAGAGCATCAGCACCATGTCGGCCCCTTGCAGCAGCCGTGCGTAATCCTCTTGGGCCTTGATCAGATCCATCTCCGTATCCGGCAGCGGCCCATCGTCGCGGATGGATCCGGCCAGCGAGAAAGGCACCTGGGCGCGAATGCACTCGTAGAACACCCCGCCGGTAATCACGCCCGCTTCCACGGCGGCCCGGATGCTGCCGTACTTGCGGATGAGGTTGATGGTTTTGAGGTGATGCTTGTGGCCGCCCTTGACCGGGGTGCCCCGCGACAGATCCACCCCCAGCGAGGTGCCGTAGAGATTTTGCTCTAGGTCGTGAACGGCAATGGCATTGCCCCCCAACAGGGCCTGCACATAGCCCTCGCGGATGAGGGTAGCCAAATGGGATCCGCCGCCGGTGTGAATGACCACCGGCCCTGCCACCACCACCGTTTTGCCGCCCCGCTCCTTGATCTGCCGCAGCTCCCAGGCAATCTGCTCCACCAGGATCTCCACCCGCCGCTCGCTGGAGACCCCCGATCCCATAAAGGTAAACTCCTGAGAAGAGCGCTCTTTGCTGGCCTGGCGCACGGTGCGGATCCCTTCCACCCCGCACACCACCGCATCCCCCACCTGCAGATCGCGAATCAGGGTGCAATAGGCTGTGGATCCCTTGACCACGATCACCCCATCCATGCGCTGCCGCTGCACCGGGATCCACTGGCCGGCCACCCGCACCTGTGTTGGGTAGATGGTGGTGACATAAAAATCGTCGGGAGCTACCCCCGCCTTCTCCACCCGTTCCAGGCGGGCATCTTGCAAGGTCTCGTCCGACAGGCGCGCCCCCCGCTCGATCAAGGCGCTGAGAATGGTATCCAGCGTCTCCTCGGTGGGAGCCGAAACGGCCAGCTCTACTCTGGAAGTGCTCTGCCGCTTTTCCCCAAGCTGAAACTTGAGGATCTGGAAGCTGCCGCCATTGTCCACAATGCAATCGACGGCGCGGGTGAGCAGGTCGCTGTCCACCAAGTGTCCCTCCAGAGTCACCGTCCGGCTGAGCACCGTGGCTACCGGCTCGCTTTGCGGAGCCACCGTCTCGTCCAGGCGCAGCGTCAGACACTTGGCCGCCCCGCCAGCCTTGAGGAACTCCGTCAGCTCCGTCTGCACGACCGTAAAGCCCCGCTCCTGCAGCGTGGCTTCCAGCTCTGGGCTGACCCGGTTCACCAGAATCGTGCCGTTCACATCCACGGCGTTGCAGGCAAAGTGAACGGCATCCGCTTCCTGAACCGGGATCCGCTTTTCGGGGGGCACCCGCATCTCGATCAGGCGGTTGGAATAGGCATCGAAGGCCGGCGGGTAGTAGAGCAAATATCCCTCGGAGAGGGGGCAAAAGCAGGTGTCCAGATGGTAAAACCGCTCGTCCACCAGCCGCAAAGACAACACCTCGATCCCCAGCCACTTGGCCAGGTAAGGATGGGACTCCAGCATGGAGCGAAAGCCATAGCCTGCCCACAGCCAGCGCCCTGCCCGATCCAGCAGAGCATCTCCCGCCCCCTCAAAAGCCAGGGCCGGCGGCAGCTCATGGACGGTGTAGCCCTGTTCCTCAAACCAAGCCTTGAAATGGGGCTGTTCCCCCTGCCGCTCCGGGTGATAAAAACGGCTCAGCACCACCGTGGATCCGAGGATGAGCCCAGCATTCGCCGTAAAGACCATATCCGGCCATCCCGGCACCGGCTGGATCAGTTTCACCTCCGCTCGCTGCGAGAGATGCCGATAGAGAGCCTGCCACTGCTGCAGCGCCCGTTCTCGCGAAGAGCGGTGGACATTGCCCACCATCCAGGGATTGATCACGTAGTCCACCTCGTAATGGTCGGGTGGGCACATCAGATACTGAATTGCACCAGACATAAACCTCAGACCGCAATCCGCAGCAGGGCATCCCCTAGATTAGCAGTTGTGGGAGCAACATTCTCAAGCATTACTTGAGAGACTCTTTCGCCAGTTCTGGCTGTGGTGGGCCGGGATCGGCGATGTTGGGCAGCTCCAGACAGTAGCCCGCCCCGTAGACGGTCTTGATGTACTGGGGGTGGCGCGGATCCGGCTCCAGCTTGGTGCGCAGGTGGCGGATATGGACGCGGATGGTCTCGATGTCGTCGTCAGGCTCGTAGCCCCACACCTCCTGCAGGATTTCGCTGGGGGAGACTGTCTGGCCGTGGCGCTGCATCAGGCAGTGGAGCAGATCAAACTCCAGGTGGGTCAGCTTGATGGTTTTGCCAAACCACAGCGCCTCGAACCGCTCCGGCACCAGCGTGAGAGGGCCATAGGTGAGAATCTCGCCGTGCTTGGCCGCCTGTGGGATCCGATCCGAGCGACGCAACAGGGCCCGCACCCGCACCAGCAGCTCCTGCACCTCAAAAGGCTTGGTTAGGTAGTCGTCGGCACCGGCATTGAACCCTTCGATCTTGTCCTGGGTTTGGCCGAGGGCGGTGAGCATCAGGATTGGGATCTCGCTGGTGCGCTCCTCCCGCCGCAGCCGCTGGCAAACCGTTAGGCCATCCACCTGGGGCAGCATCAGGTCGAGAATGATGAGATCCGGGAGAACCTGCAAAGCCAGTGCTTGTCCGCGTACCCCATCGGTGGCCTTCACGACCTCGTAGCCCGCCAACTCCAGATTGATACGCAGAATATCCAGAATCGAAGGGTCGTCCTCAATGATGAGTATGCGAGCCATAGCCGGTTGCAGCCCAAACTGCGGATAAAACGTTTTGTTAAATCAGCTAACAAGGAGTCCAAAGCTTTACGACTCAAAGTTTACTTAATTCTAGCCTCATTGCAAATCTGGCCGGGAGGCGGGTGGGTGCGGCTCCAGGGGAAACCCTTCATCCGGCTTGCCGGGTTTGCTTGTTTAGATCCCCTTTGGGAATGGCGGCGATAAGGCGGCGGGTGTAGTCCTGCTGCGGCTGCCGGTAGATCTGGAAAGCAGGGCCGATTTCTTCGATGCGGCCTCGGTTCATGACCAGGATGCGGTCGCTCATGAACTTGACCACACTTAAGTCGTGGGAGATGAACAGGTAGGTCAACCCCAGTTCCTCCTGCAGATCCTTGAGCAAGTTCAGCACCTGAGCCTGCACGGAGACATCTAGGGAAGACACCGCCTCATCGCAGACGACCAAGCGCGGCTCTGAGGCCAGGGCGCGGGCAATACAGATCCGCTGCCGCTGTCCTCCCGAAAATTGGTGGGGCAGCCGATCCAGCGTCTCGGGATCCAACCCAACTCGTTCAAACAAGCGTTGAGCTCGTGCTCGGCGCTCGGCGGTGTTTCTCCCAATCCCGTGCAGCACCATCGGCTCCATGACGCTGGCTCCCACACTCATGCGCGGATCCAAGGCAGCCGCCGGATTCTGAAAGATAAGCTGGATCTCGCGGCGGAGGCGGCGCAAGCGTTGAGGCGGCAGGCGGAGCAGCTCCTCGCCGTCGTAGAGCACCTGGCCGGAGCTGGCGCGGATCAGGCGCAGCAGGGTTCGCCCCAGGGTGGTTTTGCCGCAGCCGGACTCTCCCACCACCCCCAGGGTTTCGCCCGGATACAGGTCAAAGCTGATCCCGTCCACAGCTCGGATCTCGCCCACCTGGCGGCCCAATGGCCCGCGACGGACGGCATAGTGGGTGCGCAGATCCCGCACCTGCAACAGAGGGGGCTGGCTGCATATCCGGCGCAGCCGTTCTTCCTCTTCGGCGGCTGGGATCTCCAGTTGCTGCCACCGCTCCTCGAGGGATCCCCCCTTTTCCTGAAAATCCTGGACGGTGGGCAGCCGCCGCAACCGCCGCTCCAACACCGGGCGGCAGGCCAGCAGTCCGCGGGTGTAGGGGTGCTGGGGATCCCGAAAGATCTGTTTCACCGAGCCTTGTTCCACAGCTTGGCCGCGGCACATCACCACCACCTGATCCGCCAATTCCGCCACCAGATTGAGGTCGTGGGTGATGAAGAGGATCGCCATCTGCCGCTGCTGTTGCAGATCCCGGAGCAGGCGCAAGATCTCGGCTTGCACCGTTACATCCAGAGCGGTGGTCGGCTCATCGGCAATCAACAGTTTGGGGTTGGAGGCGATGGCACAAGCAATGGCCGCCCGTTGGATTTGGCCGCCAGAGAGCTGATGGGGGTAGCGCTCCAGCATCTGGGGAGAAAGCTGCACCTCCTCAAACAGGCGGATGGCTTGGGCGCGGATCTCCGTCGGGGTTAGGGAGGTGTTGGCCCTCAGGGTTTCCTGCAATTGCTGGCCACAGGTGTAGAGGGGGTTGAGGGCGGTGCTCGGCTCTTGGAAGATCATGGCGATCTGGGCTCCGCGGTAGCGCCGCCGTTCCTGGGGATCCAACTGCAGCCAGTCCACCGTTCCGTTGGGGCCCTTGAAGAGGATTTTGCCCTCCACCCGGGCCGAGCTGGGCAACAGATCGATCAGCGTCAGGGCAGTCATGGTTTTGCCGGATCCCGACTCCCCCACCAGGCCCAAAGTCTGGCCGATCCCTATCCGAAAAGACAGCCCATCCACCACCTCTGCCCTGCCAAGACCAACTGGGCGGCTGGGCAAGAAAACCCGCAGCCCTTGTACAGTCAACAGGGCAGAATCGGCAACAAGAGCAGCATCAGTCATGGCGACTATGGCAATAGGAGGATTGGCAGGATTATAGACCACTGACCCCGGCTGCCCAAGTTCTCTCCAGTTCCCAAGGGGAAGTTGATGGCTTTGGGGTTTGCAGCAGGCTTGCGCTTTTGGGAACTCAAATGAGAGATTTCAGCAGGTGTCCAGGGAGTGTCGATATCGAGAGATATATAGGTTAGATTGTGAGGCACAAGCTGCCCTCATCGATAGACACGCTTATCGGAGAAGATCCTGAGAAGCTCGTAGATTTAGACAGCACTCATAGCCAAACTCCGTAAAAGTACCATTGGCAATCTCCCCGAAAGACTTGCATGGATCGCCCCGGATTTTGATCGTCAAAGTACGTGATCCTCGCGATGGCTAGCCGAGGGCGCTTCCGGCATTCTGGTTCTATACGCCAAAGCTATAAATTCTGACTCCAGATTGCGAGGTTAAGATGAGCATTCGCGAGATCCTTGATGAAGTTTTCAAATCCTCGATTCTAACTCCACAGCATGAATCCAGCATTAACCAAATCCTCTGGGAAAGAAGCTATGATCCATCCGAGCTAGAGGCTCTGGACGAGCTGGTTGAAGCCATTCTGCGCCAAGAGGTGAAGGCTACTTCGGATCCTTAGTAGAAAGCCCGGCCTTGCTTGAAGACGGCTCCAGATCTGGCCTACAACTTGCACACCTTGGGGGAGCCTTGGTAGCCCTGGAGCTTAGCGGAGGGCGGAAGAGCCCTCAAGAGAGGCGTCTCCACCGCCCGCGCAGTGATGAGGCTAATCGGCTGAGATGGCGCTCCCGCCCCTGTCCAGTCTTTTGGGATCAATCTACAGGGATCCCTATAGCCACTCTTACCCTACTGCGGATACCACTGCTTTTGCCAAGCGCGCATCTGCTGGATCTCCGTCTGCTGGGTAACCACAATCGCCTCTGCCAGTTGACGGATCTCGGGGCGCTTGGATTTCTCCAGCGCCTCTCCGGCCATGCTCAAAGCCCCCTTGTGGTGCTGGATCATCGCTTGCAGAAACCGCCGGTCAAACTCTCGGTCGGCGGATCCCAGGTCTGTATCCATGCGCATGTGGGAGATCATTTCTGGGGTCATGGCCATCAGGTGCCCCATTTCCTCGTGCCACATCATGGGATCCTGTGGAGCTTGTGGGTACCAGCTCAGCCGCCACGCCCGCATTTGCTCGATTTCTTGGCTTTGGGCCGTCAAGATAGCCTCTGCCAACTGACGAATTTCCCGCCGCCGGGATTTTTGCAGGGCTTCTTCAGCCATGCTCACAGCTCCCTCATGATGGAGGATCATGGCGTCGAGGAAGCGCAGATCGAAGGATTCATCTGCAGGGCCCAGGCTCATCCAGTGAGCCCTGGGGATAGAAGGATCTCTATTGTTGTCATGAGAAGCGGCGTCTGTCCTCACCCCCCCGCCAACCCACGCAGTGCTCAGGACAAATGCACCGGCAAGGAGCAGACCACGGGCAGTCTTGTTCAAGAGCATCCCTATCTCTTCCTGGCGACAACAGCTCTGTATTCTACAGCCTCTCCCCTCACCCCTACTCCCTCTGGGGGGTTAGGAAGCAACTCGGAGAACTAAGCGGTCGGCTTCCCACTGTTGAAACAGATGGAGGACATGCTCGGCTCGCTCGGCGTGGTCGGCCAAGATCTCGGCGCCAGAACGGGCTTGCTTGGCCAATGGCAGCAGCAGCTCCACCACCTGGTAGCGGCTGGAGGCGATCATCTTGCCGGGGATCCGGGCGATGGGCCAAAAGATGTCCATTTTTTGGGTCACAATCTGGGCCGGATCCACTTTGCCCAGCAGATCCGAAAGGGGGATCTTTTGATCCCAGTAGCGCACGCTGCCATGTTGCACAAATAGGGGGTTGAGCTGCCAACGGGAGCTTTGGAAAAACTCAGGGGTAAAAGGATCCCAGTTGGCCACCTTCTTGCCCTGGTGGCAGCACCAAAAGAGATTTTGCGTGTGGTACAGGGGCTCCAAGTACTCGATGACCCGCAGTTGATCAACGCGGGCGAGGGCCTCGTAGCGGCGGTGGAACTCCGGGTGGGTGGCGGCAATCAAGGGCTTGGCGTTCCAATAGTCCAAGTAGGGGGCGACATCGATAAACTCCAGACCCGCCTGGGCTACCAGGTCAGGGATCTCGCCGATGTCAAAAGGAATGTCGTTGGCGTGGAAGAAGTTATCGACGATGTTCTCGTCTGGTAAGTAGTATTCTTCGTGGGCCTTGGCGTGCCGAGCCAGCATGGAACTGGGATGGGCTGCCTTTAACAATTGCCGCACAAATTCGATCTTTTCCGGGGTGGCCGGCGGAGTAATTCCCAGCAGCTCCAGAGCGCGGCGAATGCGGTAGAGGTGCCAACGGCCGGAACGGTTGTAGAGCATCAGCGCCATTACCCCATCGGGAGCTAGGCGCGAGGCCAAATTCTTCAGGGCCTTGACCGGATCGGCGGTGTGGTGGATCACCCCATAGGAGCTGATCATGTCAAAGCTCCCCTCCGGCCAGGTGGAGGGATCCATGAGATCCCCGTAGTGCACCGAGCAGTGGCGCAGGCCGTGGTACTTGATCCGTTTCTGGGCAATCTCCAGGGCCGGGCGGCTGAGGTCGATCCCGACCACGGCGCCGTAGCCGGGGTTGCTGGCGGCAATGCCGTGCACCTCCCAACCGGTGCCGCAGCCGGCCACCAAAAACCTGGCCCCACTGGGCTCCTGCAAGGTGCGGGTGCGGGCATATTGAGCGAGGATGTAGCTGCCCAGGCTGGAGAAGCCCTCAAAGGGCTGGTCGTAGGGAACAGGCGGGTAGGGAAACGCCTCGTACTGGGCCTGCACCGCCTGGGTAATCTCCGCTTCGCTGGCCAAAGGCACCTCCTCCCACCTCTTCCCCCCTATCGTGACATACTCCCGCACTCATGCTGACGCATAGAGTGCAGGCTTCTCGCTTCGTAGGGTAGCTTTCGCAAGAACCCTCCACGTTCAGCTCTGCCGTGCCGTTAGGCATTGCAGACACGGGATGCCCCACCGCGTAGCCATACCAGATTCCGGCAACGCCGTTTTGTATGGCCAGCTTTGTTGTAGCATGTGGGGGTGGCTGTATCCCGACACCGACTTTACCAGTACGGTGCGGGGCTTATCCACCCCCACTCCCCCGCAAGCTAAATCCTGGCCGTCAAGTCGACCCTCCGTATCGCTCGGAAGCAGGGCACAGCTAGGCTTTTGCCAGACTGTGGGCAGCTCGCCGGTAGGCTTCCTCCAGCGTCTCTGCCAGGGTGGGGTGAACATGCACCAGGCGGGCCAGCTCTTGCACCGTGGCGCGGCGGGCAATGGCCTGGGCCGCCTCGTGGATGAGATCGGCGGCATGCGGCCCAAAAATGTGGGATCCCAGCAAAAGCCCTGTCTCTTTGTCGAAGACCAGCTTGACCATGCCCTCCGTCTCGCCAGAGGCGATGGCCTTGGAGTTGCCGCCAAAATAGGTGCGCACCGTGCCCACGCTATAGCCCTCGGCTTTGGCCTGCGGCTCGGTTAGCCCCACAAAGCCCATCTCCGGGTGGGTGAACACCGCTGCCGGGATGCTGAGGTAGTCCATGTAAGCAGAGCGGCCACAGATGTTTTCCACCGCCACCCTCCCCTGGGCCGCTGCCGCGTGGGCCAGCATCATCTTGCCCGTCACATCGCCAATGGCCCAGAGGTGGGGCAACTCTGTGGCCATGCGGCTATCCACCGGCACAAAGCCGCGCTTGTCTAACTCCACCCCCAGCTCTGCCAGGCCCAGCCCTTCTGAGACCGGGATCCGCCCGGCAGCCACCAGACAGCCATCCACCTGCAGCGTCTCGCCATTAGACAGGTGGATCGTCACCGGCTGGCCAGGGATCACCTGTTTGGCCAAAACCCCTACGTAGGTCTGGATTTGCCTGGGTTTGATCAGCACCCGCTGGGCCAGGCGGGCAATGTCGGGGTCAAAGGCCGGCATCAGGGTCTCCAGCGCCTCGATGAGGATGACCTGGGATCCCAGCGCTGTGTAAACGTCGGCAAACTCCTGGCCGATGTAGCCGCTGCCGATGATGGCCAGCCGCTCCGGGATCCACTCCAGCCGCACCGCCTCGTCGCTGGTAAACACCGTGCGGCCATCCACCTGGATCCCCGGCGGCACAAAGGGTCGGGAACCCGTGGCCAGGATAATGTCCCGCGCCGTGTAGGTCTGGGATCCCTTCTCTTCCTGGACTTCAACCGTTTGTGGCCCCGCCAGCTTGCCCCGTC
>Ga0129299_1002800_pt1 | contig 11490 bp, 8 predicted proteins | sample ConPoolayeCmetaG_FD_94477 | JGI IMG/M metagenome (GOLD analysis project Ga0129299, IMG submission 94477) | Hot spring microbial mat communities from California, USA to study Microbial Dark Matter (Phase II) - Cone Pool mat layer C metaG ... | reverse complement strand
GTTCGGGCGGTAGCGAAGGAGATAGTCGGCCCGCTTCTGTGGACGCCGCCAGACTTTGGTGCCGGCAACCATGATGCGGCCATCCGTGAAGGTTCTCTGCTCGCTGATCTGGTCGTCGGTCCACCCAGCCGCATACAGCTTCGGGAGAATGTACCGGCGACAGGTGTCGGCTTCAGTTGCCCTCATAACTTCCTAATCTTTTCTCATGGTAGATAATCGTAATTGAGACTGGCCTTTCATCTTACAGTTTTCCCCCACTTCCTGAACTCCCTCCTGAACTTCTCCACACCGCAATATACCCCATCCCCTCCCCCGATGCAATGTTTTTTCGCCGCACAACCGAACACCCTCACCTCAATCCTCTCCCTCCACAGGGCGAGGAAGTCCCTTCTACCTAATGGAGGGAGAAGGTGGCGTCAGCCGGATGAGGGTATTATGCAAAGAAACAGGGACACCAGGTGTCCCTCTGCAGAACTCACCGCCTTCCCCTCTCTTCGCAAGAGAGGGGCCAGGGGTGAGTTGCCTGCACCCCCAGGCCGGGGCGAGTTGCTTTCCCCTCTCTTCGCAAGAGAGGGGCTAGGGGTGAGTTGCCTGCACCCCCAGGCCGGGGTGAGTTGCCTGTTACCCTCGTGAGATCTGGAGCGAGAGGCGGAAGACAGCAACCCCGAGGAGAACACCGGCCACGGCGTCAATCCAGTAGTGTTGTTTGGCCGTGTGGACCGTGATGAAGATGCCTGCCACGAGAAGCAGAGCAATGAAGCGGAGAGGGCTCTTCTCCCGCCAGAGGGCGAGCGCGCCGACGGTAGAGATGGCGACATGGGTCGAGGGGAAGGTGTTGTTGGGAGGGTCAAGAGACCAAAACCAGAGAATCGCCTCGCGCGTAAGCCCTGCCGCTGGAAGGTCTGCCGCCGTGGGACGTGGGAAGGTGGAAGGAATAAGTAGGTAAATGCAGGCTGCGATGCACTGTGCGAGTGCACCACCGAGGAGCGCTCGGAAAAAGAGGCGATCGTCACGAATTCCCACTGTTGCAAGCGTAAGGGAGGCAACGTAGCCGGGGAAGTAAACCCACCATGTCCAGGGAATAAAGGGAATCGTCTCGTCGAGCGGCGTCATGAGGAAAACGGTGCGCCCCGCGGTGAGGAGCGCTACTTCAAAGTATACCGCCGACACGAGTGAAGCAACCGCAATCCCCCACCCCAGACGCCAGAGAAACCAGCGTGTCGTAAAGGGAGCCGCGGGAGGGGACATCAACCGAACGAGAGGCTCTATAGCAACAGAAACAGGTTTCATCACACCTAGAACCTTCCTTCGAGACTCACGAAGAATGAAAGAATGTCGCGCACCTTCTCATCGTCCCAGAACAGGACATTGGCGCCGGTGTCGGGGTCGGGCACCGGCTTTGAGCGGTTCGCATCCTTGGTGAAGGAGAACTGTGCGCTCGCGGCGATCGCCGGGGTGAGTTGCGCCTTTACCATGAAGCTCCAGAAGGCGATGTTGAGCGGATTGGCGCCGTCGGGGAGATCCTCACGGTTGCGTGCGGTAAAGACCTTCTTGGTGTTCGCCACGAGGCGATCTTTGACCACCGTGGTCCGTTCGCTCCCCGGCGCGCGGTAGGAGGCCGGCTGTTTGATGCCGGTCGAGAAGCCGAACCAGAGCACCTTCCAGTGGTAGTCAATCGCCAGCGACCCGGCGAACTCGTCGCGCACCTTCGCCCCCTGCGGAAAGGTCTGGAACGGAATGAGACCCGGCGCATCGAAGACGAGGAATTCGAGCGACCGCCATGAAGCGAGCCCGAAAAGGCGGAGATCCTTCCAGCGGAGCGATGCCTCGAGTGCCGCCGCGAGGCCCCAGAAGTTGTCGGTGATCGGTTCGGCGGCAACCCCGCCATCTGTCTCCTGCCAGGAGAGGTAGTCGGCATTCTGGAGCCGTTCGTTGAGGAAGATGAACTCGCCGCGTGTCCGGAAGGCCCAGTCGCCGGTGTAGTCGGGCTCACGCCATGCGCCGTTCTGGAACGAGGTGAGGCCGAGCGGATCACCCATTGGTGCACCCCACGCATACTCGGCGAAGAGGTCGAGACCGTAGGAGTAGATCTCGTCGTCGTTGCTGTAGGACAGGAGCGATTCGTCAACCATCACATTATCGCCCTTGTCAATGAAGGCGCCTTGCAGGCTCACGGTAAGACCGGAGTCGCGGTAGGTGACGCCACCGAAACCGCCGTAGGTCGTCTCGAGCGGCACCGTCTCGTCGCCGAGCGTATCCACGAGCGGTTGGAGGTGCGCTTTGAAACCAGTGTACACTGAGAAGGGACCCCAGCCGAAGAGCGCCTGCGCGCCAGGGACGAAGCCGAGGTTTTGCGGCCACGCCGCGCGGGTACCCCAGCGGAGGCCGGGGAAGAAGCCGACCGCCATTCGGTCAGAGTCGTAGGGCCATGCCGTGACCTTGACGAGGAAATCCTTTTCGTACTGCACCTCGAGGAAGGAGCCTCCCTCGTAGATGCTCGTTTTGACGAAGTAGGTGGTATCGAAGGCATGCTCGAGGTCGAAGGCAAGCCCGATGCGTCCGGTGACATGGGGGAGCAGACCGCCATCCTCGTGGAAGAGGGTGAGGCGCGTCATCCCTTTTGCACGGTTGCTGTAGCCCATGAACTTGTTCATAAAACTGTCATAGTCATCCTTGGGACCGACATCGGTCTTGGGCGAGTACTGCGAGTTGTCGCGCAGGTTGTCATCACCGATGATGAAGGTGAGCGAGTTCTTCGAAAACGAAGGCGCCATGAGCCCCGGCGTGTCGTTGACGCCGCTTCGTGGCACCTCTGAATCTTGTGACATCTCGTCTCTCGTCTTTTCTCTTGCTGGTTCTCCTCCTACCTTTTCCTCGTGCTCTTTCTTTTTTGCCGTTTCGAGCGCAGCAACTTTTTCCGCCACCTTTTTCTCGATGAGAGACTCTATCTCTGCAGCGGTAAGCGAGGAGGCCGCCGTCGGTTCGCCCGATGAGGCGATTGCCTCGTCAGAAGAGTCACGTACGGCAACACGCGTTTCCAATGGGTTGTCCTGAGCAAACGTTACTACACCTGTCAGCGACAGGGAACAAAAAACAACGAGAGATGCTCTCATGTGCCTTTGTCTCCGTAGAGTTGTGGGAGGTATTGTAACACCTTACCGTCGTGTTGCAAGTCGTCACACCACTTTTTACGCAAGAAATCTCCGTTTCAAAGGAGGGTGCTCACTATCTTGCCCGTGAGTGAGCGCTCGTTTTTTGCAACCTCTTCCGGTGTGCCGCAAGCGACGACTTCGCCTCCCTTGTCGCCGCCAAGTGGGCCGAGATCGATGAGGTAGTCTGCCGACTTGATGATGTCGGGGTTGTGCTCGATAATGAGCACCGAAGCGCCGTGACCTACGAGGCGGTTGAGTATCGCAAGCAGTTTCTTAATATCGTCGAAGTGGAGACCGGTGGTCGGCTCGTCGAGGATGTAGAGCGTCCGGTCAGCCTTCTTCTTGGCGAGTTCCTTCGAAAGTTTGATGCGCTGCGCCTCGCCGCCCGAAAGGGTATGCGCCGGCTGGCCGAGCGCGATGTAGCCGAGCCCGATCTCGTGGAGCAGTTCGAGTTTGCGCCGTATCGCGGGAAAGGGGTGGAACAGGTCGAGCGCCTCATCCACCTCCATTTCGAGGACATCGTAGATGCTTTTTCCTTTGAACTTGATCTCGAGGGTGTCGGGGTTGAAACGTTTACCGCCGCAGTCGGGACAGGTGATGTAGGTGTCGGGCATGAAGTTCATCTCGATCCGTATCACGCCGGCGCCTTCACAGCGTTCACAGCGGCCCCCCTTCACATTGAAGGAGAAGCGGCCGGGACGGTAGCCGCGGGCCCGCGACTCGGGAAGTTGGGCAAACAGATCGCGTATCGGACCGAACGCCTGCGTGTAGGTTGCCGGGTTGCTGCGCGGCGTCTGACCGATCGGCGACTGGTCTATTTCGAGGAACTCGTCGAGTTCACCTTCGATGGTGAACTTCGTGAGAGGGGCAGGTTTTCCCTCGAGCGCTGGTAGCAGCGTCTCCATAACGAGCGACGATTTGCCCGATCCTGAGACACCGGTAACGGCGCAGAGAACCCCCAGCGGGATGTCAACGGCGACATTCTTGAGATTATTTGCCGTCGCGCCGCGGATACGCATCCAGCCAGTAGGGGTGCGCCGTCTTTCTGGCACGGGTATCGAGAGCCTGCCGGAGAGATAGTTGCCAGTAAGCGATCGTGGCTCCGTGAGGATCCCGGGAACTGGTCCGGCGTAGATGAGTTCACCACCCTTGCGTCCGGCGCCGGGACCGAGATCTATGATGAAGTCGGCTGCCGAAATGATATCACGATCGTGCTCGACGATAATGACGTTGTTTCCTTGATCGCGCAGACCGGTGAGTATCGAGATGAGTTTTTCGGTATCCGCGGCGTGGAGCCCGATCGAGGGCTCATCGAGGACGTAGGTGACGCCGGTAAGCGCGCTCCCGATCTGGGTGGCGAGATGTATTCGCTGTGCTTCGCCGCCCGAAAGGGTCGCCGTCTTGCGGTTGAGCGTCAGGTAGCCGAGCCCGACACGTACCAGAAATCCGAGGCGTGCTGCGATCTCGCGCACCGGCTTCGCTGCTACCGAGCAACGGAACTCGTCGAAACCCAATCGTTGTTCGTCACGAAATAAGGCGCCGAGATCTTCGACGGGAACTTCTCCCATTTCGTAGATGTTCATGCCGGCAATGGTCACCGCGAGCGCCTTTGGCTGGAGCCGTTTCCCGCCGCAGGTTTCACAGATTCCCTCGACGAGGTACCGTGCGAGTTCTTCCCGTATCATCTCGCTCGTTGTCTCGCGGTAGCGCCGTTCGAGTGCTGGTACGATCCCTTCGAAAGGGCGTGTAAAGTCGTGTTTCATTTGGTCGGTTCGCACTGAAAAGACAATCTCCTCTTTCGTTCCGTAGAGGATAGCGCGACGGACAGCATCGGGTAGTTTGTTGAAGGGAGTCTTTTTATCCACGCCGTAGTGGGCAAGCACCTGTTCGACCATCTGTGCGGTCATGCCACCAAGTGACGGAATCGCGCCGCGGGATGGCGGTTTCGATGGCTCGGTGACGATGCGTCTCTCGTCCATCCGCAGGATGAATCCGAGTCCGTTGCAGGTCGGGCATGCCCCGGCAGGGCTGTTGAACGAGAAGGATCGCGGCTCTATCTCGTCGTAGTAGATGCCGCAGTAGGGACACCCAAACTGTTCGCTGTAGAGTTTCTCGTGCCCGTCGGCGAAGCGAATGAGTAGTTTCCCTTCGCCCGTGCGGAGCGCTGTCTCGACTGACGCGCGGATGCGGTTTACATCGCCGCCGTTCCTCACCGCGATACGGTCAACGACCACGCCGATGTCATGCTTCTTCTGGCGGTCGAGTTTCGGCAAATCCTGGTCGAGCCGGTACTCGGTTCCGTCTATGGTGACGCGGAGAAATCCCTCACCGCGCAAGTCGTCGAAGAGTTTCTCGTAGGTTCCTTTCCGCCCTGATATAACCGGTGCAATGAGGTAGAGCCGCTCGCCGGTAAGGTGGAGAATCTCTTCGACGATGTGGGTGGCTGGCGTCTTTTCTATCACGCGGCCGCACTGGTAGCAGTGGACAGTACCGGCGCGTGCGAAGAGGACCCGCAGGTAGTCGTAGATTTCGGTGGTCGTCCCGACGATCGAGCGGGGGCTCTTGTTGAGGCCGCGCTGCTCGATGGCGATGCTGGGCGAGAGTCCCTCGATATGTTCGACATCGGGCTTCGGCGAGAGTTCGAGGAACTGCCGCGCGTAACTGGAGAGTGACTCGACATAGCGCCGCTGTCCCTCAGCGTAGATGGTGTCGAAGGCAAGGGATGTCTTTCCGGAACCAGAGACGCCGGTGATGACGATGATCTTTTCGTGTGGGATGGAAAGGTCGAAACCCTTGAGATTGTGGTGGCGGACCCCTTTGAGAACCATAGTACGTGACATGGATGCTCCGTGTGCCTTTCCTTACTCAGTGCGCTATGGTATGCGCGGACGTTCCACTTGTAAACTTTTTGACCATCACTGCTATTTCCTCTCCCATTTTTGCCTTGTAAGGTATCTCGTTGAATAAATCTTTGCCGATTTTTTTGTTCTTCGTTCGATTTTTTGATAGGTTGGACCGTCATAACCGTACGGAGGGTGCGATGTTGGGACATCCCAAAGGGCTCTATGTACTTTTCATGACCGAGATGTGGGAACGGTTCTCGTTCTACACGATGCGCGCGATTCTCGTTCTTTATCTGGTAAGTGTCGTTTTCGCCGACATGACGGGCGACGCACAGGCAATCCGCGATCGAGCACTCGAGGTGTACGGCACCTACCTGCTGCTCGTCTATCTGTCAGGTCTCGTGGGTGGCTTCTTTGCCGACAAGGTGCTTGGTTCGCGCAAGGCGATATTCATCGGCGGGATTGTTATGGGAACCGGCCTATTCGTCATGATGGAGCCATCACTCGTCTTCTATGGACTCGGACTGGTAATAACCGGCAACGGTTTTTTCAAGCCGAATATCTCCACCATTGTGAGCGGCCTCTATGGTGAGGGGGATAAACGCCGCGATGGCGCCTTCACCATTTTCTACATGGGCATCAACATCGGCGCCTTCCTTGCAATCTTCTCTGCCGGCTACGCCGAAAAGATCAACAATTGGAACCTAGGATTCGTTATTGCAGGGGTAGGGATGATAGTAAGCCTTGCTGTCTTTGCGGCGGGGCAAAAGCACCTTGGTACCGCTGGTTTTCCGCCGGGACGTACGATTACCGCAGACGCATGTCTCACGAGCCGTGATGCGCGCGACATCGTCCTCTGGTCGGTTGTCATGACTGCGCTCGTACTTGGGGTCGTCTTCCTGTGGAATCACGGTCTCGCTCCGCTCTGGGCGATGGTCCCCGGCATGGCGAAACTCATCGGAGGCATTCTCCTTATCGTCGCAGCGATCGGCGGCTTTGTAGCGGTCAACCGCGACAATGCCCGCGAAGAGTGGGAGCGGATCATCTCCATCGTGATACTTTCGGTCTTCGTGATATTCTTCTGGGCAGGGTTCGAGCAGGCAGGGGGTACGATGAACCTCTTCGCCTACGAACAGACTGACCGCCATTTCTTCAGATGGGAAATTCCCGCCACGTGGTTCCAAGGGGTCAACCCGCTCTTTATCGTACTCCTTGCACCGCTCTTTTCGATCCTCTGGAATCGCCTCGATCGCTCCCGTTTCTCTCTCTCGACGCCAGCAAAGATGGGTATCGGCATGATCGTACTCGGTCTTGGCTTCGTGGTGATGTACTTCGGTGAAGGGGTCGCCGAGCAGTACGGCAAGGCGGGGATGGGCTGGCTCATCGCCGTGTACCTTCTCCACACGATGGGCGAACTCTGCCTCTCGCCGATAGGACTCTCGATGGTGACGAAACTCTCACCGGTTCGTCGCGTGTCGCTCATGATGGGAGTCTGGTTCGCCTGCACGGCCATCGCCGACTATCTCTCGGGCCGCATGGAGGCAATAACCAACGCTTTCGGCATCAATCTATGGGCGACTCTTATTGCTACTTCGATTGGTGCCGGCGTACTCCTCCTTTTCCTTACCCCTCTCCTCAAGAGATGGATGCATGGCAGGGCATGATGTCTCGTTACTCGCATATTATCTGGGATTGGAACGGCACACTCATTGACGATGTGTGGCTCGGCGTCGAGATTATCAACGAGATGCTGACCGCGCGCGGAATTACGCCGATCACCATCGAACGATACCGCGCCGTTTTCGGCTTCCCCGTACGCCACTACTACCGGGAGATCGGTCTTCGCGTCGAGGAAGAGACGGTGTGGGAGGAGATTGCCACCGAATTCATTGCTCGGTACCATCGTCGGATGCACGAAGTGAAACTCTTCCCCGATGTCGAGCCGACGCTCGCGGCGCTTCGTGAACGGGGCATCATCCAGATCATCCTTTCAGCGATGGAACAGAAAACGCTCTCGCACCATGTCACGTCGCTTGGAATAGCGGAGTACTTCTCTATCATCCAAGGGATTGAGAATCACTACGCCGACGGCAAGGGACACATGGCGCAGGAGGTGGGAAAACGGCTCGATGTTACCCCCAAGAACATCCTCTTCGTCGGCGATTCTCTGCACGACATCGAGGTGGCGCGGTGCATCGGCTGCGATTGTATTCTCTGCTCGCGCGGCCACCAATCGAAAGAGCGGCTCCTCGCCGCCGGTGTGACGGTCGTGGATTCATTCGGGGAACTCACCGCTAACATCTAGTGCTTTAAGACCCTCGCCTTGCTTCTCTCCCTCGATAGGGCGAGGAAACTCCTTCTTCCTGTGGAGGGAGAAGGCTGGGATGAGGGTGTTGGTCAGATCGGGCGGACGTCGTCCGCCCCTACTTTGCCTTTCCTTGATTCTTGACCGCATCCATAGCCGCTTTCACCGCCGCCTCATCGCCGAGGTAATAGTGTTTGAGCGGCTTCATGTCCTTGTCGAGTTCGTACACCAGCGGGATGCCGGTGGGGATGTTGAGCGCGACGATCTCGTCGTTCGGCACATTGTCGAGATGCTTGACCAGTGCCCGGAGACTGTTGCCGTGCGCCGCAATGAGAATGCGCTTTCCCTCCGCAATCTGGGGCGCAATCTCGTTCGTCCAAAGGGGGAGAAATCGTTTCATCGTGTCATCGAGGCATTCGGTAAGGGGAAGTTCATCTTTCGAAAGAGAGGCATACCGTGGGTCGTTGCCGGGAAACCGCTCATCGTCGGGGGTGAGCGCCGGCGGCCGGATGTCGTAGGAGCGCCGCCAGATGTGGACCTGCTCCTCGCCGAACTTCTGCGCCATCTCGGCTTTGTTGAGACCTTGCAAAGCACCGTAGTGCCGCTCGTTGAGACGCCAACTGCGAATGACGGGAATCCACATGAGGTCCATCTCATCGAGGACGATCCAGAGGGTACGAATCGCCCGCTTGAGAACCGAAGTGTAGGCAAGATCGAAGGTGTACCCCTCTTTCTTGAGGAGTTTTCCCGCCTCGTGTGCTTCCTGGATCCCTTTTTCCGAAAGATCCACGTCCGTCCAGCCGGTAAAACGGTTTTCTTTGTTCCACACGCTTTCGCCGTGGCGCAATAGGACTAGCCGATACATTGTCTCCTCCACGTAGCCATCACACATGAAAGTATGATAGCAGAGAATGCGCCGAACTCAAACAAAATAATCCCCCTACCGGGAACTGCAAGCGGGAAAAAACCACGTGCTCCGGCGTAACAGCAGCAGAGACAGAACGATTTTTTTGTTGAAAAACTAGGGAGATAGTGTATCATTACCTTTGTTGACCGGGGAACCTGTGTACCCGTGATGCCGGTTTATTGATCTTTCGAACGGAGGCTGTCATGAAGATGAAAGAGTTTATTCTCGAAATCGCCAAGAAACTGGTCGACAACCCCAATGCGGTCGAGGTGAACTACATCGAGGGGAAGAACACCTCTATCCTCGAATTGCGTGTTGCACCGTCTGATGTGGGTAAAGTCATCGGCAAGAGTGGACGCACCGCGAATGCGCTACGTACTCTTCTTGCCGCTGTGGCAAGCCGTCAGGGACAGAAGGTAGTGCTCGAGATCATCGAGGACAAGTAGAGGATGGCTCTGAGGCAACGTTTCAGGACCGCCTCCGCCGGGGGCGGTCCTCCTTTTTCGGCGGGTACCATTATCGCCTTCTTTGTTCTGCTCACTGCCTTCGGGCTCTTCCTTTTTCTCCGCCAGTATGGGTTCTTCGAGGGGGGGGATCGGATGGGGCTCGCCAAGCGGTACGTCGAATCGCACAAGGAGTTTTTCGTTCCGTCCCCTCTTGCTTACAAAGTGTACGATATTCCACTCCTTATCCGCGCAAACGACCTAGGCAGTGAATTTTGGGGAAAGACCTTTCCGGGGATTCTCCGTGCGGCACAGGATGAGACTGATCGAATCCTCGCCTACGAGGAAATCATCAACCGCCGCGACGACCAAGGAAAACACCGTGAGGTTGACCTCTCCGAGGTGCCACGACTTTTCGACCTCCTTGTACGTGCGCGGCGGGCTTCGGATGAGGGACTCTACAACATTGCGTCGGGAGACATCTTCGATTTCTGGGATATCGCTGTCGAGCGCTACGAAAACTGGAAGCGTGCCGAGGAGGCCTCCAAAGCACTTCAGCATGAACTGGATGTCAGGAAAGCCGAATTGACACCGGAGGAGAAGAAGAAAAAGGAAGGAGAACTCGAGCGTCTTGCCGCGATTCTCGCCAAAGACCGTTTTCTTCCCGATATGAAGAAACTCCGTGAATTCATCCCCTATGCCGTTCCTTCGGCGGTGGTGCTCGACGAGACGAAAAGGAGCATCCGTATAACCTCTCCCAATGTGCGTATCCGGCTGAAAAAATTTTTCCGTGAAGCACTCTTTCTCGATATTCTGCGCGAGAAACTGCCTGCTGAGATGAACTACCTCATCTACTACGGCGACCGCCACGGGATGTGGAAACTGCCCAAAGAGTATGTCCGCTGGACAGTAAGCATAGATGATCCGCAGGTACTCATCGGCGACAAATCGCTCGGAGCGGTGAAACTCGCCGAGGAACAGGGATCGTGGGCGGTGGTGCGGATCAACGAGGATGTAGTGAAACAGGACGGGCGTTTCTACTCACTTCCCATAGACTGGCGTACGGGACTGCCGGTGCAGCACACTCTCGCGGTGCTGGTCATCGGAACGGACGCGGTGACGGCGCGGATGAATGCCTACGCCCTCTTCATCGCCTCGCCGGAGGAGCGCGCCGCCTTCGAAAAACGGCGCCCCGAGGTTCCCTATGTAGTCGTTGCCCGCGAAGATGTTCTGCGCACTGAAAGGGCAGAACGTGACCGGCGGACAGTGGACTATCTCAACCGACTCGTCGCTTCTGGAAAGCCGATGACCCGCACGGAGATACTCACCGCTCTCGTTACATTCGAGAACCGGTGGAAGATCCCGGCCGATGGTCCCAAGGTCTCCTTCGAGTTTACCTTCGTAGAGCATCGTCCGGTGCTTGTCGTTCCGGCGTCAGCAAAGGAACGCTTCGTGACCAAAGAGCAGATAGAAGAGGCACGCAAGAAGCAACGCGAACGCCTCGAAAAGAGCGATCCCTTCAAGAACTGGGCAAAGGAACGCCCCGACGACTAACCCGATGAGTCAGCCGCTCGCAACGATCCTGCGTCCCCGAACGCTTGATGAGGTGGTGGGACAGGAGCACATCACAAAACTCATTTCCTCTTTTCTCTCGCAGGGATTTCTCCCTTCGATGATTTTCTACGGGCAACCGGGAACTGGTAAGACAACGGTTGCCCGGATTGCTGCCGAGATGTTTGAGGCAAAGATCTACTACTTTTCTGGGGTAAAGGATTCGACCGTCGAGATACGAAAGAAAATCTACACCGAGAAGGAGGCTCTCTTTGTTCGGCGTCAGATG
>Ga0129299_1002798_pt1 | contig 11495 bp, 10 predicted proteins | sample ConPoolayeCmetaG_FD_94477 | JGI IMG/M metagenome (GOLD analysis project Ga0129299, IMG submission 94477) | Hot spring microbial mat communities from California, USA to study Microbial Dark Matter (Phase II) - Cone Pool mat layer C metaG ... | reverse complement strand
GCGCTGGCGGTCGTGTTGCCCTGGAAGGATCTGCTGCGCCTTTTCCCCGCCCTGGCGGCGCACCGGGAGATGATCGGCTGGGCCGGGGCGGGGCTGGGGGCGGTGGTTTTCGCGGCCGCAGCCGCGGCCTGCCGCAGCCGCCTGGAGGCTCTGGGTCTGGAAGGGGGCCTGTGGCGGCTGCTGATCCACGTGCCGGGCCTGCACTGGCCGGCGGTCCACCGGTACGCCCGCCTGCTGAACCGCCGGATGCGCGGTCCGAACCCGCCCGCCGGTCCGGCGTCCGGCGACGGGGATGCCGGCGCGGTTCTGACCGCCTCGGACATCGTCTGGGCCCTGTGTATGCTGCTGTGGGTCGTCCAGGGCTGCCTGGCCGCGATGCGGGGCTGGCCGCGGGGCTTTCCGGCAATGCTGCTTCCGCTGGCCGGTACGCTGATGGCCGTGCTTTTCGCAGTGGTTCAGCTGGCCGCGCTGGAGCGTGTGCAGCGTGTTTACCTCGGCTGGCTCCGGCGGCAGTGATCGGGCCGGGGCCCCGGGTCGAGGACGTTCGAAGGAGCGGCATCCATGAGACTGACGGTCGTCGGCAGCGGCTACGTGGGCCTGGTGACCGGTGCGTGTCTGGCCGACACGGGCAACACCGTGCTGGGCTACGACATCAGCGCCGAGAAGGTGGCGATGCTCAACCGCGGCGAAAGCCCGATCTTCGAACCCGGGCTGACGGAGCTGATCCAGGCCAACATGCAGGCCGGGCGTCTGCGCTTCACCACCGACTGCGCCGCGGCCATGCGGCACGGGGAGGTGATCTTCATCGCCGTGGGCACCCCGCCGCGGGAGGACGGCTCCCCCGACCTGACCGCGATGCACGCGGTGGCGGACGACATCGCCGACCACATCGGCGGCCCGAAGATCGTGGTGATCAAGAGCACCGTGCCGGTGGGCACGGGCGACGAGATGGAGCAGCGGATCAACCGCCGCTCGAAGCACCGCGTGGCGGTGGTCAACAACCCGGAGTTCCTCAAGGAGGGGACCGCGGTCGACGACTTTCTGCGGCCCGACCGGGTGGTCATCGGGGCCGAGGACCCGGCCGCCGGAGCGACGGTGCGCGAGCTGCACGAGCCTTTCGTCCGCAACCAGCGGCCGATCCTGCTCATGCGCCGCAAGGCCGCCGAGATGACCAAGTACGCCGCCAACTGCTGCCTGGCGGCCCGGATCAGCTTCATCAACCAGATCGCCAACATCTGCGACGCGCTGGAGATCGACGTCAACGAGGTCCGCACCGGCATCGGCTGGGACGGGCGGATCGGCTTCCAGTTCCTCTATCCCGGCGCCGGCTACGGCGGCAGCTGCTTTCCCAAGGACGTCCAGGCGCTGGTGCACGTCGCCGAGCGCGCCGGGGTGAAGGCCGACCTGCTCCAGACGGTCCACGAGGTGAACCAGCGGCAGCGCGAGGTGCTGTTCCGCAAGATCGCGGCGCGTTTCGGGCCGGATCTGTCCGGGCGGGCGTTCGGCATCTGGGGCGTGTCGTTCAAGCCCAAGACCGATGACATCCGCGAGGCTCCGGCGATCGTGCTGATCGAGAAGCTGCTGGACGCCGGGGCGAAGGTCTCGGCCCACGACCCCGTGGCCCTGGGCAACCTGCGGCGGCGGTTCGGCGACCGCGTCGCCTGCTGCCCGCAGGCCTACGAGGCCCTCAGCGGGGCCGACGCGCTGGTCATCGTGACCGAGTGGAACGAGTTCCGCTCCCCGGATTTCGACGAGATCGCCCGGCGGCTCAGGCAACCGCTGATCTTCGACGGACGCAACCTCTATGCCCTGGATCGCATGGCCGCGCGGGGCTTCGAATACCACTCCATCGGCCGGCCGGTCGTGCGTCCGGCGCCGCGCGGCTGACGGGCGGGTGCCGGGCGGCGGCGTTTATCCGCCGGCACCTGCGGCCCGTTCGACGATCGCCTGCCGCAGCAGGGGAAGCATGATCTCGTGGTGGCCGCAGAGGTCCAGCCCCCGCCCGGGTGCGACCGGGCGGCCGACGACGTTCCGGGCCGGGCGGTAGTGGCGGATCATGTCCATGTTGACCGTGGTCAGGCCGTCCAGCCGGGCCCCGAGGTTGCGGGCCACCGCGACGGTCTTGAGAAAGACCTCCGGAAGCAGGACGGCCGAGCCGATGTTGAACCAGACTCCGCAGGGGCCGCCGCGGCGACGGGCCCCCATGGCCCGGACCACCCCGCAGGCCAGGCGGAAGTCGCGCAGCGTGGCCTCGCCCAGGGCCGCCCCGTCGATCCCCGCGAACATGTGAACCGTATCGGTCCCGATGGCCGCGTGGATCGTGGCCGGCAGGTCCAGCTCCGCGGCCGCGGCCAGCATGCTCAGTCCGGCGTGGGGCAGTCGCCGGTCCAGGACCAGCCGCCCGACGGCCCGGCCGTAGCCGATGCCGCGCCGCCGGGCCAGGCGCACGGCGTCGGCGAAGAAAGTCATGGTCTCGCGGACCATGCCGAAGCGGCCGCTGCGGAGGTTCTCGCCCACGTCCTCGCTGGTCGCGCCGAGCATGGCCAGCTCGACATCGTGGATCGCGGTGGCCCCGTGGACGGCCACGGCCGTCACCAGGCCGCGGCGCATCAGGTCGATGACCACCGGACCGCAGCCGACCTTGACCACGTGCCCGCCCATGGCCATGGCCACCGGTCTGCCGGCCCGCCGGGCGGCGATCACCGCATCGGCGGCGGCCCGGAGCCAGCGGGCCCCGAGCTGATCGGGCAGGGCGTCCAGCCACTCCCGGAAGGTCGCCCCGGCGGGCGGCGTGCCGCCGGCCGATTCGGCCCCGGCCAGGTGACGGCGGCGGCGGGCCGAGTACAGGCGGAGCCGGCGGAGGTCCACGGGCACGGCCCGGGCGTCGCGGTCGGCAGCGGCCGGAATCGACGAGGCCTGCCGGCGGCGGTCAGGTGCGTTCATGGGACTCATCCTTCCGGGAAGCGGCCGGGGCGTTGAAGTTGTCCAGCATCCGGTCGATCAGGCCGGCCAGCACGGCCTGGCCGTCGTCGAGCATCTCGATGCCGACCCGAAGGCACACCACCGGCACGCGCGGCTGCCAGCCTGCGCCGGCCAGCTTGACCAGGTCCTTCTCGGTGGTGATCAGCATGTCGAGGTGTTCGTCGACTGTCCAGTCGTCCAGCAGGTCCAGGTCTCCGGCGACGTAGTCATGGTGATCCGGCCACCACCGGATCGCAGCCGGAGCCAGGCCCAGATCGGCCAGCGTGCGTTCGAAGGCGTCCGGCCGGGCGATGCCGGCGAAGCATCCCACGCGTCCCCGGGGGCCGGGATGGCGGGCGCCGTCCAGCGTGCAGAAGCCTTCGGGCCGGTGGCGACAGGCGACGATCGGAGCCTGCGGCGCCAGACGGCGCAGGCGGTCGGCCAGGGCGGCCCTTTCCTGCGGAGAGACCTGGTCGCAGCGGGTGATCACCAGCGCATCGGCGCGGCGCAGCCCATCTACCGGCTCGCGCAGCAGGCCGCGGGGCAGCAGGTGCCCGTAACCGAACGGGCAGGTCGCGTCGATGAGTACCAGGTCCAGGTCGCGGCCCAGCCGCCGGTGCTGGAAGCCGTCGTCCAGCACCGCGGCGCCCACGTGGTACTCCCGGACCGCCAGCCGGCCGGCCGCGACGCGGTTCGGGTGGGCGACCCCCACCGCCTCCGGGCAGCGACGGGCGACGACCATGAGTTCGTCGGGAGGCCTGCCCGCCGCGGTCTTGTACCCGCGGCTGAGGACCGCCGGGCGGATCCCGCGCTTCAGCAGCTGCCGGCAGACCCACAGGGTCATCGGCGTCTTGCCCGTGCCGCCGACGGTGATGTTGCCGACGGAAATCACCGGAACGTCGAGCCAGGCCGGGCTGCCGGCGTAGTCGTACAGTGCGTTCCGCGTCCGCACCAGGACCCCGTATAAGGCCGACAGAGGGCGAAGCAAGGCCCGGGCGATCGATGCCGCGACGCCGGGCCGCTGCCCGGAGATCAGCTCGAAGTACGTGGGGGGTCCGGTCATCGCGGTTCAATCGGCGTCCGGGGCGTGCAGCACCACCGAGGCGCAGGTCACGCCGTTGCCGCTCTCGGGGTCTGCCGCCTGGTGGTAGACCCGCAGCTCGGGCCGGGCCTCGGGCAGGGCGGCCAGCAGGGCATACACGGCGCCGGCGCTGCACACCCGCGTGTGGTTGCCGGTGCTCCGCAGGATGTCCGCGAAGCGATCGGGGTCGTTGTCCACGACGGCGGCCAGGGCCCGGCGGTCGTGCTGCTCGACTTCGGCGAGGAAGGCCTCGTCGAGGTCCCGGTCGTCCCCGAACCAGCGCCCCACGTGGCTGAAGTCGGCGCCGGCGATGATCACGGTGCGCTTGTTGTCGCGGCGGACCAGCCGGCCCAGATGCTCGGCGAAGACCCGCAGATCGACGCCGCGGCCGTCGGCCGGCGCGGTGCCGCCGGGCCCGCAGGGGTCATGGCACAGGAAGGGCACGATCTCGAAGCTCCCGGGACCCAGGAGATGCTGGAGCACCAGCACCTGCAGCTCGATGGAGTGCTCACGCTGATGGTCGAACTCGTCGGCGCAGAGGTCGGCTTCGCACGCCCGTTCGACGGCCGCCAGGAAGGCCCGGTCGGTGCGGGTTCGTCCCAGCGGCGTTTCGAAGTCCTTGCCCGTGGCCACGACCGAGCGACCCCGCCCGGCGTGGTTGGTGCCCAGGATCACGAACCGCTCGGCCGGGCGGGCGGCGGCCAGGGCGCCGTAGCTCTCCGCATAGGCCGGCGCGCCGCGGGGAAAGTCCAGGTGCGGTGCGATCAGGCCGAGGATCGGCTCTGCGTCCGGGCGAGGCCGGATCGGGCGGTGGCCGTCGAGGATGCCGTCCAGCAGGGCGGCCAGGTCGCCGTCGGCGGCACCGAACGAGGCCGCATCCGGCGACCGGCGGGCCGGGGCGGCACGGTATTCGGCCACCAGCCCCGCGTAGTAATCCGCGAAACGCCGGTTGTCGAGGTAGCAGGCCTCATCCAGCCGGCGGACGAGGCTCTCCAGATGGGTGCGCGGCAGAGATTGCCCGAACTGAAGCCGGAACGCCCCGGCGATCTGGTCGAGGTCGTGCCGGCCGTCCATCACCGACAGCAGAAACAGCGCCGCCGGCGAGACCACCACCGGTCCGGCGGCCAGGCGGCTCGGATCGGTGACCAGGACCATCGGCCGGCCTTCGTGCTCGATGGGCGAGACACTGACCGGGCGCAACCTGGGACGCGGATCGAGGGACTCGGGCATGGCGTCCTTCCGAAGCGGGGACGGATCCCCCGTCGCCGGCACGGCCGGCGGCGGCTCGGCCGGCCCTGCGAGGTCGGCGCATCAGGATAGCAGATGCCGACGGTCGGGGCGAGAAGGTGCATCGGGCAACGCAGGCCCGACCCCGGCGCGGGCCGCGGGGGACCCCGGCAGGCCTCATGATCCACGCAGCCGGCGACAGAGGGCCGCCAGCAGCACCAGGGCGGCCGAGACCAGCACGATCACGGCTCCGCTGGGCAGGTCGGTCAGGGCCGAGATCAGAAAGCCGCCCAGCCCGCTGACCGCTCCCAGCAGCACCGCCAGACCCATGACCCGCGCCCCGCCGCGGGCGAGCTGGAAGGCCGCCGCCGCCGGGTTGGTGATCAGGCTGTAGATCATCAGGCCCCCGACGGTCTGGAAGTTGACGGTCATCACCGCCGCGGTGAGCACCAGGAAGCCGGTCCAGACGGGCGTAACCAGAATGCCGGCGGCGGCCGCGTCCCGGCGGGAGAACAGGATGGCACGCATCTCCTTGTGGAACGCGATGATGTAGCCGGCCAGGGCCGCCGAAGCGATCAGCATCAGGCCGGCGTCCTTCCAGCCGCAGAACGTCAGGCTGCCCCACAACAGCGCCCGGACATCGTGGTCGCTGCGGCCCAGAACGCCGAACAGCCCGAAGCCGACGAACGCCAGGCCCATGGTGACCGAGAACAGCAGCCCCAGCACGACGTTGGAGTCCATCCGCAGACGCTGCGGGTCGGCCAGTCCCAGGGCGATGGCGGTGACCACCGCGGCCGCCAGGGCCGGAACCAGCAGGCCCGTACCTTCGAGTCCGGCCAGGGCGCCGTAGACCGCGCCGGCCAGGGCCGCGTGAGCCACGCAGACGCCCAGGAAGGGGATGCGCATGCCCACGATGTAGACGCTCAGCAGCCCGCAGGATCCGCCGGCCAGCAGCCCGGCGACCATCACCGGCGACCAGAAGGCCAGGTCAAGCATGCCGCGTCGCTCCCGGGACGACCAGGTAGCGTCCGGCCTGCGCCCGGACGGACAGCCCCGGGCCGTACAGGGCTTCCATCAGCCCGTCGTGGAGCACGGCCTCCGGCGGGCCGTCGGCCAGGATCCGCCCGTCGCGGAGCACCACCACCCGGCCGCAGGCCGGCGGCAGGACTTCCAGCTCGTGGCAGACCAGGATCACGGTGAGCCGCCGGTCGGCATGCAGCTCCTGCACCAGGGCGACGATGCGTTCGCGCCAGCCCAGATCGAGGTTGGCCGTGGGCTCATCCAGCATGAGGATCTCGGGCTGCTGGACCATCGCCCGGGCGATGAGCGTCTTGCGCTGCTCGCCGCCGGAGACTTCGCCGTATCCCCGGCCGGCCAGTTCCGCCAGTCCCAGGCGGTCGAGCCAGCCGTCGATGATCCGGTGGTCGTCGCCCGTGAGCGGACGCAACAGGCCGCGGACGCCCGAACGGCCGATGGCGACCACCTCGCGGACGGTCAGAGGGATCTCGCTGCGTTCGGCCAGCAGCTGCGGCACATAGCCGATCCGCTGCCGCAGACGGGCCCGCGCGGTCAGGCTCAGGCGGTTCAGCGGCTGCCCCAGGACGGTCACCTCTCCGGCGGCGCGGGGCCGCAATCCCAGGCAGGTTTCCAGCAGCGTGGACTTGCCCGCGCCGTTGGGGCCCAGGACGCCGAGGAACGCGCCGCGGGCCACGTCCAGCCGCTCGACGGTCAGCAGCGGCCTGCGGCGGGCACGGACCTGAAGCCCGCGGATCTCGATCGCCGGTTCGTTCACGGCGCTTCGGTCTCCGTGGTCAAGGTTCCCCTGGTCAGCGACTGGTCACGGGCGGCCAGAAGGGCCTCGACATTGGCGGCCAGCAGGGCGTCGAAAGGAGGCTCGCCGCCGTCCTCGAACTCCGGGAAGTTGCCGAAGACCGCAACGGGGGCGTTCAGCCGGCGAGCCAGAGCGTCGGCGACCTTGCGGCCCTCCGGCCGGTTGGCGATCACCGCCGCCACCGACAGGCTCTCGCCGGCGCGGATGGCCTGTTCGACCTGGGCGATCGAGGCGGTGTCGGCTCCGCTGAAGGTGCCGGCTACTTCCAGCCCCAGCCAGCGGCAGAAGGCCTCCTGGTGCAGACTGCAGATCACCGGCCGGCCACGCCAGCCTTCGGCCTCGATCCGCCCCCGGCACCGGGCGGCCTGAGCCTGGACCCGGGACCCGGCCGCACGCAGGCGGTCGTCGGCGGTCGCCCGATCCACCAGGCCGGCTTCCACCAGGGCCTCGGCGACCTGGCGGCATGCGGCCAGGTACGAATCCGGTTCGCACAGCCCGCCGGGGATCCGAATCACCGCGGTGCCGAGTCCCTGTTCCCGGAGTTTGGCCAGCCGCTGGTCGATCGACGCCTGGAACTCCAGGCGCAGCAGCAGGCGGCAGCGCCGCAGGGCCTCGATCTGGCTGGGGCGGATGTCGAAATGCCCCGGACAGGTTCCCGGCTCGGCCAGGCGGAAGACCGGGGCGCCGGGCTCGAGGATCTCCGCGGCGGCGGCCTCCAGATAGGAGTTGGTCGCGGCCACGAGCATGGCCGCAGCCGGCGGGGCGGATGGCTCACCCTCCTTGCGGCAACCGGAGGGCATCGCGGCCGCGCAGCACAGCATCAGCAGCAGAAACCGGGTCATGGTGGCTCAATGACCGCCGACCGGGCGGCGCGGGCTCTGGTTGTCCGGGCCATGCCCGCACAAGGTCATCTCCAGCGGGCTCATGGGCGCGATGTCGAACAGCCGCGCGACGTCGTCGGCCGCCAGACGCCGGGAGATCTCCTCCAGGTTCTCCGGCGTCACCCGGCGCAGCACGTCGTGCAGGGCCGCGGTGCCCGCATACGCGATGCCCGCGGCGGGACGGTCCGCGGCCGGCAGCCGGATCACGTGAACCACCGGCCAGCCGCGGGCGAGAACCTCCTCCGAGGCCTCCATCCGCAGGTTGCATTTGCCGGCGGTGGCCCCGCAGCCGGTCTGCAGGCCGTCCAGGATGCAACTGAAGGGGGTGCGATGCCGGTCGGCCGGCAGCCAGCAGACCACGTCGATCTTCCAGAAGCCGGGGGTGTCCAGCCGGGCGACCGCGTCGCGCCCGATCATCGCCCCCAGCACCAGCCAGGGGCCCAGGTGGCCGTGAAACAGCGCCGCCTGCGCAAGCCAGTCCGGATCGGCGGGGTTTCGGGTCAGGTAGAAATCCACACATCCTCCGTTGGCCAGGGCGCGACGCGGCCGGTTATGGACTCATATGGGTCAGCCCGCCGGCGGTCCGGAAATGCACGATCAGGCCGTCCCGCGGCCCCTCCTGGGTGAACCACCAGGACCGCTGGAGGGGGAAACGGGTCTGGTCCAGCGACCCATCCTCCCACCGGGGAAACCGCGACGATTGCGGGTCGGGGCCGACGCTCCAGACCGCGAAGGTCACCGGACTGCGCGGCTCGCGGCGCCGCGCATAGTAGAACGATCCCGTGGTCGATCGGCACTGCGGCAGGTCGTCGGGCACCCAGATGCCGGCCCGGGGACGCCAGGGGGTGTCGGGAAAATCCATCAGCTGGCCGTTCTGCCACACCGCCCCGGGCGCCCGGTAACGGTAGGTCTGGCCGCGGTCGAAGATGTCCTCGGAGTATGATCGTTTCTGCGCGTCAGGGCTGCGCGGCAGGTATCGCTTCACCGCCAGTTCGACCGGCAGCTGGTACAGGATGCTGGTGCCGCACGCCTGGCGGGTCGGGGGCAGGCGGCCCTTGTGCTCAGAGGCATACATGTCCAGGGCCAGGGTGATCTGCCGCAGATCGGAATGGGCCACCACCACGCGGGAGCGCAATCGGGCGGCGGCCAGCGACGGAACCAGAACAGCCGCCAGCAGGGCGAGGATCGTCACCGTCACCAGTAGCTCGATGAGCGAGAAGCCCGGTTGACGGAAACCCGTCCGGCGCCCGCCCCGGCCTGGATGCGCCGGGGTCGGGCGGACGGCTGGGCCTGGGAAACGGTTCGGGCTCACATCGGCCCCTTTACAGGTCGCAATCAGACTCCGGCAGTCGGCCGTTGCCTGACAGGCACCTCTGGAACACGCCGAAATCGGCCTGGTCCACGTCGTTATCGTCATCAAAGTCGGCATTCTTGCAAGCCGGGTCGGTCTGTTCGACCCCGGGCCCGCTCTGGCAGGCCTGGAAGTGGTCGAAGTCCGACGAATTCACGTCACCGTTGCGGTCGAAGTCCGGCCGGACGTGACGATACAGCACGAAATCCTTGCCATCGTAGTCCATGACCCACAGGCGGTAGCCGGCCTTGAAGCCGTCGCCGGACACGGTGTCCTCCTGATCGAGGATGCCGACGATGTCGAACGGAGCGGCCGGCGCGGGGTATCGGCTGAAGCCGCTGCCGCGGCCCAGCAGCACCGGGAAGGTGCGCCCGGAGCCGTCGGCGATGGTCAGCGACTGCCCGGGGCCCCAGGTGCCGGAGACGAACTGCACATCCTCGATGATCACCCCGCGGCCCTGGTAGTGTTCCGTGCCGGTCGCGCGGGTGGCGTCGAAGATGAAGGCGTCGGAGGCGTCCTTCAGGTCCGCCAGCGTGATGGTTTCGGGGCTCACCGGCCCGGCGGCCGCCGCCAGCAGGACGATCTCGAAGTCCATCTCCGGCGCCTTGTTGTGCTGCTCGTTGATGTTGGTCTTGCCGCGGAAGAACAGCCCCGGCGCCCGGGCCCGGACCTCCACCAGGTCGCCGGAGCGGAACGGCCGGCCGCTGACCGGGTCACGGCTCAGGCGGTCGAGTTCCGCCAGCCACTCGGCGTCGGTGTAGCTGCCGGCCGGGTGATTGCCGACGATCTTGCCGATGTTCTGGCCCATGTACAGGGCGGTGCCGCCGAAGTCCCCGGTTTCGTCGGCCTGGACGAACATCTGCCACTGCCCGCCCATGAACGGGTTGGAACCGGGCGTCGGATCGAGCATGTCCGCCGGACGGTTGATGATGCGCCCCTTCATTTTGACCGGAGCATTGGTCGGGAAGGTGCCGGCGCCGTCGGCATCGACGGCCTGATAATCCCGGTGAGGCGTGTAGAGCATCTGATTCCAGGTGCTGGCCAGCACGAAGGCCCCGTCCTGGTAGTCCATGACCCACAGGCGGTAGCCGGCCTTGAAGCCGTCGCCGGGCACGGCGTCCTCCTGATCGAGGATGCCGACGATGTCGAACGGTGCGGCCGGAGCCGCATAGCGGGTGAAGCCCTCGCCGCGTCCCAGCAGCACGGGGAAGGTGCGGCCGGTGCCGTCGGCGATGGTCCGCGACTGGCCGGGGCCCCAGGTGCCGGAGGTGAACTGCACGCCGTTGATCCGCACGGCCGTGCCCTGGTAGCGCTCGCAACCGGTCGCGCGGGCGGCATCGAAGATGAACTGGTCGGAGGCGTCCTTGAGATCCGAAAGCGCCACCACCTGCGGCGACGGCAGGCCGTAGCCGGCCTGGACGAGCACGATGTCGAAGTTCATCTCCGGCGCCTTGTTGTGCTGCTCGTTGACGTTGGTCTTGCCGCGGAAGAACAGCCCCGGCGCCCGGGCCCGGACTTCGACCAGGTCCCCGGGGAGCAGCGGCCGACCGGTCTGCGGGTCGTGGTTGAGCCGGTCCAGTTCCGCGAGCCACTCGGCGTCGGTGTAGCTGCCGGCCGGATGGTTGCCGCCCACTTTTCCGATGTTCTGGCCCATGTACATCGCGGTGCCGCCGAAGTCGGCCGGCGCGACGGTCTGGAAGAACCGCTGCCACTGTCCGCCCATGAACGGGTTGGAGCCCGGCGTCGGGTCGAGCATGTCCGAGGGCGCGTGCAGGAGCACGCCCTGCATCTTCACGGGAGCGTTGGTCGGGAACGTACCGGCTCCGGCGGCATCGACGGCCTGGTAGTCCTGGTGGGCGGTGAGACTCATCGTGCCCCAGTCGGGTTCCTGGCCGACGGCCGCGGCCCAGGTGACGAGCATGACAGCAGCGATCTTCGGTGCGTGGAAGCGGTTCACGGCAGCCCTCCTTTGTACCGCCCTGACACGGGCGGCCTGGTTTCGCGCCCCGGCGGGATCCCCGCACCGCGGCACGTTGGTATTACGACGGCGAGGATCGTAATACCAGGCTTCGGGGCTGTCAAGCCCCGTCGGGACATCGCGCGGCCCGAGCCGGCGGTGCGTGCCGGCGGCTTGCAGGGGGACCGGGGCGGGGGTCTAATAGG
>Ga0129299_1002797_pt1 | contig 11496 bp, 11 predicted proteins | sample ConPoolayeCmetaG_FD_94477 | JGI IMG/M metagenome (GOLD analysis project Ga0129299, IMG submission 94477) | Hot spring microbial mat communities from California, USA to study Microbial Dark Matter (Phase II) - Cone Pool mat layer C metaG ... | reverse complement strand
CGCCTACACCCGCCCCGCCGACCGGCGTGATGTTGAGCAGCGTCTGGGTCTATGAGGAACCGTCGTACAGCGCCACCCGCCTGGGGCCGATCCTGAGCCAGGGCCAGCCGGTGCGGGTGCTGGCGGCCTATGACACGTGGTACCGGGTCTATTGGGTGGCCGAGGGGCAGGAGGTCGTCGGCTGGGTGACCGCGCGCTGGGTCGGCCTGGCTGAGGCGGTCCCGGCCTGGATCGTCACCCCGACTGCGGCGCCATGAGGAGGAACACGTGACCGCCATTGCCAGGAAAGTGTGTCTGTTGGGCGATTTCGCCGTGGGCAAGACCAGCCTGGTGCGCCGTTTTGTCTACAACCGATTCGATGACAGGTACATCAGTACCATCGGCGTCAAGGTCAGCCGCAAGGTCATCGCCCTGCCGCGCGAAAATGGCGCGGTGGAGCTGGCGCTGATGCTGTGGGACCTGGCCGGCAACGAAGAATTCGACCGGGTGCGGATCAGCTATCTGCGCGGCGCAGCCGGCGCCGTGCTGGTCTGCGACCTGACGCGGGCCGATACGCTCGACAGCCTGGAACGGTACGTCCGCGACCTGCACAGCGTCAGCCCGGCAGCGCGCGTCGTGCTGGCAGCCAACAAGAACGACCTGATCGATCAGCGCCAGGTCCCCTACGAGCGGGTGGCCGAACTGGCCGTTTCGTTCGGCGCGCCGTATTACCTCACCAGCGCCAGGACCGGCGACGAGGTCGAGATCATGTTCCGCGACCTGGGGCAGATGTTGCTCTGAGGTGCGCAATGGAAACAACCATCTCCGACCAGATTCATCTCGACCGCCGGATCGCCTATGCGATCGCCGATTGCCGGCTGCGCGTGGTCGGCGCCGCCGGGGCGATCGAGATATTGGGCGTCGACCGCGACCGAATCATGGGCCGTCCGCTCACCGAAGTAGTGCCCGAGCTGGTTGGGCTGGAAGGGGCGCTGGCCGACATTCTGGACAGCAAGCTGCCGCGCTTCCAGTTGAGCTGGATCAACCGGGAGACGGAGGCGGGCGAGACAATCTATCTGACGATGGTTTCGCTGCCCTACCGGGACACGGCGGGGGGGACCATCGGGCTGGTACATGTCGTCGAAGACGTGACCGAGATTGGCCGCATCAATCAGCAATTGACCCAGCAGCGCAACGACCTGCGGCTGTTGCGGGAGCAGTTGGATCGCCAGAACCAGGCGCTCAGGGCAGCCAACGCCGAACTCGAACGGCTGGACGAGATCAAGACAATTTTTGTCTCCGTGGCGGCGCACGAGCTGCGCACGCCGCTGACGACGATCCAGGGCTATTTGGAGATGCTGCTGGACGGCGATTTTGGACCAGTTAACGAAGCACAGAGCGAGGTGATGAGGGTCGTGCAAGGCAGCACCCGTCGCCTGGGCCACATCACCCGCAACCTGCTCGACGTGACGCGCATCGAGGCGGGGCGCATCGAACTGGTGCTCAAGCCGACCAACCTGGGGGCGCTCATCGAGCAGGTCGTTGCCGAGATGCGGCCGCAGTTGGAAAAGAGGGCGCAGCGGTTCGAGCTGACCATCGCCCCGCGCCTGCCTCTGGCGCTGTGCGACGAGACGCGGGCAGCGCAGGTGATCGACAACCTGCTCAGTAATGCCATCAAGTACACGCAGGAGGGAGGCCTCATCACAGTCGAGGTGGCGCCAGCAGCCGAGGAGGGCTTTCTGCAGGTCACCGTTGCCGACACGGGGGTTGGCATCTCGCCGGAGGATCAGGAAAAGCTGTTCCAGCGCTTTTTCCGTGCTCAGAGCGCCTTTGAGACAGGCGCCACGGGGAGCGGCCTGGGGCTGTACATCACGCGCGCGCTGGTCGAACTGCACGGCGGCAGCATCCGCTTCGAGAGCCAGTTGGGACGGGGAAGCACGTTCCGTGTCACCTTTCCTGTCGCTGAAGCCGGAGCAGAGGCGGCGCTGTAACGCGGCTTGTAATGTGGAGGGGGTATTCTCAAGAGCACAATGTAAGGAGTAGGTTTATGGCGAAATCTCAGATCAAAAAGGTTTCTTCATCCGGGCCCAGGCCGAAGGCGCTGCCGGCGGCTGCCCAGCCGGCGGGCTTTGGCCTGAGCGACCTGTTCGGGCGCGCCTTACAGGCAGTGACCGAAAACCGACAGACCATCAACCAACTGGACGGGCAGAACGGCAACCATGGCGACAACATGGTCGAGAACCTGCGCGTGATCATGGAGGCATTGCAGTCGCAGCAGGCTCAGCCGCCGGCCAGGGCGCTTTCGTATGCCAGCACGGTGCTCAAGTCACAGGGGCGCGGCGGCACCAGCCAGTACTATGCCCGCGGGCTGGAGCAGGCAGCGCAGCAGCTCCAGGGCCAGTCGAGCCTGGACAGCAACGGCGTGATGACGCTGGTGCAGTCGCTGCTGGGAGCGATCCCCGAGTCCGGCTTTGTCGAGCAGCCGGCGGCGCAGGAGAGCGTCCTGGGAAGCATCCTGGGCCTGCTCGCCGGGGCGCAGCCGCAGCCACAGCAACCGCCAGCACAAGAGAGCCTGCTGGAAGGCGTGCTGGGCATGCTCGGCGGCGCGCAGCCGCAGCCACAGGCGGCCGACAACAGGCTGGACGCTGGCGACGTGCTCAACGTGTTGTTGCCGGCGGGCATGGCTTTCATGCAGGCCCGCCAGGCCGGTGCAGATCCCAAAGCGGCCGCCGCTCAGGCGCTGATCAGCGCCCTGATGAGCGGTCAGGTCAATCCCTTGCAGGCACGCTCTCCCCGCGCTGCAGCGGGCGGTCTGATCGCCCAGAGCATCCTGCAGGCTTTGACCGGTCAGAGATAAACCGATCCATTTCAGGAGGAACGGAAAATGACAAAGAAAGAAGAAAAGAAAGAGGAAAAGAAGGGCCTTTTGGACCGCGCGATCGATGTGGTGAGCAGCCGTGATGAGAAGGAAGCGGCCGAGGCCGCCCGGGTCGAAGCGGCCAAGGCAGCCGCCGAAGCCGCCCGCGTCGCTGCGGAAAAGCAGGCTGCCGAGGCCAAGGCACGCGCTGCCGAGGCACGCGCCGCCGCCGCCGAGAAAGAAGCCGCCGAGGCCAAGGCCAGGATGGCGCAGATGCAGCGCGAAGAGGCCATGCAGCGCGCCGCCGAGATGCGCGAAAAGATGATGATGGCCGCCAAAGAGCGCGCCGAGGCCCAGGCGCAGGCTCAGCAACAGCGCACCTACGTGGTCCAGTCAGGCGACAGCCTGAGCAAGATCGCCAGGGAACTGCTCGGCGATGCCAACCGCTGGCCCGAGATCTTTGAGGCCAACAAGGACCAGATCAGCAATCCGAACCTGATCTATCCGGGCCAGGAACTGCGCATCCCCCAAAAGTAGGACAGGAAAGGAGAACAATGGCCAAGCTGGAGTTGATCGAGGGCATCGGCCCTGTGTATGCCAACAAGCTGCGCGAGGCGGGCATCCGCAGCATCAACGCCCTGCTCGAAGCCGGCGCCACGCCCAAGGGGCGCCAGGAGCTGGCCGAGAAGAGCGGCATCAGCTATGACCTGATCCTGGCCTGGGTCAACCGGGCCGACCTGATGCGCGTGTCGGGCGTCGGCGAGGAGTACAGCGATCTGCTGGAAAAAGCCGGTGTGGACACGGTGGCCGAACTGGCCCAGCGCAATCCGGACAACCTCTACGAGAAGCTGATGGAAGTGAGCGCTTCGGGTCGCCTGGTGCGCCGCCCCCCCAGCCGCGCGATGGTCGCGGCGTGGGTGGAGCAGGCCAAAAAGCTCGAGCGCGTCGTGACTTACTAGGTCACGCGCCTTGCCATTCCGCCCAACCCCGCTATAATCCCCCCCATGCGTCTCAAACCGCTGGGGAGGATTTTTCTGCTTGCCCTGGCGCTGCGCGTGGGGCTGGTGCTCGCTTTTGCTGACCTGCGCATCGGCCTCGACGACATGTTCCAGTACGACATGCTGGCCCGCTCGATCGCGGCGGGCAACGGCTATCGCTGGTATGCGCAAGAGGACCTGCGGCTGATCCAGCGCTATGTGGGCCGCTATCTGCCGCCTATACAGATACCCCCGGAGTACGATCCACGCGGCATTCCCACCAGCTTTCGCCCGCCGCTCTATCCGGCCTTTCTGGCGCTTGTCTATCTGCTGGTGGGGAGCGGGCCGCGCCGCTTCCTGGCTGCCCGGCTGGTTCAGGCGCTGTTGGGGGCAGCGCTGGTGCCGCTGGCAGCGCAGGTAGGGCGGAGACTGGGCTGCTCGGAACGGGCGGCGCGCTGGGGGGCGCTGGGCGTGGCGCTCTACCCGCTGCTGGTCATCTACCCCCTGGCCCTGGCGACAGAAAATCTGTTTGTCTTTTTGCTGTTGCTCGCGCTGTGGGCGCTGCTGCGCGCCGGCGAGCGGGGGCGTGCGTTCGACTATGGCCTGGCCGGGCTTTTGCTGGGCCTGACCGCGCTGACCCGCTCGGCAGTTGTCCCCTTTGTGCCGCTGGCGGCGCTGTGGACTGGCTGGGGCGTCCGTCCCTGGCGCGCCGGCCTGCGCAACGGCGCCCTCGTTGTGCTCGCTTTCTTGCTCGTCACCATGCCCTGGTCGCTGCGCAACTCGCTCCTCCACGGCGAGTTTCACTTTGTCGAAACCGATCTGGGCTACAACCTCTACATGGGCTATCATCCCCAGAGCAGCGGCACGTTCAGCGTCGAGTTTTCTTTCGACCTGTTGCCCATCCTCGACGACGGCGAGCGCAACCGGCTGGGGATGGAAGCGTTCTGGTCGTTCGTCCGCGCCGACCCGGCGCGCGTGCCCTATCTGATGGCGCGCAAGCTGAGCTATTTTTGGGGGTTCGACCGGCGCGGGTTCCAGTATTTCTACTGCAACAACTTTTTGGGCGACTGGCAGCCGTGGCAGGTAGAGGGGGCGCTGGGGCTGCTCTGCGCGCCGACGGCGCTGGTCGTCGCGGCAGGACTGGCCGGGCTGGTCCTGGCGAGACCTCGCCGCCAGATCGCCCTGGCAGCGCTGCTGGTCGTCTCGTTCACCGCGGGCTATGTGCTCATCATGGCCGAGGCGCGCTTCCACCTGCCGCTCATCCCGCCCCTGGCCGTGCTGGCCGCGCACACGCTGGTCGACCGGCCGTGGCAGGGGGCAGCGCGCTGGCAGAGAGGGCTGGCTGTGCTGCTCTGGCTGGCCCTGGCAGCGAACTGGGGTTGGGAGCTGGCGCGGGACGCCGAACTGCTACGCGCGCTGATCGCTCCGGGCGGCAACCAGCTTTACCTGTCCTACTGATCGGGAGAACGGCATGGCAGAGAGACGCAGGCTGGATTGGCGGGCAGCGGTGACCGTCCTGGTCAGCACGCTGCTGCTGGTCTTTGACGAATACCGTGTGCTGTGGAACAGCGAACTGCTGACGCGCACGCTCATCTACCTGATTATCCCGCTGGCGCTGATCGTGCTTGTCTACCGCCAGTCGCCAGCCGAGTACGGCTGGCGGCTGGGCGATTGGCGGTTGGGGCTGGCGCTCACCGTTGGGGGATGCCTGCTGATGGCCGGGGTGGTGCTCGTCATCGGGCGCATGCCCGCTTTCAGCGGCTACTATGGCCGCCAGACGGCCGGCGCTTTTCCCTTCTGGCTGGCAGATGGGATCGAGTTGTTGGGCTGGGAGTTCTTTTTTCGCGGCTTTTTGCTCTTTGCGCTCTACCGCGCCTGCGGCCCGCTGGCCATTCTGCTGCAGGCGGTGCCCTTTACGATGGCCCATGTCCACAAGCCGGAACTGGAGACGTGGAGCTGCATGTTCGGCGGGACAGCCTTTGGCCTGATCGCCTGGCGCACGCGCTCGTTCCTGTACCCGTTTCTCATCCACTGGTTCCAGGTTTCGTTCATGACGCTGGTCGCCTCGGGGGCGCTGTAAGCTGCCTGTCCTCCCGCAGGGTTGGACGCAATTTCCGCATTGGAGTGCGCCGCACCGAGCTGCCTGCCCTCTTGCCAGCTACTTTCTAACCTGCGGGAGGGCAGTGGATAGGCCTTTCTAACGGAATTTTAACAAGAAATTCATTGACTTTATCGCCCCGCTGTGATACGATAATCCCACTTTTTGACAATCTGCCGGTTCATGGTATAATCCGCCTTGTTTGTATGATTTACAAAACAAATAAGATATATCTTGGAGAAGAAATGGAAGAAAACAGAGGCGGAGCGTTCTATGGCGCGGTCACGGTCAGCGACCGCGGTCAGGTGGTCATCCCCGTGCAGGCGCGGCGCAACCTGGGCATCGAGACGGGGGACAAGCTCCTTGTCGTCGGCGGGCCTGGCGGCGCTCTGATCCTGGTCAAGGCCGAAGTGCTGGGACAATGGATGAGCCGTTGGATCGAAACGATTCGGCTGCTGGAGCAACAGGCTCTGGCAGACAGTGTGGAGGGAGAGGATGAAGCGTAAGGGGTGGATTTTTGTCGCCGCTGCGGTAGTGTTGATCGTCGGCGGCTTTTTCTTGTGGCGCCAGGCGCAGGCGCGCAGCGCCAGCACCGAGACCCGTACCGCCGTCGTCGAGCGCGGCACGCTGCGCATCACCGTCACCGGCAGCGGGCGCATCGAGCCGGCCAGCGCAGTCAACCTGAGCTTTACCCTGCCCGGCCGTGTGGCCGGCGTCGCCGTCGAGATCGGCGACGCGGTCGAAGCGGGCCAGCCGCTGGCCTGGCTGGAGACAGCCGACCTCGAGCGCGCCGTGACCCAGGCCGAACTGACCGTCCGCCAGGCCGAACTGCGCCTGGAGCGGCTGCAGGAGCCGCCCGACGAAGCCGACCTCCAGGCCGCCGAGGCAGCGGTCAGCGACGCGCTGGCAGCATACCAGGCCGCGCAGCGCAACCTGCAACTGACCGGGCACAGCATCTCGGTTGGCGACGCGGTGCGCGCCGCCCAGCTTGCCCGCGACGAGACCTACCGCACCTACCAGAACCTGCAGTCCAAATTCGACGCGGGAGAAGCCTTTGTCACCGAGTCGATGGTCCAGGCCGCGCACAACGCCTATCTGGACGCCCTGGGCGCCTACAACCGCGCTGTGGAGAGCGCTGACCTGCAGATGCTCACGGCCCGCAACGAGGTCACCCGCGCCTACAACGCCTACCAGCAGGCACAGAACAACCTGCAGCGGCTGCGCCAGGGAGCAGGGGAAATCGACCTGGAAGCAGCCCGGCTCGACCTGGAAGCAGCCCAACTGGCCCTCGACCGCGCCCGCGCCGACCTGGACAAGGCGACGCTGCGCGCTCCCTTCGCCGGCCTCGTCGCGGCGGTCAACGTGGCCCCTGGCGAGCAGGCCCCTACCGGCCTGCCGGCGGTCAGCCTGATCGACCCCTCCCATTTCCGCCTGACCATCAGCGTCGACGAGATCGACGTGGCCAAGCTGTCCGAAGGGCTGACGGCCGAGGTGAGCATCGACGCGCTGCCCGACCGGACTCTCAACGGCGTCGTCGAACGCATCAGCCCGGCGGCGACATTCGACCAGGGCGCCCCGACCTATGCGGTGATCATCAGCCTCGACCCCAGCGACGCCCCCCTGCGCGCTGGCATGTCAGCTACCGCGACCATCCTGGTCGAAGAGGTCGCCGACCAGCTCCTCATCCCCAACTGGATCGTCCGCGTCGATCAGGTCACCGGCCAGACCTATGTCTACCGCCAGGCCGGCCGGGAGGTCGAGCGGGTCGATGTCCAACTGGGCATCCGCTACGAAGGCTACAGTCAGGTCTTGAGCGGCCTGGAGGAAGGCCAGGTGCTCGTCCTTGTCCGTGACAACGGTTTCTTCCCCCAGCAGTCAAGGTGAAGCAATGGAGCAGACGATTCGCATCGAGGACGTCACCAAAATCTATCAGATGGGCGAAGTCGAAGTGCACGCCCTGCGCGGCGTCTCGCTCGCCGTGGCGCCGGGCGAGATGGTCGCCATTATGGGGCCGTCCGGATCGGGCAAATCGACGCTGATGAACATCATTGGCTGCCTCGACCAGCCGACCGCCGGCCGCTACTGGCTGGACGGTGAAGAGGTCGGCCAGTTGGACGACGACCAGTTGGCAGCGATCCGCAACCGGCGCATCGGCTTTGTCTTTCAGACCTTTAACCTGCTGGCGCGCACGTCGGCGCTGGACAACGTGGCCCTGCCGCTGATCTATGCCGGGCTGCCCCGCGCCGAACGGATGCAGCGGGCCAGGGCCGCACTGGAAGCAGTGGGCCTGGGCGAACGCCTGGAGCACACGCCGACCGAGCTGTCCGGCGGGCAGCAGCAGCGCGTCGCCATCGCCCGCGCCCTGGTCAACCGCCCCTCCATCATCCTGGCCGACGAGCCGACCGGCAACCTGGACAGCCGCTCTGGCCGCGAGGTGATGGCGATCCTTCAGCAGCTCAACCGCGAGCAGGGCATCACCGTCGTCCTGGTGACCCATGACCCACAGATCGCCCGCTATACGTCGCGCATCCTGCACCTCTACGACGGGCGCGTCGAAAGCGAGGAGCGCGTCGCTGAGCCGTTGCAGGCACAGATGGCGGAGGAAGCGGCATGACCCTGACGGAGAGCATTCGCATCGCCCTGCGCGCCATGGCGGCGCACAAACTGCGCGCCGCGCTGACCATGCTGGGCATCATCATCGGCGTTGCCGCCGTGATCACGCTCATGGCTGCCGGTCAGGGCGTGCAGGTCTACGTGGCCGAGCAGTTCCAGGGCATCGGCACCAACCTGCTGTTCGTCCTCCCCGGCAAGTTCGACAGTGGCGGGCCGGCGGCCATGCAGCGCGCGCCCGATCCCTTGACCCTGGAAGACGCGCTCGCCCTCTCTGACCCTTTCCGCCTGCCCGACGTGGCCCGCGTCGCCCCGCAAATCGAGCGCATGGCCACCCTGGTCGCCGGGGGACGCCGCTCGGTCAGCCAGTTGCAAGGGGTGACGCCCCAGTACCCGCAGGTGCGCAACTGGTACCCCGAAGTGGGCGAGTTCATCTCTCAGCAGGATATGGACGGCCAGACGCGGGTGGTCGTGCTGGGGCAGACGGTCGTCGAGACGCTCTTTCCGGACAACCCCTACCCCATCGGCGAGACAGTGCGCATCAACAACGTGCCCTTTCGCGTCATCGGGGTGATGGAGAGCAAGGGCGGCACGTTTGGCGACCAGGACGACACGGTCTTTATCCCCCTGACCACCGCGCAGGCGCGTCTTTTTCCCTCGCGCACTTCCAGCGGCGAGCGCCGCGTATCGTACATCCTGGCGGAGGCGGTGAGCGAGGATCGCATGGACGCTGCGGCGGAGCAGATCCGCGCCGTGCTGCGCGAGCGGCACGACATCGCCTTCACCGACGAGGACGACTTTACCGTGCTCAGCCAGTCGGACCTGCTGAACACGTTCGGCCAGATCACCAACGTGCTGACGATCTTTTTGGGCGCCATTGCCGGCATCAGCCTGCTCGTCGGCGGCATTGGCATCATGAACATTATGCTCGTCTCGGTGACGGAACGGACGCGCGAGATTGGCCTGCGCAAGGCCGTCGGCGCGCGGCGGCGGGACATCATGGAGCAATTCCTGATCGAGGCGGTGATGCTGGCCGTCGTCGGCGGGTTGATCGGCATCGGCATCGGCGCGCTGGGCGCCGAGTTGATCTCGACGCTGGTGGAAGGCTTCCGCGCCGTCCTCACGGCCGGGGCGGTGGCGCTGGCGACGACCGTATCGGCCATCGTCGGCCTGGCGTCAGGCCTCTACCCCGCCTGGCGCGCCTCGCGGCTCAACCCCATCGAAGCGCTGCGCTATGAGTAGACAGGGGCGACAAACGACTTTCCGCCCGGCAAACTCTTCCATCTCAGGAACGGCACAATGATACGACTGGCCAAATACGCCAAACCTTTTCTGCCCGGCATTCTGCTGGCCGTGATCTTGTTGTTCGTGCAGGCCAACGCCGACCTGGCGCTGCCCGATTACATGTCGCGCATCGTCAACGTCGGCATCCAACAGAGCGGCGTCGAGAACGCCATAGCCCTGGCGATGCGCCAGAGCACGATGGAACGGTTGGCCCTCTTTATGACCGCCGAGGAAGAAGCCAGCGTGCGCCAGATCTACACCCTGGTCGATGCGACGTCGCCCGACTATGAGCAGTTGGTGCGCGACTATCCGGCCCTGGCCCAGGAGCCGCTCTACGTGCGTCAGCCTGTCGACCGGGCGACGGTAGAGCGGCTAAACCCCATCATGGGGCGGGCCTGGCTGGTCGTGTACGGCATCGAGCAGGCGCTGGCCAACCCGCAGATGGCGGCAACGCTCTTTCCCGGCTTTGACCTCTCCCGCCTGCCACCCGGCGTCGATGTCTTTGCCCTGCTGGGCCAGATGCCGGCAGCGCAGCGGGCGCAGATCCGGGCGGCGATCGACCAGCGCTTTGCGGCGATGGGCGACAATTTCATCGCCCAGGCCGCCATTGCCCCCGTCAGAGCCGAGTACCAGGCGCTGGGCATGGACCTGGCAGCGCTGCAGAACAGCTACATCCTCCGCACCGGCATGAACATGCTGCTGCTGACGCTCTTGTTCGTCGTCTGTGTCATCGCCGTCGGCTACCTGGCGGCGCGCGTTTCGGCCGGCCTGGCCCGCGACCTGCGCCGCCTGGTCTTTGCCAAAGTCGAGAGCTTTTCCGCCGCCGAGTTCGACCGCTTCTCCACTGCCTCGCTGATCACCCGCTCGACCAACGACATCACCCAGATTCAGATGGTCGCCTTTATGCTCGTGCGCATGGTCGCTTACGCCCCCCTCATCGGCATCGGCGGGGTGATCCGCGCCATCGGCAAGAGCTCGTCCATGTGGTGGCTCATCGCCCTGGCCGTGATCGTGCTGCTGGGGCTGATCCTGCTCGTCTTTAGCATCGCCCTGCCCCGCTTCAAGCGCATCCAGGAGCTGATCGACCGCCTCAACCTGATCATGCGCGAGAACCTGGTTGGCATGATGGTCATCCGCGCCTTCAACCGCCAGGATTTCGAACTGGAGCGCTTCGACCGGGCCAACAGGGACCTGACCGACACGATGCTGTTCATCACCCGCGTGATGGTGGTCATGATGCCGCTGATGATGTTCATCATGAACGCATTGACCCTGCTCATCATCTGGGTCGGCGCCCATCAGGTGGCCCAGTCGACCCTGCGGGTGGGCGACATGATGGCCTTTTTGCAGTACGCGCTGCAGATCGTCTTTTCCTTCCTGATGCTGTCGATGATGTTCATCATCCTGCCGCGCGCGGCGGTGGCCGGCGACCGCGTGGCCGAGGTGCTGGAGACGGAACTGACGATCCAGGACCCGCCCCAGCCGAGGCGCTTTGCCGAGCCGTTCCAGGGGCTGATCGAGTTTCGCAATGTCTCGTTCCGCTACCCGGGAGCGGAAGAGGACGTGCTGCACGACATCAACCTGGTGGCCCGCCCTGGCCAGACGACGGCTTTGATCGGCTCGACCGGCTCGGGCAAATCGACGGTGGTCAACCTGATCCCGCGCTTTTACGACGTCACCAGCGGCGCGAT
>Ga0129299_1002796_pt1 | contig 11498 bp, 7 predicted proteins | sample ConPoolayeCmetaG_FD_94477 | JGI IMG/M metagenome (GOLD analysis project Ga0129299, IMG submission 94477) | Hot spring microbial mat communities from California, USA to study Microbial Dark Matter (Phase II) - Cone Pool mat layer C metaG ... | reverse complement strand
GAATAATATTTATAAGCTGGGCGATAGCTTTTTTTGAATATTGCTTTCAAGTGCCAGCAAATAAATTTGGATATGTGGGCAATGGAGGGAGTTTTAGCCTTGTTGAATTAAAAGTATTGCAGGAGGCTATCACTCTGACAGTGTTCACAGTATTTTCATTGTTATTATTCAAAACTGAGTCCTTCAGAATCAATCACTTGATAGGCTTCATTTTTCTAATTTTGGCAGTATATTTTATTTTTAAGAAGTAAAATTTCTAATATTAATATCTATTATTTTTTCCAGTAAATTGGTGATAATAACAAAATGACTGTATAAATTTCAAGTCTTCCAATCATCATTAAGAAGGAAAGTAGCCATTTTATATAATCAGGAAAATGACCATAATTTTCGGTAGGTCCAACCTTGCCAAATCCGGGACCAACATTATTGATTGTAGCAGCTACAGCACTAATTGAAGTCATAAAATCAGAACCAGATGCCGCCAATATAAGAGTGCTGATAATTGTTATAGCAATATATATAACAAAAAAACCGCTAACATTAAGCAATATCTTTTCATCAATTATATTATCGGAAAATTTAACCAGTGAAATAGCATTTGGATGTAAAAGTCTTTTCAATTCATTGTATGCAAATTTAAAAAGTAATATAACTCTTATAACCTTCAAACCACCGGCAGTTGAGCCAGAAGAGCCTCCTATAAACATCAAAATAATAAGAATTACATTCGAAGAAGTTGACCATTTTTCGAAATCAGCAGTTGCAAAGCCCGTTGTTGTTATGATTGAAGTTACCTGAAAAAGCCCATACCTGAAGCTGTCGTATAAAGAATAGTTCTGATCAAAAAACAACTGTAAGCTAATTATTATAGTTGATGTTAATATTACCAGAAGGAAAGACCTGAGCTCAGTATTTACGAACATTTCTCTAAAGTTTCCCGTGAGAATTTTATAATGAAGTGAGAAGTTTATTCCCGCAATAATCATAAAGAAGATAATTATGAAATCTATCAAAGAATTGTTATAATAAGCTATACTGCTATTCTTTGAAGAAAATCCACCGGTTGCCATTGTTCCAAATGTATGGCATAGGGAATCGAACAAATCCATTCCAGCAAACATTAAAAGGAGTACCTGTACAACAGTAAATATGACATAAACCCCCCATAAAATCTTTGCTGTCCCAGTAATTCTGGGTGTCAATTTATCAACAACCAGTCCCGGAACCTCTGCTTTGAATAACTGCATACCACCAATACCCAGAAATGGTAAAATGGCTATCGTCAGCACGATTATTCCCATACCACCTAACCAATGAGTGAAACTTCGCCAGAATAAAATACTTTTTGGTAATTTTTCAATATCGGCCAGTATGGATGCACCAGTTGTAGTAAATCCGGACATGGTTTCAAAAAAAGCGTCGGCATAAGAATTTATCGAGCCCGATATAACAAATGGGAGACTGCCAAGAGCTGCAAATAAAATCCATGAAAAGGTTACTATTGCAAATCCTTCTTTGGCTCTGATATCCTCTTTGAATTTTCTGGTTAAAAGCAAAGAAACAGAGCCCGCTGATAATGTTAATAAAGAACTAATTAAAAAAGCCCAATGTTGATTGTCCCGGTAGAATATTGAAAAGGGAAGTGGTACCAGCATCATTAATCCGATAAATAATGTGGTAACTGATAGAAGTTTTATGACAGTTTTGTATCTCAATCAGCTATAGAAGAAAATTAAAACATCTTTTCAATTTCTCTCTGAATTTCAGGTTTATAGAATACTATTACTTTATCTCCGGGTTCAATACGGGTTAAACCAGTTGATATTTCAACCGAATTATCCGACTTTATGACTGCTCCGAATATGACATTTTCAGGTAATTTAATGTCTTTAAGTTGATTTTTTACTAATTTGGTATTTTTCTTTGCAATCATTTCGCTTACAATTCCATCAATACCGGGGAGTTCGGCAAAAGTTGTATAGGTTCTCCTGTGAATAAATTGTCTTATTGCATTAACTGTTATAATTTGTTTACTTACAACTGTATCAAGCCCTATGGAATGAGTAACTTTTAAATATTCCATTTTTTTCAGCAAGGTTATAGTCCGTGGGACATTTAACTGTCGGGCTAACATTGATGTGATAATATTTGTTTCGTCATCGCCTGAAACTGCAATAAATTCATCCATTTCAGTAATGTTTTCTGACAAGAGGAGTTCTTGATCAGTGCCATCTCCTTGAATTATAAGGCTTTTCTTTAAGTTTTCTACAAGAAGTTTAAGTTTCGATGGCTCATTATCAATAATTTTTACATTGATTTTATCCTCGAGTTCTTTGGCAGTGTATTCCCCAACAAGACCACCACCAACAATCATAGCGTTATTGATTTTGATGTCTTTTTTCCCAAAAAAATCCAATACTGCTGATGTATATTTACTTTCGAAAATAACATAGATTTGATCGCCTTTTTGTAGTGTGTCATCTCCTTTAGGAATAATGGTCTTTAAAGAGCGGTTAATAGCCAGAATTCTCATCGGTAAATTTTGTAAAAGCGGTGTCAGTTGAATTAATTTGACATTATAATGCTCGAAGAATCTATCAAGTCTAAGACCAACAATTTTAATTCTCCCATCTTCGAGGTCATAAAAGTCGGTGGCGAACGATGTTTTAACAAGCCGGCTAATAACTTTTGCAGTCTCTTTTTCGGGATGTATGATTAAGTCAGGAGCATGCTCAAAATTATTCAATACAAAGTCTTTAGCAATATATTCTGGATTTCTGACTCTTGTTATGGCTGTTTTAACGCCAGATTTTTTTGCAATAAGCGAAGCCAGAATGTTTATTTCATCGTTGTTAGTAACAGCTGCAATGATGTCGAAGGAATGAATTTTTAGTTTTTTTAGCAGGCTAAAATTAGTTGCATTACCTAAAATTACATTTGCATCAAGGGTGTCACTGGCTCTTTTTACTTTTTGCTCGTCCTGTTCAATAATTGTTATATTATAGTTTCGTTGAATTAGTTTGCTGCTAAGCAAATACCCTATCTCACCAGCACCAAGAATTAATACATTCATTATTAAAATTATAAAATATTATTCTTCAGTCCAGCAAATATATAAATAATTATCAAAATTGATGTTTATAATTATACTTAATCTGTTCTTAGGCACGTTGGTTATTGGTAGAACATGGTTAACTAAAAATGAAGATTAAAATTTATTTATGATTAATCTAACAAATAAAGGGTTATTTGAGATAAGATGACTTTCTGGGAAAAAACCATACTCGTGCTATCAAACCATCCTTGATTTCATAAATTGCAACTGCCTCAAAATCAATGCCTGAATAATGATTGCTGATATATTCTTGATCAATGACATATTTTCCATTCACCATTCTACTAATCAATCTGCAGATTACTTCGGGTGATTTATCGAAAAAAGTTTTATAAACATTTCTCATTTTTTCTTTTCCCTTATAAAGTAAACTATCAGGAAATGAAAAAACTTCAACATCATCAGAGTAAACAGTTAGAAACTTTTCAAGGTTTTTACTGTTATAAGCATCCAATTGCATCTGAGCGAGGTCGTAAGATATTTTTTCAAGAGAATCAAGTGCTTTGAGGCATTGGAGATTTAATAAAATGAGACTTAAAATTATGATTACCAATTTAGAATTCATAAATAAAATAATTTTTGAAACATAATACAAAAATAAGGATATATTTGGTAATCAGTTAATAATTTGAGGTATATATGAAAAAGGTTTCAAGTAAAATAAAATACAATCAATATTTTTTATTATTCATAGGATTATTTTTGTTTATGATTTTTTATAGAGGAATTACTGATCAAAAGGAGACGAATGTCTTAAAAGATGATAAGACTTTGTCGCCATATTTTCTGATTAAAACAGACGGGGAACTAGAAAATTTTCCTCTTCTTTCGACAAAAGCTGATGTTAAAATATCCGGTGTCATTGCCGATGTTACCGTTAAACAAACATACAAGAATAATGGTAAAAAGACTATTGAAGCTATTTATGTTTTTCCTGCTTCAACAAGAGCTGCCGTCTATTCAATGCAAATGAAAATTGGGGAAAGAATTCTTAAGGCGGTGGTTCAGGAAAGAGAAATGGCTCGTCAAACATACGAAGAGGCAAAAAAGGACGGCAGAAGTGCTTCTTTACTTGAACAGGAAAGACCAAACGTTTTTCAGATGAATGTAGCCAATATTTTACCCGGTGATTTAATTGATATTGAACTGAAATATACAGAATTGTTAATTCCTGAGTCGGGTTTATATCAATTTGTTTATCCTACTGTTGTCGGACCAAGATATACAAACAAAAACCAAAAAGATGCAAAAGATAATGACAAATTTGTCAATTCTCCCTATCAACATTCAGGAGAGAAGCCAAGTTATAAGTTTGATATAAGTCTGCAAATTGATGCAGGAATGAAGATTGAAGAGATCAAATCAGAAACTCATAATATAAATTATGAATTTATTAATGAAGACAATAGTCAGGCAAAAATAAGAATTGATGAGTCTGAGCAGATCAAAGGAAACAAAGATTTTATACTTGCTTATAGACTTTCGGGGGATAAAATTAAATCGGGTTTGTTAGTAAATCATTCCTCAAAAAATGATGAAAGTAAATTCAAGGAAAACCATTTTCTTCTTATGCTACAACCTCCAAGGAGGATAGAAAACAGAGATATCACCCCGAGAGAATATATCTTCATTGTTGATGTTTCCGGTTCTATGTATGGATTTCCCTTGGATATCAGCAAAAAATTAATACAAGAGATTTTGAATAACTTGAATGAGAAGGATAAGTTTAACATCTTGCTTTTTTCAGGCTCTTCAAGTTTTTTATCAGAACAATCATTAAAAGCCACAAAAGAAAACATTGAAAAAGGAATTGCCTTCATTAATAAAGAATATGGCTACGGTGGGACAGAATTACTACCTGCTTTAAAAAAAGCATTTCGCTATCCTAAAGAAATAGGTTATTCCAGATCTTTTCTGGTTATAACCGATGGATACGTAGATGTAGAAATCGAGACTTTTGAATTAATCAGAAAAAATCTGAACAATGCCAATCTTTTTGCCTTTGGAATTGGGAGTAGTGTCAATAGATTTTTAATCGAGGGGATGGCAAGAGCTGGTATGAGTGAACCCTTTGTTTTAATTAGTCCTGAAAATTCGAATGAAGTAACTGAGAAATTTTTCAATTATGTCAAATCACCAATTATGACAGACATAAAAGTAGAGTTCAAGGGTTTCAAAACCTATGATGTGGAACCTATTTCAATTCCAGATGTTTTGGCTGAAAGACCAATAATTATCTATGGAAAATGGCAGGGTGAATTGAAAGGGGATATTGTGGTTAAAGGAAAGAGTGGGGATATGGAACTAATGGTCAATATCCCAGTTGAAAAATTCGCTGAAACTGTTGAAGGCAATGCTTTGGCTTATTTATGGGCAAGAAATAAGATTCAAATACTTGGAGATTATGAAAACATTTATCCAAATAAAGACAGGGAGAAGGAAATTGTTGAATTAGGCTTGAATTATAATCTCTTATCAAACTATACTTCATTTGTCGCAGAGGATTATATTAAAAGAGCTGACGGTAAATTTGAAGTTGTGAAGCAACCATTACCTATGCCCGACGGAGTTTCTGATTTTGCTATTGGCGGGAGTGGATTAATGGCTTCTGGAACTGTTCACTATAAATTATCTGCACCAATGAGTTTTGTTGGTAGTCCTGGGAGAGGTGGAAATGGATATGAAGCCGAGATAGCTTATGATTTGAACGAAGAAGACGAATATTATTCGATTGATATGGTTAGTAAAAAGCCTACTATTGATTTCGAGACATTCAAAAAGGATATTGAAAAGTTAATAATTAAGTATAATAAGAAAGATTTTAAAACAAAAATATTAGTAAAACTTTCTTCATCTGGAGTTGTTGATGAAACTATTAATGAAAATATAAATCCTGACAGCTTTGAAAATGAGCTCGAGAATCTTATAAAAAGATTAGCTTTCACTCCGGCAAATTTTAATGGCAGTGATGTTCCTTCTGAATTTAATATTGTCATAAGGCAAAGTAAAGGGAATTTGAGAATTGATATAAGGAATTAGCATCAGGAAAAGGCTTCAATTCCTGTTATATCAGCTCCAAGGATTAGGGTGTGGATATCGTGAGTGCCTTCGTAGGTTTTGACAGATTCTAAATTAGCCATGTGCCGCATAATCGGATATTCATTAAGAATGCCATTGGCACCAAGAATTTCTCTACTAAGTCGGGCACACTGCAGAGCGATATCCACATTATTCCTTTTTGCAAGTGAGGTTTGTTGGGGCCTGTCTAACTTTTTTTCTTTTAACCTACCCAGTTGGAATGATACCAATTGTGCCTTGGTTATTTCATTTAACATCCAGACAAGTTTTTCCTGAATAATTTGAAATGATGCTATTGGTTTCCCAAACTGAATGCGGGTTTTGGCATAATTAAGGGCTGTTTCATAACATGAAATTGCAGACCCAATTGCTCCCCACGAAATACCATAACGAGCCTGATTTAGGCAACTAAGTGGACCACGAAGACCTTCAACTTCAAGACGGTTCTCCAAAGGAACGAGACAATCATTGAATATAAGCTCTGAAGTAACTGAGGCTCTCAATGAGTGTTTTCCTTTCATTTCAACAGTTGTAAAACCGGGTGTTTCTTTTTCGACAATGAAACCATTGACTTTTCCATCCAGTTTAGCCCAAACGACAGCAATATCAGCTATCGAGCCGTTTGTAATCCACATTTTTGCCCCGTTCAAAAGATATCCTTTTTCAGTTTTTGTTGCAGTTGTTAGCATACCTCCGGGATTTGAACCGAAATCTGGTTCAGTTAATCCAAAACAACCAACAAATTCACCGGTGGCAAGCTTTGGTAAATATTTATTTTTTTGCTCTTCTGTGCCATAATTGAAAATTGGATATATTACAAGTGAATTCTGAACTGATGCAAATGAACGGATTCCTGAATCTCCCCGCTCAAGTTCCTGCATTGCGATTCCATAGGAAACATAATTTAGTTCAGAACCACCGTATTTTGATGGTAATATAACCGCTAAAAGTCCAAGTTCGCCCATTATTTTAATTAGATCCATTGGAAACTTTCCCTCGGAATAGTGTTTTTCGATGATGGGCAGAACATAGTTATCTGTAAAAGATTTGGTTGTGGAAGCAACCAATTTTTCTTCATCCGTTAATTGTTCTGATATATTATAGTAATCAAGCATAGTTATCATTGTTAAAATTGAAAATAAATTCAAATTTAAATAAAAAATGAGATATATTATCGCTTTTCATTCGAGAATTGAAAAAGAAATCGGGAATAATATCTTTTATGACTTTTTAATTTTGTTTTCAATCTCTTTCAACCATAAATCTTTATTATCAAGCAGGTATTTCTTTGCCTCGTCATAATCATTGGCTATAATGCCATCGAGGATGGCTTCCTCAATTGCTTTTTTAATATAACCTACAGCTGGAGATGGCTCAAGATTACATATTGCCATAATCTCTTCACCTCTGACAGGACTTTGAAATTCTCGGAGTTTGTCTTTTTCCTGAACTTGAAGTATTTTTTCAGCAACTTTGTCATAGTTGCTCAGATATTTTGAGGATAATTTGGGATTATTTGTTGTTATATCGGAACGGCAGAGAGTGAAAAGATCTTCAAGTGTTTCTCCTGCCTGAAAAGCTAATCTCCTTAATGCTGAATCTGTAACTTCTGAACCTACTAATACCATTGGTCTTTGATGAAGCCTGATAATTGTTTCGACATAATTTAAATGTTCCAGAGGTAACTTCATTCTGCGAAAAATCTTATTTATCATTTTAGCACCGAGTTCTTCGTGTCCCCAGAATGTCCAGCCCGTTCCCTTTACAAATTTCTTTGTTCTTGGTTTTGCTATGTCGTGTGTTAAAGCCGCAAACCTTAGCCAAACATTATTGGACTTTGTTGCAACGTTATCAAGAACCTTAAGAGTATGAAGAAATACGTCTTTATGCCCGATTTCCTTTCCATTTTCATATTGATAATCAACACCGGCAAGTTCATTAAGTTCTGGGAAAATGAATTTAAGCAAGCCTGTTCTCTGAAGAATCATTAATCCAACGCTTGGTTTATCGCTTTTAAGAATTTTTAGGAATTCTTCGGTAATGCGTTCCTGAGAAATAATCTTAATTCTTTCTGCCATTTGTTTTATGGCTTCGAGACAGTTTTTTTCTATATCAAAATTTAATTGTGAAGCAAAACGTGCAGCTCTTAACATTCTTAATGGGTCATCAGAAAAAGTTATGAATGGATCGAGCGGTGTTCTCAAGACTTTTGACTCTAAATCTTTCATTCCACCAAATAAATCAATTATTTTTCCCCTTATATCTCCATTTAGTGCTAAAGCCATAGCATTTATAGTAAAGTCTCTTCGCCTTAAATCATCTTCGAGAGTTCCTTCGCTTACTATTGGATTTCTCGAATCTAGCTCATAGACTTCTTTTCTTGTTCCAACAAATTCAAGTTTGTAATCACCAACGGGGACAAGTGCTGTTCTGAATCTTTCATATATCACTGCTTTGGTCTTAAATTTTTTAGCTAATTTTTTAGCAAATGAAATAGAGTCACCAACAACAGTAAAATCAAAATCTGTTGATTGCCTTTTTAAGATCATATCACGGACAGAGCCACCAACAAGATAAATATCAACTTTAAGATTTGAAGCAAAATCTGCTATTTCAATTAAAATATTATCAAAAAGCTGAATGATTTCAGACTTATCATTTGTTATACTTACTATCCTTTTCTTCGCTGAAATTCTCGGTTTTCTTTGCTTCACATTTAATTGCATTAGTCTTTATAAATTTGGCATAAATAAAGGTGAAAAAATACGAAAACAAACCGGTAATATTTCAATCTTTTTGTTTAATAATAATTGAGGAGAAACGATAAATTTCCACATCAGGTTTCATGTAATAATCCTCAGGAAGACCTGCTTTTTTGCATAAATGTTCCATATAGGTGTTAATATCCCAGTTGTTTTCAGTTGCCACCTGAGGGAGCAAAAGACCTGTTGAATTTTCATAACGAATAAATAGCCCGTCTCTGCCAATTTTAATTTCTGAAATATCAAAAACCTTATAGAACCTTGAAAGAATTGTAATTTCGATTTCCAATGAGTCCAGTTCTGTTTTTTCAATGGGTCCAAAGCGATAATCCTGAGTTGCTGCGAGCTTTGCAACTTCCTTTACCTCAACTAAGAGCGAAGAGTTGGGATAGGTATGTCCCATGCAAGCTCTTAATTTGCCATTTTTCCTTATAGTAACAAAACAAGTGAAGAATTCACCAAGATTTCTGGGGACAAATAGTTTTTCCATTTCATCACTTTTGGATTTTAAGATAGACCTTTTGATGCTTTCGGTGGCTGTGGCTAATAAAATCTCTTTTTCTTCTTCAGTAAAGGAGGGTAGGACTGGTGTAGATTCCTCGTCTTCGATAGTAGCAGCGGCAAAATAGCCTACAACTCTGTCCATTCTTGATTTACCTGCTGGGGTATCACCAGAATTAGCATATTTCAAAGGAACTAATTTGTTAGCCCCTAATCGTTCAGAAACTATCATAACGGTTGCTATTGGACCACCCCCACAGGCTTCAATTTTCCTTAAATAAAATTGCGAACTGAACTTAAAGTAATCGTAAGATGTTAATATTTTTATCATGGCAAGATCTAAATTACGGGCTGTATTATAATCATGAAAATGGGAGAGGTCAGAACTTGCAACCAACAGTATTTTTTTTGGAGATGACTTTATTGATTTAATTAAGGCAGAAGAAAGAGAATGAATGGTTTTAAAATCTTGTGAGCCCATAACAACAGGAATAATTTTAGCTTCTGGCTGAACAGTTTGTATGAATGGTATCTGAACCTCCAGACTGTGTTCGGAAGAAGCTTCTGTCCAGTTATGACCAAGATTTGATAGGAAGACATCTTCATTAATTGATGATAGTATCTTTGCAAATTCTGTATCTACTTTTGCTATGCCAAGAGGGGTAACATAGGCTTCTCCATTGAAAACAGAAGCCCCTTTAAAAGATTTATAATGACTTGGAGATATAATTACAACAACGTCATACTTTTCAGAGCTGACTTCACGATAAGCCTTGCCGGCAACTGGACCACTGAATACATATCCGGCATGAGGCGAAATCAATCCATAAATTTTTGAACTGATCTTTTTTGGTTGATCTAATTCTAAAAATTCTTTTATGATATTCTTCAGCGAGTCAGAATCAGCAGGATAAAATGTTCCAGCGACCTTTGGAGGTCTATAAGAAATTTGATTTGGATCAAGCATATCCTGACTTAAAACGAAGGAATTGTTTGATGTAGCCATAATTAATAAAACAATATATATGTAATTAAAAGAATTCATAGTATTTCTTTAATTTTTTCTAATTTAATAAACAAATACGTTAGAAAAAAATTAAATCTTTCTAATACCTTATTAAGATATAGTTTTATTTTTATTTTTTTATTAAATTAAATTTTTTATTATCTGATTTCTTTGTTCTCTTTGTTTAATTAGACATTATGACTGATTTAACAGGTAAACGCTTAAAGCATTACTACGTGGAGTCTAAAGTTAATGAAGGCGGCATGGGAGAGGTCTATAAGGCTATTGATAAGAATCTCAATAGAAAAGTTGCTATCAAAGTAATAAATCAGAAATTAGATGATAAGAATTCAATTGAAAGATTCAAACAGGAAGCTTATATGGCTTCTCAGTTAGACCATCATAACATCTGCACAATAATTGAAATTGACCAAAATGATGATGGTTTTTATTATATTGTAATGATATGGAATGACGGTCAATCATTATCCGAAATAATAAAAAATAAAAATTTAACAATTAATGATTCCGTTAGTTATATGCGACAATGTTTTCTGGGATTGAGTGCTGCACATAAAAAAGGAATACTCCATCTGGACATCAAACCCGCAAATCTTATGGTAAATAGTGAAGGGAATCTGAAAATTGTTGACTTTGGATTATCAAGACTTGACAGAGAATTGCCTGCTTTCGAATTAGAAGAATTCTATGGCACTGCGGCATATATGTCTCCTGAGCAGTCATTAGGTAAACAGGTTGATAACAGGTCGGATATCTGGTCGGCGGGCGTAGTCCTTTACGAATGTTTAACTGGAGAGGTGCCTTTCAAAGGGGATTATGAAGAAGCTATTATGTATTCAATAATTAATGAAGAACCAGTTAAACCAAGACTAATCAATCCTGATATTCCTGAATTTCTTGAAAACATTGTCCTTAAATGTATCGAAAAAGATCCTGATAAAAGATATCCTTGCTGTGAGGAAGTTATAAAAGATATAGATAGTTACTTAAGTGGAGATTATTTAAAGAAAAT
>Ga0129299_1002795_pt1 | contig 11500 bp, 8 predicted proteins | sample ConPoolayeCmetaG_FD_94477 | JGI IMG/M metagenome (GOLD analysis project Ga0129299, IMG submission 94477) | Hot spring microbial mat communities from California, USA to study Microbial Dark Matter (Phase II) - Cone Pool mat layer C metaG ... | reverse complement strand
CCGCAGCCCGCGCTCGATGGCGAGGGTGTGGTAGCTGATGCCCAGCTTAGGCGAATACAGGCGGCTGTTGACGATGCCTACCAGGAAGCCATCGATCTGGCCGACCAGGCAGAACTCGTCACGGACGCGATAGCGATACCAGCCCAATAGCTCGGCGTACAGCCGCGCCCCCACGATGTCGTAGTAGTCGCGCTCGACGCTCAGGGTGGGGCGGACGCCCTCCAGCAGCTCCGGTACTTCTTCGCGCTCGGCCTGGCGCACCACCATCTTAGCGCCCGTCGCTAGGGTGATCACCTTGGCGGGGTAGGGCGGCATCGGATACTCCGGGGGCCGCAAATAGGCTTCAAGTTCCATGTCCATGATGTGTTGCGTGCTCCTCGATTCTAGTGTTTGGTTAGACTCAGCATGTGTATGATTCAGCCCACCGATGACACAGATTTCACAGATAATGAGATGGCGAGGCGCTTGTGCCTCAGCCTCGTCTCGCCGAAGTTGAACAGCAGGCCGACCCGGAGGTGACTCGCGTTCAGATACGAGAGAAGCTGTGACTCGTGCGCGGGTGCTAGCTCGCTGACGGCCTTGAGTTCGACCACGACCTTCTCCTCTACCACGGGGTCAAGGTAGTAGTCCGCGATCACGGCCCCCTTGTGCTCGACCGGGACGTGCTGTTGGGCGACGAAGGGAATTTCTCGCACTGTCCATTCGCGTTCGAGGGCTGCCTGATAGATGTCTTCCAGGAAGCCCGGCCCCAGGACGGTATGCACGTCCATTGCCGCGCCGATGATGGCGAACGTCAGCTCTTTGAAGAGAAACTCACCCATGACGCGGACTCACTAATCTGTGCCATCTATGTCATCTGTGGGCTGAATCTGTTGCCTGCTGGTTCTCTCCTAACCCGGATACGTTGATCAGGCCATGCTGGCCTGGGTCAGCCGGTTCAGGCGTTCGACATGTGAGGGGTCGATGCAATCACCGAAGCGGGTCTTGGGCATGCCCTCCTTGCGGCGCATCAACTGATCGTACTCCGCATCGTCCACAAAGGCCACGCAGCGACCGATGCTGGCCTCGCCGTCAACGAAGCGCCACGGGAAGAAGCCGATGGTCACGCGGCGGTTCAACAGCAGGTCGATGTCCCCGCCGATGCACTCGGCGTGGATGATTCCGTACGGGAACAGCTCGATGTGCATGAGCTGGTACTTGGAATCGTCGAACACCTCGGCCAGCGGCCTGCCAAACTTCTTCTGGAAGAAGGCATCGGCTTCCTTGGCCTGGCGCGGCATCCAGGTGCGGATGATGGTGTTCATGGGGTGGTCGGCGCTGCCGCAGTCCACAGCCAGCCAGCGCAGCTTCTTGGCTTTGCACCACTCGGCGAACTCCCGATCCGGCCCTGGGTGCTTGACCATGTAGCGAATCTCGTCGGCGGTGGGGTGATCCCAGCCGAAGTGGTGGTAGCCGGTATGGATGATCAGGATATCGCCCTCCTTCACCTCCACCCGCTCCTCGACCATGCGGCTGGTGTACACGTCGTAATCGCCCGCCGCGTCGCTGAGATCGACGATGGCCCCCTCGTGGACGAGGAAGTCCATATCGAGCGCGGCCATGTCCTTGCCCGGCGTATAGAAGTGAATCTCGCCGTCCAGGTGCGTGCCCAGGTGATTGGAGTGGGTCAAGAGCTGGCCGTTGGCGCCGTTGGGGGCCAGCCGCTTGAAGTACTTGACCTGGAGCGGCTCGTAGGTGGGCCACGGCGGCGTGCCGATGCCCAGGGGGATGGTGAGGTCAATGGTTTTCACGGGTCGTTCTCCTCTGAAGAAGTGCCAAGTACCGAGTACTGAGTACCAAGTGCTGAGTCAGAACGGCTTTCGTCGGTGGAGTGGCGTCGGTGTTGACTTTCGTGCTTCGGCAACAGAACGTCGCGGCTAGCTCCATCAACACCACCTAACACCATGCTCGGATCGCCTCGAAGGCCGCGCGGAAGCACGCCTCTGGCGCGCGCAGTATCCCCGCGCCAACCATCCCCACGCCGGGGTCCTTGTGTGCAATGCCGGTGTTGATCTGTGGCAGGATGCCGGTCTCCATCACCTTGCGCACGTCGATGCCCAGCGGCGTGCCCCGGAAGTTCAGCGCCGGGATGGTGAAGGATTCGTGCTCGCTGGCGGTGATCTCGTACATATCCAGCGTGGACTGCACCGCCATTTGCGGCGTGCCGCCCACGAACTGGGTGATGGCCGGGGCGGCGGCCATCGCGCAGCCACCGTAGCCCGCCGTCTCGGTGATGGTGCTGTCGCCGATGTCGGGGTTGGCGTCGGCCTCGCTGAAGCCGGGGAAGTACAACCCCTGCACGATTCCGGCGGGGGCGGTGAACCAGCGCTCCGGCATACTCGCCAGCCGGATGCCGAAGTCCGTGCCGTTGCGGGCCATGACCGTCACGATGCTGCTGCCCTCGACCCCTTCCGCCGCTTCCAGCATGGCCTTCCCGGCGGGCATGCTCAGGTTGAGGAAGAAGTGGTCGTTGCGGTCGATGAACTCGAAGACCTGCGCCAGCGTCTCGTTATCCCGGCTGGTGCGGATCAGAGCCGGGGTGATGGCCCGCAGGAACAGCGAAGTGGCGGCGCGGTTGCGGTTGTGGCACTCGTCGCCCATGTGCAGCGCCTGCGCGATCAGGCTCTTGATATCGATCCCATCGGGCAGGCTGCTCAGCGCCCGGTCGAGCGCGGGGTAGAGGTCGGTTTCCATCCACTTCAGCCGGGCGTAGACCTCCGGGCCGAGGCCGCCGTAGCGCAGCACCTTGCCCAGCCCCTCGTTCTGGGTGGCGTAGGCCCGGTTGCCGAACGTCTTGTTTTCCAGGATGAAAACGGGCATCCGGGGCGAGATGATGCCCGCCATCGGGCCGACGGCGTGATGGTGGTGGCACGGTGAGAACTCGACCCCGCCAGAGGCGGCGATCTGCTCCGCTTCCGCTTCGTCCTTGGCTATGCCCTCGTAGACCAGCGCGCCCATCACCGCGCCGCGCTGCGGACCGCACATCCGCTCCCAGGTGATGGGCGGCCCGGCGTGCAGGATCAGTCGGTCGTGCATCCCCGGGATCACGTCGCGGGCGATGCCCATGCCGACCAGCACAGGCCGTCCCTGCTTGATCCGGTTGCACACCTCCTCGTTGGCGGCGTCGATGTCCACGCCGGATTGGGTCACCGTCAGGCGGGGCACGCCCTCGGCGGGGGGCCGCCAGTCGAGGTGGATCACCGGCACGGCTTGGTCGCGCAGCGAGTCGGCCATGCTCTCCAGCCCCACGTTGATCACCGTGAGCGGCTGGCCGAAGATGTCGTTGATGCGTCTGGTTGCCATAGAGTGTGCTTCTCTTTTGCGGTTTGTTGACCCCATTCCAAAACCGGCTCGCCGTTTACTGCTCCCCTCTGAGTTCGGAGAGCGGGCAGGGGTGAGGTTATCCCACGATCCACCCTGCCAGGCGGGCTGCTGATGCGTTGCTTTGGCAGACCACGATCCCGGCGGCCTGCAGGGCCTCGACCTGGCGGTCCAACCCCTGCGGGTCGTCCTGCGTGCCCGTCACCGAGGCGACCGCCAGCAGATCGCGCCCGCCCTCAGCGGCCAGGGCGCTTGCCCGGCGCATGGCCGGGGCCAATTCGGAGGCCGGGTCGGGGTGTGCGCCGTAGCCGATCACCACGTCCAGCATGATCACTGCCGTCTCCGGGTCGCGGGCCTCCTGCATCAACCGCCGGATGCGCAGGTCGTTGTCGATCATGGGGTGAGGCCGCCCAACGGTGAACTCCTCCTCGCCCAGATCGACCGCCGTGTGCCCCTGGCTGCGGGTCGAATCGGGAAGCTGCCACTCCTTGTGAGTCGGCAGCGGGGCGTTGGAATAAACCGGCCCGACGCCCATCGCCTGCCAGATGACCTGGGCTTCGTAGCACAGCGTCCCGCCGGAGAACAGCCCGCGCAGGTACGTCTGCCCGGCCTTGAGCCTCGCCCGCATCTCGGCGGCCTGGGCCTTGAGGGCGGCCATCGCCTGTTGCTCGTCGGCGACCTGTGCGCCGGCCCTTGCGGCGGCCAGCCGGGCTGCTTCCTCCAGCGTCGTGGCCGGGATCGCATTGGGCACGCCCTCCACCAGCGCCGGATCGCCGCCTAGCAGGCACGCGACCACCGGTTTGCCGCCCTGAGCCACCTGATCCAGCACCGCCTCGGCCACTGAGGGGGCGGGCGGCTTGCTGACCATCACGATGATCTGGGTGGCGGGATCGGCCTGAAGCGCCCTGAGCGCCTCGATCATCATGATCCCGCCGACCTCCTCGCTCAGGTCGCGCCCACCCACGCCGAGGCCCTGGGTGATGCCCACGCCGTGGCGGGCCAACAGCGTGCTGACTTCTTGAAGGCCGGTCCCCGCCGCCGAGACGATCCCCACCGGCCCGCTGGGGACGACGTTGGCGAAGCCCAACGCCACGCCGTTCAGGATGGTTGTGCCCGCGCCCGGCCCCATCAGCAGCAGGCCGTGATCGCGGGCGTAGCTCTTGAGCCAGATTTCGTCCTCCAGGCTCACGTTGTCGCTGAACAGCAGCACATGCAGGCCGTGCCGCAGCGCATCCCGGGCCTCGTCAGCGGCGTAGCGCCCAGCCACGGAGATCACTGCCACGTTGGCCCCCGGCGCGGATTTGGCCGCACTACGGATGGTTTTGGGGCGGAACTCCGCCGCGCCCTCGTCGCCGCCGCGCTTCTTCAGTAGCAGCTTCTCCGCCTCGGCCAGCGCCAAGTCTGCCGCGCCATCCGCTGCGCTGACGGCGATCACCAGGTCATTGGGCGTGGCCGCCTCGACCTCGGCGGTCAGCAACCCCGATTCCTTGAGGATGCCTTTGTTGGCCTCAGTCGCCATGACCACGGCGGCGTCGGTGACGCCGGGCAGTTTGCTCAATTCGCGCGCCACCAGCATCAGTGTGACCGAGTCGTGGTATTCGCTAGGCTTGATGAGAGTCTTGACAGTCACAGAGTTCTCCTGTTGGGCCTCCCCCCCGACGCAACAAAGCTGCGGTGGGGGGGGAGGCGGGCTTATTTCGCTATTCCCGCATCGACCATCGCCAGGTAGACCTTCTCGGCGGTGTAGGGCGGCGACTCGAAGCGCAGGCCGATGGCGTGGTAGATGGCGTTGGCGACCGCCGGGATGGTTGGCACCATGCCGTGCTCGCCGATGCCGCGCGCGCCCCATGGGCCGTCGTCCTGGGCCTCCTCGACGATGAACGTTTCGATCTCACTCGGCACATCGGCGCTGGTGGCGATGCGGTAGTCCACGAAGCTGGGGTTCCGCACCCGCCCTTGCTCGTCGAACTGGAGGGCCTCGAAGAAGGCGGTGCTGAGGCCCTGCACCATGCCACCTTCCATCTGCGCTTTGACGCTCTCGGGGTTGATCGCGCGCCCCACGTCATTGGCGGCCACCGCCTTGATGACCTCGATCTGGCCTGTTTCGAGGTCCACCTCCACCTCGACCGCCTGCGCGCCGGTGGTGTAGTGCACCACCGCCCGCTCGCCCTGGCCGGTCTCCGGGTCGAGGCCGGTGACGTAGGTTGGCATGAAGCTGCCGCGCCCCATGATCGGGCCGCCCAACCAGCCGGAGCCATCCGGCTTGGGCAGGCCATAGATCACCAGGTCCTTGAGCGAGATGGTCTCCTCCGACTTATAGGAGATGACATTCCCGTCGCGGATGTCGAGGTCGTTGGGGTCTTCGCCCCACGCCTCGGCCACCAGGTCGAGAATCTGCTGGCGGGCGTCGCGGGCGGCGGCGGCGACGGCGTTGCCCATGCTCCACGTCAGGCGGCTGGCGACCGTCTGCCACTCGTAGGGGCTGTACTTGGTATCGACCGGGTTGGCGATCCGCACCCAGTCGACCGGCACGCCCAAGGCAGCGGCGGCCATCTGAGCCATGACGGTGAACGTCCCCTGGCCGATCTCCTGTCCGCCGAGGCCGACGTTCAGCCGGGCGTCCTCGGTGAGTTCCACCCAGGCGCTCGACCCGGCGTTGGGGGGCATGGCGGGGGCCTTCCACATCAGGGCGATGCCCTTGCCGCGCCGCTTGTTAGGGCCGCTGGGGGTGGAGGGCTTGCCCCAGCCGATGGCCTCGGCCACGCCGTCGAGGCACTTCGGCAGGCCGGTGGGATGCATCCGGCTGCCGGTGACCAGCACGCTGCCGCCCTTCAGGCAGTTGATCCGGCGGAACTCCACCGGGTCGATCCCCGCCGCGTGGGCCAGGTCGTCGATGCACTGCTCGATGGCGGAGTGGATCTCCGGCATCCCGAAGCCACGCATCGGCCCGCCGACCGGGTGGTTGGTGTAGACGCAGTAGCTATCGGTCTTGACATTGGGGATTTCGTAGGGGCCACTGCTGCTGTAGCCCGCCGCGCGGGTGATGTTCACCCCGTACTCGGTGTATGCGCCGCCGGCCCAGTAGAAGCGGTTCTCCATGGCCAGCAGCTTGCCGGAGGCATCGCAGCCGATCTTGATATGGCACACCAACCCCTGGCGCACGAAGGCGGTGAAGAACTCCTCCTCGCGGGTCAGGCGCAGCTTGACCGGGTGGCCGGGGATTTTGGTGGCGATGGCGACCGCCAGCGCCTCCATGGTGACGCCTGCCTTGGAGCCGAAGCCGCCGCCCACATAGTGGCCGATCACCCGCACATCGCTCTGGGACTTGCCGAGCGACTTGGCGATCAGGTTGCGCTGGGCAAACGGCGACTGAGTGCTGGCCCATAGCGTGACCTTACCGTCCTGTTCGGCGCGGGCCACGGCGACGTGCGGCTCAATCGGCACGTGCTGGATGTGCGGCACGCGATACGTCTTCTCGACGATGGCTGCGCATTGGCCCCACGCTGAATCCACATCGCCCTTGCGAATCTTGAAGTGGTTGGAGATGTTCGTGCCCGGCTCGGGCATGATGAAGTTGGGGTAGGTGTAGCTACCTAGATCGGGGTGCAGCAAGGGGGCGTCGGGGCTGGCCCCGAACTCCGGGTCGAGCACTGCCGGCAGCACCTCATACTCGACCTCGATCAGCGCCAGGGCCTGTTCGGCGATCTCCTCGCTGATGGCGGCCACCCCGGCGACGGGGTCGCCGACGTAGCGGACGCGGTCGCGGCAGAAGATATAGCGGTCTGCCAGGTACAGGCCGATCAGGCCGGGGAAGTCCTCGCCGGTGACTACCGCCTTGACGCCTGGCAACGCCTTGGCCTTGCTGACATCGATGCGCTTGATCAGGGCGTGGGCGTGCGGGCTGCGCAGGATGCGGGCGTAGAGCAGCCCGGGGCCGAATTGCAGGTCGTCGGTGAACATCGCGGCGCCGATGACCTTATCGTGGGCATCCACACGCGGCACACTGGTCCCGATGGCCGACGAAACGCCGGATTCTGTTGCGCGATCTTTTGCCACTGTCATGGAGATGCCTCACTTTCCCGCTGCCTGTTGGACAGCTTGGATGATGCGGACGTAGCCGGTGCAGCGGCACAGGTTGCCGACCAGCGCTTCGCGGATGTCGGCCTCCGATGGCTGCGGGTTGCGATCCAGCAGGGCGCGCGCCGAGATCAGCACGCCGGGCGTGCAGAACCCGCACTGGACGCCGCCCGTGTCGATCATCGCCGCCTGGATCGGGTCGAGCTGCCCGTCATGGGCCAGCCCTTCGACGGTGATGATGTGTGCGCCGTCGCATTCAGCGGCCAGCACCATGCAGCTATTGACTGGCTCGCCATTCAGGAGCACCGTACACGCGCCGCATTCGCCCGCCGCGCAGCCATTTTTGGTGCCGGTCAGCGCCAGCTTGTCGCGCAGCATTTGCAGCAGCGTCATGTTGGAGGGTACGTCTACTATATCGGTCGAGCCGTTAATGGTCAGGGTGATTCGATGATAGGCCATGTTCGTCCTCGGAGAAAGGTGGGGAAGCGGTTGGTGGTTGGTCATTCATTTTCTTGGTTCTGGGTTGTTGGTTCAAGGGTATGTTGGCCTGTGTCTCCTGTGATGCTCTGTCCTTGAGCCTCACCCCCCCGGCCCCGTGCAGAGGGCCTGTGGCCCTTTGCCTTAGCCATGCGGGGCTGTGCCCCGAATGGCCCTCTCCACACGGGGAGAAGGGGAATCGCCGGGGAGAAATCCTCCAGACCAAAACCGAGTACCCTCCCCCAACCGCCGTTCACGGTTCGCTACTCACTGTCCACTGACTTACCGCAGTCGCCCCCAAACCTCCGTCACCGCCCTGCGCGTCAGGTTCCGCACCATCAACCGGCGGTAGCGGGCGCTGCCGCGCACATCGTCAATCGGCGAGGAGGCATTCATGGCGGCCTGTGCCGCCTGCTCGATCACCGTCTCGCTGAGGGGGTTATCAGCCAGGATCGCCTCGGCCTCAGTGGGGACCAGCGGCGTCGGCGCAACGGAGGCTAGCGCCAGCTTGAAACGGAACCCCGACCGGGCGCTGCTATCGGGGTAGCCCAGGGCGGTGACGCCGACAATGGCCAGGTCGCTGAGGGCGTTGCGGCCCAACTTGATATAGTGGCCTTGCGCGCCGCGTGGCGGGATGGGGAACAGGATGGCGGTCACGATGTCACCGGGCTTCAGCGCGGTCTGGCCGGGGCCGAGGAAGAAGGTGCTCAGCGGCTCCTCGCGCAGGCCATCCACGCCGTGGACGCGCAGCCGCGCATCGAGCACGAGGCACGCGCCGGTGGTATCCCCGGCGGGTGAGGCGTTGCAGATATTGCCGGCAATCGTCGCCCGCGTGCGCAACTGGTAGCTGGCGACGGTACGCGCAGCCTGCGCCAGCAGCGGGTAATGCGTGTTCACCTCTGGGGACGCGATGACGCGGTTCATGTTCACCGCCGCGCCGAGCGTCAGGCCGGTGGACGGATCAAAGGTGAGTTCATCCGTCCCATCCAGCCCCTTGACGTCCACCAGGTATTTGTCTGTCCAGTGGCCATCCCGCATCCGCACGAACACGTCCGTGCCACCCATAAAGGGGCGGGCATCGTGGGGGTGTTCGGCGAGGAACTGGCTTGCTTCACTCAGGGATTGGGGCTTGAGATAGTCAAATTCGGGGAGTCCTGGATAGGCGGTCAGCACGGTGCTCCCTCCTTCCGGGCGTGCGCCCGTGTGAGAGCAAGGATCAAAGCGGACATCTACTTTGTGGTTGGGTAGGGACACGGCAGCGCCGTGTCCCTACGTGAGTTCGAGAGGTCGAGGATTAGCTGTAGTTGATGTTCTCCCGCTCCTTCACGCCGAACCACTCGGGGTTGACGATCAGGAACAACAGATTCATCAGAATGCCGACAATCGCCGAGAAGACGATGGCCGGGATGCCGTTCGGGAAGACGATCGGGATCGGGAAGGGGAACAGGCCATTCTCCAGGGCCAGGTTGCCGCCGATACCGGCGATCAGGATGGTGGCGCCGACCGCAAGCTGGCGCGGCTCAAACAGGTTGACCCGCTCCGACTGGATGAGCGCAATACCCTGCATCCCGATGACACCAAACAGATAGATGGACAGGCCGCCGGTCACCGCCACAGGGATGGTATTGACCACGGCGGCCAGCTTGCCGATGAAGCCCAGCAGGATCGCCATCACGCCTGCGGCCATCAGCACCGGCACGGAGTAGTTGCGGGTGATCGCCATCAGCGAGTTGTTCTCGCCGTAGTTGGTGCCCGCGCAGCCGCCCAGGAAGCCCACGATCAGGTCATCCGAGCCATCCGCCACTAGGTTCAGGCCGATCAGCTTCTTGATCTCCAGGGGGGCCTTGCCCAGCTCTTTGGCAAGCTGGTCAATGTACAGGCTCATCTGATAGAGGTGCGCCGTGCTCTCCGGGATGGTGGCGATGGCGATCAGCGAGATGCTGGCGATGGAGGCCCAGGCACGCGGGTCGGTGAAGGCCGGGATGGTGATGTTGGGCACGCGCACCCAGGCGGCCTCGGTGATCAGGGTGAAGTCCACCAGCCCCATCGGGATGGCAACGATATAGCCGACGATGGCGCCCAGCAGGATCGGCAACATGCCCAGCAGACCCCGGCCTTGCAGGTACACGGAGAAGGCGACGGTCACGATCAGGGTGATGAAGGCGATCAGCCAGTTGGCGCTCGCCATGCCCAGTGCCGCCCCGGCCAGGGCGATGCCGATCACGACCGCGACGCTGCCGGTGATGACCGGCGGCAGCACTTTATCCAGCGCCTCCTTGCCCACTCGCATGATCAGCAGGCCGACCAGGATTTCCACGACAGCCGTGCCCATGATGCCGACCTGCACGATCCGCACGCCATCGGGGCAATAGAAGGTGTTGGGGTCGCTGAAGCAATCGTTGGCGTACAGCGACATGGTGGTGATGACCACGGTGATGTAGCTGAAGCTGGACCCGTAGTACATGGGGATTCGTCGCCCGGAGACCAGCAGGGCTACAATCGTGCCCAGGCCGCTGGCGAGCAGGGTGACACCTACGTCAAATTTGGTGAGGATGGCGACGAGAACAGTGGCCGGGAACATGGTCAGCACTTGCTGGAAGCCCAGGCTGAGCATGGCCCCGATGGGGGGAACGTCATCCGGCATGTAGCCGAAGACCTTCGTTTCAGGAGCCGCACTGGCGGTAGCCATCTTTCTGTACTCCTTTGCTTCTGAGAAGACAAGAAAACGGAAAGGCTAACCCCACATGGAATGGAAACGGCGACCCCGTGTCGTCAGGTTGGGAACCTCACCTCCTTTCCGGCGGTCTAGTAGTGGTGCGCCTGTGTGGGTGTCGTACCAGGAAACAAAGCCCTCGCCACCTCGCGGGCCTCGAGGTTGCCTACGGAAAACAACACCGGCTGGCCTTGTTGTGCACCATGAAGCCCCATAGGTGGCCACCCAGGTGGATCGTCCCCAACCGTTTCTTCCACGATAATGCATCTGAACCGGGCTTTGACAGTGACAACCTGCCTGCTGGGTAGATGTCGAATGTCATCAATCCGGTTCCAGGAGCAAGGGAATGCTGACTCGCCGCATCCGGCAGGGCACGATTGGAGGCGCAACCACCGCCACAGATGTATAACACTGCGCGAGACATAGGGTGTCGCAATCGGCCAACTTTGCCAGCTTTGCCATGTCACACAGCCACACGGCCCACCAAAACGAGCGAGCATGGAGCATCGGGCGGCGCGCCTGGGAAGCGCTGGCCGGGGACGAGCGAGGTGTCGTGCTGGGAGCGACCTCGCGGGGGGTGTTTGTCCGTATCGCCCGGCGGGTCGTGTTTGTCAGCGCCGAGGGTCCGCGCGGCCCGCTGACGGTCAACCTGCCCGCCCCCTCGGAGGGGCTGCGGGCGCTGCCAGCGGGGTCGCGGGTGCGGATTGAGCCAGGCAGGCTCTTCTTTGAAGGAGCGGCGATACGGATCGTCGCCGCCTCGTCCGCCGTGTGGGTTCTGCCCGACCCGCCGCCGCCCGCCGATTGGCCCGCCCAGCTTGGTGCGCTCCGAGCGCTGGTTCGCGCCGCCCGGCTAGGCGAGGGAGGGCCCGGGCT
>Ga0129299_1002791_pt1 | contig 11507 bp, 10 predicted proteins | sample ConPoolayeCmetaG_FD_94477 | JGI IMG/M metagenome (GOLD analysis project Ga0129299, IMG submission 94477) | Hot spring microbial mat communities from California, USA to study Microbial Dark Matter (Phase II) - Cone Pool mat layer C metaG ... | reverse complement strand
TCCCGGGAGTAAGCGTCAGCATGACTTCTCCTCCCTCGGCTATGTCGGTGCCCTGCTGATGGGCTTTCTGTTCGCCCTCGCCTTTTGTCCGGTTTCGGCGGCGCTCTTTTTCGGGTCGCTCATTCCGCTGGCGCTCCAGCAGTCGTCGCCGGTGCTTTTGCCGCTCATCTACGGCATCGGGACGGCGCTTCCGGTCATCGCTTTTGCAGTCGCCATCTCACTGGGCAGTGCGGTGCTTGCGACCGCCTTCAACGCCGTTACCCGCTGGGAGAAACGGCTGCGGATCGCCTTCGGGGTCATCATCATCGTGGTCGGCGTGTATCTGACCATCGTTCATGTGTTCGGGACACAGTTCATTTAAGGGGATCTATAATGAATTGGAAAAGTGAACTGAAGCCGCTCGGCATCATCGTGGCGGTCTTTCTGGCCGCCTTTTTCCTGCCGGTCGGCGTGCACCGGTTCGACAACGCCCTTACCGAGGCGCTCGAATTGGTGAAATGGTACGCGCAGGAGCATGTGCTCCTCTGCCTTGTCCCCGCCTTCTTCATCGCCGGAGCCATCGGCGTGTTCGTGTCGCAGAACGCGGTGATGAAGTATCTCGGCGCGGGGGCGAAAAAATGGGTGGCCTACCTCGTTGCGTCGGTGTCGGGGACGATACTTGCGGTCTGTTCCTGCACGATACTGCCGCTCTTCGCCGGTATTTACAAACGAGGCGCGGGACTCGGCCCCGCCATTGCCTTCCTCTACTCCGGCCCGGCGATCAGCGTTCTTTCCATTATCTTGACGGCTCGTATCCTCGGGTTCGAGATCGGTCTTGCCCGCGCCATTGGGGCGATATCCTTTTCGCTCGTTATCGGCCTCATCATGGCCTTTATTTTCCGGAAAGAAGAGGCGGAGCGGGCCGCCGGAGCACAACTGCCGCCCGAAGAGGCGGGACGACCGCTTTATCAGACGATCATCTACTTTTTTCTCATGGTCGCCATTCTGGTTTTTGCCAACTGGGGACGGCCCGATGTGCAGGAGGGGGCATGGTGGGCGATATTCCAGATAAAATGGATCGTCACCGCCGTTGCAGCGGTTCTTTTCGGTGTCGTGCTGGTCGTTTGGTGGCATCATAAACTTTGGAAGATCGTCGCGACCGGCGTCGTTGCAGCGCTCTTTGCGGTATTCCTCCCCGAAGTGCCGATGGCGGCTTTCTCTGCGGGCTTTATCGGGATGACCTGGTCGGCCTCGACCGCCGATGAGGAGAACGGTGAATGGATATCGGTCTCGTGGGGCTTCGCCAAGCAGATACTGCCGCTCCTCCTCATGGGTGTCTTCGTCGCCGGGTTCCTGCTGGGGCGGCCGGGGAACGAAGGGATCATCCCCAACGAATGGGTGGCGGCGGTTGTCGGCGGCAACTCGCTGTTTGCCAACTTCTTCGCCTCGATAATCGGCGCGTTCATGTACTTCGCGACACTGACCGAGGTCCCCATCGTGCAGGGGCTCATGGGGAGCGGCATGGGGAAGGGGCCCGCACTCGCCCTCCTGCTTGCCGGCCCGGCGCTCTCTCTGCCCAACATGCTCGTCATCCGGAGCGTCATTGGCACAAAGATGACCCTCGTGTTCGTGTCGCTCGTCATCGTGATGGCGACCCTGACCGGCATGATATATGGCGCACTGTTTTAGGAGATAAACCATGAAACGGGTTCTGTTCGTCTGCATCCACAATTCAGCGCGAAGCCAGATGGCCGAGGCCTATCTCAACGCGTTGGGAAAAGGGAAGTTCGAGGCGAGGAGCGCCGGCATCGAGCCGGGGAAGTTGAACCCGGTCGTCGTCGAGGCGATGCGCTTGGACGGCATCGACATCTCGCACAACCGCGTCAAGGCGGTCGAGGAGTTCATCGACCGCGGCGAGAAGTTCGACTATCTTATCACCGTCTGCGACGAGACGGCGGCCGAGCGGTGTCCCTTCGTGCCGGGTACTGGCAAGCGTCTTCACTTCGGCTTTCCCGATCCGTCGGCTTTTACCGGATCATTTGAGGAGAAACTGGCGGCGACCATCGCTGTGCGCGATGCGATAAAACGGAAGATAGCGGAGTTCATCGAAACGGAGAAATCACAATGAGCGGACAGACGCAAAAACGGATGAATCTCTTCGAGCGCTATCTCACGGTGTGGGTAGGGCTCTGCATGGCGATCGGTGTGCTCATCGGGAAACTGGCGCCGGAAACGGTGGCGTGGCTCCGCGGGCTCGAGTTCGGTGAGCAAAGTCAGATGAACATCCCCATCGTCGTCCTCATCTGGCTCATGATCTATCCCATGATGCTCAAGATAGACTTCACGAGCATTCTCGGGGTACGCAAGAGGCCCAAGGGGCTTGCGGTCACTCTCTTCGTGAACTGGCTCGTCAAGCCCTTCTCGATGGCCTTCTTCGGCTGGTTGTTCTTCCGCCATATCTTTTCGGGGCTCATTACGCCCGAACTCGCCGATCAGTACACCGCCGGCGTCATCATCCTCGCTGCGGCGCCCTGCACCGCGATGGTCTTTGTTTGGTCCTACCTTTCCGACGGCGATCCGGCCTACACCCTCGTGCAAGTGGCGGTGAACGACCTCATCATGCTCTTCGCCTTCGCGCCGATAGTGAAACTGCTCGTGACCGGGGCCTCGAACCTCGAGGTTCCCTTCATGGTACTCCTCTACGCTGTCATCCTCTTTGTGGTAATACCGCTCTTCTTTGGTGCACTAACCCGCGTTCTTCTGCTGCGGAGCAAGGGGCCCGAGTGGTTCGAGAAAAAGTTTCTCCCTGTCTTCCATCCGGTCACGGTTATCGCGCTTTTGGTGACGCTCGTGTTCATCTTCGCCTTCCAATCGGAAAATATGCTGGCCCGACCGCTCCATGTCCTTCTTATCGCGGTGCCGATACTCATTCAGGTCTACTTCAACTCCTCGCTTGCCTACGGTCTCATGCGGCTTTTCAAAGTGCCTTATGCGGTAGCGGCGCCCGGCGCGCTCATCGGCGCATCCAACTTCTTCGAACTTGCCGTTGCGACGGCGATCGCGCTCTACGGTCCCGGATCCGGCGCGGCGCTCGCCACCGTGGTTGGCGTGCTCATCGAAGTGCCGGTCATGTTATCGGTCTCGGCCTTCTGCGTGCGCACCAAACACTGGTTCATAGGTAAAAATGGGGACGCTTGGTAAACGCAGTTATGCTTGTTGTGTTGCTCTCTCCTCATGAGATTTTTACGCTTTTTTCCATCTTTTTTCGGGAATGCATAGAGGGTTATCCTGCTCCAGTCAGCGGCGGGCAAAAAAACAAAACCCCTGTATTTGCAGGATGTTACATATTCTCAGAAAGTGTAAAAAAAAAATTGAAACATCTTTTTGATATCGCTATAGTGCGTCTGGCAGCCTGTTCGTTTTTTCTAGTTAGGAGGCATACATGAGTTCAGAGAACACAAAGATCAAAGAAGTCATTCAGGAGTACGCTCCTGAGAAAGGAAACCTTATGGCAGTACTCCGTAAGGTACAGCAAGAGTGCGGAAATCATCTGCCCCCCGAAGTGATGAAGGAAATCGCCATTGCGACGGGGATACCGTTGAACCGCCTCTATGGATTTGTTTCATTTTATACAATGCTTTCCCCGGTGCCGAGAGGCCGTCACATCATCCGTGTTTGCAAAGACGGTCCTTGTAATTTCAAGGACGGATGGGTGATAACCGATCTGCTGGAAAAAGAACTCGGCATCGAGGTTGGAGAGACGACTGAGGACGGTCGTTTCACTCTGGAGGAAACCGCGTGTATTGGTGCCTGTACCGAAGCACCGGCAATCATGGTTGATGATGTAACCTATGCCAATGTGACGCCTGAGCGTCTCGGCGAGATTCTCAAAAAGTACAGATAGGAGGGCCACACATGAACTACCATGCAAAGATTCTGTCGGCTGAGAAGGATCATGTGCTTCTAAAGAACGTGGGCAAAATTGATCCGATGAGCATTGATGCCTACATCAAAGCCGGCGGTTACGAAGGACTCAGAAAAGCACTTGCGATGGACCCTCAAAAGGTGATTGAAGAAGTGAGTGAGTCTGGGTTACGTGGCCGCGGCGGAGCAAACTTTCCGACTGGCCGCAAGTGGACATTTACCGCCAATGCAAAGGCTGACCAAAAGTACATTATCTGTAACGCTGACGAAGGAGAGCCTGGTACCATGAAGGATCGTATCCTCATGGAAGGAGACCCACACCAGGTTATCGAGGGTATCATAATTGGCGCCTATGCCGTCGGTGCTACGAAGGGGTTCATCTACATCCGCGGTGAGTACCGAAAATCAATAGAGACGATCACAAAAGCGATTGCAGATGCCGAAAAGAAAGGGTTCATCGGTAGGGGCATCTTGGGATCGAAATTTGATTTCGAACTGTATGTGGCAGAGGGGGGTGGGGCCTATATCTGTGGCGACGAAACGGCGCTCATCGAGTCCATCGAGGGAAAGCGCGGTGAGCCACGTATGAAACCACCATTTCCGCCGGTTGTGGGGTTGTATGGGAAACCCACCGTTGTCAACAATGTCGAAACACTTGCCAATGTACCGCACATTATCAAGAATGGTTCGGCGTGGTTCACAAAAAAAGGTCCCGCTGGATCGCCCGGCACGAAGATATTTATGCTTGTCGGTGATGTGAATGATCCGGGTGTTGTCGAGACAACCTTCGATCGTACCCCGATGGATATCATCGAAACGTATGGGAAAGGTGTTGATGGAGCATTCAAATTCGCCCAGATCGGCGGTGCGTCAGGAAACATTTTTACCGCTGAGATGATGAAGAATCCCATGACCTATGATCGGATGGCTGAGATGAAGGTTTCCTATGGAACGGGCTCGATATTCGTCGCGAATGAAAGCCGCAATGTGGTGGAATTTCTTTCGACCATTGCCCGATTCTTCGAACATGAATCTTGCGGTAAGTGTACGCCGTGCCGCGAAGGCACCCATCGTATCCGCCAGATTATAGAGAAATTTGAGTTCGGCGAAGGAACGATTAGTGACCTCGAATTGCTCGAGGAATTGGCACTGGTAATGAAAAAAGCAGCATTGTGTGGACTAGGGCAGGCGTGCGTCAACCCGTTCCTTGACGCACTCAGGTATTTTAAGGGCGAGATACTCGCTAATTAACGGAGGTATCAATGGCTAGTAAGAAAGTAACCTTACATATTGACGGTATCGAAGTGACAGTGCCTGCTGATTTTTCCATTATGCAGGCAGCAAAGGTTGCCGGCATAGATATTCCTGTTCTCTGCTGGCACAACGATCTCCGCGAGGAAGGCAACTGCCGTATCTGCGTCGTCGAGGTTGAAGGTCAACCTACCTATCAACCCTCATGCGCTTACAAAGTTGCCGACGGCATGAAGGTGAAAGTAAATACTCCCGAACTCCTCAAGGCGCGCAAGATGGTCCTCGAACTCATCTTGAGCCGCCACAACATGGATTGCCTCAACTGTGAGCGCAACACCCACTGCGAACTACAGACGCTCGCAGACAAGTACGGTATGCGGGAAAACCGCTTCGAGAATGAGCCATCGGAACTCCCGATAGATGCTTCGAGCATCGTTATTCGTGATTCCTCCAAGTGTATCAACTGTGGCCGTTGTATCCGCGCTTGCAACGAGGTACAGACCGCCTACGCTCTTGATTGGTGGGGACGTGGTTATGAGAAAATGGTCTTACCCACCGCTGGGAAGCCGCTCGCCGAAACTACCTGTATCAACTGCGGACAATGTATCAATGTGTGTCCGACCGGTGCTCTCATGGAACGCGATGATACCGCAATGGTGTGGGAGTGGATTCATGATCCAGAGATCCATGTGGTTGTTCAAACTGCTCCCGCAATCCGCGCTTCGGTTGGAGAGGCGTGTGGTCTTGAGCCGGGCTATCTTTCGACCGGCAAACTCGCCGGCGTCCTCAAGCAACTTGGTTTCGACAAAGTGATGGACACCGACTTCACCGCCGATCTAACAATTATCGAAGAAGGGCATGAATTCCTCCATCGTGTTACGAAGGCAGTAAGAGACGGAGACAAGAAGGTGGCTTTACCACTTCTTACTTCCTGCTCGCCCGGATGGATCAAGTTCATGGAGACCTTCTATCCCGATTTCATCCCGAACATCTCCACCTGCAAGTCGCCACAGCAGATGTTCGGGGCGCTTGCCAAAACCTACTATGCCGAGAAGGCCAAGATTGATCCGGCGAAGATCCGAGTCGTCTCGATCATGCCGTGTACCGCGAAGAAGTTCGAATGCAACCGTCCAGAGATGTGCGACAGCGGATACCAGGATGTCGATGCGGTTCTCACGACCCGTGAGCTGGCGCGGATGATCAAACTTCACGGCATCAACTTCGAGATGGTCAAAGAATCGAAGTTCGATGACCCGATGGGGATTACCACTGGTGCTGCCGATATCTTCGCGAACACCGGCGGTGTCATGGAGGCCGCTCTGCGAACGGTCTATGAACTGGTAACCGGTGATCCGATCCCGACGATGCACTTCGAGCCTGTCCGCGGTTTTGACGGTATCAAGGAAGCGGAAATCAAAATCGAGAAGACGACCAAGGAGTATGAGTTCCTCAAAGGTGTCACGGTCAAAGTGGCGGTTGCTCACTCGACCGGCATGGCGCGCAAACTGCTCGATGCTGTGCGCAAGGGTGAGAAATCCTACCACTTTATCGAGATCATGGGTTGTCCGGGCGGCTGTATCGGCGGTGGTGGTCAACCGCGTCCGACATCGTGGAAGATTGAGGCAGCGCGTGCAGAAGCAATCTACAAAGAGGACGATAGCCGAGAACTTCGCAAGTCGCATGTCAACCCAGGTATCCAGCAACTCTACAAGGAGTTTCTCGGGAAACCGAACAGCCACAAGGCACACGAACTGCTCCATACCCACTACTATCCGCGCGAGAGCGTTCGGTAAGCGTGCAAGGTCGTGAGTCTTTTCGGGGCGGCCCTCTGAGGCCGCCCTTTTTTCAGTTATACATAAAGATCCACTGCGCCGTTCTCGATCCGGGTGAGGAATTCACGGGTTTTGGCGCGGAGCGTTTCGTCCGGGATGGAGGAGAGCATCTTTCCAATGAGCGCCTCGCCGACGGTACGGGTCTCGGGCGTCGCGTAGTTGACGAGGTATTCTTTGAAGCTGGTGATGGCATTAGGCAGGCAAAAATGTCTGATGAGCCCCGGCTTGGCGAGATCCATGAAATCCTGACCGGTGCGCCCGAGCCGGTAGCAACCGGTGCAGAATGAAGGGATATAGCCGAGGGTTGCGATGTCCCGAATTACCTCTTCGAGCGAGCGGTGGTCACCAAGCGAGAACTGTTCGCCGGCTCCCTCATCCGAGTAGCCGCCGGGGTTGGTGCGTGATCCGGCCGATATCTGGGAGATGCCGAGCGAAAGGGCTTCACGGCGCATCTCGGCGCTCTCGCGGGTCGAGAGAATCATGCCGGTGTATGGGACGGTGATGCGTAGAATGGCGATGATTTTGCGGAAGTCACGGTCGGTTACCGGATGGGGTGGATTGAGCGAGAGATCGGAGCCAGTTGCTGGTTCGATGCGCGGCACCGAGATGGTGTGGACGCCGATGCCGAAGCGCTCTTCGAGGTGACGAATATGCTGGAGGAGGGCCATAATCTCGAAGCGGTAGTCCTCGAGCCCAAAGAGAATACCAACGCCGACATCATCTATGCCTGCCTCCATCGCTCGATCCATCGCGGTAAGGTGGTAGAGATAGTCGCTCTTGGGGCCGCTCGGGTGCATTTTTTTGTAGGTTTCGTAGTGGTAGGTCTCCTGGAAGAGTTGGTATGTCCCAATCCGAGCCTCTCTCAGGCGTCGATAGCCCTCGACCGGCAGAGCGGCGATGTTGACATTGATGCGCCGTATCTCGCCGCTTTTGCCCATCTTGACGCTGTAGATGGTCTCGATGGCCTTGATGGTGTAGTCGAGGGCGTTCATTCCGAGCCCTTCGCCGGAGACGAGGAGGACCCGCTTGTGCCCCTGTTGGACGAGGGTCTGAACTTCACGGCGGATCTCGTCAAGCGTGAGCGTTCGGCGCGGAATGAGTTTGTTGGTCCGGCGGAAGGCGCAGTAGAGGCAGTCATTGTTACACATATTCGAGACATAGAGTGGGGCGAAGAGGACAAGGCGGTTGCCGTAGATCTCCTCTTTGATAAAGCGCGCCGTTTCAGTGAGACGAGCGCGGTGATCTTCGTCCTCCACCATGAGGAGCCGCTCCGCCTCGGCAAAGGAGATGCCCTTGAGTTCGCGGGCGTGGGCAAGTATCTCATCAAGTTCTTTCTCATCGGGAGGCGAGGTGTTTTCGAGGTATTCGTAAATTCTGCCGTGGTCAATGAAGCCAGTGTTCATAGTGTTCCTCCGTCAGTCCTATTTGGAAGTATAGTAGCGCGCATACCATAAGAAATCAATCTTGAAAGTCTTAATAATGTTTCTATACTCGAAAGAGAGGTGTTCAGGAGGTAACAGAGTGCGAAACGAGATAGCGATGATTTTTGAAAAAGAGACTTTATGCCGTGATGACCTCATTACGCTTCTCGATATCACCGATGCCGAAGAGGAGGCGGCGCTCTTCCGGCGCGCCTACGAGGTCAAAAAGCACTATGTCGGCACGAAGGTCTATTTTCGCGGCCTTATTGAACTCTCGAACATCTGTACCAAGAACTGTTTCTACTGCGGTATCCGACGCGACAACCGTGCGATAAAACGCTACACCCTGAACGAGGAGGAGGTGCTCGAAGCGGCGCGTTTTGCCCATGCGGCACGCTACGGATCGGTCGTGCTCCAGAGTGGCGAGCGGCAAGACGAGGAGTTTGTTTGCTTCATCGAGCGGATTGTGCGGCGTATCAAGGAGATGTCGCGTAACGAACTCGGCATAACACTCTCTCTCGGTGAACAGTCAGAGGAAACCTATCGTCGCTGGTTCGAGGCAGGGGCGCACCGCTACCTGCTTCGCATCGAGACGAGTAATCCTGACCTCTATCGCAGACTTCACCCGCTGGACCACGATTACGATACGCGGCGCACGGCGTTGCAAACGCTCTGTCGAATCGGTTATCAGGTGGGGACCGGTGTCATGATCGGTCTTCCGGGGCAAACCACCGCCGACCTTGCCGACGATATCCTCTTCTTCAAAGAGATGGATGTTGCGATGATCGGCATGGGACCCTATATCCCGCACCACGATACGCCGTTCAGGGATGCAATCCCTGATTGGGAGCGGCGGAAGGAAGATCAGTTGCGCCGCGCGTTGCGCATGATTGCGGTGACACGTATCTATCTGAAGGATATCAACATTGCCTCGACGACCGCCCTGCAGGCAATTGATGAGGTGGGCCGGGAGAGGGGACTTCTCGCCGGTGCCAACATCATCATGCCGAACCTCACCGATACACAGTACCGCGCGGGTTATCAACTCTATGACGGCAAACCCTGCCTCGACGAGAATGCAACCCTCTGCACCGCCTGTCTCGAGCGACGCATCACGGCGATCGGCGAAACCATCGGCTACGGTGAGTGGGGAGACTCACCGCACTTTGTCCAGAAACGAAAAGCGGGAGAACAGGCATGAAAGCAATGCGTGGAGACAGTCTTCACATCGGTATCTTCGGGCGGCGTAACGCCGGCAAGTCGTCACTCATCAATGCAATAACCAAACAGCAAGTGGCAATCGTGAGCGCGGTGCCGGGGACCACCACCGATCCAGTTTTCAAGGCGATGGAACTCCTGCCGCTTGGCCCGGTGGTCTTCATTGACACCGCTGGCATAGATGAGGCCGACGGATCGCTCGGTGCCGAGCGAGTTCGCCGCTCGGAGCGCATCCTAGGGAAGACCGATCTTGCCCTCTTGGTCATTCCGGCTGATGCGGCGGAGTTTTCCTACGAGGAACAACTCATCACGAGATTTGAGAAGTATCGCATGCCCTTTGTTATTGTTCTCAACAAGGCGGACCTTAGGGTCTCGCCGGCAGTCACCGCGTGGCTGGGAGAGCGTGCCGCGGTACCGGTGGTCGCCTCGACGGGGGAGGGGATCGAGGATCTCAAAAAGGCGATTATCGCGGCAGCCCCCAAGAACTGGGAGCCGCCGCTTCTGCGCGACCTTTTCGAGCCGGGCGATGTGGTGCTTCTCATAACCCCGATTGATCGTGGTGCGCCGAAGGGGCGTATGATCATGCCGCAAGAGAAGGCAATCCGCGAGGTGCTCGACGGCCATGGTATCGTTGTCGATGTCACAGAGTATGAGGTCGAGGCGGCGCTTGCGGCGCTTGCGGTGAAACCGGTGCTCGCAGTAACCGATTCGCAGGTATTCGAGAAGGTGGCGCCGCTCGTTCCGGCGGAGATACCGCTCACCGGCTTTTCTATTCTCTCGATACGACAGAAGGGGGATCTCCGCGCGATGGTCGAAGGGGTCATGGCGGTCAAGAGCCTCAAGCCGGGCGATAAGGTGCTCATCGCCGAGAGCTGTACCCATCACCCGATGGAAGATGACATCGGCCGGCTCAAGATACCGCGCTGGCTCGCTGAATATGTCGGGGGTCCGCTCGATGTCCATGTGGTGCCCGGCTACGACTTCCCCGACGACCTTTCGACATATAATCTGGTCATCCACTGCGGTGGTTGCACCCTTAACCGGCGCGAGGTTCTCCGGCGGCAGACCATCCCGGCGCAGTTCAAGGTGCCGATGACCAACTACGGGGTTCTCATCGCCTTCCTGCGCGGGGCTTTTCCCCGCGTGCTCTCGCCATTTCCTGAGTTGTATGAGGAGTTCAGGAATACCTCAGTCCTTAAGTAGCCGTATTTCTCTCAGATGCTTTTTCTTGCCATGTCCACTGGAGGCGCTATACTCGCGTTACGCCGAGTTGTGGTAAGCGACGGATGACAAAAGCATTTTTCATTGTAATAGGTTTCTGTTGCCTGTTTTGTGTTGCCTCTGCGCAGGATGCCGATGCGATGAAGCCCGCTCAGAAACCGGCGCCGGCCGCCGACGAGGTGGTGCTCGAACCGGTGCCCGATGCGATCGACAAGGAGACGGAAGAAAAACGGCGCGAGGAACGGAAAAAGGAGCGCAAGGAGGAGCGCAAGAAGAAGCAGCAGAAATCGGGGAAGGGGAAATGCAAGGTCTGATCGCCGTTTTGCTTTTTTTTTCTCTCCCTTCCTCCTGGGTGCGCCTGAGGAAGGAGATACGGCGGATGATGAAAAAAAGGCGGTTTCATTGAGCGGCTCGATAGGTTTGGGTGGCGGCTATGAGAGCGATGTCGCCCGTTCACAGGGGGTTCTCGGCAATCGCCTTGGTGCGGGAGACATTCTCTTCGATCTTTCAGGTGAGGTTTCCCTATTCGAGGAGGTCGCCGTCGGTGCATCGTTTTTTTATGACCTCATGCCAGCGTACAGTGGGCGCTACACCCGTATGGCGTTCGAAGCGACCGCCGACTGGTATCATGATTTCGGTCCGTTCGAACTCGATCTCGGAG
>Ga0129299_1002789_pt1 | contig 11513 bp, 6 predicted proteins | sample ConPoolayeCmetaG_FD_94477 | JGI IMG/M metagenome (GOLD analysis project Ga0129299, IMG submission 94477) | Hot spring microbial mat communities from California, USA to study Microbial Dark Matter (Phase II) - Cone Pool mat layer C metaG ... | reverse complement strand
GCAATCACCCGCCGGGGGTTGGGACTACTCGGGGGGCGGGGGCATTCCCACGTCTTCCATGACGGTCGCCGGCTGCAACAGCCTGCACATCGTGCTGGACCAGTACTACGCCCGCCTCGACTATCCCTACGTGTGGTTTCAAGGCGCCCGGCCGAACCGCCGGGTCCGCGAGGAAATCCGCCGGTTGCAGGAGGCCCTGAAACGGGGCGACGATTTCCTGAAGCTCCACCCTCCCAACGCCGCCAACTTCTTCGGGTACGAGCTGTTCGGCCTGGAACGGCTGGGGCTGGCCGGCGGGCAGGCCGTGATCGGCGGCCAGGACTGGTTTCGCGAACACGTGGGCGACGTGGCCCGCCGTCGGTGGGGCGAGGATGCCGTGGCCGACGCCTTCGCCTTAATCTTCCTGGTGCATGGACGAGCCCCGGTTGTCTTCCAGAAGCTGGAGCATGGTTCGACGGACGAGGACTGGAACTACTACCACCGCGACCTGTCGGGCTTGTGCCGCTATCTCACCCGCAGCTTCGAGCGACTGCATCGCTGGCAGCGGATTCCGGTGAACGCCGGACTGACTGAATTGCAGGACGCGCCGCTCCTCTATATCAGCGGCCGCGGGCGACTGTCCCTGCCCGCCGACACTCGCCGCCGATTGCGGCGCTACATCGAAGAAGGTGGCGTCATCTTCCTCCATGCCGATCTGGCCAGCAAGACTTTCGTGCAATCCGCCACCGCTCTCTTCGAGGAGATGTTCCGCGAGTACGATTTTCGTTTTCGTCCCGTGGAGACCGACCATCCCGTCTATGCCTGCCGATTCGACTGCCGTGCTCGGGAAAACCAGAAGGCCGTGCCGCTCCTGGCTCTGGGAGACGGCCCCCGCGTGTACGTGTGGCTGTGTCCCGTGGACATCGCCGGGGCCTGGCACCAGCAGCGGCTGGGTCGCCACGAAGTCCTCTATCAGCTCATGGGCAACGTTCGCATCTACTCGGCGCCGCCGTATTCCCGGCTGCCGAGTCGCCTGCGATCCGTGCCCCGCACCGCCGCGGCGGCGGCCGTACGCGGATCGCTGACCCTCCGCCGCCTGGCCCATTCCGGCGTCTGGAACGCCCACCCCGGCGCGTGGCAGAGGTACGCAAACGGCCTCCGCACCCGCACCGGGCTGGACCTAGTGGTTCGCGATGATCCGGAGAAGCCCTCCCTTCGAGAGCTGAAGGAGTGCCATCTGGTCCATCTCACCGCACGGAATAAGATCGTCCTTGACGACCGATGTCGGACGGCTCTCCGCGGATTCCTGGAATCCGGCGGCCTGCTGCTGGTCGACGCCGCGGACGGCCAGCCCGCCGGCGTCGCGGCGGTCAGCGACTTCGTGAACAGCCTTCCGATTGGAGAGCCGGGCACGCTCCCGCCCGATCATCCGATCGTCACCGGCTCGATGCCCGGCGGTCGGCCGCTGGGAACTCTCGAGACGACCAAAGCGGGGGCTGCCCTGGCTCGCGGCGGCGGGACGCCGCCGATCTACACGCGGACCCTCGACGGTCGCGTGGTCGTCCTGGCGTGTCCGTTCGACCTGTTGGCGGGGATGGACGGGCATTTCGTGTGGAACCGCAGCGGCTATGAGCCGGAGTCCACCGCGCGGCTCGTGGACAACATCCTGCTGTGGCATTTTGCCCGAACGACCACGCAGCCCGCCGCCAAACCATGATGCCGGAGTGCCGCCGAGCGTTGTTGATTCATGGCGGGGCCTTGGGGGACTTCGTGTTGACGCTGACCGTGGTCGCGGGGTTGCGGGGCGCGGGCATCGAGCGAATCACCCTGTTGGCTCGCGGGGGGATTCGCCCCCTGGCCGAGCTGGTGGACGGCGTGGATCGGATCCTCGATCTCGACACCGCCGGCGGCCACGCTCTCTTCTCGGAGGAAGCCTCCCTGCCGGCTTTGCTGATGGCCCAGCTTCACGATTGTGATCTGGCGGTGGACCTGATGGCGGGCAAGGACTCGCCGCTCGGACGGCGGCTTCGGCAGGCCGGTGTGGCCCGTGTTGTTCATGTCGATCCGCGGCCCCGACCGAAACCGGTCGGTCACATCACCGCGCAATGGTTGGCCGACTTGCGGGGGGTCGGCGTCGCGGGCCGGCCTGTTCCGCCGCGGCTGCCATTGCCCGCCGCGGAAATGGCGGCCGCGCGTCAGGAACTGGCGGGGCGATTGTCGGCGGGAAGCGGGCCCATCGCGATACTGCATCCTGGCAGCGGAGGCCGGGCGAAGTGCTGGCCGTTGCCGAGTTTCGTGGAGGCGGCGGGTCGGCTCGCCGCGCAGGGCGTCAAGGCGGGTTTCCTGCTGGGGCCGGTGGAGTCGGAGCTGCTGACCCCGAGCGAACTCGGCGCGCTTCGCGCCGCCGGACCCACCTGGGAAAACCGGACGCTGCGACAGGCGGCAGCCCTGCTGGCCGCGTCGGATGTGGTCGTGGGCAACGACAGTGGCACGTCGCATCTCGCCGCCGCCGTCGGCGCTCGAGTGGTGACGATCTTCGGCCCAACCGACCCGGTGGTCTGGCGGCCGTTGGGAGCCGGCGTGAAGGTTCTCCATCGCCCGGGGCCGGACTCGTGGCCGGAGGTCGGCGAGGTGGTGGAAGCCGTGGTTTCGTCGCTGAGCTGAGCAAAGCCTCCGGCTTTCGTGCTCCGCGGCGCGAGTGGGGTCGGTGTGAGTCGGTTGCGACCCGCGGCGGCCGGTCCTATGGTGGTTGGCGGTGCGACCCCCGCCGGAAGCGGAGACAGGAATGGGATTGCCTTCCGCCGTCGGTGTCGTGCCGCGGCGCTGGAATATTCCCCGATGTCCTGGACTATCGAGGCTGTGAGGTCCGAAGACGCCCGCCAGGCCTTGCGCTGGACGCTCGCCGCGCCGGATCAGTCTCGCGGCGAACTCGAGCGGCAGGTGAACGCCTTTCTGGAGTATTGTCGGGCCTTGGCTCTAGACGGCGGGCGGCATTGGCTGGCCAGGCTCGATGGCCGGGTGGCGGCGGCCTGCACCTGCCTGCCCTCCCCGGGGCGAACGGCAATGCTGTTCCTGCCGGACGGAGACGTGTTGCGGCCGTCCGCGGATGATGTCGAGCGACTGGTGCGGTGGGCTTTGGACGCCCAGCCGGACCTGAAGAACCACCTGTTTCAATGCCTGCTGCGGGAGCAGGATTTGGTGAATCAGCAGGCCCTGCGGGCAGTGGGATTTCGCGATCTGGCCGTGCTGCGGTACCTGGAGTGCCGAATTCAGCCGGACCAGATGGCGGCACCGTGCGGAGAATGCAACGGTGCGGAGTGGATCGCGTATCGGGCCGACCGTCACGACCAGTTCGCCGCCGTGATCTCCGCCACCTTCCAGGGCAGTCTGGACTGCCCGGGCCTCAACGGCCTGCGTTCCATCGAGGAGGTGATCGCCGGGCATCAGGCGGTCGGGAAGTTCGACCCGCGGCGGTGGCTACTGCTCCGCATCCATGGAGAGGCCGCCGGTTGCATCCTGTTCGGCGAGAACCCGCTTCGACCCATGCTGGAATTGACGTACATGGGACTGACTCCGCAGTGGCGAGGCCGCGGCGTCGGGCGGTACCTCTTGCGGCACGGTTTGGCCCTGGCCTGCCGTCAGGGCGTGGAGAGCGTTACGGTCGCGGTGGATTCGGCGAATGCGGCGGCCATCCGGCTGTACGAATCGACAGGGTTCCGGGAGACGGCCCGCCGTTTGGCCATGATCCATAGCCCAGCCTCAAGCTTTGGCAACGTATGAAGATGCGGCGGTCGGAGGTCTTTGTCCACCGCTTCTGCACGAAAGGTCCGGCGTTGTGGGCAAGGCGTGCAGAAAAAAAAACTCTCCACCGCAACCCTATGCGGCGGTTGCGTTGAGCAGGCGTGAACAAGTTCCTTTGCGGATTTCTTAATTGACGCTTAACAGGCCGGTTCATAGACTACCGCCCGGCAAGAGGACGTTGGCGTCATTTGTGTCATGACGGGTGCCCTTTGGGGGGCCGGAGCAGGGACGAGCCGGGGTATCCGCCACTTGCTCGATAACTAGTTGTGATTCGCTTTATCCGCAACCACGAGCCGTCGTGGCAGGGATGAGGAGCGCGCTGTGCCCACGCAACTGGAGAATGTCGAGAATCGCATCCGCGCCCGAATCGCCGAACTGGTCGGCCCGCAGAAGTTCAAGGTCTGGTTCAAGGACAGCACCCGTTTCGCTCCTGTTGACGGGCGTCTTCATGTCGGGGTGCCCAACCAGTTCATCGGCCAGTGGATTGAGGACCACTTCGCGGAGGCGATCCAGACCGCGGCGAAGGAAGTCGTTGGCGAGGAGGTGCAAATCTCCTTCGCTGTCGATCCTTCCCTGTTTTCCTTGCAGCGGAATCGGCAGCAACTCAACGCTCAGGCCGCCTCTCTGGAGAAATGCACGCCGCATGACCGGCGGGGTTCACCGGCGAAGCCGCGTTCGTCCGGCGAGGCGGCCGCCGAAACGCGGCGGCTGCGGGGCCGGCTGGAGAACTTCGTGGTCGGGCCGAGCAACCGGCTGGCCTTTTCCGTGGCTCAATCGCTGGTGGAAAACCCGACCGCCGAGGGTCCGCCGGTCTTCCTGCACAGCGCCTGCGGGCTGGGCAAGACGCACCTCCTGCAAGGCATTGCCAACGGCCTGGCCCGGCAGCATCCGCAGATCCGCTGGGCTTATGCGACCGGGGAGGAGTTCACCAACCAGTTCATTCGCGCCATTCAGGAGCGGCGGCTCGATGCCTTCCGTCTCCGGTTCCGCAACCTGGATGTCCTGCTCCTGGACGACATGCAATTCATCGCCAACAAGCGGGCCACCCAGGAGGAGTTCTTTCACACCTTCAACGCCATCGACGCCGTCGGCAAACGCGTGGTCCTGGCCTCGGACGCCAACCCCCGGATGATCGGCGACCTTTCCGAGTCGCTGGTGAGCCGCCTGGTCGCGGGCATGGTCGTGCGCATCGACCGGCCCGACTTCGCCACCCGCTGCGAGATTCTCCGGCGTCGTGCGGCCCAGACCCGCAACGAACTCCCGCCGGCGGTCGTGGAGTACATTGCCGAGAGGGTGCAGGCCAATGTTCGCGAATTGGAAGGATGTCTCCTGAAGCTGATCGCCTGCGCCTCGCTGACCCAGATCCCGATTACGCTCGATCTGGCGCGACGGACGCTCGACGACCATCTCACCCAGAGCGGCCGGGCCTTGTCCGTCGCCGACATCGAGCAGAGCGTCGCGGCCTACTTCGGCCTGACGCCCGCCGACCTGCACACCTCCAGAAAGTCCCGGACCATCGCCCTGGCCCGTAATGTGGCCATGTATCTAGCCAGGAAGCACACCGCGCTCAGCTTTCCGGAGATCGGGCGGCTGATGGGCGATAAAGACCACACCACCGTGCTGCTGGCCCACCGCCGCATTGGCAAGCTGCTCGAAGAGGACGCCCAGGTGAGTTGGCGCACCGCGGCCGGCTCGCAGTCCCGCTCGCTCCGAGAGCTGATCGCCGACCAGGAGCAGCAACTCAGGCGTTGAGGGCCGCCCGCCCTTGCAGAACTGAACCGGCCCCGCGGCCGATATAAGCGGAGGCCGGCGCCTAAGATATCCTGCGGCGCCGCCCGCACCGCCGTGGCGAGTCGCGGCGGGGGCAGCCGCGTGGGAGGATGTTGCTCATGAAACGATCCCGGTTCCTTCGCCCGGTCGCCGTGCTCGTGCTGGCGTTTGCCGCCTTGGCCCTCGCCGAGCGGGGACGGTTGATCGAGCAACTCGCCTATGCGTACGAACGCGGCCGCCTGCAAGCCGGGCTGGACCGCCTGGAGCGGCTGGATTCCCCGGACCTGGGCACGCTGGAGCAGGTGTCCAACGCCTTCAGCCTCATCGCCGATGTCGTTCGCCCCGCGGTGGTCAACATCAAGACGCGAAGCGAGCTGCGACTCACCGAGCGCGAACGCCGGGAATTGCAGGATTCGGCTGCCGCGGTCCTTCCGCCGATCCGCGGAACCGGTAGCGGCATCATCCTCGACGAACAGGGGCACATCGTCACCAACTACCACGTCATCGTGGAGTCCGATGTGATTGACGTGGCTCTCGCGGACGGACGAGAGTACCGTGCTCGCGTCGTCGGCACCGATCCGAAGACCGACATCGCGGTACTGCGGATCGACGCGGATCGGCTGCATCCGGCGACGCTGGGCGACTCCGATCGGCTGAAGGTCGGGCATCTGGTGCTGGCCATCGGCTGCCCGTTCCGGCTGGGCCACAGCGTCTCCCACGGCATCATCAGCGCGCTGGGCCGGGCCAATGTCGCGGTCGACATCGATTACCAGAACTGGATCCAAACGGACGCCGCGATCAACCCCGGCAACTCCGGGGGGCCGCTGATCAGCACCCGCGGAGAGGTCATCGGCATGAGCACGGCGATTGCCACGGACAACGGCGGGCATCAGGGAGTCGGCTTCGCCATTCCCTCGAATACCATCGCCCGCGTCGCCGGAGTCCTCCGCAGCGGGAAGACGATTCAGCGGGGGTACCTCGGCGTGGTCATTCAGGAAGTTACCCCCAAGATGGCCGAGGCGTACAAGCTCTCGGAGCGCGGCGGGGTGCTGGTGAGCGGCGTCGGCCCGGACACGCCGGCGGCCCGTGCCGGACTGCAACCCGAGGACATCATTCTGGCCGTGAACAACCGGGCGATCCGCACCCGCGAGGAGCTTCAACAGGCCATCGCCTGGACTGCTCCCGGCGAGGAGATCGAACTGACGATCTGGCGGGCAGCCGCCGAGATCCGCGTGCCGGTCAAGGTCGAGGCCCAGCCGGAAGGTTTCTCCACGACGGCGAACATTCGCGATCTGAGCCGCTGGAATCGCGTGGAGCCGCCACCCGCCTCCTCGCCGGCGGAGGAGGATCCGCCGTTGGCGACCACCCAATCCGCCGACGAGACTCCGCTGGAATTCCCCTCGCTTGGATTGACGGTCTCCTCGCTGGACGACGGCCTTCGCCGCAAGTTCCGGATTCGCTCCAGTGTCCCCGCGGGCGTGCTGATCGTGGGCGTGGATGCCGTGAGCGAGGCGTACTCGGCTTCCCTGGCGCCCGGCCAGGTCATCACCCAGGTGAACGGCGAACCCGTCCGCTCCGCCGCGGAGGTGGAGCGGGCCTTCACGGCGGAGGCCCTGGCTCGGGGGGTTCGGCTGCAAGTCGTGTCCCGGACCGGGGAGACCTTCTACACCGTGCTCCGCGCACCCTGACGCGGCCTTCCCGGCCGAGGGGCCTCAGCGGATCATGGTGATTTCATCCGCGACCGTCCAGTGCGGTCCCTGTCGAAGGATCGGCCGGTAAAAGGTGTCTCTTTCAACGGGCCGGCGTCCGGCTTCGCGGATCAGCCTGCGCAGGTCGTTGACGGGCAGTTCCTGATGTCGGCTGCCGCCGCCTTCGCGTTTGGTGATGTCATACCAGACGACCGTCCCGTCGAGGTCGTCCACCCCGTAGTCGAGCGAGACCTGGGCCAGTTTCGCGGACTGCATCACCCAGAAGGCCTTGATGTGCGGAACGTTGTCCAGCATCAGTCGGCTCACCGCCAGCGTCCGCAGATCGTCCAGTCCGGTCGGCCCGGGCAGTTCCGCCAGGTTGCTGCCCGCGGGGATGAACGAGAGCGGCACGAAGCAGTTGAACGCCGCTCGTCGCGTCCGCAGCGATTCATCCTGGTGGCGACGGAGCTTGACCAGATGCGCGATGCGTTCGGCCGGCGTCTCCACGTGGCCGTACAGCATGGTGGCGTTGGTGGGGATGCCCAACTCGTGGGCCGTGCGGTGTACGTCGAACCAGCCTTGCTCGCCGATCTTACGGCGGTAGGCCTCGGCATGAACGCGGTCGTCGAAGATCTCCGCGCCTCCGCCCGGCAGCGTGTCCAGCCCCGCCGCCTGCAATTCCTCCAGCACCTCACGAACCGTCCGGCGGGGCCTGCTGATTCGGGAGAAATGGATGATCTCCACGGCGGTGAAGGCCTTGATGAACAGTCGCGGACAGGCGGTCCGTATGCCGCGGCACAAGTCGACGTAGTAAGAGAACGGCAGCCGTGGATGCAGACCGCCGACGATATGCACTTCGGTGGCCCCTGCCTCCGCCGCCTCTTTGGCCCGGGCCACGATCTCGTCCACCGTCAGCTCGTAGCCGTCTGCGGCGGGCTTCGCCGGGACCGGCGTCGGCTGGGCGTTATCGCGGACCGCCCGCGTGGGGTCCGGCCTGGGGTCGTCACTCGGCCGACGCGGCGGGTAAGGGCGGTAGAAGGAGCAGAACCGGCAACGCAGCACGCAATAGTTGGTGTAGTTGATGTGTCGATTGACGTTGTAAAATGCCGCGTTGCCGTGCCACCGCTCGCGGACCAGGTTGGCCAGCCGGCCGATCTCATGGAGATCGCCGCACGTCATCAGCCGCACGCCGTCTTCCGCGGAAAGCCTCTCGCCGGCTTCCACCTTCGCCGTGATCTCCGCGGGAACCCGCCTTGTCGGTGCCGGTGTCATTGGCGTCAGGATAATAGCCCGCGGTGCGGTGGGGCGGCAGCGGCTGCTGGATCCGGGAAACCCGGTGCATGGAAAGGTCCGGCGGCTTGCGGCGGAACGGCCGCCGTGGGTCGCGGGGCCGCGGGCCGCCGACGAGAGCCGCCGTCTGAAGATGGAACTGTGAACGACCCTGAGTGGATTCGAACCACCGACCTCAGCCTTCGCAGGGCTGCGCTCTATCCAACTGAGCTACAGGGCCTTGGACCAATCCGCCGGGGGCGTCCGCGATCGGGGCATCAAGCCGGCAAGGGCAGGCCGATGGCCGGATCGGCAGTTCGTTCCCGCCGAACCATGCAGTCTAGACCGGATAAGCGGCGTGTCAATCCACGGGCGACCCGGTGGTCCAACCGGCGGAGGTGCCTGAAGCCTGTCGTCGCCCAGGCATTGCCGCGGCCTTTCGCCTGGAAGAAACGCTGGCCAAGGTCCGATATTGTCCATGCACGATTTTCCCGGTTGCCGCGGCAATCTCAGGTTTGACTGAAGCCGTTATCGGGAATGTGTCGATAAGGTAGATGAGCCTCTGGGAGGCGTATATAATACAGCGGCCCGAGCTGGGAAACGGCATCATACCGGAGGAGCCAGCGAGAAAACGGCCCGATTATTGGGCTATTTCTGAGCGGCTTCTTTCCCCTCCGGAAAGCACCGGGATTGCCCTTGAGGCGCTCGGTGCTTTCTTTTTCGCACCCTTGTCAAGTAAAATCTTTCCGGATGTTCAGGTTTTTTCGTTTGTGACGGCGAGTTGTCGCCGGACATCATCCACGACCCGAGCCTGGCGACTGGGCGGAAATGGTGCTTCTCAGTGCTGGCGGAGGCCGCTTTCGCGAGGATGAGTATTGGGGACTACTCGGGCGGTGCGAGGTCGGGGAGGCGACGCTCGCCGGTCAGCAGTTCCGGGAAGCGGGCGATCACCGAGTCGGGCGGGGCCGCCTCCGCGGCCTGCCGCAGATTCCTCAGCCCTTCCTCCGGAAGGCCAGAATAAAACTCAAGATATCCCAGGATGAATCTCAATTCGAAGTGGTCGGCGGACGTCAGCCGGCCTTCCAGGTCCGCACGGCGGATGTCGAACACGTCCGGACGGCCGATCAGGCTCACCAGATCCAGCCGAAACGCCGCGATCTGCGGGAATCGCGCGATTCCCTGTTGAAGACACCACGCTGCCGTGCGGTAGTCGCCCGCCGCGATCAGGGCGTGGCCGCGGCCCAGGAGAGGCAGCGGGTCGTCGGCGTTCATCGTGCGGGCCAGCGAGAAGAGGTCCGCGGCGCGGTAGTACTGACCGGCGTGCAAGGCGGACTCCGCCGCCGCCATGCAGTCATTGAAGCGGGTCCGGTTCCGGCCGACGAAGGTCGCGACGGGGCTTTCCAGAACCTCCTCTGCCCAGCGGGCCGCCGCCGCCAGCTCGGCTACCGCCCGGTCGGAACGCCTTTGCAGTCGGCGGGGAGACTCTCCCACGGTCCCGCCGCGGGGACGTCCGGCAGTCGGCGGCTGGGTGACGGCGGCATCCGGTTCGGGTGTCGCGGGATCCCCGCGGGCGGTGTCCGACTCCACCTGGAAGCCAAGATCCAGCACGCCGGCCTGCTGCGACGCCCGCACCGCTCGCCACATGTCCGCGAACCGGTCGCCGCCGAGGTCGGCCGGGGTCTGTCCCGGCGTGACCTTCAGATCGGGCCGGATATGTCGCGGTGGCGGCCCTTGCGCGGCCTCAGGATCGCTTGGCGACGCGGGCACGGCCTGCCGGACCCCGAATTCCGTCCGCGGGCCTCGCTCGGCCCCGCCGTCGTCCTGGCGGATGCCGAACCCCTCTCCGGCCTCAGGCGTCGCCTTCGCGGTCGCGCCATCGGCGGCTGATGTGACGGCGGCGGCTTCGGCGCCGCGAAGCTCGACTTCCTCCAACGCCGTTCGGCCGGCGGATAGCGGGCGGCCCGTGTCGGACGTGCCGGCCGGCGTCAGGCGGGCCGGCGGCGGCCGGACGGCGAGAGGCGGCGGGACGCCGAAGATCGACGAATCGGCGGCGGATTGCAGCGAGAAATCCGTCAGCCGTGGAGGCTCGAGGGCCTTGGTCCGCGGCAGTTCCACCTGACGCACCCCGAATTGCGTCTCGTCCAGGCCCGGCGACAGCCGCGGATCGCCCGGCGAACGGATCGTCGGAGCAGCGAACGCCGAGCCGCCGCCGGAGACCGGCTGAGGCGCGATGAACGGAGACGACAGCATCGACGATCCCGGGGCGTTTTGCCCGGTACGAATCTGGCTCAGGCTCGCCACGGTCTCCTGCCGCCCGAAGTAGAACGTCGGCGGCGGCGGGGCGTTCCGCTGGAGGTCCGCCGCCGATATCGACCTGGAGAAATACCCGGACAGCCCCGCCGACGGCAGCCCGTCGCGAAACCGGTTGCTGTCCACGATGGGCGAGAAGCCCTTGAAGCCGCCCAGCCCGGTCACGTTGCCCGTGACGATCGAATTCGCCCCCAGGCCGTAGTCGAAACGCCCTCCGCCGGCGTTGAAACCGCCCGTCCCCAGGCCGGGGTTGCGGTCGAGGGCCCGACCGTCGCCGTGCGGGTTGTCCTGGTTCACGCGGAGGTCAAGCTGGGCTTCGCCGGCCGACGCCGTGAACACAACCCACGCCAGAGCGGAGATGACTACAGACGCTCGAACCATGGCGTGATCCTCCGTTCGTCGGAGCGGGCCGCCCCCGTCCATTATAGCGCCGCGGCCTCCGGGGGTATCGTCGGCAACGTCGGCACGCGGGATAAAGCCGGAGGGCAAGGCGTCCGCGACCGACGCCGCGTGTCGCCTCGGGCGAGCAGGCCCGCCGCCATCACCGGCGGCGACCAAGGCGCATTCCCAGCGTCAGGAACGCGGAAGCCTCCCGGCGGGCGGACAGAGTTGATGCGGCGGCGGCCGATCCGATCAGGTCGGCGGCGGCTTGTCGCCCGCCGGAGGCTTGGCGGGCGGCTGCGACTGGGCCGGCGG
>Ga0129299_1002786_pt1 | contig 11514 bp, 4 predicted proteins | sample ConPoolayeCmetaG_FD_94477 | JGI IMG/M metagenome (GOLD analysis project Ga0129299, IMG submission 94477) | Hot spring microbial mat communities from California, USA to study Microbial Dark Matter (Phase II) - Cone Pool mat layer C metaG ... | reverse complement strand
TTTTATCATCTAAATATGACAGGTGATGATTATAGAGCAAGGCAAGTTCAGAAGAGCTATCATCACGATTATTTAGAAGAAAATGTCTTAAATCTTCAATATCATTATATTCTGAATTTTCTTTTTTTAATTCAAAGGCACCATCAGAGAAGATATATAGATCGTCACCAGAAATTAATTTTACAGATTTGTCTAAATAATCATAATTTAATGTACCCCCAATGATAAAATTATCAACAGATAAAAAGTTTGAAACATTATTTTTTGTGATTAATATAGCTGGAGGATGACCAGCCGAAGAAAAAACAAGTTCATAGGTTTTAATATTAAGACAGCCATACCAGAGAGTAAAGAAATGATTATTATGACCACTCATCTGGAAGATTTTATTTAACCCAGAGAGTACAGCTTTAGGACTTTTAAAATCAGTATGCGGAAGATTTTGAAATCTGATGGAATTGATAATTGCGACGGAGTGAAGAGCCGCCCCAACACCATGACCGGATACATCAATCAAATAGATTGCTAAATGTTCATCATCAATAAAATGATATCCAAGGACATCACCACCGAGAGCAATAGATGGCTTAAAAAAGAAATCTGCAGAGACGTTTTTATGTCTCAAAGGCAGAGGTAATAAAGATGAAATGTATTCGGAGGCTCTTTTTAATTCACTGTCAATCCTTTTCATATACTCAATTACTTTTTTCTTTGACTGATAAAGCTCGATATGGTTTTTTACCCTAACGAGGAATTCCTCTTTAATGAAGGGCTTGGTGATGTAGTCAACACCACCGGAATGGAAAGCTTTAGTAATATCTTCGGTTTCGGATAAAGCGGTTAGAAAAATAATAGGAATATCTCTAAGGTTTTCGATTTGTTTAATTCTTTTACAGATTTCAATTCCATCCATATCCGGCATCATGATATCCAGCAGAATAAGTTCGGGTTGAACTCTTGAAAGGATTTTCAAAGCATCATAGCCATTAGAAACAGGTATAACATCGTAACCAGAGGATTCGAGAATGTTGCCAGCAATTTCGAGATTATTTGGACTATCATCAATAATAAGGATTAAGTCGGTTTGTTTAGTTTTTTTATTCATTATTCTTTGGATAAATAAATCAAGGTTCTCCAAAGCCTGAGTCAAATAAATCCTTAATCTGCTTAGAAGCAGCTTCTTCATCTTCGCCATTAGCTCTGACAGTAAGCTGTGCACCTTGCTCAGCAGCAAGAGTCATAACGCCAATAATACTTTTAGCATTAATTGCAAAACCATCACGAATCAGATAAATATCTGACAAAAATTTTGATGATAACTTCACAATAGAAGCCGCCGGTCTTGTATGTATTCCTGCTCTGTTTATAACCGTAACTTTAGTCTCTACCATCTTATTAATAAAAATTACAGACTACCGAAAACAAAATTAAGAAAAATAAAATTAAATTAAGCTAACTTCAAATCAATATATTATCTAAAAAAGATTATCGAAAAAAAATCAAAAAAATAAAGTGAAAATCATAGCAATTTAATTTTTAAAACTTTTTCGATTTCAGTTTTTGGAATTGCACCTTCTCTTAGAATATAAAATCTGTCAGAAGATATATCAATAACAGTAGAGGCAATTTGTTTGATAGTTAAACCACCATCAACAATCAATGGAATTTTGTTTAGAAAGTTTTTAATTATATCTTTTGTTTCGATAGCAGGAGACTGACCAGAAATATTAGCAGAGGTCGCTGCCAAAGGCTTTCCAAATTGATTAATAATATCAAGAGCAATTTGATTATCGGGATATCGAATACCAATGGTATTAAAACCAGCGGTAACGACATCAGGAACAAGATTACTTTTCTTGATAATTATAGTTAAAGGACCCGGCAAGAAATAATCAGCAAGAATATAGAATTCATCAGGAATTGAGTCAGATAGATCTTCAACGAATTTTAAATCAGAAATATGAGCAGAAAGAGGTTTGTTAAAGTCCCTACCTTTTAACAAGAATAACTTTTTAACCGCAGGTTCATTAAACAAATCACAACCTAAACCATAAACAGTTTCGGTAGGGAAGGCAATAATTTCCCCCTTGTCCAGCAGATCAGAACAAATTAATAAGTTATCTTTATAATTAATTTCATTTAAAAAAATAGTTTCCATATTTATTTATTTAAAAAAATAGTTTCCATATTTATTTATAAAAATTGAAAGTTTTTTATTATTTTGACGATTTTATATCGAAAAGGATTTAAAAATAAATGGAGTTATATTGAATGAAACCTGTTCATAGTTTTATAGTATCAGCAAATTTACCCGAAAGGATTTCAAAGCTGAAGGAATTGGCATATAATTACTGGTGGTGCTGGAATTCAGATGCAAAAGAGCTATTTATGAGAATAAACAAGGATATGTGGGATGAAGTAAGCCATAATCCAGTATCGCTTATAAACCGCACACCCCAGAATAAACTTCAAGAACTTGCAGAACAAACAGATTTCACAAGTTTTCTTGACTATGTGTATGAAAAATTTCAAAAATATTTAGAACAAAAGACATGGTATGAAACTTTAGGTAATGACAATCATGGGTGTTTTGCATATTTTTCAACAGAGTATGGAATTAACGAAAGCTTCCCGAATTACTCAGGAGGTCTTGGGGTTCTTTCGGGAGATCATCTAAAATCATCAAGCGATCTTGGTTTACCTCTTATTGGAGTTGGCTTATTATACCAACAGGGGTATTTCAGACAACATCTGACTCAAAACGGATGGCAGAATGAACTTTACCTCTATAATGACTTTTTCTCAATGCCATTAATTTTAATGAAAGACCAAACGGGTCAACCAATTATTCTTGATGTTGACCTTCCGTTAGGAAAAGCTTTTTTTCAGATCTGGAAATTACAAATTGGGAAAGTTCCATTATATTTACTGGACACAAATATAGAACAAAATGGAATCATTGAATATAGGGATATAACAGATCAGTTATATGGCGGAACGAGAGAAACCCGAATTCAGCAAGAAATTGTTCTTGGTATTGGCGGAATGAGGGCTTTGAAAGCATTAGGTTATACTCCTGAAGTAGTTCATATTAACGAAGGACATGCTGCATTTGCTTTGATTGAAAGAACAAAGCAGTTTATGGAAAAATACAATATTGATTTCAGAGCAGCTAAACAAATAACAAAAGCCTCATCAATATTTACAACTCACACACCAGTGCCAGCAGGCAACGAAGTATTCAGATTAGACAGAATGGAGGCTTATTTTAATAATTACATCAAATCTTTGAAAATATCGAAAGAGAACTTTTTATCACTTGGACAAGTGGGGCAATATAACCCTCAGGAAGATTTTTCGATGACTGTTTTAGGTCTTAGGTTATCAAGTTATTATAATGCAGTGAGTAAGTTGCACGGTGTGGTAGCCCGAAAGATGTGGCATAATATCTGGAGTTGCTTCCCGGTAGATGAAGTGCCAATCGGACACATAACAAATGGGGTTCATACCCTTACATGGATAGCACGAGAATTTTCAGAACTTTTTGACAGATATCTAACACCCAGATGGAGGACAGACACAGATAGTCAGGAAGTCTGGGACAGGATTGATGTTATACCATCCGAGGAAATCTGGAGAGAAAAGCAAAGGCGAAGAGTTCGGCTGGTTCTATTTGCCCGAAGATATTTACAGAAAAAACAAAAAGCATTTTTGACTCCCGATCAAATAAATATAATTAATGAATACCTAAATCCAGACACACTAACTATTGGATTTGCGAGGAGGTTTGCAACATACAAAAGAGCAATGTTGATTTTTAGGGATATGGATAGATTGAAGAGAATTTTTACAGATCCCGCAAGACCCGTCCAGATGTTGATAGCCGGAAAAGCTCATCCCCATGACACAGCAGGAAAGGAAGTAATCCAAAATATTATTCAGCAGGTGAAGGCTTATGGACTTGAAAAGCATATTGTTTTTCTTGAAGATTATGATATGGTGATAGCAAGATTGCTGATAAAAGGGTGCGATGTTTGGTTGAATACTCCAATTAGACCAATGGAAGCAAGTGGAACAAGCGGAATGAAAGCCGCAATAAACGGAACATTAAATTTAAGTATTCTTGATGGGTGGTGGGACGAAGGATTTGATGGTAGCAATGGATTTTCAATCGGTCATGGAGAGGAATATACAAATCAGGAAGAACAGGATATAATCGAAGCCGGGTCTTTATACAATACATTGGAACAATCTATTATTCCGATGTTTTATGATAGGCACCCCGTAAGCAGGATACCTGAAAATTGGCTAAACCTGATGAAAAACAGCATTAAAACTATTGCAGGAAGATTTTCGACAACAAGAATGGTTAAAGATTATACTAATAATTTTTATATACCCTCTTTAAAAAATTACAGAAAACTCACAGAAGATAATGGATCGAATGCAGTTAATTTAAAAAAATGGAAAGATAATATCAGAGCAGAGTGGAGTTCTGTTCAAATTAATGAAGTAAAGATAATCGAGGATGGAGATTTTTATGTTGGAAAACCAGTAAAATTATCTGCGGTGGTTAACCTTGGAAAATTAAAGCCTTCTGATGTGGTAGTTCAGGTTTATTATGGCAGGATTAATCCGCATGGAGATTTAGAGAATACTAATCATAAAAATTTAGAATTAGTAAAGTCCGAGGATAAGATACATTATTATGAAGGATATTATGAATGCCCTGATACAGGACAGCAGGGATTTACTGTAAGAGTGCTGCCAAGTCATGAATTAATGGTAAATCCAGCTGAATTATATTTATGCTCATGGGCACCCGTACAATAAAAAATTAAAGTTTAGAATTAATCAACGAAGTAATTATTTAATTTTCAAGCAAAGATGTTTGATTATTTGGCTTTTTTTATCTCAATTTGAACTGTTCTGCTTAGATATCTTTCTTCTGGAGTGGAATATGAGTGAATATTTGATGGAAGAAACTTATCGGCTACACCCTGACATTTGTCAATTATAACATTAAGTTTCTTATCGGTCAGGATTTTATTAAGAAATTGGTAAACAGCATCAGCCCGGTTTTGAGAAAGCTTAATATTTTCTGCTGGAAAACCGAGATAATCTGTGAAACCTGTAATCGAAATTGTATCACCATTATTAATTTTATTGGCAAAATCTTTTATTCCAATTTTATCAATATCCCTCAAGATATCCTTAGAAACCTTAAAAAGAGCAACAGAGTATCTTTCGAGAATTTTATCTGAGGTGTCCTTTATCACCTTCTGATTATCATAACTAACAGCTGAATCCCCAACATCATTCCAAACAGTGAGCTTGACAATCAAGGGTTCATTGCCAATAATTTTTTCAGCAAGGTAAGAATCAACATTTTGGGTGATTTTCTTTGGAACACCAGATCCTGAGTAGTTAAGTAAGATATTATCTCTTTGAAATAATTCAAGTTTCCATGAAACAATATTTTCGGAGGAAGTTCCTGAGGGATCAAATTCTAATGCTGGTGGATCAATTTGAGGAGAATTTAATTTAGAAATAATCGAAATAGGTTTTAGTAGTTCTACATTATCCGGTTCAATTTCAACTCTTCTATTTTCAAAAAAACCATCTTCATTTTGAGAAAGAGTTGGGTTTTTTGGTTCACAATTTTTTGTAGAAGTAATAATATAAAAAATTGAACTATCAAGACCGAAATTACGAACAAAATAATCTTTTACGGCGATGGCTCTTTCTAGAGCAATTCTGCAATCAGCCTTTTCAGTTGTTTTATCGGCATAGCCATAAAGTTTTATTTTAATATCCGGATTTTCTTTTAATCTGTCAGCTAAAATTTTGAAGATATGTCTATTCAAAAAAACCGGATCAAGATAATCCAATTTTTCAGTATGATTATCAAGAAATTTATATTTTTTACTTATTTCAATTGAATTTTTCTCGAAAAATATGTAAGGTAAAAGTGGAACAACACTTCTTGCGTAATTATCCACAACATTAATAGAAAAGATTTTTTTTCTTGAAGAATCGGGATATACAGCAAAGGTTTGAATTTTAGCAAAAATTTCGGTTTTTTCAGGAATCAAAAGAGTGTCGGTTCTTTTGAGGATTTCTCTTATAGTTATTACATTTTTTTCTTCGAATGTAAGAGTATTCGTAAAGGTTTTGCCCAACACAAAAAATGTATCTTTAAGATTTTTACGTCTTTGGATCAAAGTATCCACTTCGAAAATGGTTTCTCTGCGAATTTCAGGTTCGATTTTATCGGTTTTGTAATAAAAACTAAGAGAAAAATTTAGATAGTGTGAGCTCCAATCATAATTTTTAATTATAGGGATAAAGTCATAATAATAAGACAGACGGGGTATAAGACGAAACCTATTAAAAAGGGAAAAAGGAAGTTCATAATCAAGATTAAGAGTGAAAGCAAATCTGAAGGGAAAGAAATCGGGAATATTACCATTATATTCATCCCTAATTCTTTTTCCATTTTCATAGATAATGCCGTCTGGTCTTAATATCTGCTCACTTTGGACTGCTTCGCCAGAAAATGAATAAGCGAACCAGATCCCTGTTCCAAAGCGGAATTTGTCAAATAAATTCAGAAATGAAGTGGTTGCAAGATAGAATGAGTTCAAGCTTAAATCAATAGAATGACTGAAAGTTCCATCTTTCACCTCATTACCAAGCCTAACAGGTTTTATTTCCTCATACAAGAATTTTGAGTTTGAGGTTTGAAAACCTAAATCAGACTGGATGTCGAGATAATCAGAAATACCTATGGAATAGAAAGCTGAACTAAAAAAACCGAAACCATCACCTGAAGAATACTTTGGACAGCAGGATGGAATTTCGGGCATATGGGAGAAATTAACTAAATGCTTATTATAAGATGCTCCAAGGGTCAAACCATATTTATCTTCAGAAAATAAATTAGTAAATGATAAAAGATAGATTAAAATCAGAGGATATATCATCCTGATATTTAATTTATAGAAAAAATAAAATTTCAAGAGAGTCATAAAGAGATTTTTATCTGATAACTAATATTTTTTTGTAAATGGTGCCGTGTTCAGATGATAAGATCAAGTTATAAATACCATCTGATAAATCGTTCACAGGAATTTTATTTTGATAAATTCCCTGATTAAGGAAATTATTTAGAAGATTTTTTATGATTTTTCCATTGATATCTGATAATTGAAGATTGTAATAACCATCAAGAGAAATATTCATCTCAGTTTCAATAAATTCAGAAACAGGATTAGGATTAAGAAGTTTAAGCTCGAAGGGAGAGCCGTTTTTCACAAAGCGAGTGGAGTTAAAACATTCATTGATAATATGAACAGAGCCATTATATTTGACAACTTCAACCCCTTCCTGCTCCCAGAGAAATTCATTGATTGTAAGATTTGTTATATCAGTATCACCAAGCAAGACAAGAAATTTAATATTATCAAGAATTTTATCATGAAAATTATTTTTTATGCCTTTAATTTCAATAATACAGGAATCTCCAATAATTTGATAACTATGGTTAAGCGGCTCTAATAAATATTTGCTGAAAGAAATGATAGCATTGAAATTTTGCAGGACTATATCATTTGAGTTCTTTACAGAATCGAGAGTTAGAGGAATATTGATAATTTCTCCTGATTTTGCCCAAATATCAGGAAGAGAGACATAAGTTCTGGCATTAATTGAGGTAACTTCGAGTTTTCTTTCACTAACTGCAGATAAAAGACATGGATCGCTTGAAAAAGCAGTAATTCTGACACTATGAACACCTTTGCTTTTAGGGAGCTGGATTTTTACTTTTAAGGTTTCAAATTTATCTAAAAAAACAGGGTAATTAAGTTTTTCGGGTATGAAGTAGGGGTTGTCCAATTCTATCTTAAAAATATTGATTGGAACATTGCTTTTGTTATAAAACTCCACATAATCAAAAGAGGGATCTTTGATGAATCCCAGATCTTTGAAGCCATCAGATTGGAGTTCAGGAGTCATTAGATTTGCATTCAGATCAATATTTTTAATAATATCGCAAGGGGAAAAATGTAAATTCAAAATGTCAGATATAATTCCAGTTTGATTGATATTAGATAAATCAAAGAGGATTTCAATTTCTGCTTCTTGACCAGCTTCTAAAGTTAATTTATCAAGAATATTTATACTAAAATTTTTGCTCAATTTAAAGCTATCTAAATTAACTGTAATTTTTGAGTCACTTGTATTTTTAATTTTGAATTTCCGAGTTACTTTTTGGGTATTACAGGTAATAATATTTCCAAAATCGATAATATTTGGAGTTGAAATGGCAACACCTGATTTTTTTCCTGATAAATTTAAAGAATGAGAAATATGACACGGTTCAAAAATCATTTGGGCAGTTTCTTGAAATTGTCCGTTGTTTTGTGGCATAAAACTTATTGGAATTATAATTTTTTGTCCGGCTTTGATTGTCAATGGAAGAGCCAGATTGAATTTAAAATTAGAAGTATTGCTCAAACTGATTAATTCAATATCAATTTCAGAGTTATTACTAACAACCACAGAACTGTCATATTGATTTTCACAAGCAATTAAATCAGGAAATGACAGAGATGAGAAAATAATCTCAGGATTAATATTAAAAGAGGAGCCGTAGAGTTCAATTTTTAAACTATCGGAGCAATCTTTGCTGTTAAATGGAATGGATATAGTTTCTGAAAAAGTCCCGGATAAATCGGGTCTGAATTCAAAATCAATAGATACGCTTTGCTTGCTTGCTAAAGTAAAAATTTTATTTTGAGATTTAATGAAAAATGGAGCATTAACGACGATTAATCTTGTATCAATGGTTAAAGGAGTAAGACCATTATTAGTAAGGGTTAATGATTGAGATATCCGGATGTCCTCGCAGGACAAGTGCCTACCAAAATCTAAGTTTTTCTTGTCGAGAGCCAGAAGCAATTCAGATTTATTACCAATCAGATCAATAGTAAAAGTATTAGAACAAGAGCCTGTAATTATGGTTAATTTTCCTTGATGTTGCCCAACTTTTTGAGGACTGAAAACAATTTTAAGGTAGTATTTTTCTTTTGGTTTAAGTTTAATAGAATCCTTCTGAGATGGGATGGTGAAATCACCATCAATTTCAATTTTTTCGATGTAAATATCTTCGGACTCATCATTAGTAATAAGAATAGAATCCATTTTCTGGGACTGACAGGCATCAAGAAGACCGAAATTTAAAGAGGTTTTGTTAATGCTAAGTTTTGCAGGTGGTTTGACAGTAATGAGAATTTCACTTTGATTTGAGCAGCCTGCAGAATCGGTAACTTTGAGACTATATTTATGAACACCAATTTTATCGGATTTAAAAGTAGGTTTCAAAGAATAAGGGTTGGTCAGAGATTCTTTTGGGAACCATTCAATAAATTGGTAAGGAGTTGTTCCACCTGCAACAAAGCCATTTAATTCAAATGGAGAATTAATACAAACAGATGTGTCTCTACCGGCAGAAACAACTAACTGAGGATTTACAATAACTGTAATGGTATCGAAATTTATGCAACCATTTGCGTCAACAATTTTTAAGAGATAAGTTGTTGTTTGTTTTGGAGATGCAATGGGTTGCTCAACATTGTCTTTGTCAAGAGAAGATGAATTAGACCATTTATAAGTGTAGGGCTGTGTCCCTCCTAATGTGTAAGTCGGAATTTTAATAGATTCACCAAAACAAAGAGTGAGGTCTTTACCGGCATTAACTACGGGTGTTTCGTTAACAACAACCAGAACAGAATCATTAGTCAGACATCCATTCTTATCAATTACTGTCAGAACAAACATTGTTGTCTGTTTTGGAGATACTAATGGTTTCGGAATGTAAGCAGAGGAAAGACCATCTTCAGGATACCATTTATAATAGTAGGGTTCAAGACCATTTTTTGCAAAAGCCCCAATTTCGATTGAATCTCCGGAGCAAATCACCAAATCTTTCCCTAATTCGATTTCGGGTTTGGGCTTAACAACAACCATTACGGAATCAAGAGTTTGACAACCAAATTCATTTTCCAAAACAAGATAGTATTTAGTTGTTTTAGTTGGCTTAACAGTGGGTTCAGCAATATTAGTAAAATCAATGTCGGTTCGGGGTTGCCAGAAATAACGGAAATTAGAACCACCACCCGAAGCAATGGAACCAATTTTAATTGGGTCACCAAAACAAATTTCGTGGTTTCTGATTAAATTAATAATAGGTTTTGGATTAACAACAACTCTAATGGTTTTGGAGCCATAATTACCGAGATAATCAGAAACATTAAGGGTATAGTCACCGGAATGTAAAACTTTTGCATCTGGAATAAAAGGATTCTGTGAGTTAGAAGTAAAACCATTAGGACCTGACCAAGAATAATTTCCACCAGAAACAGAGGAGGAAAATAGCTTAAGAGTATCCCCTTCGCAGATTTGAGAGTTAGAAGAAATACTAAATTCAAGTGGGTAACCATCAGACCAGATAAGAAAAGTTGGTAAGCCAAGACCTGACCTTTTGTTATTTAATGAAATCCCGGATTTTACAAAATTACAGGCAGCACCAGCCTGATTGGGATTATTAATTATAGACAGATAAGATTTGTTATCACGAGCAACATAGATTTTACCATCAGGGGCTTTTTTCAGGGCTCCCCATTCATATTGAACTGAAGAGGAATCAACAATATACATATTTGCTAACATTTGAGCGGGGTCATTCAAGGTAAGGTCAATCTGATAAATTTTGGAGGGTGCATATAATTTAGATACATATAATTTTGAATCATCGGGAGAAAACTCAAGCCCATAGACCCATCTGAATTCGGAAGTTGATAATGTAATTGGGTTTGAAAGTATTCCAGAGGAATTATCAAAATCAAATAATTCTACAAAACTAAGGGAGTAAACTGCAAGAGCGATTTTCTGCCCTGTGCTGTTTGACCTGATGTAGCTAATTGCATTGGCATTTGCTGAAGTATTGGTATGAACACTGCCAATAGACTGAATATTTGGGGTAGTGTTTAAGCCATCTCTATCAATTGAAAAAATTCGGAAACGGTTGCTATTCAACTCGTGAGTTAAAACCCAGAAGTCCTTTCCATTGGAGTGTTTAACACACAAAATTTTTTCCGAGGTAGGTGTATAAAGTAAGTTATTTTTGGAAATAATTTCTCCCAGTCCCCCATCGCCGGTCATATCAACAATGCTATATCTCAAGCCATCGCTATTACCTTGAGCAGAAGCAGTAAAAATATAGAATCTGTTTTTATTCCCGGGATGACTGACAATAACAGCAGAATGAGTTGAAGAATTATGACCTAATAATCCGCTCCCGTTAAGCATAACTTGATGATTTTTGTTATAGACAGTAATTCCGTTTGTATAAAACATTAAATTACCATCCCTATCGGAGGCAACGGCACACCCTTCCCACTGAGACATCATGCTATTGGTGGTAGCAGTAGGAGGAGTTGTTGAGAAGTCTAA
>Ga0129299_1002785_pt1 | contig 11516 bp, 11 predicted proteins | sample ConPoolayeCmetaG_FD_94477 | JGI IMG/M metagenome (GOLD analysis project Ga0129299, IMG submission 94477) | Hot spring microbial mat communities from California, USA to study Microbial Dark Matter (Phase II) - Cone Pool mat layer C metaG ... | reverse complement strand
GGATTCGCAGCAACTTGAGCAGATTTTCCTGATGCTTGCGTTTCATCTTGATGAATTCCAGTCCCATGAATAAATCCGGACATCCGGGCGCCTGCGTATCAACCCATAATATTTTGAACCGGGCTTCAAATTCGATAAGCTCGCCGGGACATTGCTGTGACAGGAAGAGTTTGCCTTTCTTTCCCTTCTCAAACCGCTGGCCGACATGGATGCACATTCCGCCCATGCTGATATTGAAAGCTTTCAGCGGAAAAAAATCCTTGCCGTCAACCCGTATCCGTATCGACGTGTCGATGGGAATGCGGGGATGCCTGCGCCTGTTTGAAAGCATACCTTTAGAAACGCCTCCTGAAGCGATTGCTGCTTGCCGTAATAAAGATAATTATTGGAAAAATTGAATAGATACAGCCCGCTTAGTATAGAGATTGTTGCATTTTACCGCATCGAACGCCTCCATGGGTAATCTCCCTGCATTGAAACGGCGGAGTGAATTATCTTTATCAAAAGCCTGTGCCCGTGCGCATGGACACCGGCGGGACTGTCGCATGAAAAGTTTCCGGATTATACAGGATAGAGGGAGGCGGGCAATGGTCGTAACCACAGTCATGGTGAGCGTCAAACCTGAATATGTCGACGATTTCATCAAAGCAACCATCACCAACCATGAGGCGTCGGTGCAAGAGAACGGCAACATGCGTTTTGACATTCTTCAAAGCGACGATGACCCGACCAGATTTCTGTTGTATGAAGCGTATGTGGATGCGACAGCGGCTGCCGCGCATAAAGAAACCGCCCATTACAAAGCATGGCGCGATGCGGTTGCGGGCTGGATGGCTGAGCCGCGAAAAGGAATCAAGTATACGTCACTACGGCCGTAAGCGGGCGCCCATGCCACGGGATGAATGGTACGACATGATACAGCAGTTTCAATTTTCAAAAACGCCGTCGATTTATTTCGGCGTATCGGCTTCCGGCAAGCTCCCATCCCTGACCGCTTCCCTGGGCATGCGCGCACTGCTGATCACCGGAAAATCGTCGTTTGCCGCCGCGGGACTACAGAACAGGCTTATGGAACACCTGCGCGATACGTTGGCCGATGTCCGCATCGTATCGGTCAGCGGCGAGCCGTCACCGGAAATAATCGACGGCGCCGTGCAACGGTTTTCATCCGATAAAATCGACGTGGTTGCCGCAATCGGCGGCGGAAGCGTAATCGACGCCGGGAAGGCGATCGCCGCCATGCTTCCGACAGGCGGGACGGTCATCGATTATCTGGAGGGCGTGGGCGGCCGCACGCATTCCGGCGCCAGGCTTCCCTTCATCGCTGTTCCGACTACGGCCGGGACCGGCAGCGAGGCCACAAAAAACGCCGTTATCAGCCGTGTGGGTCCCGGCGGATTCAAGGCGTCGCTTCGCCACGACAATTTCACGCCCGATATCGCAATAGTGGATCCCGCGCTGACGATTTCATGTCCGCCGGCGATAACCGCCGCGTGCGGTATGGACGCCCTCTCGCAATTGCTGGAATCGTTTGTTTCTTCAAAGGCGGCGCCGCTGACAGACGCGCTCGCCCCCGCCGCCATCAAAGGTATCTTCGACCATATCGTCAAAGCCACGAGCGACGGTGGCGATATCGGGGCACGCAGTGCGATGGCATACGGAGCGCTCATATCAGGAATGTGCCTTGCAAATGCGGGATTGGGCGTTGTCCACGGCCTTGCATCGCCGCTGGGCGCGCGCGTATCCATTCCCCACGGCGTTGTCTGTGCGCTGTTGTGCGCCCCGGCATTCAAAATTACAATCAACCGATTAACGGCGGAGAAAAACACGGCGCCGCTCTTAAAACTTGCACAGATAGGATCGCTTATCAGCGGCGGAAACAGCGGGGATATCGACGGATGCTGCGCCCTGCTGGTGGAGAAACTCTACGCGCTTGCCGGCGCACTCGGAATTCCCAAACTCCGCGCCTATGGAATCGGATTATCCGATGTGGATTCTATCGCGGCAAAAGCGTCGAATAAGAACAATCCTGTTGCATTGACGAAGAATGAGATGCGGGAGATACTCGCGGAAGCGCTTTAATACTATCAAGCCGAGATTGCATACAATCTGCTCTATCGCCATACAACAAGGAGGCGGCCGATGCAGGTTCACCATGATGCCAGCCACGAATCAAAGCGCATGCTGCGGCGGCGCGACTTCCTGTCTTTTATTTCACACGGAGCATTTCTTATGAGCGTAACACCATCGTCATGCATCAGTTCATCCGCGCCCGCTCCTGAGGCATCCGGTACCGGCTATGTATTCGACGAACGATACATGGAGCATGTTCTTTATGCGTCTCACCCGGAATCGCCGCAGCGGCTGAAGGCGATACAGAAAAAAATGACCGAAACGGGCCTTGCGAAGAACATGACCGCAATCGAACCGCTCGACAATCCCCTTCCTGCAATCCGTCTGGTTCATTCTCAGAGCCATATCGATGATATCAACGATCGTGCGGTCACCGGCGACATCGCCCGCCTGGCCGTCGCAGGCGCGCTCGGAGCGGTGCGGGCCGTTGCCCAGGGCATGGTGCGCAACGCATTCTGCGCGCTCAGGCCGCCGGGACATCACGCGCTCAACACAGGGCGGGAAGAAGGTTTTTGCTTTTTTAACAATATCGCGATTGCCGCCCGCTATGCACAACACGAATACAAGCTGCAGAAGGTTCTGATAATCGACTGGGACTATCATCACGGGAACGGGACCGAATGGGCGTTTTACGAGGATCCGAACGTGCTGTTCTTTTCAACGCACGACTGGCACGCGTATCCGGGGACCGGCGATCCGCGCAAGCGGGGCAAAGGCGCAGGAGAGGGATACAACATTAACGTGCATCTTGGTTGCGGGACCGAGGATGACGATATGTATCGTGCATGGGAAACGCACCTCCTTCCGGCCGCCGAAAAATTTAAGCCCGATATCGTGCTCATATCGGCAGGCTTTGACAGCCGCAAAGACGACCTTTTAGGCTGTTTCAACCTGACCGATATCTGTTTCTCGCGGCTCACGCGGATGGCCATGGACATCGCGGACACGCATTGCAACGGCCGGCTTGTGTCGCTTCTGGAGGGCGGCTATAATGTGTATGGCCTTGCCGAAGCCGTGGCCGCGCATGTAAGCGCGCTGATGGGGTGAAATACCGGACATGCATTTTTGCATAACGCAGAAGTCATCGCGGGTATGGAAGCCGGCGCGCCGGCAGCTTTCAGACTCAAAACCGCCGCGAAACAGCTCAAGCGCCATGGACGTTTCGTGCGGCACATGCAAGCGCGTGTTCAGCAGGTCGTATGCCGGCGTGAGCGTATAGACGCCCTCCTGCGGGTTTCTGAACACTGAGAAGTTTTTCAGGTGTGTATCGCCGTAAGGTAGTTGAATACGATGAGCCTGAAATACTTCTCAATCTCAATCGGATATGCGCTGACGACGCGCTTGAGAAGACCCGCGACCTCTTCGTAGCTTAAATCATACTTGTAATTTTGGCCGTGTGTTTCTTCCGTTATTTGCGCAATTTGAGCCATATCCTCTTGTAAAACTCTTGTCCCGTCGGGCAGAACATCGAACCGCGCAGTGAGAAAGGCCGGGCTCTCGCCGTCGCTGAAAAACACGAGTGCGCACAATGCGGCCTCGACGCCGAACGACTGCCGAACCAGGTGCATGGTCAGATGCTCATTTGCCGGCAGTTGATCGAGGTTCTCGAATTGCGCGGCGGTCATGAGAAGCCCGCGGAGATGATCCTCCAGGCCTATCCTCAGTACGCGGCGCTGCTGTTCCTTCTCTACGCCCTCCGCACCTTTGCGCCGGCGATTGAACTTTGTATATTGTCTGTATCTGTTTTCTGTGGTTAGTCCGCATATCAAGGAGCATGCCAAATGGCTTTGGCCAATATCCGCCTTCGCTGGTACTATTCCCTTCTATTTGCGTTGTGCATTGTAATAATTAATCCTTTCGAGTCAATAATACGGAAACTGATAAACGACATTGACGGAACGGTTTTAATGGATCGGTATTTCATCTGGACGTTGCCGAAGCAGATGATACTTGTTTTGATCTGTGTGTCGAACCTCTGTGTAATACTGCGCGCGCGCCGGAGTGAATCAACGTCGAATACACGTCCATCAATTCATTGGGTGATATTTCTTTTCCTATGGCTGGCGTTTTTCGGATGGTACGGGTTGAGCATCTGGACAAACGATTTTCATATTGTTTCTTTTTCGGGATTGGCCTCTATGGGAAGCGGGGCTGTTTTTTATTTTTTGATGGCGGTGTTTTCGTTGTCCAACGCGTATGCGCTCCGCTGTCGTCCCGACATTTTTCAAGGCCAGATCCGCGGAATACTTGCGGGTTGCATAGCGCTTGCGTTGAGCATTTTTCCCCAGGCGATAAATTGGCGTATAGATTATACCGTTACTTCCGGCCGTGAATTAGCGCCGACCATATTGGTGAGCGGTATCCACCGTATTCAGACGCCGATAGGGTTTTTCAGCCACCGTGGTTATGCGGCATTTGTGCTTGCGTTCGGATGCGTCCTGAATATGGTTGTCATGGCAGGCAAGCGGGAAAAAATTCCTGCGCATGCTCTTTATAACTTGCTGATTTCCACCGCGCTATTTTTTACAAAGACCCGTGGGCCGATTATCGCGGCCATCGCCGGCATTGTTCTGGTTTTTTGCCGCGTCGCGCGAGACGCCGACAGGCGCAGGGTGTTTCTTGTCTACGGCGTGTCCATTTTCCTGTGCGGTTTTTTGATTCAACGCGCAATGCAAATGGTTCCAACGTTTCATTTCAGGAAAATGCCCGCTATTGAGAACGTCAACGAGTTTACGTCGAGCCGGAGCCGATTGTGGAAGCTTGGCATTAAAGCTATCCTGCGGAAACCGGTTCTGGGATGGGCCGGAGAGGGGTTCGGCACGGCATTTCCGTATGTTGCGGATTGGCAAGGGACTGAGGCATACTATTTTCCGGAAACAACCGGTTTTAAGTCGGTGCTGAGGTATTATAAAAACAATATATTTGAATACATTGATTCACAGAATAATCGCACGTATGGATACCTTCCTACTTACCGTGCGCACAATATTGCTATCGACCTTGCCGTCCTGACCGGCATACCGGGGATGCTCATGTATTTCAGCATCGTCGGCTTTTGCCTGTGGCTGCTTTATAAAAAAGGAATGATGACCGGTATAGGGGCGTTGGGTTTGGTGTATTTGGTTTTTTGCATAACGTGGTTTGAGGCGACCCAATACAGCTATCTCGGGTGGTGGGCGCTCAGTAGCGGCGTTGGGGCGGTTAAGGAGACGAATGATTGGACGGACGAAATATAAGGTCGGTTACCCCCACTCATTACCCTTTCACACGAAGCGCTATTCCACCCCTTATAGATAAAAAACGGGAACGTAGTTGATTCTACGTTCCCGTAATACCTCCTTACTAATACCATTACACCCGTGGATTATGATCCACTACCACTAGTACCACTAGCATAAGTAAATGTTTTAATAAGGTCCTCATTATATGGTTTGTTATTAGATGGCGTACACCTTACCGTCGTGGTTGTAACATCGCACTCCACATCGCCAGGTATTGTGATTTTATTGTCCGTACCTAAGTCGATGGTTTCTCCACTGTAACTACGGGCATTTATATTCGAACCCGTCGTTTGATAATACGCCCCCAGTCCGCTTGCGAGTGAACCGGCAACATTATTAGCGCTATTTGACCTGGAATCTTTGATATAACCTGTATACAGCGGAATCGCCACTGCCGCCAGAATCGCCACAATTACTGCAACGACAATAACTTCGACCAGGGTGAATCCCTTTTGTTTTTTCTTGAGCGTCATACGCTTAACTCCTTTTGTGTAGATTGAAAAAAGTACTCCATAAAACTAATGATTGCCGGTAAAGGCATATCAAATGTGCATTGATGCGTTATCTGGTATGCCTCCTCCTTTCTTGTCCGCGGCACGAACGGGACGGATGGGGGTTATCAACTCTGTTTTATTTTATTCACAGGTAACTGATACGTCTTCCGTACTCTGCTGTATTTCATTATAAGCTATTCCGTCATGCAAGTCAAGGGTATTCTCGAACTTCGGAAATATGGTTTCCGGTATGGGCGGCTGCGGGCAGGGCGGACAGGCGGAGGGGGGAAGGATCAGATGTTCGATGCCTTCAGCGAATCGAGATAGCGCATAAAGGTGTTGAGGTCGGAGCCGATTCTGGTAGAGGCCGCGCGGTATTTCTTTTCCAGAAAGGCGAGTTTTTCGCGGTCGTATTCGAAGTCATGATCTTTCATATACCACACGTCCTCGGGTTCGTATTATCTGCGCGAATTCTGGCTCGATTTTTTCCATCTGCACGATATCGAGCGGGAAATCGGTGAGTTTCATCGCGTCGCCGTAGAGCGCGAAAAAATCTTCGGCGCTTTCAATGCCCTCGACGGCGATGTCGATATCGGAATATTCGGCGAACGATGATGGGTTGAGGAGAGACCCCCACTGGTACATGCGGCCGGGCCGGTATTTTTCGGCGATGAGACGTATGATACGGCCCGCGTCATCCGACGCTTTGCGATAGAGCGCGGCGATGCGCTCCGCGCGCAATTGGGTCGCCTTCATGAGATTACGCCGCGCCGCGGCTATATCGAAAGGTTGTTCCATCGCGACAGGGTCCTTTTCCGCCCCCGGTTTCTACTGCCCGGTGATAAGCTTTCCTATCATGAAGATCGGCAGGTAGAGGGCGATAAGAATGCCGCCCACTAAGCCGCCGAGAATGATGATCATGAACGGCTCGATGATGGCGGCAAGGGATTCGACGGTCACGCGGATTTCGCGTTCGTAGAATTCAGCGGCTTTTCTCAGAAGCGCATCCACCTTGCCCGATTCCTCGCCCGTGGCAACAAGCTGGGTGATGAGCACGGGAAACAGGCCGGTTTCCTTGAGCGACTGGCTGAGAAGCATGCCGGTTTTCAGGCTGTTGTACACGCGCTCAAGGCTTGCCGAGTAGATTTTATTGCCGACTACGGCGCCGGCGATTTCTGTCGCCTGGAGAATGGGCGTGCCGCTGTGCATGAGAAGCGCCATGGTGCGGGAAAAGTTCGCCCATATATTTTTGCGCAATATCATGCCGAATACCGGAAAATACAGTATATACTTGTGGACAAACGCCTTGAACGAATCGACATTCATCAGAAACATGAAGGTAACGATGAGCGTGACGGCAATGCCCGCGACAATAAGGAATTGTTCGCGGATGACATGTGAGCAGGCGATAAGGAAAAGGGTGGGGCCGGGCAGTTTTGCGTTGAAGCTTCCGTACATTGATTCGAACGTGGGCACCAGTTTCCACAGGATGCCGATCATCATGAGGGTGACAAAACCCGCGATAAAAACCGGGTAGCGCATGGCGCCCTTGACCTTCTGGCGCATGGCCTCCACGTTTTCCATGTAGGTGGCTATCTGGTCGAGCACTTCATCGAGCGCGCCTGATACTTCGCCGGAACGTACGATGGAGCAATACATATTGTTAAAGGCGCCCGGATGGCGCGATATGGCGTCGGAAAACGTGCTTCCCATGGATATATCTTCGGCTACTTGGAGGATTATCCTTTTAAAGACCGGTTTTTCAGCTTCAGCGAGCTGGCTGAGTGCCTGGGCAAGGGGCACGCCCGCTTCCACCATGGTGGCGAGCTGGCGGGTAAAAAACACGACGGATTTATACGGAACCTTGTTCTGAGCCTTGAGAAGGCTTTCGTTGATCTTCTCAAATATGCTCTGCCCTTTTTTTGAGCCGTCGAAATTGAGCTCGTCGATAACGACCGGCACAAGCTCTTTTTCGGCCAGCCGGTCGATGAGTTCGTCAACGGTCGCGGCGTCAGCCTGACCGACTAAGATGCGGTTCTGGGCGTCACGGACTTTATACGAATATCGCGGCACGGGTTGTCCTCGGTGATTGAAAAACGCGCGGCGCGCGTTTCATATTATTCTTTAATCTGTTCCTTCATTTTGCGTTTCTTTTTCTTCATGTCCTCGAATTCGGGGAAATATTTTTCGCCCCGCTCCCGAAGCTGTTTGTTGGTCTCGTCCGAGGTGATAAGCACGCCGAGAGACACGCCGATAGTCGCGTCTACCGGCCCGTTTTCAAATTCGCTGCTTGCCGCCCGCGATGCGTCGAAATGAAACTGCGCGAACGCGCCCGTGGGCGAGCAGAGCGTGAAATTGAAATAGCCCCGGAGGTTTTCGACATTGGAAAACGGATATTTTTTGTCAAGCGGATCGGTCATGGCGCCGGCGATAAAATGTCCCCGCGCTCCGGCTTCTATGTCGATCACGCTTCCGGCATGCGCGATGAGGCCGAGCGAAGGGTCAACAATCGTCCCTCTGTATGTATATCCTTTTCCATCCTTTGAATTCAGGTGGAGGAAATCGAGGTTGGCGGTCACGCGCAGGATACTGCGCACCAAGGCAGGGGAGTTAAGAGTGAGTCCCGCGGTCGGCGCAATACCGTACCTGCCGTTGAAATGCCTGTTTGCCGCTTCATACCGCACCTCCATGCGGTCCATGCCGGCGCCGATGTATAATTGCGCATATTCGATGGGCGAATAATGCAGTTTCAAAAGGTGCATCCGCTCAAGCCCGTTTATCTCCTGCTTGGTAATAAGCTGTCCCCGCATCGCCGCCGCATATTCAATGCCAAGGGTATACATCGACATGTACCGCACCGGCGGCTTTGCATATCCTGTTGCCAAACAGATACATAGGCATACGAAAAAAACGTCCGTTCTTTTGTTCATGGGATAAACCTTTTCCGTGTATATTTTTCTCTTTATTGCTATCTGACGACCGGCAGAGTGAACCGCTCGCCGTCCTTGTCGCGAATGCCGTTTGCTTCCGCATTGATAGTCACGATCAGGCGGTTGGCGAACTGCCGCGGATAGGTTATCCGCGCATAGGCGACGCCGCCCTTTGTCGGAACCGAGGCGTCGATGACAACTGCGAAATCGTTGTTTTCGAAATTCAGGCGTTCCCCGCGCCACATCGGCCGCATCTCCCACAGAGAGAACCTGAAATCACCGCTTGCCGGCAGATCGCAGATGCCGTTCTTATTAAAATCATACGCGCCGTAGGGATAAAACTCCGACAAATCCCGGTACCCGTTCTGGTTCAGGTCGGCATAGATGCCTTTGTGATGATCCCCAAATAGGTCGACATAATAGGGCTCGCCGTAATAGCCCGGCCGTCCCATGGAATCAACCGTTGAAATATCAGGACGGCCATTGCCGTTGAAATCGTAGAAGAAGTCGTGCGTGCCCAACACATATTCACATGTGCCGTCTCCGTTGACGTCGTCGCCGCGGCTCGCCACGGCGTCATTAAAGTCAAGCTTGAGATCGATGTTGGCGTCCATCGTGTGATTATTATTCATGTCCTCGAACATGATATCCATGCATGAATAGGCGAGAACGGCCTTCAATTCCTGCAGGCCTCCGCCCACGCCCTGCCAGTAGCTTAAAACAAGCCTGCACACCTGCAGGCCTGATACGACCGCGCTGAAATGCACTTCGGTGTTGTCGGCCACGGGGTTGCCGTTGATGTCCTGGACTACCGCTCCAACGAAGAATTCGAAGGTCGACTCATCCATTTGGCCGGCTTTCGGCACGGTCACGGTGTCATCTTCGGGCCGCGAGACCGTGATGATATGGGGTTTACCGGAGATGGTGAGCTTGGAGCTGTCTGCCAAGTCGCCCACATACGCTGCCACCTCGCAGCCGCGGTAGGAACTGGTGATTGAGCCGCTGACAAGGGTGCTTGTCGCGATGCCATCCTGCGAGACAACCACGGGTTTTACAATGTATTCGCCGCCGCCCGGGCCTTTGATGATCTTGAAATTCACCGCCGCGCCAGTGACCATGTTCCCCTTGGCGTCGGTGACCGTGGCGGTGAGCGTTGCCCGGCCGCCGTTGTAGCTGATATTATCTGGAGTGACCGCAAGGCTGACCCGCGCGGCCGTTGAGGAATAAAAATAGATGGTATCGAGCGCGCTTCCGTTAGGCGCGGTTGCCTGCACGATGGCGCCGGTGACAAAGGGTGCGCTTGTTAATAATACCGATGCGACGCCGGAGGCGTTGGTGACGGCTGTGGACGGCGTGACCGTGCCGGCGTTTGTCGCAAAACTGATTGTCTGATTCGCCAGCGGATTGCCGCTGCCGTCGATGTAGCGGGCGTAGAGCGTTGCCGTGGATATGCCGTCGGCCGTGATTGCCGGCGGCACAGCCCAGAGCGAGCAGGCATTGGTGGTATAGATGATGGAAATAGTGTCGCTGGCGTTGAGCGCCGAGCCGCGCACCCTGACCGTTCCGGTCGAGGAGGCGGTGACCTGTACCGCGGCGTTACCCGATGGATCGGTGACTTCGGCGCGGGAGGTGTCGCCGGTGGAAAAACGGCCGCCGGTGACGGTAAAAATCACCGTGTCGCCGCCGATTGCCGCGCCGGAGGCGTCGGTCAGCCGGGCCGAAACATTTGAATACTGGCCGATTCTCAGGCTTGTCGGCTCCGCCGAAAGGTTGAGGCTTACGCCCGCAAACGCAACGTCGATGGCGGCCTGCAGGCTGGGGTTGCTCATCGACTGGGCGGTGATACGGCAGACGCCGTTAATCGGCGCAGAGCGCAGGATCACGCTTGCCCGTCCGCTTGAGTCCACCGTGGCCATGCTTCCGATGACGCCGAGGTTGCAGGAGAAGGAAATCTGCTGGCCTGCCGCTGGATTGTTATTTTCATTTGTGAGAATCACCGTGATGACGGCGTTGTCTGTATTGTCGGCCTTAAGCTGGGATTTTGATGAGAAAATGCGTATCCGGCGTATAGCGTTTACCTCATCGATTGTGCCGGCAGGGATGCTTCCGGCCCAGAATTTTACATAGGAGACCGCTGACGCGCCGAGGCCGCTTGCGGTAAAGACCACCGAGTCCTGGCGTGATGAGGTGATGGAGGTTGTCGCAGTGCCGTCGCCTTTTGTCGTCAGCGTTCCCGAAAGCGCGCCGCCGAGCGTGATTGTGGCGCCCGGCACCGGCTGGCCTCCCGCGTCAACCACTTCCACGGTCACCGGCACGGCGATATTGACCAGTTGGTTACGGACCTGCGGGACAAGGGTGATTTCAAGCCCCGAAAGGGTGACGGTTTGTCCGACCTCTTTTTTTACGCCGTCGAGGAAAATCCATGCAATAACCCGCGCCTCGGCGTTTATCGGGATGCTTTTAAGGATGGCGCGCGCGATACCCCGCGCGTCGGTGGTATCCGCGGAAGTGATCACGCCGTGCGTCGTTCTGAAATACACCACTTGTCCGGCTATGGGATTGTGGTAAAGGCTGTCATACACCGATACCACGACCTCGGCGGTGTCGGTATTATTCGCACGAAGTTTGGATGGAGAGACATAGATACTCATGGTATTTGATATCGAGTCAAGGCGGAT
>Ga0129299_1002784_pt1 | contig 11516 bp, 6 predicted proteins | sample ConPoolayeCmetaG_FD_94477 | JGI IMG/M metagenome (GOLD analysis project Ga0129299, IMG submission 94477) | Hot spring microbial mat communities from California, USA to study Microbial Dark Matter (Phase II) - Cone Pool mat layer C metaG ... | reverse complement strand
GCCAAGTTCTTGCAACTAGTGAGCACCGGTTTCTTTGGCACTCCGCAGCGGGTTTACGACGCCGAGCAGGCGGTCAGCCTGTTCGACGTGGACATCATCCGCGCCATGCTGGCTGGGACGGACGTGTTTACGCCTCTCGAGGGCGAGGTGCTCGGCCCGACGGCCATCGAGAACCTCTGGGACCATAGCCTCTCCGTGGCGGCGGCCGCCAAGCGGATCGCCGAGGCGGAGACCAAGGACCGGCGGCTCGCGGGCGACGCGTACTTGGCCGGGCTGTTGCACGACGCCGGCGCACTATTGATCGCGCAGCACCTCCAGCCGCAGCGCGTCGAGATCGCCAGCCAGTGGCTGCGCGAGGGCGGAGACATCTGCTCGATCGAGCGCCAGCACCTGGGCGTGACCCATGCCGATCTTGCCGGATACTTGCTGGCCTTGTGGGGGCTGCCGGACCCCATTGTCCAAGCCGTCGCGCTGCACCACGAGCCCGGCAGCTCGTCGCAATCCGGCTTCACCGCGCTCAGCGCGGTCCACGCGGCGGACGCCATAGACGAGGAGCGTTTCGCGGGCGGCAGCGGCGGCTGCGGTTCTTTGGACGCACAGTATCTCGAGCGTCTGGGCCTGCTTTGCAGGCTGGACGCCTGGCGCGAAATCTGCCACCAGCCCCAACCCGAAGGAGTTGCGGTATGAACGAGCGCATACTCTGCGTCGACGACGATCCCCACATCCTTCAGGCATACCAGCGCGCGTTGCGCAAGCAGTTTCACATCGAGCCGGCCCTGGGAGGCGAGGAGGCCTTGGCGGCTGTGATCGAGCAGGGCCCCTACGCCGTGGTCGTGGCCGACATGCGCATGCCTGGTATGGACGGCGTGCAACTTCTGGCCGAAATCAAGCGCCGTGCGCCCGATACCGTGCGCATCATGCTCACCGGCAATGCCGATCAGCAGACGGCAATGGACGCGGTGAACGAAGGCCACATCTTCCGTTTTCTCACCAAGCCCTGCCCGGTGGAAACGTTCGCCAAGGCCTTGGCTGCCGGAATCCAGCAGTACCGGCTGGTCACGGCGGAGCGGGAGCTGTTGTCCAAGACGCTCAGCGGCAGTGTGAAGGTGCTCACGGACATTCTGGCCCTGGTCAATCCGGCCGCGTTCGGGCGCGCCAGCCGGGTGCGCAGGCTCGTCGGCCGAATCTGCCAGGAACTTGGGGTAGAGCGGGCGTGGATGATCGAGATTGCGGCCATGCTCTCCCAGATCGGCTGCGTCGCCATTCCCGAGGAAACCCTCACCAAAGTCTACAAACGCCAGGACCTCACTCCCCAAGAATCCAAGGCCTTCCAGAGCCATCCGCAGGTGGCGCGCGATCTTCTGGCCCATATCCCACGCCTGGAAGAAGCGACCGAAATCATCGCCTACCAGGAAAAGCTTTACAACGGCGAGGGCTTTCCGCCGGACGGTCGCCGCGGCGAGGCCATCCCCCTGGGAAGCCGAATCCTCAAGGTGGCCTTGGACTGGGACGCGTTGACGGCCGGCGGGCTGAGCGACGAGCTGGCCATGGCCGACTTCAACGACCGCCAGGGCTGGTACGATCCCCGGGTCGTCGAGGCGCTCCGGAACGTGCTGAACATCCGCGAAATACACGTGATTCGCCGCGTGCGCATACATGAAATGGTGGACGGAGCGGTGCTGGCCGATGATGTCCGCTCGATCCGCGGCACCCTACTGTGCGCCAAGGGGCAGGAAGTCACCCCGTCGATGCGCGCCAGGCTGAGAGTATATTCGGCGAACGTAGGGATCCGCGGGCCGATCAAGATCTTCGTGCCCCTGAAGAAGGCCCCGCCCCATGCGGAGGAAGAACCGCCCGAGAGCCCTGCCGAAGAAGACCTCGACCCCGGCGTCTGGCTGCCCGCAAGCGGCGGGATCGACAGCATCCGCGAAGCGTTGAACATGGACCAGCCGTAGCCGGCGTCAGGCGAGCATTGCCATGACCAGTGCCCCGATCCAAGGCCTGCCAGACGCTCAGTCCGAGCGCACCGCACAGCTTGCCCTTATGATCGACGATCTGGCCGCGGCGAACCGGCGCCTGGAGGAAGAGATTCTCCTGCGCCAGGCGGCCGAGGAGTCGCTGCGGGAGCTTTCGTGCGAGCTGGTCAATCGCATCAGGCAAATGGACTGCCTGGAGGCCATCTCCGAGCTGCTTCAGGAGCCCGAGTTCTCGGAGGATTTGTTCCTCCAAAAAGTGATCACCATATTGCCTGCGGCCTGGCAATTCCCGGACATCGCCTGCGCCCGGCTGATCCTCGAAGACAAGCAATACGCGACCAGCAACTTTCAGGAGACCCTTTGGCGCTTGAGCGCTCCGGTCATAGTGGACGGCGGGCTTTGCGGCGCGCTGGACGTCTGCTACCTCAGAGAGCCCGTGACCGATTCGCCCGGCCCGTTTCTCCGCGGAGAGCGGACCCTGATCCATAGCGTGGCCGAACGGATCGGCAAGCTGATCGAGCAGACCAGGGCCGAGGGCCGGATCAAGGCCCTGAAGCGGCTAATCGAGTTGGTCCTTGGCGCGACCAACACTGGGTTGACCATCGTCGACGCGGATTTCAACGTCGTCTATGTCGACCCCGCGACGGAGAAGCTTCGCGGCGCATGTGCGGGAAAAAAGTGCCACGAACACTTCTGCCCTGACGGCGGCGGCTGCCCGACGTGCCACGTGGCCGAGGCGCTGCGCACCAAAAAGCCGATGGTCCGCGAGGTGGCCGACGGAGCCGATAGCCAGCGGGTGTTCCAAGTGACCAGCACTCCGTTTCAGGATGAGCAGGGTCGCTGGTTGGTCGCGCATGTCAGCGCGGATATCACCCAGCGCAAGGCGGCCGAGGAAAAGCGGGAGAAGATGCTGCTTCGCCAGCAGGGGGTCAGCAGGCTCCAGCGGTCGCTTTTGGGACCCGGTACGCTGGAGGAGAAACTCAAGAGCATCACCGAGGCCGTGGTCAACTTGTTCGAGGCGGATTTCTGCCGCATCTGGGTGATCCGGCCCGGCGATCTGTGCCAGCAGGGGTGCATCCACGCCGAGGTCCACGAGGGACCGCACGTCTGCCGGCACCGCGAGCGATGCTTGCACCTTGTAGCCAGCTCCGGCCGTTATACGCACATTGACGGCCAGGTCCACCGCCGAGTTCCTTTTGGCTGCTACAAGATCGGGCGGGTCGCGGCCGACCAGGACACCAAGTTCCTTACGAACGACGCAGCGAACGATCCCAGAGTTCACAATCGCCAATGGGCTCGGGAGTTGGGGCTGGTGTCGTTTGCCGGGTATCGCATCCACGTGACAGGTGGCGAGACTCTGGGCGTACTCGCCCTGTTCGCCGCGCGTCCGCTCTCCGACGACGAAGATGCGATGCTCGAAGGACTCAGCAGCACGGCGGCTCGAGTGATCTGGCAAGCTGCCTTGGACGAGGCGCTCCGCCAATCCCAGCACGATCTGGCCCAGGCCCAACGACTGGAGGCGATCGGCCAACTGGCGGCGGGAATCGCCCACGAAATCAATACGCCCATCCAGTACATCGGCGACAATCTCCGCTTCTTCCGCGAGGCGTTCGGCACCATTGCCGACCTGTTCGCCAAAGGCCAGCAGTTCCTCGAGGCGCTCAAGCAGGAGGGTGGCCCAGCCGAGCTGATCCGAAACGTCGAGTCCGCCGTACGCCACTCCGACATGGAATTCCTGCTGGATGAGATTCCCAAGGCGATCGAGCAGTCGATCGAAGGAGTGGAGCGGGTGAGCAGCATAGTCCGGGCGATGAAGGAGTTTTCGCATCCGGCCGGCGCGGAGTTCAAGAGCGTAGATTTGAACCGTGCTATCCAGAATACCCTGACCATCTCCCGAAACGAATGGAAGTACGTCGCCGACCTCGTGACCGACCTGGACCCGGAACTTCCGCCCGTCCAGTGCCTACCAAACGAAATCAACCAGGTCATTCTGAACCTTGTGGTCAACGCAGCCCAGGCTATCGCCAAGGCGGTCGAAGACGGGCTGCGATCCCGGGGAACTATTACTCTGCGCAGCCGCCGGGAAGGCGATTGGGCCCGAATCGACGTAGAGGACACCGGCACCGGCATTCCCGAGGCAATCCGCCCACGCATTTTTGATCATTTTTTCACGACGAAGGAAGTGGGCAAAGGCACGGGCCAGGGCCTGTCGATTGCGCGGGCAATCGTGGTCAAGAAACACGGCGGCACAATCACGTTCCAGACCGAGGTGGGCCGGGGCACAGTCTTCACCGTGCGCCTGCCGCTTACGGACAAGCCCCGGCCAGTGCAACCAGAACCACCCAAGGCATTCCCCTCGCCGGAGTTCGTCATATGACCGCGCTAGTGTCCGGGCTGGCAAGGCAGCATACGGTCCTCTTGGTGGACGATGACGAGCACGTGCTGCACGCCCTGGTGCGCGTGCTGCGCCATCAGCCGTATCAGCTTGCGACCGCACGGTCCGGCGAGGAGGCCATGTGGCTTTTGAAAATCCGGCCGGTCGACGTGATGGTCGTAGACGAGCACATGCCCGGCATGTCCGGCACCGAGCTTCTGGCTTGGGCCGCCAAAAACTGCCCCGAGGTGATGCGGATCGTCCTGACCGGGCATGCGACCGTGGAGACGGCGGTGCGGGCGATCAACGACGGTGGGGTCTACCACTTCTTCACCAAGCCCTGCGACGACGTGCAACTGGCTTTGACCATCCGCAAGGCCCTGGAACACAAGGACCTTCTCCAGGAAAACCGCCGCCTCTTGGCCATGCTCGAGCAGGCCCACAACTCGTGCCATGACAAGTAGTGCATTGGCACTGCCTTGTCTGCCATTTGTCCGGATTGACATTGCGGCGGTGACAGCGCCAGACTACTGTGCGTAATTCGGCGGCGCGGCTGGCACCGGACGCCGTTTGGTCGGTGCCTGGCGGCCAGCATGCCTGCGGCGCGAGGGATCCTGCAAGCACGTAACGCCAGCGATACACTTGTTCTTGCCCCGGCTACATCAGGAGTAGAAGCGATGGCTTCGAGAGGTCCCTACGATTCGGGCGGTCCCACGCGGCGCGAGTTTTTGGCTCGGTCAACTGCGGCGTTTGCAGCGCTTGGCGCGCTGGGGCTGGGCGACGGCGCGCAGGTTGGTGCAAGACGGCATCAAGCCGGTGCCCCAATCAGCCCGCCGTCATCCGCTCCCGCGAAACCCGCCGGCGCTGCGTCGAGTGCCCAAGAAGGCGTATCGCCGATCGCACCCAGCGCAGGAGCCTACGTGCGCGTGCCCGAAGCCAAGGTCGAAGTCCTGGCTGAGGCCGACGTGTTGGTCTGCGGCGGTGGGCCGGCCGGTGTTGCCGCAGCCTGCGCGGCGGCACGCCACGGCGCTAAGACCATTCTCATCGAACGCTGGCCGTTCGTTGGTGGCATGGGTACTGCCGCCTTGGTGAACATCTGGCATTTGAGCGACCGGCGAAAGGTCGTAATCCGCGGGCTGGTCGAGGAGGCCGTCCAGCGCGCGGCGCGCCGCGGCTGGATCGCTTTCCGCGGCAGTCTCGACCGCCACGAGACCCACGACTTCGATCCGGAAGGCATGAAGATCGTTCTGCACGACATGCTGGAGGCGTCGGGCGTGCGGACCATCTGCCATCTGGTGGCCGGCGAGCCGCTGGTGGACGCTGGGCGGATTCGCGGCGTGCTGGTGGACACCAAGCAAGGCCGACGCGCGATTCTGGCCAAGATCGTCATCGACGCCACTGGCGACGGCGACGTGGCGGCCAAGGCGGGTCTCCCTTTCGAATACGGCCGGCAGCCCGATCGGCTCGTCCAGGGTATGACCATGATGTACCGCGTTTGCGGGATCGACGAGGCCCGGCTGAAAGCCCTGCCGCCCGAAGTCGCCAAAAAAGTCCTGGCCGAAATGCGCGAAGCCGTGCGCAAGGGCGAGTTGCCGCCGTTTCAGCCGCTTTTCGGTTTGGGCCATATGCGCAACCGGGCGATTCCCAACATGTGCCCCGTGGCCGGAAACCCGCTCTCGGAAGAAGAACTCACGCAATTGACCCTCAAAGGCCGGCGCCAGGTGTTTGCTTATTGGGAGTGGCTGCGCGGCCGGTTGGCCGGGCTGGAGAAGGTGGCCATCGAGCAGACCGCGTTCAGCCTGGGAGTGCGCGAATCGCGCCGCGTGTGCGGGCTGAAGACGCTGACGGCAGAGATGGTCCTGGGCGCGGCCAAGCAGCCGGACGCCGTGGGTCACGGCTTCTGGATGATCGACATCCACGATCCCAAAGGGACCGGTTACACCACATGGAACGACCGCGGCCCGCATAACATGCTCCCGGCCGGACAAAGCTACCATATCCCGCTGGGCATGTGCCTGAACCGCCAGATCCCCAACCTCGCGGTTGCCGGCCGATGCGCATCTTCCACGCACGAAGCCCACGCCTCAGTCCGCCTGCAAAGCCACTGCATGGTGATGGGTCAAGGGGTGGGCACGGCTGCGGCGCTGGCCTTGGCGCAACACATCGACATGCACCAAGTAAGCCTGAAAAAACTCCAGGCACAGTTGCGCGCAGACGGCGTCTACCTCGAAGACGTGCCTTCCGCCTGACGCCGCGCCAGCCCGGAACCACCAGCCAAGGCCGGAAAACCGGACCACAGTTGCCGCCGTCAGACCGGGCACTAGCGACGGCCGGGCGCCGGGGCACGAGCCGGCCGGCTTGTTGTATTGCGGGCGGGGCGCCTGCCGGCTATTCTGGCATTGGTCCACGCAGCCCAGGAAACCGGGCAGATTTTCTGCCCCCTGCGCATGGCAAGAAGCTACTATAAGAGACGGCCGTTCGACTGCGTGCCTCGGTTATTTGATCCCACCCGCAAGTTCGAGAAACTCGCCGTCATAGCTGGCGCGGTGGAAGTGCAACCGGGCTGGGTGAGCGTTGTAGACTGCGCTTCGGCCCGACAAAAGCCTGAAGCCATTTGCAGATACCACATGTGTCTCACGATATCATAAGTGGGAGCGGTTTATGAGAACGTCGTTGATGCTCATTGTTATGCCACCGGTCGCTGTGGTGGCGCTGGTTGGGGTAGCTTGGGGGGCGCAGGCCGATGTCCGCGCTTGGCAAGGCACCATCAGCATCCCCACCTATCCCTGGGAGGAAGACATCAACCCCAAGTTCTGGGCCCTGGAAACCGGCGCCAGGCTGTCCACCACGGTACACGGCGCGATCACTTACCCTTATGTGATGCAGGACCATCTTTCGCGCAAAAAAGTCGAACGCACCTACAGGGCTTTGTTCTTGGAAAACGAATACCTCAAGGTGACATGTCTGCCCGAACTGGGCGGCCGGCTGCATTCGGTCCTCGATAAGACCCAGGACAAGGAGATGTTCCATCTCAACCGGGTGATCAAGCCGGGGATGATCGCGATGCGCGGGGCGTGGATCTCCGGCGGAGTGGAGTGGAACTCCGGGCCGCACGGGCACACGGTCACCGTGCTCTCCCCAGTCAACGCCCTGCTCGGCCGGAACCCGGACGGCTCCGCCTACCTGGAAATCAGCAACACCGAGCAAATCTTCCGCACGCGGTGGACAGTGCGTGTCACGCTGCATCCTGGCCGGGCGTACCTGGACGAGCAGATCCGCATCGAGAACCCAACGGACGGAATGCACCCTTACTACTTTTGGAATTGCACGGCCTTTCCCAATCGGCCTGGCACCCGGTTCATCTATCCCATGAGCCTCGGCACCGACCATAACGCCCGGGAGTTTTTCCGCTGGCCTATTCACCAAGGCCGTGACCTCTCGTGGCTGAGAAACTACGAGACCTATGCCTCGGTTTTCGCGGTCAACTGCACGTACGACTTTTTCGGGGCGTACGACGTAGAGGCCGACCGCGGAATAGTCCAAGTGGCCGATCACCGCCAATTGGGGGGCAAAAAGGCGTGGACTTGGGGCGAGTGGGAGTTCGGCAAGGTGGCGCAGCGCAATTTGACGGACGAGGACGGGCCGTATATCGAGGTCCAAAGCGGCCCACTGCCCACCCAGTCCGACTACGGCATGCTCGGCCCCCACGAATACGTCGCCTGGCAGGAGTGGTGGTATCCGGTTCACGGGCTGGGGGACGGGTTCGAGTACGCGACCAGGGACCTGGCCGCGCAGACCGCACGGCGGGACGGGCGACTGGAACTTCGCCTGCTGGCTACCGCGCAGTTCGACGGAGCCGTTTGCGTGCTTTCGCGCGGCGGCCGGGAGGTTCTGCGCCGGCAGCTCGAGCTGTCGCCTCGCACTGTGGCGATAGTGACGCTTGGCGACGATCCCCACAAGCCGGTGGAGGTGACCGTCAGCAGCAAGGAAGGCCGGCTGCTGGCCTCGTTCACCACGCCCTTGCCGATCCCGAAGGTCGACCCGCCCCATCCGTCACGCTTCATCGACAAGCCCGACGAGCAACTCAGCGTAGAAGAGCTGTATCTCAAAGGGCGAAAGTTCGATCGGGCCACTGACCGGCGCAGGGCCCGGCAGTATTACGAAAAAGCCCTGGCCCGCGACCCAGGCCATGTCAATTCCCTCCGTTCGCTGGCCGTGCTCGATTTCGAGTCTGGGCTGTACCGGCAGGCGATCGACAATTGCCGCAAGGCGCTGGAGCGGGACGGTGACGATGGGTTGTCCTGGTACTACCTTGGCGCATCGCATCTTCGACTGGCGGATTGCGAAAACAGTCCTCTTGTCCGGCCGGAAGCCGCAGGTGAGGGCGCCGCAGCCGGGCATCTGCAAGAAGCCCTGCGCTGCGCCTACCGGGCGGTGCGCTGCCCAGGCACGGTTTCGATCGGGTTCGACCTGGCAGGCCGCGCTGCCATGCGATTGGGGGACAAGGCCCGCGCAGTAGATGCCTTCAGAGAAGCCCTCCGGACAAACTCCCGCGATCCACTCGCGCATGTTCACCTGATGCTGGCGCTCCACGCTGCTGGCGATTCGGAGGCGACGAGCTTGGCCTTGAAGCTGCTTGAGCAGAACCCGACGGCGCTTTTTTCCCGTGCGGTGCTATCGCTCAAAGACGACCAGTCATTGGCCCAGTTCGCTCGACAGGTCCGCTCCTTCCTCGGCGAAAAGGATTTCGAGCTTGTGGAAGCAAGCCTGGTGATGGCCGACCTGGGGCTTTTCGCTGAGGCTAGGCGGCTATTGCAGGCGGCTTGCGTGGACGTAGTTCCCCCGGCACAGCGGAGCTTCATGCCACTTTACTATCTGGCGTGGTATGCCGCGCAGAGCGGCGATGCGCAGGCTGCTCGCAATTGGCTTGCGCAGGCGGCGCGCACGCACCAGGATCGCGTGTTCGCTTCGCGTTGCGAGGAGCTCGGGATCCTCCAATACGCGATCCGGGAGAATCCCACCGACGACCAGGCGCACTTGCAGCTCGGCTGCCTGCTGGCCAATCTGGGACGGATCGAGGAAGCGATACCGATGTGGCAGAAGGCGGCAGCACTGAATCCGGCTTCGAGCATCGCCTGGCGCAATTTGGGACTGGCAGCGACGGCAAGAAACGACCTGGCCGAAGCCGAGCGGATGTATCGCAAGGCCGTGGCTGCCCGAGCTTCGGACCAGACGCTGTTTCGGGATTTGGCCGAGATCCTCATTGCCGCCGGCCGGCAAGGGGAGGCCATCAAGCTGTTGGAAACGATGCCGTTTTCCGGCATGCGGCGGGCGGAGATTACGGTGATGCTCGCCCAGGCATACGTGGACCAGAAGCGGTGGGAGGACTGCATCAAGCTGCTGCGGTCCACGCCCTATTTCGTCAATTGGGAGGGCCAGGACATTACGTGGAGGCTGTTCAACCGTGCGCATATCGAGCGCGGGCGCGAGCGGCTCGAGCGAGGCGATGCGCGGGGCGCTTTGGCCGACTTCGAGGCAGCCTTGACCTACCCGGCGAACCTGAATGTGGGCCGTTCCAACAAGCCCCAAGAGGCCCCCGCTCAGTACTGGCGGGGCCAAGCACTGGCAGCCCTGGGCCGCTTGGCGGAAGCCCGGGCGGCATGGCAAGCGGGCGCCGAGGGCGCCGACCTTCCGGGCCCCCAAAACGAGTATCGCCAGAAGTGCCGCGTAGCACTGACAGGAGGAAAACCTTAAGAGGCTATCCGAGAAGCGGCGATCGGATAGTCCCTGTTCTAAGCCTGTCAACAGCGTTCCCTCCCTTTGGGAGTGGGAACGGTGAGGGCAGTTGACCAGCGAGGCGTCCTCCAAGACGTCACATTCTGCACATTCTACCCACCTGCAACGCGCCCTCAGCCGTCCCCCTCTCCCGCGGGTGGGCGACGGAAAATCTCGGCTAGCCTTTGACCTTTGATAGCGTGCAACCGCAGACGTTCCCACGCCGTGCTTGGTGCAGGCCGGGAACACCTTGCCGCGGGCTGCTTTCGTGGTAGCCTTAAGGACGTACCGCAAGCCCTACCGCTCGCCGCTGTACTGCGCGGACGCGGCGGCTCGGCTGCGACTTGCTTTCCCTCTTTTGGTAGGTGTGTGGTTGGCGTCCACTTGATGATGACGCGCTATGAGTATTCCTACGTACTGGACGTGATGTCCGATGACCATCCGGGCATTGTGGCCGCGGTCAGCAATGCGGTGGAGTCGCTCGGTGGCAATATCGACGCTTGCAGCCAGACCGTGCTGGGCGGCTACTTCACCCTGATCATGATCGTCAGCCTGCCGCAGCCGATCGATCCCGAACAGTTGGCCGAGCGAGTGCGGCAGAGCGAGTCCGGCGGCTCGGTCTTTCAGGTGATGGCGCGGGCCGCAGTACCCATCGTCAGCCAGATTCCTAAAGACGAGCTGGACCGGTTCGTCATTACCGCGTTTGGCAAGGACCAGCCGGGAATAGTGCGCCGGTTCAGCCAGTATCTGGCGGGCAAGGACATCAATATCGTAGACCTGTACGGCGACCGCACCGGCAGCGAGTTTGTGCTGATCGGACAGCTCGAAGTGCCCAAACGCTGGGACATCCGGATGCTCCAGACGGACCTGGAGCACATGGGCGAGGAGTTGGGCTTTACGGTCAAACTCCAGCACGAGAACGTATTCGTGGCCACCAATCAGTTGCGTCTGACACTAGGCACCGAGCAAAGGGCGAAGGCGGAACAGTGGCAGACTAAGGACGAAAGGTGAAATGCTTCGCACCGATGAAATCCTCTCGACGATCGAGATGTTGCACGCCGAGCACCTCGATGTGCGGGCCGTCACCCTGTCGCTGAACGTCGACGACTGTGCCGCGCCTAGCGCAGACCAGGTCTGCCGCAAACTGGAGAACAAGATCACCACTCGGGCGGCGCGGTTGGTGGAGGTGTGCAATCGCGTCGGCGCCAAGTACGGGATCCCCGTTACCAACAAGCGGCTGGCCATCTCGCCGGTCTGCACGCTGTTGGCCGGGCATGGCCACGCTGCGGCCGTGCATGTCGCCAAGGCCTTGGACCGCGCGGCTAGCCGGTGCGGAGTGGACTTCGTCGGCGGCTTCAGCGCACTGGTCCACAAGGGGATCACCCCTGCCG
>Ga0129299_1002782_pt1 | contig 11524 bp, 8 predicted proteins | sample ConPoolayeCmetaG_FD_94477 | JGI IMG/M metagenome (GOLD analysis project Ga0129299, IMG submission 94477) | Hot spring microbial mat communities from California, USA to study Microbial Dark Matter (Phase II) - Cone Pool mat layer C metaG ... | reverse complement strand
TTCCTTTAAATACCAAGAAGCCCAAACGGGATTTTTTCTTTTAGAAAGTTTTGATCGATCGGGATTGCGCAAAATTGGTAAATGACAAAAAATAGGTAAAGGCCAACCAAAAGCTTGATATAAAAGAACATGTTTTGGGGTTGAGGGAAGCCATTCTTCAGCGCGAATGACATGAGAGATTTTCATTAAGTAATCATCAATCACAACAGCTAAATGATAAGTTGGAAAACCGTCTGACTTTAAAAGAATTTGATCATCTAAGTTATTACTATTAAAAACAATCTTGCCACGAATAAGATCGTGAACAATAATTTTTTGATCTTTTGGGACTTTTAGTCTTACCACATAGGGAATATTTTTGGTTTTAAGAGTGGCTAATGAAAGATTAAGATTGCGGCAGTGCCCATCGTATTTGGGGATTTGTTTTTTTGCTAACTGTTCTTTTCTTAATTTTTCAAGCCTTTCTTTTGAACAAATGCAGTAATAGGCAAAACCTTTTTCTACCAAAAGATGAACATATTTTTGATAAATGGCTAATCTTTTTGATTGACGGTAAGGACTGTATTGACCCCCTTTTTTTGGATTTTCATCAGCTTCAAGACCATAATCTTTTAGAGTTTTAAGAATTTGTTTTTCTGCGCCTAAAACAAGACGTTCTCTATCGGTGTCTTCAATTCTTACGATAAATTTTCCTTTATTTTTTCTAGCAAAAGCCCAGTTGATTAAGGCGGTGTATAAATTTCCAATATGAAGATCTTCACCAGTGGGGGAAGGGGCAATTCGAGTTCTTATCATAAAAAAATTATACCATCAATTTTCATCATTTAAGCGAAATTGAAGAGCTTCGGCGATAAAGGAGGCTTCAATTTTTTCCTTTCCTTCTAAATCGGCAATTGTCTGTGCTACTTTTATGATTTTAAAGTAAGAACGAGCAGAGAGAGAAAAACGAGAGATGGCTTGTTTTAAAAGGCTTTCCGCTTCAGAAGTTAGTCGACAGTATTCTTTAATTTCTTTAGTTGTCATTTCACCATTGGTTTTAATTGAGGTATTTTTAAAACGTTCTTTTTGTCTTTCCTGAGCTAAAACTACCTGCTTTTTTATTTCAATACTTTTTTTACCACCAGTATATTGAGTTAATTTTTCTTCGTCAACTGGGGGTAAATCAATGTGAATATCAATTCGATCAAGGATTGGCCCTGATAGACGTTTTTTATATCTAATAATTGATGATGGTGAACAATGACAGGTTTTTTTTGGATGACCCAAAAAACCACAAGGGCAGGGATTAGAGGCGGCTAAAAGTAAAAAACGACTGGGAAAAGTAATACTTCCCAAGGAGCGAGAAATAGTTACAATGCCATCTTCTAATGGTTGTCTTAAAGCTTCTAAAACTGAACGGGGAAATTCTGGGAATTCATCTAAAAATAAAACACCTCGATGTGCTAGTGATATTTCGCCAGGTGTTGGATTAGTCCCACCACCAATAAGACCAATTCTTGAAGTAGTGTGATGTGGCGATCGAAAAGGACGAGTAGTTATAAATTGTTTTTTATTTAAAAGTCGAGAAATAGAGTAAATTTTTGAGACTTCTAAAATTTCTTCTTTTTCCATTGGTGGTAAAATAGAGATGAAAGCTCGACATAGCATTGTTTTTCCAGCTCCAGGCACGCCTCGAAGATGAATATTATGAAAACCAGAAGCGGCGATAATAAGGGCTCTTTTAGCTTGTTCTTGGCCATAAATATCTGAGAAATCAAATTCATATTTCTCTTCATTAATAATCTTTTCAATTTCAAAATAAGGTTGAGGGGTTAGTTGTTTTAATTGGTTAAGATGAAAGATAATTTCAGTTAAATTTTTACTAGGATAAATTAAGGTATTTTCTACAATTGATGATTCAAAAGCGTTTAATGGTGAAAAAAAAATATTATTTATTTTTTTATTTTTTGCTATTAGAGCAATTGAAAGAGCGCCTGGAACTTCACGTAATTCTCCTTTTAAAGAAAGCTCACCTAAAAATAAACTATATTTAAGAAGATCAGTTTTGATTTTTCCTGAGGCAGCTAAAATTCCAATAGCAATTGGTAAATCAAAACCAGAACCTATTTTGGGAATATCAGCAGGAGCCAGGTTAACCGTAATTCTTGATTCAGGCATAGAAAAACCGGCGTTAATAATGGCAGCGCGAACTCTTTCTTTAGCTTCATCAACCGCTTTGTCAGGAAGACCAACAATTGTGAAAGTAGGGAACCCACGATTGGCAACATCAACCTCAACTTCAATTAAAACCCCATCTAAACCGATGGTTGTTCCTGAAAAAATTTTTGCTAACATAACCTTTTTTATTTTATTTTTTTAAAAATTTTTTGTCTATAGTCGATAATCAACAAAAATAAAAAGAAAGAGGATTGATTAAAACAGTCTTTTTTAAATTTGAGGTTGAGAGTTATTTTTTTGATAGTAGAAAAAAAGAAGGGCAGCAACAGTAATAATAAGGATGAATAAAATTATAAGAGTAAGGAAAACAGAATTAATTTTGTTTGTTGTTGATGGAGAAATAGTTGTGGTTAGCGATGTGTTTGTTTGTAATTGAGAGTTAGAAGAATGATCGCCTTCCCCAAAATTTTGTGTTTTAGTTGGTGGAATTTTGGTTGGTGTAATAATTTTTCCTTTTTCGTCAATAACTTGATTTAGGTTAATGCCATTTTTAGCTAAATAGGAGGTATTTTGTTTAATAAAATCAGTTGTAGAAACTTTAATGTTTTGAGCAACTAAAGTTTGATAGCGAATTTCAAAAGATTCATTGGGAAGTTTATTGCTTGGGATAAAAAAATATCCATTTTTATCTGTGGTACTAGTATAAAATGGAAGATTGGAGAAACTAAGATAAATACCTACCTTCGCATTTGGAAGAACTTTGCCATTATTGTCATAAGCTATGCCTTCAACTTTTGGGAGTAATGGATTGAGTTTAAGATTAACAACATTACTTTGTTGGGCAGAAACTTTATTGGTAAAAAAAGATAATAATTTTTTTAATTTTTGAAATAAACTACTTTTTTGGTTACTATTTAAATTAGTTAAATCAGTTTTTTCAAACCGAGTATTGGTTATTGTTTCATTTTTTTTAAAAGTCGAAAGAGGGAGGTGAAAATTAAATTTACCTAAATGATCAGATAGGTAAGTTCCATAAATTTCAGAAACCTCTTGATTATTTTCATTAAAACTTGTTTTGTATAAAGTAACTTTAGTAAAAGGATGTGATGAATTACCAGAAAAAACAATTTCTTGAGTGATTTTGTTGATTTGTTGATTAAAACTATAGATTTTTAAAGGATAAGTATGGCCAAGATTATTTTTTGGTTTTAAAGGAATATCACGAAATTCCATTCGATTGTTAACGTTAATTGTCTCTCCTGTTTGGGATGGATAGATTAATGTTTTTGGTTCGCCTAATTCACCGTAACGGGGATTTAGATAAATATTTTTATAATTTTGATTAATTTCATTTAAATCAGTTATGGGAAAATCATAATTAATATGAGTTGGTTTTAATTTATACTGACCATTTTTTACATAAAAACTAAACCCACCATCTTCTAAAGTAATATAGGGGTTATCAATTGTTAATTCAGTTCTTCTTGCATCACTGTATTCACCATTATAATTTTTTAATAATATAACTTGTGTCTTAGGAATAGGTTCTAGTGTTAGTGAATCAAAAACACGTCCTGCTGGGTCCCAAGAAATAGCAGCACAATCCTTATCTTGAAGTGGGGGAAATTCTACCTTTCCTTGTTGCAAGCCACCTTGACCCATTCTAGCTTCTTCTTGATTTTGAGAAATAAAAAAACCATACCATTTGCGTTCATATCCTTCAGGTGTGTAAGATTGCCATTCTAAAGTTGGAATTTCGCGACTTGTGCTTGTATTAAAAATTTGTGGATTGATTTTTGTAGCTTTATTATTTTCAATTTTAAAAATACCATAATTTTCATCTTTTGACAAAGAATACTTTAATTTATTATTTAATGTGCTAAAATTATCGGCTTTAAAAATTTGTTGGTCAAGACTGTCGCTACCAGTAGTACATGTTCCAATTGTTTGATTATTTTCAATGTAGTAAATACATTCTGTAATGTAAACCTCTTTATTAGGAGGGAATTTTTTTTCTGGATCAGTAGTCAATTGAACTCGGTGGCCACTTTTTAAAGTACAACTAACACTTTCTTCTTTTCCTGGATCACAATAATTTTTTTTTAAACAAATATAGTTAATGGTTTGGTTTTGATTATTCTGTGCTTGAATATGGCTGGGTATTTTGAAGATAATAGAAAATAAAAAGATTAAGAAAGAAAAGATAAAAAACTTTTTCATAGCTAAATCTAGACTACCAAAAAATAATTCTCTTGTCAATAGAGAAAAACTTGTATATATTAATAATTATGGATAAAGTTAAATTTTTTTTAATAAGCTTGTTTTTTATAATTATTTTTTTTCTTATTCCTTTACCTACCTACGCGGTTAGATTTGACTTAATTGCTCCCCAGCCGCCGCAAAATGGATTTATGCGAGGTCAGACAGTGCAATTTACTATTAATATAGATACTCAGGGAGGAACTATTAATTCCACTCAAATCGGAATGACTTATAATACTCAGTATTTAGAATACATTTCAACCACCCCAGGTAATGCCATGACTTCGGTTTCTACTAACAATTTAGGAGATGGGAAGCTGATTTTTAATGGGGAAAATCAATCTGGTTTTTCTAGTCAAGGAACTTTTGCGTATGTTAGTTTTAAAATCATTGCTCAAGCGCCAGGCCAAACTGAGCTTTGTGTTTTATGGAATCCTAAAGTAACACCAACTTCTTCACCTCAACCAACTTCTCCACCTCAACCAACTTCTCCACCACCAACATCCGGAGAAGTAAAGGGTGTTTATACTAATAGTTTTTTTGGTTTGATATTAATATCAATTTTCTTATTATTTTTTTTGGCTAAAAAGATTATTAAATAAAAGATGAATAAAAAAAACTTTCTCTTTTTTTTCTTATTTTTTTTGTTTTTTTTGTTTTTTAATTTTAGCCTTAAAGCACAAGTTCTTGTTGAATCACGCGAACCACGTCGTTGTTCATTAGGTTATGGTTGTCCACAGGATTCTCAAGGTAGTCCTTTTAAAAATCCTGATGGCGCTCCAGCTTCTTTAGACTATGTTTATTTACAAAATGGAGAAAAATGTGTTAATTCCTATGAAGATTTTTTAAAAGATCCAATCAATAACCATTTTTGGGTTGATGATGAAGAAATAACAAATCAAGGAAAAGCGAATGAGAGAGCAAGACAGTTTATTCAATGGGTTTTGTCCCGTTCTTCTATTGATAATCATCCATCAATTTTTAATATTTGGTCAAATGTAAGAAATTTAGCTTATTTTTTTACTTTTATTATAGCATCACTTTTTGGATTGGGTTTTATATTAAATTGGAGATTTAATTTTTCTCAAAAAATTGAACTTTGGCCTCAGATTTTTAAATTGATTATTATTCTTTTATTTATTACTTTTTCAGCTTCTATTATTATAACTTTAATCCAATTATCAGAGATATTAATGAAGTTTTTTACTGAAACTTTGGGTGGAAAAGATATTTTTAATATCTATTTTTCATCGACATTTGATGAAAAAAATTATCATACAATTTTTTGTAAAGATTTGAATTATAAAGTTCAAGAATCAATTAAAACCGAGCTTTTTCTTTTAAAGCTAACTAATATTACTTACTATGTTTTGGGAATAATGATTATTCTTCGAAAAATTATCCTTTGGTTTTTAATTTTTGTTTCTCCTTTTTTGGCTTTGCTTTTACCTTTTATTTTTATTCGCAACATTGGTTGGATTTGGATAGGTGTTTTTTTTCAGTGGTTGTTTTATGGGCCTTTACTTGGACTTTTTCTTTATGCTTTAAAAGTTTTATGGCAGAATGGTATTCCTTTTCCTTTTGATTTTTCTAGAGTAGGTATTATTGAAGGTTATATTTTTCCAACAGGAACAACAATTTTATACGGAGGTCCATCTCAAAATCTATCTGTATTGAATAATATTAATTACATTGATACATACGCTGAATATATAATTAGTCTAATTATCCTTTGGGTAGTAATTTTTTTTCCTTGGTGGCTTCTTAGGATTTTTAGAGATTATTGCTGTGATGGAATTTATGCTGCCAAAAATATTTTGATGTCGATTTATGATCAATTAAGAGGGGGTCCTTTACTTTCACCATCTTCTTCTTCATCACCAGTTTTTACTGCTACTACTTTAAAAATTCCAAAAGAAGTTGAATTACCAGTAAAAGTAAAGTTGAAGACAATCGAAGAGATTAAAAAAGCAAAAACAGAAGAAATTAGTAAATCGCTTAATTTTCATGTTTCAAAACTTACCGATATTACTCAAATTGAAACTAATAAACAAATGTATCAACAGATAACTCAAAATTTAAATTATTTAAAAAACCCAATGAATGCAGAAACACCAACAGAAAGACAACGTTATCTTCATTTAAGAACTGAATTGACAAATCGGGCTATTAAACAAGATCAGATTGCTCAAAGAATTGTTTCTGCAATTTCTACTTCAAAGATAGAACAAATAACTCAAAAACATAATTTAGTAAAAACTCTTCCTCAAGCCGTTCCGGTAACCCAAATACTTTCATTTAAGACAAATCTTTCTGTTCCTCAGATTCAATCAGTGTTTAATAATTTCGCCACCAATATATCTTTACATCAAATAATATCTCGGAAAACAAATATTTCTCAAGATACAGTAAAAAAAACTTTAACCTCTTTTTCTAAAAATATTATCCAACATCCATTAACAATTGCCCAAAAAGTTTCCGAAGAAACAAAAGCTCCATTAACACAAATTAGAACAATTTTGACTACATTTAAAGAAACAGTTAAGGAAAAACCGGAAATAATCAATGAGATAACGAGAAAAGAAGTTCTTCCTTCAGAAAAAGTTAAACAACTAATTGAGCAACCGATAATTACCGAACCAGAAAAAGCACCAGAGCAAATTATTTCCATTCCCCCAAGTGTTTCAATTGAAGAATACGAAGAGGTGAAAAAGATGTGGATGAATCAATATGAAAAAGGTGAAGTGCCGGTTTCTGAAAATATTAAAAATAGAGAACAGTGGGTGGAGCAAGATATTGTCTTTATTACTAATACTTTAAATAAACTTCTTTCGCCAAATGAAGAATTAAGACAACAAGGTTTAGATGAGGTGGGTTATATTTTACCAATATTTCTAATCAATAATTTAAGTGGCGAACAGTTAATTACTTATCTTCGGGCAAAATTAGAAGCGGCAAAACAAACGCAAATATTAATAGAAAAAGAAAAAGAAATTACTCAAAAATTAAAAGAAAAAAGCGCTGAGGAATTGGTAGAAGTTGAAGTAAAAAAGAAAGAAGAAAAACCAAAAGCAATGGAAATGGAGGAAGGTTTAAAAATTGAAGAAGAAGATCAGTCAAAGTTAAAAAACAAAGAAAATCAAAATAAAAAAGAATGATCTATAAGATTATTATTTCTTTATTAAATTGGGTTAATAATTTTGGTTTACTATTTTCAATTAAAATACTGTCTTCAATTCTTAAGCCATATTTTTGTGGAAGATATATCCCTGGTTCAATGGTAAATATTTGGTTATTTTCAATTTTATCTTCACTTTTTATCGATATTTTTGGTAGTTCGTGGATTTGAAGACCGATCCCATGTCCAGTAGCATGAGAGTAGAAATAAGAATCAAAATCAGGAAGTTTTCTTTTTAAATTTTTTCGACAGAATTCGTCAATATTTTTTGCTAACTTATTTTTTAAGCAGAAATTTATAGTTTCTTTTTGAACGTGTAGTAGTTTTTGATAAACATTTATTATTTCAGTTTCTGGTTTTTTCAAGAAAAAGACACGAGTCATATCACAACTGTAGTTTTTAAATTTAACCCCAAAATCAATAAGAGCGATTCCTTTGTTTTTTAATCTTTTGGTATGACCATTTTTTGTGTTGTAGTGAGGAAGAGAAGTATTTTCATCAAAAGCAATTATTGGATAAAAAGCAAGATTAAAGTCTTTTTCTTTCAAAAAAAACTCAATTTTAAAGGCTAATTCTTTTTCTGATAATCCTTTTTTAATTAACTTGATAATTGTGTTTAAGCAATCATCAGCAATTTGGCAAGCTTTTTTGATTTTTTTTATTTCTTCTTCATCTTTTATTGATCGATTTTTAAGAGTTATTTTTTCCGTGGGGATAAATTTTATGTTTTTAATTTTTTTCTTTAAGATGTTTAGTTCACTGACTTTTAAATCATCAGCTTCAAAACCGCAGTTTTTAATTGTTTCTTTTTTAAAGATTTCTTGAAGATATGAAATTAAATTCTTTTGGGAAGAAAGAAGAACAATCTCACCATTCTTTGATTTTTTAGAAGAAGAAAAATAACGATTATCAGTAAAAAAGTAGTTTTTATTTTGGGTAATAAGAAGCCAACTTTCTCTTTCAGTGGATGATAATCCTTTAAAACCAGTAAGATGAAGAATGTTGTAAAAGTTGGAGATCAAAAACCCATCCAGTTTTAGATTTTTAAAAACTTTTTTAGTTTTTAATATCCGTTGATTATTAAAGAAAAACATAGTTATAATTTTAATATAAACTCATATGAAACTAATTGCTAATCTTTTAGTCAATGGTTTTGCAGTTTTTTTAACTGATTATTTTTTGACGGGGGTTCATATTAAGGATTTCCAAACTGCAATTATTGTTGCTTTATTTTTAGGATTTTTAAATAATTTTTTAAGACCAATTCTTAATTTATTAACTTTTCCTTTAAGTTTTTTAACTTTAGGTCTTTTTCGTTTAGTAATTAACGGATTGATCGTTTTATTAGTTACTTGGTTCGTGCCTAGTTTTAGTGTTGATAATTTTTTTTGGGCGGTTATTTTTAGTTTTGTTCTATCGATTATTAATTGGATTTTAACTTTGTTTTAAAATAAAATGGATAATCATATTGTTTGTCCTTATTGTAAAAAAACAATTCCACTCACCGAAGCTTTATCCCATCAAATAAAAGAAAATTATCAGAAGATTTATCAAAAGCGTTTATTTGAAGAAAGAAAAAAAATAGAAGAACAGCTTAAGATTCATTTGGCTAAGAAAATAAAAGAGGATCTTGAAATAAAGATAAAGGATAAAATGAATGAAAATGAAGAGTTAAAGAAACAAAATAAACTTTTTCAAGATCAGCTTTTGGATTTGAATAGAATGATGAGGCAATTACGTTTTGAAAATGAAAAACAAAAATTAGAGATGGAAAAAAAATTAACTGAAGAACAAGAAAAAATTCGTCGTCAACAAAGGAATCAACTAGAAAAAGAGTTTCAATTAAAGATTTTAGAAAAAGATAAAAAGTTAAATGATGCTTTAAAATTAGCAGAGGAATATAAAAGAAAATTAGAGCAAGGATCCCAGCAACTACAAGGTGAAGTTTTAGAATTACAACTTGAAGAATTATTGAAGAGAGAATTCCCAATTGATGAAATTAAGGAAGTACCAAAAGGAGTAAAAGGAGCCGATATTTTACAAATAGTAAAAAATCAATTAGGAAAAAACTGTGGAACAATAATTTGGGAACTAAAAAGAACAAAAAATTGGAGTGATGAATGGGTATCAAAATTAAAGGATGATCAAAGAACAATTAAAGCAGAAATATCTGTATTAGTGAGCAATGTTTTGCCATTAAATTTAAAATATTTTGGTCTTTATAAAGGAATTTGGGTTTGTTCAACAGACTCAGTTTTAGAAATAACAACCATTCTTCGCTATAGTTTGATAAATATTTATGCAGTAAAAAGTTCGGTTATTGGTAAAGAAGAAAAAAAAGAGATTCTTTGGCAGTATTTAACAAGTACTGAGTTTCAACAACGAATAGCTTCTATCATTGAGTCAAATGAACAACTTCAAGAGGATATAGAAAAAGAAAAGCGTTTTTTTGCTTTGAAGTGGGCGAAGCAAGAGAAAAATATACGCAAAGTTATTGATAATCTTTTAGGAGTAAGTGGTGACCTACAAGGTATTTTAGGTAAAGCTTTACCGGAATTAAAATTAAATTTTTTACCTCAAAAAGAAAAAAATAAAGAAAATAGTTTATTTTAAATATGGACAACAAATCTGACGCTAATAAATTTATTGATCAATTTTTTTATTTTATTTCAAAGATAATCTTTTTTTTACCAATATTTTTTTTAATTTTTGGTTTACTAATTAAATTTAATCAAAAAAAAGAAAATAAAATAATGAATAATAATGTTTTAACTCCGACTTTAGTAATAAACATTTCATCATCACCAAAACCTAATAATATAAATTTTGATTTAAAAGGTCCTTTAATTTGTTCTTTTTCACATAATGATGCCTCAACTTCAGCTTATATTAAAGAAAAAAAGATTAAAATAATCTTTCAAGAAAAAGGAGTAAAATCTTATTTTTTATTAAACAATGACTGTCTCTATAAATGGCAAGAAAATCAGTTTATCGGTAATAAAAGTTGCAATGTTAATCAATATTTAAATTTAATAGAGATATTACTTAAATATAATAAAAATTCATTTATTAGTTTTTTTTTGAAGCAAAATGAAATGATTAATTTTAACAAAAAAGATTTTTCTCTTGATAAAATTTGTAAAAAAGAAGATTTTGATGAATCTTTTTTTCTTATTCCAGTGAATATTTTATTTAAAAACACGGAAGTTAACTTTTAAAAAAATGCCTTGGCAACGACCTACTTTCCTCCGTTGAGACGGGGTATCATCGGCGCTAATGTGTTTCACGACTCTGTTCGGAATGGGAAGAGGTGGAACCACATCGCTTTAGTTACCAAGGCATAAATATTATAACAAAAGATTATAATAAATATCAATGGAAAAAAATAAAACTAATTATAAAATTTTTAATTCTTTTTGTTTAAATCCAAATGTTAGTTTTGAAGACCAATACTATGATGAATATCCAATTTTAGTTTTAAGAGCTCACCCAATTACTCAATTACCTTGGTTATTAAATAGTTTTTTTTTAATAATTTTTGTTTTATTTATAAATTTCTTCTTATATAAATATTTATATTTTTACCAGTTAATTTTTATTAATTTTTTTTGTTTATCTATAATTTTTAGTTATCTTTATTTTAATTTTATAAATTGGTTTTTTAATTTAGGGATAATCACTAATAAAAGAATTTTAGATGTTGATTTTCATCATTTAATTTATAAAGAAATAACAGTAGCGACGTTAAATAAGATAGAAGATATTACTACTAAAACAGGTGGCTTTTTTTCTTTATTTTTTGATTATGGTGATGTTTTTATTCAAACTGCAGGAACAATATCTAATATTGAGTTTACAAATATTCCTATGCCTCAAGAAGTAAGTAAAATTATTAATCGAATTTTAAGAAATGAATACTTTATTAAC
>Ga0129299_1002781_pt1 | contig 11527 bp, 15 predicted proteins | sample ConPoolayeCmetaG_FD_94477 | JGI IMG/M metagenome (GOLD analysis project Ga0129299, IMG submission 94477) | Hot spring microbial mat communities from California, USA to study Microbial Dark Matter (Phase II) - Cone Pool mat layer C metaG ... | reverse complement strand
GTTCGGCCCGCCTGGCGGCCCGCTTCGGACACCCCGAACTGTCGATGAGCGTCAAGGGGCTGGAGCTGCCGGCCTATGACCCGCGCGCTTTTCGGGCGATGGCCCTGGCCTTCGCCACCTCGCCACGGGGAGCCTGCCACCTGCGCGCCTACATGATCGGCCCCGAGGCGATGGCGACCCCTGGCAGCATCGACCGCTTCTCGACGGCAGGGAAAGCGGCGCTGGTCAGGCTCTACCAGGACCTCAGCGCGGCCATCGACTCGCTGGGGCTGTGCATCTTTACCTGCTTTGCGCTCAACCCCGACCACTACGCCGGCCTGCTGGCGGCGGTCACTGGTGACGAGTGGACGACGGAAGCCCTGCTGGCGGCTGGCGAGCGCATCTGGAACCTGGAACGGCTGTTCAACCTGCGCGAAGGCTTCAGCCGCCAGGACGACACGCTGCCCGGGCGTATCCTCCACCAGGCGCTGCCCGGCGGCCATTCCAAAGCCCAGGCTGTGACCGAACTGGAGGCCATGCTGGACGCCTATTACCAGGCCCGCGGCTGGGACGCCGCCGGCAGGCCCACGCCGTCTACCCTGGCTCGCCTGGGGCTGGCTTAGAGTTGCCCCCGCTGGCAGGCTGTATTATAATCGCAGGTGAGGAAAGGACGATGGAAGAGATCAAGACTGCCGGCTGGCTGGCCACCGATTTTTTCAGCCATAACTACCGCATCTCTGGCAACATCGACATCCGCAAAAAGTCGCTGTACGACCAGTTGAACGACCCGACAACCGGTTTTGTGATGTTGCAGGACGCCTATATCTCGCCCATCGACCGGCCGGCGGACATCATTGCGACCTATGAAGCGTCCTACATGACCAAGGCCAACCTGACCCTGGCGCTGGTGGCCCAGGGTGACGATGCGCTGGGGCGCAAGCAGGCCTTTGGCAGCTACTATGGCACCTACCTGCACCGCGTCTTTCTGACCGTGCCCTCCATCGAGGTCGTCGGTTACCTGCGCCTCTCGACGCGGGTCGACCTGCGGCGGTTGCTCTCGCTGGATACGGAGGACTTTATCCCCATCCTCGACGCGCGAGTCTGCGCCTCGATTCGCCCCGACGTTGTCTTTACGGGGGGCGGGGTTCTGGTCAACAAACACCACATCGGCGCGTTCTGTCTGACAGAGGAGAAATAGTCCCCTGGAGGAGGTAAACAATGGCCCGTATCCTCGTGATTGACGATAATGCCGATCTCTTGCAGATGATCCGCATGCTGCTGGAGGGCCGGGGGCACCATCAAGTGATCCTCAGCGCCGAGGGGAAGGACGGGCTGGAAAAGGCGCTGGCCGATCCGCCTGACCTGGCGATCATCGACGTGATGATGCCGGGGATGACCGGCTACGAAGTCTGCCGGCGGATGCGCCAGGAACCGGCGACGGCCAATATCCCCATCATCATCCTGACCGCGCGCGGTCAGCCGGTCGACCGCCAGGCGGCGCTCGAGGCCGGCGCCGACGACTATATGGCCAAGCCGGTCACCATGGCCGACCTGCTGGAGCGCGTCAACAGCCTGCTGGCGCAAAAGCCAGCGCGCGCGCCGGCCGGCCCCCGCGGCGGCGTCATCGCCGTGCTCAGCTTGCGCGGCGGCGTCGGCGCGACGACGGTGGCGGTGAACACAGCGGCAACCTTCGTCCGTCAGGCTCCGGAGCGCGTCTGTGTCGTCGATCTGAGCCCTTCCTCGGGCCATGTGGCTTTGCAGTTGGGCCTGCGCCCGGAGCCAAACTGGTCGGCGCTGGGGCTGCTTTCCTCCTCGCCCAACCCGTCGTTGATGCGCAACTATCTGCTGGTCCATCCGTCCAGGCTCTACGTCCTGGCCGCGCCTTTTGTCCCCGTCTTTGAGAGCGGCCTGACGCCGCAGTTGACCCGCATGGTGGTGGATATGCTGCGCCAGAGCTTTGACACGGTGATCGTCGATCTGCCTTCTGTCCTGGGGGAAGGCGTCATGGCGGTGCTGGAGAACGCCGATTCGATCTGCGTGGTGACGACGGCGGACCAGGGGAGCATCCAGACAACGATTGCGACGTTGCAGGTGCTCAAAGCCTGGTCGTCCAGGGTGCGGCTGGTTCTGAATCAGATCGTGCCGGGCGGTGCGCCGCCGGTCGATGCCCTGCAGCGGGTGCTGAAGCAGCCCTTTGCGGCGGTGATCCCGTTCGACGAGGCGCAGGCACAGGCGCTGGCGCAGGGCAAACCGCTGGCTCTGGCGGCGCCGACGTCGCCGCTGGCACAGGGGGCTGCCCAACTCACGCAGCGAGTAACCATCGGCGCGGCGTAAGCGCCACCCACCTTCTGCGATACGCGATACGCGATACGCGATACGCGATCAGCGAAAGGGCACGACCCTGCCGGCCATCACCAGGCACATACAGCCAAGCAGAACCACGTCGAGAAAGAGCAGCACGGCCAGGGTCAGGCGTTGCCAGGGGGCCAATCCCAACAACATCCCCCCCAGTCCGCCCCTCCGGCGGCGGGGAGGGGCAGCGGCCACGTCCTGCATCCTCACCTGCTGGCGCAGCTCATCCAGCAGCGGCGTTGGCTGGTCCATCACCAGGGCGGGCGCGCCGCTGCCCCCTCCTGACGGGGCAGCAGCCTCTTCTTCGATCCCCAGTTCGGCAAACCAGTCGGGCAGCTCCTCGGGCCTGCTCTCGGAGAGGGCAGAGCCGCTGGGGGGAGGCGCGGCGGGAGCTGGTGGCGGTTCTGACGGCGACGGCTTTGCTGGCGGCGTCACCGGACGCCTGAGCCAGTCAGGGATTTCCAGGTCATCGAAAGAATCGTCCACCATTGCGCATCTCTCCTGATGAATGAACCACTGTTAGCATACGCCGAAAGTGGCAAAAAGTCAAACTAGCCCTTGATGACGGCCAGCGGGCGCAGGCGGGCCACTTTGCGGGCCAGCCCGGCGCCGTGGACGACCTCGACCACCTGGCTGACGTCCTTGTAGGCGGAGGGGGCCTCTTCGGCCAGGCCCTTGTCGCTGCCGGCGCGCACGACGATGCCGCTTTCTTCCAGCTCCCTTCTCAGCTCGGCGCCGCCAACCTGCCTGATCGCCGCGTGGCGACTCAACACGCGCCCCGCCCCGTGGCAGGTCGAACCCCAACTGATTTCCATGGCGGTCTGGGTGCCGACCAGAACATAGGAGGCCGTGCCCATCGAGCCCGGCACCAGCACCGGCTGACCGACGCGGCGGTAGCTCTCTGGCACTTCGGGCCGGCCCGGCCCAAAGGCGCGCGTCGCGCCCTTGCGGTGGACACACAGCCGCTTGCGTTTGCCGCCGACCTGGTGCTCTTCGAACTTGGCGATGTTGTGGGCCACGTCATAGACCTGGAACAGGTCAACGCTGTGCACTTTGCCGGCCAGCACGCGCTCAAAGGCCTCGCGGACGCCCATGGCCAGGATCTGGCGGTTGACAAAGGCATAGTTGACGGCGCAGGCCATCGCGCCATAGTAGGCGCGGCCCTCGGGCGAGTCGATGGGCGCGCAGACCAGCTCGCGGTCGACCAGCGAGATGCCATACTTGCGCACGGCGCCCTGCAGGCTCTTGACATAATCATCGCAGACCTGGTGGCCAAAGCCGCGCGAGCCGCAGTGAATCTGCACCACCACCTGGCCGCGACGCAGGCCAAAGGCCGTTGCCACCTCCGCGTCGTAGATCTCCTCGACCACGTCGATCTCTAGAAAGTGGTTGCCGGCGCCGAGCGAGCCAACCTGGGGGCGGCCGCGCTCCCTGGCGCGGGGGCTGACCTGGCGGGGGTCGGCGCCGGGGAGCTGACCGCCTTCCTCGGTGTGGGCAATGTCCTCGGCGCGGGCCAGCCCGCGCTTGAGCGCCCAGACCGAACCCTGCACGCACAGCTCATCCAGCTCCCGCTCGGAGACGCGCACGCGGCCCTTGCCGCCCACGCCGCTGGGGCATGACTGGTAGAGGGCGCTGGTCAGCTCCTGCAGATAGGGCGCGACCTCCTCGCGGTCGAGGTGAGAGGCCAGCAGGCGGACGCCGCAGTTGATGTCATAGCCAACGCCGCCAGGGGAGATGACGCCGCTGGCGGTGTCCATCGCCGCCACGCCGCCGATGGGAAAACCGTAACCCTGGTGAAAGTCCGGCATGGCCAGCGCGTAGCGGACGATGCCGGGCAGCGTTGCCGTGTTGGCCAGTTGCTCGGCGGTGCGGTCGCCAAAGGCGGCGTCGAACAGCTCCTCGTCGGCAAAGAGGCGCGCCGGCACCCGCATGTCCGCCCGGCTCTCGCGCGGCAATTCCCAAACATACCTGTCGATGCGCTTGAAATCTTGCTTATTGACCATTTTGCTCTCCCCCAGAATCAGACATCAAAGACCACGGTTGTTTCCAGGCCGGCGGGGGTGGGACGGATGGCCAGCTCGTTGAAGGTCACCGCTTTGATCTGCTGCTGGAGTTGGTCGATGGGCGCGCCGCGGACGCGGGCGCGCAGGTGGGTTGGGCTGATCTCTTCCAGTTCGAAGGCAGTAAAGAGCGTCCCGTCGCGCTCGTAGAGGTAGAGCAGTTCGCTCAGCCAGCTCACCAGCAGCGTTTCGGCGTCGATGGCGCTGAGCTCGACCTGCGCCTCGACAGTGGGCAGCGGAGTGACGGGGCCAATGAGCAACCAGACCATCCCCTGGGCGGCCTGGACGAACAGCTCGCGCAGGTCCTGCCCCCAGCAGCGGAGCGCCCTATCGGCTGTGTGCGGGATCTCCTCAAAGCCCATCGCCTTGCGGGTTGGGAGCGCCGAGGGGGGCAAAGCGGTAGCCGATACAGCGGACGGTGGTCAGGCGGGTGGGATGAGCGGGGTCGTCTTCCACCGCTTTGCGCAGCCAGTGGACGTGAACCTCGAGGGTACGGGTATCGCCCAGGAAATCGGTTTTCCAGACCTCTTTCATCAGGAAAGCGCGGGTGAGGACGCGGTCGGGGTGGCGCATGAACACTTCGAGCAGGCGGGCCTGCCGTGGAGTGAGGCGGTGCTGCGTGTTGCCGCGCGTCACCATCCGCTGGCGCAGGTCGAGTATGATGTCGCCCTGGCGCACGATATCATCGTCCTGGGGCCTGGTCAGCAGGCGCTTGATGCGGTTTGTCAGGCGGCGGAGGGTTACGTTCCCCCGCAGAACAGCAATCGAGGGGTCAAGGGCGAGCTTCTGGCCCTCGGGCAGAATCAGCAGCAACGGTGTGTTGTTGCCGTTCTCGCGCAGCATTTCGCAGAAATGGAGCGGGTCGAAGCGCAGGGCGCGGGCGTCGACGATGAGCAGTTCGGGAGGATCGGACTGGAGACGAGCGAGGGCCTCGCGGCGGGAGCAGGCGCTGACAAAGGGGTATTCTTTTTTCTCCAGCAAGGGAGCGCAAGAAAGCGCCTTGGTTGGTCCCTCGACAAGCAAAATAAAGGGGTTCATCCGTCCCTCGTTAGCGAGTCTTGTTGACACCGCCCGTTGCCCCTGAGGTAGCGTTAAGGGTTCTATGCCAGACATTATACAACAACAGCGAGGGCAGGGCAAGCGCAGTTGAGGTAAAAATCGCGTCGCGATTGACAAGAACAGGGAATAGATGTATACTCTTCCCCTGCCCAAAGGCAGGCTCTTGACCGCTTGGGGTGGTATGGTATAATACTTGTGCGCCGACGTGGCTCAAGCGGCAGAGCATCCGCCTTGTAAGCGGAGGGGTGTGGGTTCAAATCCCACCGTCGGCTTGGGCCTTGACAAGTAGCGCGGGTCGGTGTCCCGAGCGGCAAAGGGGGCGGACTGTAAATCCGCTGGCTCAGCCTTCGCAGGTTCGAGTCCTGCCCGGCCCACCTTGGGCCCACGTAGCTCAGCCGGTAGAGCACACCCTTGGTAAGGGTGTGGCCATGGGTTCGATTCCCATCGTGGGCTCCATCTCGAACAAGAGTGGTGGAAAATGGCTAAAAAAGCAATTCGCATGGTCATTACGATGGCGTGCACAGAGTGCAAAGAGTACAATTACACGACAGAGAAGAACCGGCGCAACGATCCGGGTCGTCTCGAGTTGCGCAAGTATTGTCCTCGCTGCCGCCGTCACACGCTGCATCGGGAGAAGAAGTAAAAAAACAGGGACGTGTGCGTTACAGGCCAGTAGCTCAATTGGCAGAGCAACGGTCTCCAAAACCGTAGGTTGCGGGTTCAATTCCTGCCTGGCCTGCCTGTCAAGACACCGCCTCTGAGCGGTGTCTTGAAATGTCAGTCCAGTGCGCTGAGACAGGAGAACACAGTGGCAAAAGTTAAAGAGCGCAAGGAAAACGCGCTGGTGCGTTACTTCCGCGAGACGCGGGCCGAAATGGGCAAGGTCCACTGGCCCAGCCGCGAGGAGACAATGCGGCTGACCCAGATCGTCTTGATCGTCACGGTCGGCATGGCGATCTTTCTCTGGCTGATGGACGTGCTCTTCGACTGGTGGCTCAGCGGTGTTTTGGAGAGCGACCCGTGGCGGATTGGCCTGGCAATCGCTGCGTTTGCTGCTTCCGTTGTCGCCGCTGTGGTGCTGGGCCGGCAACAGGAGTAGTGCGGGGACAGGCAGATGGATGAGGAGTTCGAAGACCAGCTCACCGAAGAGTGGGACGAGGCGCCGGAGCCGGAAGAGCCAAAGCCTCGCCGCAAGAGGCGTTCTGTAGCGCCAGCGGCAGCAGCGAAAACGGCGCCGGAAGCCAAGGCCGACGATGAGCCGCAACAGCCCAGCGATGAGCGCGCCTGGTACATCATCCACTGCTATTCCGGTTACGAGAACAAGGTCAAGCATAACCTGGAGCAGCGCATCGAGACGATGCACATGCAGGACAAGATCTTTCAGGTCGTTGTCCCTACCGAGGAAGAGATCGAGGTCAAAGAAGGACGCCGGCGCAAGGTCGAGCGGCGCGTCTTTCCCGGCTATATCCTGGTGCAGATGATCATGGACGACGAGTCGTGGTACGTCGTCCGCAATACGCCCGGCGTGACCGGCTTTGTCGGGATGGGCAACCGCCCTGAGCCCCTGCGGCCCGAAGAGGTGCAGGCGATCATGCGGCGTATGGAGGCCGAAGCGCCGCGCATCAAGGTCACCTACAAGCCGGGTCAGAAGGTGCGCATCATCGACGGGCCGTTCAACGAGTTCATCGGCGAGGTGGCCGAGATCGATATGGAGCGGGCCAAGGTGCACGTGCTGGTCTCGTTCTTCGGCCGCGATACGCGGGTCGAGATGGACCTGCTTCAGGTCGAAAAGGTGTGATCCATCAGGTGGCAGGATTATGAAAAAAATCAAGGCAGTCGTCAAACTTCAGATCGAGGCGGGCAAGGCAAACCCGGCCCCGCCGGTCGGTCCGGCGCTGGCGCAGCACGGCATCAACCTGATGCAGTTCTGCAAAGAGTACAACGCCCGCACTTCTTCGATGATGGGCAACATCATCCCGGCTGAGGTGACCATCTTCCAGGACGGTTCGTTCAAGTTCGTCCTCAAGACCCCACCGACGCCGGACTTGTTGCGCAAGGCGGCGGGGGTAAGCCGCGGTTCCGGCGAGCCCAACCGCGACAAGGTCGGGCGCATCACCCGCGCGCAGTTGCGCGAGATCGCCCAGACCAAAATGAAGGACCTCAACGCCGTGGACCTGGAGGGCGCGATGCGCCAGATCGAGGGCACGGCGCGGAGTATGGGTATCCAGATCGTCGATTAGACATTCCTGGTGGGAGGGCAATGCCCGCCAGAACCACAAGGAGGAAAATATGCCAAAGCACGGGAAAAAGTATCGCGAGGCGTTAGCCAAAATAGACCGAACGCGGCTTTATACACCGCAGGAAGCGCTCGAGCTGGCAAAAGAGACGGCATACGCCGACTTTGACGCCTCCATTGACCTGCACCTGCGGTTGGGAGTCGACCCGCGCCACGCCGACCAGCAGGTGCGCGGCGCAGTGCGCCTGCCACACGGCCTGGGCAAAGAGGTGCGCGTGCTGGTCTTTGCCGCCGGCGACGCGGCGCGCATGGCCCAGGAGGCCGGCGCCGATTACGTGATCTCGGACGACGAGGGGATCAAAAAGATCCAGGACGGCTGGACTGATTTCGACGTCGCCATCGCAGTGCCCGATATGATGAGCAAAGTAGGACGGCTGGGGCGGGTGCTGGGTCCGCGCGGCCTGATGCCCAACCCCAAGTCGGGCACGGTGGTGGCGGAAGAGGACATCCCCCGCGTGGTCGATGAGGCCAAAGCCGGCCGCGTCGAGTACCGCACCGACAAGACCGCCAACATCCACGTGCCCATCGGACGCAAGAGTTTTCCCGTCCAAAAGCTGGTCGACAATATGGCCGCGGTGATGGAAGCGGTGGTCAAGGCGCGCCCGGCGGCCGCCAAGGGGACGTACATCCGCAAGGTCACTGTCGCCCCGTCGATGGGGCCTGGCATCAAGGTCGACCCGCTGGCGGCCCAGAATATGGAGGTAGCGTTCTAGCGCAGACGGCTTGCGTCGTATAGCCCGGCCAGAGACAGCAGGCGCGCCGCCGTGCGCTTAAAAATCGCCTGCCGAGGCGGGGGAAAGATCGCTGATTGGACAGGCGTTCTCCCTGCGTCGGCTGGCGCAGGGAGTTTTTTTATCAGAGAGGAGGTGAGAGCGATTGGCCATCACAAAGAAGCGTAAAGGAGAGTTGCTCGATCTGTACACCGAGCAACTGACGCAAAGCCAGGGGATCATTCTGGCCAACTACCGTGGGCTGAAGGTGGCGCAGGTCGAACAGTTGCGTCGCCGGGCGCGGGAGAACGACATCGTTTTCCACGTCGCCACGAACCGCCTGTTGAAACTGGCACTCAACCGGCAGGGGATGCAAATCCCTGACGAGTGGCTGGAAGGTCCTACCGCCGTTGCCTTTTGCCACGGCGAAGTGCCAGCAGCGGCCAAAGTCCTGACGGATATGGCCAAAGAGATGGAGCTGTTCATGCTCAAGGGCGGATTGTTGGGCACGACCCCCATCTCGGTGCAGGAGATCGAGACACTGGCCAGGTTGCCGTCGCGGGAGGTGTTGCTGGCGCAGGTCTTGGGCGGCATCAACGCGCCCGCTTCCCAGGTCGTCGGCGTCATCGCCAGCGGCATCCGCCAGGTGCTGAACGTGCTGCAGGCCTATGTCGACAAATTGCAAGAGGGGGGAGCCCCCCTGCCCCAGGCAGCATAAGCGCCTGGAAACGATTTTGACAGAAACCCAAAGGGAGGAACGATAAACCATGGCAGATTTGGACAGGCTCGTCGAAGAGATCAGCAAGCTCTCGCTTCTGGAAGCGGCTGAGCTGGTCAAGATGCTGGAGGAAAAGCTGGGCGTCAGCGCGGCAGCGCCGGTGGCGATGGCAGCCATGCCGATGGCGGCTGCTGCAGCAGCCGCGGCCGAGCCCGAAGAGGAGCAGACCGAGTTCACCGTCATCCTCAAGAGCGCCGGGGACAAAAAGATCGAGGTGATCAAGGCCGTGCGCAAGCTGACGAACCTGGGCCTGAAAGAGGCCAAGGATCTGGTCGAAGGCGCGCCGTCGACCGTGCTGGAGAGCGTGCCGAAGGACGTGGCCGAGGCCGCCAGCAAGGAACTCAAAGACGCCGGCGCCGAAGTCGAGGTCAAGTAGACTCAAAGCGTGCCAGCAAGCCACCCGGGCTTTCCGCTACAGGGAGGGCCGGGTGGCTTTTGTTGTCTGGCGCGGCTGTGCTATACTGCGGCTGTGCTGGGTTTTCTGGCTGAACTCCCTTTGCCGGGCTATCGCGCGCTGGTCGCTGCGGGACTTGGGCTCGGCGCGGCGATGGCGGCCTGTCTGGGACGACGGCGCGGCCTCCCCCTGCTGACCCTGCTCGACGGCGGGCTGGCTGCGGCCGCAGGCGGGCTGCTGCTGGGCCGCGCCCTCTACGTGGGGGCCAACTGGCCCTACTTTCAGGAGCAACCGTGGGCGGCGTGGGCCTTTTGGCGCGGCGGACTGGCCGCGGCCGGGGTCGTCGCCGGCGGGATCGCCGGCGCGCTGCTTTTCTGCTGCCTGCGCCGCTGCGACCCGCGCCCCTTGCTGGACACGCTGGCGCCCGGCGCGGCGCTGCTGGCGCTTGCCGCCTGGCTGGGTTGCCTGCAGGCAGGCTGCGCCTGCGGCATCGAGACCTGGCCTGACCAGGGGTGGCGCTGGGCGCTCAGCGCGGACCTGCCCGACCTCTATGGCCTGCGCGCGCCGCGCCTGGCGGTGCAGGCGCTGGGCGCGCTGTGGAGCGCGGTGACGTTGACGGCTGCCCTCATCGCCAGCCGGAAAAGGCTGGCCTTTCCCCTCTGGCTCCTGCTCTACAGCGTCGGCGATGGGGGACTGGCCTTTCTGCGGGCCGATGCTCGCCCGCTTGCGCTGGGCCTCTCTGCGCTCCACTGGGCGGATTTGACCCTGAGCGCGGCGGCGCTGGCGGCGCTATGGCTGTGGCGCAGGCCCAGGAGGGATCCATGATCGAGATCGACGTGCCGGGATGGGGACAGTTGCGCATCACCGATGTGGTGCTGGACGTCAACGGGACGATCGCCGTGGACGGGCGGCTGGTTGAAGGGGTGGCCGGGCGGCTGGCGGCGCTGCGGACGACGGTCGCCGTGCACCTGGTCACTGCCGACACCACGGGTCAGCAGGCGGCGCTCGACGCCGAGCTGGGCCTGCGGGCCGAGCGCATCGCCGCCGGGCAGGAACCCGAGCAGAAGGCGGCGCTGGTGCGCGCGCTGGGCGCAGCCTCGGTCTGCATGATCGGCAACGGGGCCAACGACGTCGAGGCGCTGCAAGAGGCCGCGCTGGGCATCGCCGTGCTGGGAGAAGAAGGCGTGGCGGTGGAAGCGGTCGAAGCCGCCAACGTGCTGGCGCCGTCGATCAACGCTGCGCTCGATCTGCTCTTGCATCCCCTGCGCCTGCGGGCGACGCTGCGGCGCTAGAACGGGACGTTCCGCTCCGTCGCGCTCGACAGAGATCGGAACGGCCAGAGCGGAAGCGCAGCGCTTGCTGGCGCTGCGCTTCCTCCCTGAGAGCGGTCTATGGCTGCGGCGGCGGGCCGTAGCCGGCGGGGATCGTCTCGCCGTCCGGCAGCTCGCGCAGGTAGTAACAACTGACGATGCGCACGTCCTCCCACACGTGCCCCTCAGCCTCGAAGGTGGCAATGTCGACGATCCAGCGCTTGGTGCCGTTCTCCAGCCGGTAGATGTGCGGGCTGGAGGGGCATTTGAGCAGCACATAGATGGGGTGGTCGCTGTCGATCTCGTAATCGTCGAGAAAGCCATCCTCGACGACGTGAACGTCGCCCCAGCTATAGCCAAAGTGCTCAAAGGCTTCCAGGCTGGTGATCCAGCGGAAACGCCCGTTCTGGTAGACATAGATTTTCTCATCGTCTTCTTCTTTCACCACCAGCCCGTCGTGGATGACCAGGGCGCGCCGATCGGGCATGGCCGTTGCCAGGGTCAGGCCGTGGCGGTTGATGGGGATGTTGACGATGACGACCAGAGCCAGCAGGAGCACAACCAGGCGGGCCATCAGACGGGCGGTGTG
>Ga0129299_1002780_pt1 | contig 11529 bp, 7 predicted proteins | sample ConPoolayeCmetaG_FD_94477 | JGI IMG/M metagenome (GOLD analysis project Ga0129299, IMG submission 94477) | Hot spring microbial mat communities from California, USA to study Microbial Dark Matter (Phase II) - Cone Pool mat layer C metaG ... | reverse complement strand
GCTCCTCATCAGCATCGATCAACTCAGCAAGCAATTGAATGTTTCCACGCGTACCATATCCCGCTGGCGCCGTCAGGGATTGGACGGCCGGGAGTACGTTTTTGCGGGCCACAAGCGGGTGGGCTTTTCGCCCAGCGCGGTGGAGCGGTTCGTGCGGGTTTACCGCGACCGCGTCGCCCGCGCCACCAAGTTCAGTCAGCTCACAGATTGCCAACGGCGCGAAATCGTCTCCCGGGCCCGCACTTTGTCTGAGCGAGGATATCGCCCGGCCGAAATCATCAAACGCCTAGCGCAGCAAACGGGACGCAACATTGAGACGATCCGCTACACGCTCAAACAATACGAGCGGCGGCATCCCGAGGCACGGATCTTCGCACCCAGCACTGTGCATCTTAGCGACCGGGTGAAGCGAGAGATTTACGAAGCCTACCGGCGTGGCGAATCGGCTGGGGCACTGGCGAAGCGATTCGGGTGCAGCCGAATCACCGTCTTGCGCGCAGTGGCTCAGATGCGACTGGAACAGATCAACCAGTTGCCGCTCCAATACGTCCCGAATGTCCAGTTCGACCGGGTCCGGTGCGCAGAGGAGGAGCAAGCCATTTTAGCCCCCGCGCCCCCAGCCAAGCAGTCCCCGGCCAAACTGCGCCGACCCGCAGGACTGCCTTCCTACCTGGCCGATCTGTACGAGGTGCCCTTGCTGACTCGGGAGCAGGAGCAGCACCTGTTTCGCAAGATGAACTACCTGAAGTACAAGGCCAGCAGACTTCTCTGCCAGATCGACCCGGCGCAGCCCAGCATGGCCTTGATGGATCAGGTTGAGGAGCTTTATCAGCAGTCCGTGTTTGTCAAGAACGAGATTATGCGGGCGAACTTGCGCTTGGTGGTATCGATCGCCAAGCGGTATGCCCGGCACTCCCAAAGCCTGTTCGAGCTGGTCAGTGACGGCAACATGTCGCTTCTGCGCGCGGTGGAGAAGTTCGATTTCGCCCGAGGCTACAAGTTCAGTACCTACGCCACCTGGGCGATCATGAAGAACTTCGCCCGGAGCATTCCCAATGAACAGCGCTACCATGCCCGGTTCTGCACGGGCCGGGAAGAGATGTTCGAGGCGACCGAAGACCCGCGCGCTGATGAGTACGCCGAGGAGTCGGCACAGCGCGTGCGCGAGGACCAGGTAGCGCGGATCCTGGAGCATCTGGATCAACGCGAGCGGCAGATCATCAGCTACCGGTTCGGGTTGAACTCGGGCCGGAAGCCGATGACGCTAAAAGAGATAGGCGAGGCCTTGGGGGTGACAAAGGAATGCGTGCGGCAGCTTGAATCCCGGCTTCTGGGCAAGCTGCGCAAGGCCGCCCGGCTGGAAAACATCCACGCCCCAGCCGTGGGCGCCTGACGGACATCGGACCGCAGCATTAGGCGCGTCCCCACCAGCCAAATCGAAAAGGCCCGCCGGTTTGCAGCGGGCCCATACAGTCGTTTCGCAGGTAACGCACGGGCTGCCTGGGCGAGCGGCTATTCGTCGCCCTATCGCCGGGTGTCTGCGACAGGGACTGACGGGAAGGCGAATGCTCGGCAGGCTCTCACTTGCCCGCGGGTGCGGGCTCAGGCGGCGCGGCCGCGCTTTCCGTTTTCACCAACTCGATGGTGATGTCGTTGCTGCCCGGCTTGACCTCCACCTGTTTGGTCTTGGGCATAGCGCCGTGCCAAGGGGGTAGTTCCCGCTTGTCTTCGTAGCTCTTTACTTCGGCAAGGAAGGGGGTGAAGAGCACCTCGTGTTTGCCCACGACGGCTCCGTCGCCCTTGCCGTAAGTGGAAAGAACGAAAGTACCGTCGTCGCCCACGTCGCCTGTTGCCGGCTTGCCCAAGGCGCCGGCCTTGGATTCCGTGCCGGAGGCGACGGGCCGGAAGGTAATGCTCCCACCCTTGACCGGCTTGCCATCAAAGACGACCTTCCCTTTAACCGGGGCCACCCGAGCACCAGGCCCCCCACAACCGGAAAGCCCCAAAAGCATCGCAATACAGGCGGCCAAACCCAGACAGAGACCCAGTCGGCCCATCAAACGCATCTGGCGGTTTCGCATGGCGAACATCCTATGAAGTGACCTCCCACAAAGCTGACCGAACGGCAGATTATCCTCACCGGCCGCGGCCTAAATGGACCGACCGGTTCCAATGGCGTCATGAAACGGGTACAAAGTACCCATCCTCCCGGCGCGGCTTGTCCCGCGGCCGATCGTCGCCTCCCTGCGCGCACGGCACTGTGCAAGCGCGTCCCGCTTACGGCCACTCCACGGCGAAGCCATCTGCAATGGCACCAAGCGCAGCGTAAACCGCCGTATTGATGGTATCGGTAATGAATCGCGCCGAACCATCAGCCAGCAGGAACTGTGCGCCGCCTGGGTGCTTGCTGCTAAAGGCAAAATCGCCCCAATACAAGCCCTGTACAGGCCCATTGGGCGGGGGCACCGGCAGGGCGGCCACCGGGATGGGCTGGTTCAGGTAACAGGTCGGGCCGGTCAAGCGGGCCCAGGAGCTGATCCGCCATTGGCCTGCCCAATCGTTATTCCCGCCCGCCCAAATCGGAAACACCCTATCGATCATGTTCACCCGGACCATGGGCGACTCGCTCACCTCGCCAATGGCGATCACGTTGCTCGTGCCGTCGCGGATATCGTTGACGCTCATCGCGTAGTTCCAGTCGTTGGTCTGCGCGAGCCGGAACACGCCGGTCTGCCCGGTCCTCCCGTTCGGGGCGCTCCAAGAAGGCCCGCCCGAATTGAACTGGACAACCCACGGCGAATCGTCCCCCAGGCAGCAGCAGTAGTTCGACTTGCCGTAACCGTTGTTGTCGGTCCTCGGCAAAATGTCGCTGGGGCAAATGAAGGCGTTGATCACGGTCATTGCCCCGAGATTGCGCGTGGCGGTCGGGTTGCCGTGGTTGTTGCGAACCTGGGTCCAGGTGTTGTAAGAGTCGGTATTCCGGACCGCCGGGTTGGGGCACGTCCAGCCACGGGACGGGATATTCTTGCAGGCCGTATGATTGAGCAGATTGTCGTCTACCGTGTAATACAAAAGCGCCCCTCCGGCAATCAGCTCATCGTAAAGCGCACCCTGCTCGATATACGGCAAAATGTAAGTGCCCCATGCATAGTTGTCGTTGTCGTCGTCCGGCTGGCCGATCGGAAACCGGCCGTACCGCTCATGGAAATTGTGCAATGCCACCCCGATCTGTTTGAGGTTGTTGCTGCATTGGCCGCGCCTGGCGGCCTCGCGCGCGGCCTGCACGGCGGGCAGGAGCAACGCGATCAAGATGCCGATGATGGTGATGACCACCAACAGTTCTACTAGCGTGAAACCACGCGACCTCAGTTTCCCCCACATAAAATCGGTTCTCCTTATAGGTGAAAAAACGAGAAGCTAAGAATCAATAACCGAACGCCTGCTGCTCCTCGAACGAGGGGCGCTTCTCTGAACCGTTGGCCGGCCGAACACCATTTACACGGCAGCGAAGAAACGCCTGCTGGCACCCCAGCGCCCGCAGGGACGAGACTCTAAGAATCGCGGGCGCCCGATCTTGGCGATCTCTTGCACCGAACACCGCCGACTACCCTGTTATGATACCGTTTACCGCAAATTAGCACAATCACCATATGCACGAGACCGGGTGGCTGTCAAGCGGCCGGGCAACTCACTTACCCCCACTTTTTGGGCCTCCGCGAGAATCGCTTGGACCAGGTAACAGTTCGCCCATCCCGTCCGAATCACTGCGCAAATTGGCCAGCTTAACAAAGACGTTTTTCGTAACATCTTGCTTTGTAGGTATTTACAGCCGAATCGCCTGAATAGCCTGATCGGTTGGCCGAATCTTTACTTTCTTCCCCGGACAGCCTTTTGCCACCAAGATACGACTTGCCAGAAACCGCCGGTTTTGCTGCGCCGGGGCGCGAGACTGGGGACAACTATTATGTCGTGCGCCAAGAGAATCGCGCCATTTTCGTGAGCAAAAACGCCTCACTTTGGCCCGCGCGGAGTATCAGACTGCCGGGTGCGTTTTCGCCGCGTGCTACAGCATGGGCTTATGTCGGCTCCGGATGGACCCAGGGAGAGCGATAGCGTCTGCGCAAAAGCCGGTTGGCTTCCTCGTCGGCCACGACTTGGCCTTTGGCGGGATCCCAAGTGAGCGTCCGGCCGAGCTGCATGGACAGATTGGCCAGGATGCAGCTCGCTGTCGAGATATGGCCTTCTTCGATGTCGGCGACCGGTTTGCCGCGCGTGGCAATGGCCGCCAGGAAATCCTGCATGTGTCGCCGAATAGCCGGGGCCACGTGGCGCTCGAGGGCCTTTTCAGTCTTGTCCTCGGGAAACTGCTCCAGCTCGTAGGCCACGTCGCGATGCACCGGCTCGCCCCGGCCCAGCGGCGTGAAGTCGTAGCCGAACACGCTCACCTTCAGAGTCCCCTTGTCTCCGTAGAACGTGGCTCCCCAGGGGTACTTGGGATCGGGCGCGTGGCCCCACGTGCGATGCTGCCAAACGACCGACAGCTCCCCGAAATCGAACGTGGCAGTCTGCGTGTCGGAGATATTGGCCTTGCTTTGCTTGTCGACCAGTATGCCGCCGGAGGAGGCGATCCGCTTCGGCCAGCCCAGGCCGAGCATCCACCGCACCATGTCCAGCATGTGGATGCACATGTCGCCGACGATGCCGTTGCTGTATTCCATGAAGGAGCGCCATCGGCCGGGATGGACCAGCTCGTTGTAAGGCCGCAGCGGCGCCGGCCCGGTCCACATTTCGTAATCCAGGTAGTCGGGCGGGGCGCTATCCGGCGGATTGCCTCTCGCTCGCATGTGATAATAGCAATAGATCTCCACCAGGCCGATTCGGCCGAGTTTTTCTTCTTTGAGGATGGTATCGCGGGCTTCGATCAGGTGCGGCGTGCTGCGACGTTGCACGCCGACCTGTACCACCCGGCCATGCTTGCGCGCAGCCGCAACCATCGCTTGCCCCTCGACCACGTCCACACTGATGGGCTTTTGCACATAGACATCGGCCCCGGCTTCGACCGCGGCGATCATGGGCAGTGCGTGCCAATGATCGGGCGTGGCAATCAGCACGATATCCAGATCCCTCGGCTTGAGCATTTCCCGATAATCGCCATAGGTGCGTGGCTTTTTTTTCGAAGCTTGCCGGGCGGCGGCAAGTTCGGCGGCCTCGGCCAGAAGCCGCTTGTCCACGTCGCACAGCGAGACCACCTCTATCGGGGCGACTTGGAGCAGGCGGAACAAGTCGCACTTGCCATACCAGCCGCAGCCGATCAGGCCGACCCGCTTCGGCCTCTCTTGAGCCCAAGCCCCGGCATATCTGCCGGCGGCCGACAAGGCCAGCCCTGCCGCGCTGGCCCCCAGCAACTGGCGCCGATTCATGGCTATCCTCCGCAATACGATGAGTTTTGAACAACAGTGGTCGGACGGAAATGGCCGGGCACGGCCTCTTCGATGGTTCCACGCGACAGTATACTGGGAGCAATGCAGCGTGCAAAAGGCTTCTGCGAGGTGTTCTCGCAGAGGTTCTCCACGTTTTTCTTAGCCCGGAGGTGACCGGATGCTGATTGATCGGAGCACGGCAAAGGCATGGACTTGTATCTGAAAGACAAGGTGGCACTAGTAACGGGGGGGTCGCACGGGCTGGGCAAAGCGATTTGCCTCGCGCTGGCCGCGGAAGGGGCTAAGTTGGGAGTCAACTTCCGCCGCGATCCGAAAAAGGCGGCCAGTGTAGTCGACCAGATCCGGCAACAGTCCGCCGGAAAAGCCCTCGCGCTTCACGCCGACGTGACCCGGGAAGCACACGTCATCCGCATGTTCGACGAGCTGGAAAGCGGCCTCGGGCCGATCGACATTTTGGTCAACAATGCGGCCTATTGCCCCACAGCGCCGGTCCAGGAATTGACCGAACAGGAGTGGAACTACACGTTTCAGGTCAACATGACGGGCGCGTTTCTGGCTAGCAAGCATTTTGTGAAGCGGCTGTTGGCTGCGGGCCGCCGCGGCCGAATCGTCAACATTTCCTCCCAAGCGGCCTTCCGCGGCTCGACCACCGGACACGCCCCGTACGACGCCAGCAAAGGGGCCATCGTCTCGTTCACCGTTTCGTTAGCGCGCGAGTTGGCACCGCACGGGATCAACGTCAACTGCGTGGCGCCGGGCATGATGTACACGGAGATGACGGCCAAGACCATCGAAGCCAACCGGGACAAATACCTCGATCGCATCCCGCTGCGGCGGATCGCCACGGTCGAGGAGGTGGCCGATGTGGTAGTGTTTTTGTGCAGCGAGCGGGCGGCTTACATGACCGGCGCGACCGTGGACGTCAGCGGCGGACTGGCGATGCGGTAGGCTCAGTGCATTTCCCGGCCGCCCGTGATGTTGATCGCCTGCCCGGTCATGTAATCGGCCTGATCCGAAGCGAGAAAGACGGTCACGTTGACGACGTCTTCGATTCGAGCCAAACGGCCCAACGGCACCTTGGAGGTGAACTGCTTGACGACCTGGTCCATGGGAAGCCCCATGTTCCTCACGTAGTCCCGGCAGACGTTCTCCCACACGCCGGTTCCTTCGGTGATCCCAGGGCAGACGCAGTTGACCCGGATGCGATACGGCGCCAGCTCGTAGGCCAAGGCCTGCGTCAGGCCGATGATGGCCGCCTTGGCGGCCGAGTAATGGCTCATCAGCGCAGAGCCTGTCTTGCCCGACTTGGAGGAGAAGTTCACAATGCTCCCCCCGCCGGCCGCCTTCATCAGGGGCACCGCTTCCTTGATGAACAGGAACGTTCCCCGGCAATTGACGGCGAAGACGTGATCCCAATCCTGCTCGGGAATGTCTTCCACGGGGTTGCCCCGGCCCACGGTGCCGGCCACGTTAACCAGGATATCGAGCTTGCCGAACTGGCCTACGGCGGCGGCCACGATCTGCTTCACTTGAACGCTGGACGTCACATCGCCTGCCAGGGCACGGCAATTGGCTCCTAACTCCTCGACGATCTGGTCGAGCCTGGCCTGATCCAGATCAGTGATGAAGACTCCGGCGCCGGCAGCACAGAACCGCGCGGCAAGCGCCTTGCCAATGGAACCGGCCGCCCCGGTCACTAGGGCCACTTTTCCGCTGAAGTCCACGAACGTCTCCCTATGCGATCCAGCGCGCTGGACCAAATCATCTGGCATGATCGTGGCAGCGCGATTTTCTCGGCGGCCACGCATGGGCTACCCGCCGGGCAAGACGCCCGCGCTCGGGGAACTCCCAAAACTGCGCAAGCTGGCCTTGCGGCCACAAGCCGACGAAAGGCCGGCGTACTGCTATGGGCAGTTGTCGAACATTATGGACTTGCCTCGCCCGTGTGGCAACGCCGCGCAACGCGACCTCGCGGTAGCGCGGTGCTTCTAGCATCGACCGGCTTTACGAAAAGGGGAAAGACGATTTGCCTGCGGGTCCGGAAGTGCCGGGCGTAAGCTGAAGCTGTTCCCGCTCTCACCCGAAAAAACTCCCAAAACTTTCTTACCCCTCGATACGGCAGGAGCCTTGACGGCTCGTGGACAACGATATGGTAATTATGAACAATGATGTCCAGACGCGGATTCGAGTTTCATCTGTTGTGGAACGTCGAGGGTTTTTTGGAAGGAGGCAACTGATGCGCAACTGGGTAACGGGAGGCATTGTCGCCGCAAGCGCGGTTCTTGCGGCGTGGATTGGGGCGGGTGCCAGGCAGGCCAGCGCTTGTGGGAGGTGTCTGGTTCCGAATTGCTGCTGCGTGCAGACTTGCTGCGCGCCGCAGCCGGCTTGCCAATGGACAGTGGAGATGCGGCCCTGTCGGCAGATAGTCTGGGAAAGACAGCAGGTCCAGGGTTTCCGTGTCTGTTACGAGCCGGTGCGAGAGCAGCGGGTGGTGCGCTGCGTGCGGTATGTACCCGAAATCCAACAGCGCCAGCAGACATGCACCGTCTTCGTCCCCGTGCGGCGGACGGTCGAACGCGAGGTCTGCCAGGTGGTCTGTCGGCCGGTGCGCGAGGTGCGTGAAGTGCAGGTCTGCACCGGGCGTTGGGAGGATCGTCCGGCGCCTTTTGCCTGCGGCGTGCCGACGTGCGCCCCGGTCACCACCTGCCGGCCCACCACCTGCCGCGTCTGGGTCCCGGAGATACAGCGCAGGCAGGTCGAGTGCGTCCGGTACGTGACAGAGTGCGTGCGCAGACGAGTGCCGGTCGAGATTTGCACCTGGGAGGCCCGCTCCCAGGTGGTCCAGATTCCGTGCACCGTCTACAGGCCTGTCGAGTATCAACGGACCGTCGAGTGCGTGCGCTGGGTGCCCCGGCAAGTCCCCTGCGTGTTTACTCGGTGCGTGCCGCGAGAAGTGGTGGTGCAGGTGCCGGTACGAGTCTGCCGGCCGGTCGCTGCCCCGCCAGCACCTTGTGCCCCTGCACAGCCAGCCTGTTGCGGCACGTGAGGCGTGCCATGCGCGGCCCCGGAACAAGCTTGGGTGCGATCACTTGAGCAGGCGCAAGCAGACCAGCCGGTCATCGCCGCGCACGTAAAGCAGCCCGTGGGATAAAATCGGAGCGGCCCAGGCCGGAGGTGTGATCAGAACTGGGCCGCCGGGCCGCTCGCGCACCACGGCTTCGGCCACTAGGGCGTATCGGTCCGGCGTGGCGCGGATCAGTCGGAGGATGCCATCCTCGCTCAGACATACGAAGTGGCCGTCCACGTACAAAAGCGACGAGCGGCGCAGACCCGGCTTGCTCCACATCACCCGGCCCGTCTTCCACTCGATGCACCGCAGCTCCGCCTCGGCGGAGTGACGCCCGCTGGAACCGTAAAGATACCCCTGGTGGTAGATGGGCGTGTTCCAGTGGAGCAGCATGGCCTTGTCGCGAGTGGGTGGATCGCGCCAGAGGACCTCGTACGCGCCGGGTCGGACTCGCAGGAGCGAGCTTCCCGGGCCGTACGCCTCGGAAATGAATACCTCGTCGCCGACGACCACAGGTGTGCTGGCATTGACGCTGTCGCGGAGCCGGGAGCGCCAAGGATAGTGGAAGTCCACCTTGCCGCTACGCGGATCAAAGCCCACCAACCCGCCCCGCGCAAATACGAAACACCACCGCCGGCCGTTGATCGTGGCGAGTTGGGGCGTAGCATAGCTGGCCAGCTCGTCGGTGATCGCGTATTTCACGGCCCCGGTACGCTTGTCGAACGCGACGATGCCCGTCCCGTTGCCGACCACGCGTCCGAGGTCGAAGCGGCCCGCCCCCTGCGACTCCGGTGGGCTGCCGCCGACCATGACGATCAACAGATCCCCTTCCACCACTGGCGAACTGCCCACGCCGAAATAGTTCTGGACTACGCCGAACCGCTTGGCGGTGTCCACTTGCCAGACGAGCTTTCCGTCCTCGGCGCGCACGCAACAGAGCATGCCCTCCGCACCGAACAGGTAGACCAGACCATCGTCGATCACCGGGGAGCTTCGTGGGCCGTTGTTATAGCCCACCATGTCTTCGTAGTCGGTTGCATACTCGAACTTCCACAGGAACTTCCCGGTCCGCGCGTCCAGGGCGGTCAACGTGGCCAGATCGCCGTAACGATCGAACTGGAAGAATCGGCCGCCAGATGTCGACCCTATGCCGTAGCCGGTCCCCAGCTTCCGGTGCCAGACCAAAGGCGGACCGCATGGTCCCCAGTCTGCAAAGGTCCCGGTCTCCGGCGAACGGCTGTCGCCCGTGGGCCCCAAGAAACGCGGCCAGTCCGCGCCGGGTGACTGTTCGCCTTTGAGCAGACCCGCTTGCGGCGCAGCCGCTTTTTTGGGTTCTTTTGTCGCCATTGCCGCCGTTGCCTCGCCGGAACAAGAACACCCGAACTCGCAAAAAGCCGCCAGAAGCAGCAAACCAGCCAGCCTGGCGCAGGCCGCGCCGGCGGCGATCTGCCGCCACAAGGACCGTTGCCGACTGCGGCAGAATTGCCCAAAATCAGTTTGGTTTTCCCCCGTGGTCAAATCCTGCAACCAATCGGCCATGTTTGATCCAGAGTTTTGCGAGAAGCACTGTCCCATCTGCACCCGCGCGAGGAGGGGTGTTCGCTGGGCCAAGCTCCTTCAGGCGATCGAGATGATAGTGACGTTTGGAGGTTGCCCTTGGTGTCGGGCCAGGCAACGCAAGTACGGCGTCCGGCCCAGCGAACCTCTTCCGCCCAAAAAACGTTGACTCATTGCTCATGACAAGTCAACACTTGCACAAACATGACGCGTACTTGCCCCCTCGATGTGCCTTGACTACAAAGCCACCAGACTCGCCGTAACGAAGGGGAAAACGGCCGCCGGCGTTCGCTGCTGGCTGAACGCCGCGAGTCGCAAGGCCAGGCTATTGCGGCCTTGGGGCGGCTGGCGGGGAAGCTGGCGGTGGTGGGGCGGCTCCGGCTGGTCGGGCCTCTGACTCGGCGGCCCTGGTTGTTTCGGCCTTTTTCCGGCCGGCCAAGTCAGAGGCGGGTCGTTCGCCGGCAGGTGCGGCCCGCAAAACGAATAACACCCGCCACTTCGCTGCATCCGCTCGCGAGTCGCTGCTTGCCGCTCCGTAACCCCCGCGCCTCGCCCCTTCACCCCGAAGCGCACCGGTGAGCCCTGGTGTACCCGGTGACGCTACCGCAGCGTGCTCGGGTTGGTGCAGCTCGGGGACTGCCTGGCTCAAGGCACTTTGCGATGTCCCGCGGGGCGTCAACCCGTCAGGCCGTACCTGTTGGGCGACTTGGCTGCGAACGGGCACTTGGGTCTGAGTTTTGGGATCCGGGCCGGATTGAGGCGGCGCCTGGCGCGCGACGGTTGCCGCGCGTTCAAACTGAAAGCTCGCCCTCCCCGCTCTGTCCGACGTTTGCAACTCGGGGCCGGTACCGGCGGGCTTATCGCGGGAGACGGAACCAGGCGTGACTTGCCCCCAGCCGCTGCGCTTCGACTCCGCAGCGAGCGGTTCGCCGCTGCTGGCCAGGACCTTATTCGGCTCCACGGAAACGGCACAGAACACATCCGCGTGGTCTGCCAGCTCCGCAAGCGCCCGGCGAAGCTGCTCCGGTGTGGCCTCGACGTTTAAGTGGGCATCGCCCGGTTCGGCTGCATCCAGGCTTATGCTTTGCCCTGTTGCCGCCCGCAACGTGCTCACCCGGCGCGACGAACGATCACGTGCCGCCAAGTGGTCGGCTGGCGGCGATTCCGCCCCTTGAGAAAGCTCTCTGGCCGCAACGACATTCTGCTTGGCCAAGATGCTTTCCAAAAGGGTCCTGGCCTGCACCTGCGAAGTGACTTCACAGAATACGACCACCGGCGCATCCGGATCCTGGGCAGTCCGCTGGTGGGCGATCCCCCAGCCAGGCTGAGAGTTGTCTTGCGAGAGTTTTGCTAGGGCTCCGGCGGGCCGGTCGGACTCCGCCTGCTTTTTCTGCGCCGCTGCTCCCGTACCGCCACCGCCTGCACCGGCGTCCCGGTCGCTGGAGCGGGCGAGCGAGTCTGGGG
>Ga0129299_1002779_pt1 | contig 11533 bp, 11 predicted proteins | sample ConPoolayeCmetaG_FD_94477 | JGI IMG/M metagenome (GOLD analysis project Ga0129299, IMG submission 94477) | Hot spring microbial mat communities from California, USA to study Microbial Dark Matter (Phase II) - Cone Pool mat layer C metaG ... | reverse complement strand
CTGACTGCTTCGCCAGCAAAATCTCCTGTTTTGCTGTCAACAGAATCTATGGTTAGCTCCACTATTTTTGGGTTGGAGGAAAAAAATTCTATGGTAAAGTTTGTGGCCAGCGCGCTTGCTGTAATTGCCAGAAAAGTGGCCGTTGCCGTTGCCTGCCTGATTGAATTTTTAAAAGGCATTAAATTTATCTTGTTCATGCACAAAACAAATTACTAAAAAAATTCTCTTTTCGTCAAGTCTTGAAATGGTGTGCTATAAGTAAAATAGACTGAATCCTGTTTTGAAAAACAACATTAATGGCAAAGCTTTTGATTACTGGAGGGCGTGGTTTTATAGGTTCTAATTTTATTTGCTACTAGCTGGGTAAAAATCCTTCTGATAAGATAATTAATCTTGATAAGCTGACTTACGCCGGACTCTAGAGCTTTTTGATGCTGGCAAACTATACCCGTTATTTTATGATCAGAAAATATTTATATCGTTTATGGACGAGGCGGCGGAGGCAGTTAATCTTATATTGAAAAAAAGAAAAAAAAGCGTTTTTCATGCTTCATCTACTATTACAACAAGCCCTTTTGAAGTTAATTCCTACTTTATAAAAAGGGTGAGAGGTCAAATGGCGGTTGTCAATAAGTCTTCTCTTCCCGAATTTATCAGAAGCGACGGAAGTCCTCTTCGCTATCCAAAATGGGGAGGTTTGAAGGTCAATGAAACACAAAAAAAGTTGGGGATTAAATTTAGTTCATGGAAGGAGGCAGTCAACGAGATTGTAAATCAACGAGAAATTAAGAACGGGTAAGCCCAAAACCTTCGGTTTATTTTTATAAGTCTGACAAGTAAAGAATGCTATACTGAAATTAGAATTTTTTTCTGCCCAAATGAATTTAGACATTAACACTCTAAAGAACATAATTGTAGGGAGCGGCAGGGTGTCCAAGGAAGATTTTGATGCGGCTGCCCAGAGCGCTCTAGAAATTGGTCAGGATATTCGTGATGTTTTGGTCTTCAGGGGCCTGATACGCCAAGATGAAATAAGTAAACTTATTGCACAACATTATAATGTTCCTTATTTATCTCTTAAACATTACAAAATCCCCGAAGAGGTTATAAATATCATACCCGAGCGCCTTGCAAGAAACTATAGAATGGTGCCTCTTGATCGTGATTCGGCCGGCCTTAAGCTCGCCATGGAAAACCCGGGCAATATTGAAGGTATTGAGTTTGCAAAAAGACATTCGGGGTTAAACGTAATTCCTCATTATGCCAGCCATGAAGACATTACCAATGCGCTAAATCAGTATAAAAGAAATATACGGGAAGATTTTGACAAAGTCATTGCTGAAAATCTTAAAAAGGCAAGAATTGAGGGGGATTTGCTTGAGGCGGCAGAAAAACTCCCTGTTATCAAAATACTTGATACTATTTTTGAGTATGCTATTGCCGAGCGCGCAAGTGATATCCACATAGAAGTTCAGGAAAAAGAAGTAATTGTGCGTTTTAGAGTAGATGGCGTGCTTCAAGACATAATAAAACTTCCTCGTGGTTTTGAAGAAGCGTTAATTGCCAGAATTAAAATACTTTCAAATCTCAAGATTGACGAAAAAAGAATTCCTCAAGACGGCCGCTATAAGATTGATTTTAGCGGCGACGTTGTTTCTCTTCGAATTTCCATAATACCCGGTTTTTATGGGGAAAATGTAGTTATGAGGCTGTTGCATGAAAGCGCCAGACCTCTTTCTTTGGAAGAGTTAGGCATTATTGGTAGAAACCTTGATATAGTAAAAGATAATATTAAGCGCCCTCACGGGATGATTCTGGTTACTGGACCAACCGGTTCTGGAAAAACTACTACTCTTTATTCGATTCTTAATATTCTCAATACAGTTGGAGTAAAAATTTGCACGATTGAAGATCCAATAGAATATGGAGTTAAGCGTGTAACACAAATTCAGATTAACCCCAAGGCAGGGCTTACTTTTGCGGCCGGATTGCGTGCGCTTTTGCGCCACGATCCTGACATTATAATGGTAGGGGAAATCAGAGATGGGGAAACAGCAGAAATAGCGGTTCACGCGGCTCTTACTGGTCATTTGGTTTTGTCTACCCTTCATACCAATGATGCGGTAGGAACAATTCCGAGGATTCTGGACATGGGAGTGGAAGGGTATTTGGCAGCTTCAACTATAAATATGGTTATTGCTCAACGTCTGGTTCGCAAAATTTGCTCTCAATGCAAAGCAGAATACACTCCCGAACCGCAGTTTGTTGAAAAACTTGCCCAAGATTGGCATATAGATGCGGATAAAATTAAGTTTTATAGAGGTAGAGGTTGTAATGAATGCCGTGGAACTGGTTTTTCCGGAAGAATTGGTATTTATGAGATTTTACCAGTAAGTGAAGCAATAAGAGAACTTGTTACTAAAAAGGTTTCAAGCGATAAAATATTGGAAGTTGCTCGCAGTGAAGGCATGATTTCTATGTATGAAGACGGAATTAACAAAGTTTCTCAAGGGTTGACAACAGCAGAAGAAATTATTCGTGTTGTACAAGAGGAATAATGCCACTTTTTATTTACAAAGCAACAGACGAAACAGGAAAAGTCTTTGAAGATACTGTTCAGGCTTCAAGCAAAGCCAATGCTGTCAGCACGCTTAACTCTCAAGGTGTAAAGGTCTTAACAATTAAAACTATTGGTGGTTTGGGAAAAATTTCCTTTGGAGGAATATCTGTTTCTGATAAGGCTAATTTTTGCAAGTTTATGAGCACTATGCTTAGGTCTGGAATGGGAGTTTCTGAAGCAGTGGAAATAATTCGGGAGGAAACCAAAAACTCCAAACTTCAATCCGTGCTGGCCGATTTAAGTTATCAAACAAAGAAGGGCAAGTCTGTTAGCTTTGTTCTTGAACAATATCCGCAGTATTTTGACAAAGTTTTTTTAACAATGGTAAAAGTTGGCGAAGAAAGTGGTACGTTGGAAAAAACTTTTGAATATTTGGCTGTTCAGTTATCAGTTTCTCATGAGCTTGCACAAAAAATTAAAGGATCTCTTATGTACCCCGCAGTCATACTTGTTGCCATGATGGGGAATGGGCTTTTGATGGGTGTTTTTGTTATGCCGAGGCTGGCTTCTGCATTTTTAAAATTATCAGTACCGCTTCCTCCATATACAAGAGTTGTTCTTGCAATTGGAGAATTTTTTGGTGAAAACCCGTTCATGGTAGTTCTTGGGAGCATTGTTGGAGTAATATTTTTATTTTCACTTTTTATATTAAGACCTACTAGAAAAATTTTAGTCAAATTTATTTCTCGCTTGCCAGTTGTTCGCAACGTTGTTAAAAATATAGATTCTGCTCGTTTTTCCAGAACCTTGTCCACTTTGCTAAAAAGCGGAGTTCCCATTGTAGAGGCTTTGGAAGTTAGCTCTGAAGCTATTACTTCTCCCAAAATTAGAGCTGAAGCAAAGAAGTTTGGAGTTCTTGTTGCCAGAGGGCAAAGCCTGAGCGATATTATGACTAGCCAAAAAACGGTGTTTCCATCTATTATGGTTCAAAATATCCGAGCCGGAGAAAAATCAGGAAGTTTAGAGCAGGTGCTTTCTGAAGTAGCTGATTTTTATGAGAAAGAAGTAGAGTTTAGTTTGAAAAATCTGACCGGTCTCATTGAGCCGGTGCTTATGCTTTTAATCGGTGTAGTTGTAGGTGTAATGGTAATCATAATGATAGCGCCAATATATAGCATAATAGGAGGTTTGCAACAGACTATACAACAGCCATAGATTTGATAATTTCAATTTAAATAACATTGATGTGAAAAGAAAAAATTTAATTTTTGTTATTTTGTTTTTTTTGATACTTTCTATTTTTGTCATTGTTTTTGTAGCCCTTTTTAGCAAAACGGATAAAGAATCTGAAAAGAGGGTTATTAATTCAGTAACGGTTCAAAAAGATGGCAATACTTTGACAGTCAATAGTGACGGCGTTGTTATTTATAAAAGGGGTGATAGTATATTTGAAGATTTTTGGGAAAAAGGAAAGACAGATACTTTTTTTGATTACATAAATAACAAGTATAAGGGAAAAGGAATAATTGTATCCGGCGGCAAAAATTATGTTTCTGTAAGTTCAAGTGTAGGGGAATCTGCGTATCTTTTAGGCGATGATGAGTTAATTAATATTATAGAAGAAGAAACTTCAGGCGGGGGTTCTGGCGGTGGAAGTGGAGGCGGCGGTAGTGGAAGCGGTGGTTCGGGTGGAAACGGAGACGGGTCGGTTGGCGGTGGTGGGGGCTCTGGAGGTGGATCTGGCGGGGGTTCTAGTGGAGGTTCATCCGGTGGACCGGATCCAAATTGTTTATATTGGAGGCTTTCTTATTGTGTCCGCCCAAGAACTCCTTCTCCAACGCCAAGTTCCACTCCGCTTCCTCTTGAGATTAGAGAGCCTGATTGTCAGGTCAATACTCAAACTGGCAAAACAGTTATTGGTAATGATTTGTGTTTACCGACCCCCTCTCCATAAAAAGAAATTTGAAAAATTTGAAGCACCTGTTTTGATTGTCCAATATCTTTTAATTTTTAATAATTCAAATTTCTTTCCAGTTTAAAAATTGGTATTCACCTGAAGTTGGGAAATAAGGAGGAGGGCCAAATAGGAGGTTGCCATCATAATTTATGGTGCGAGTTATAAATCCAGATACAAGATTCCCGCCCATTAGATAATTCCAATACGACTTTTCATAAGACATTACCGACCCGTTTATCGTTAAGCTGTCTTTAATGTTGTGCGAACCGGCACTACCGCAACTAGAGTAGTATCCATGTCTCATTATCCTTCCGCCTTGAGCCAGAAGAGCGGCGTCTACTTGAAAGTTTTCAGGTATATCTCTGCCAAAATATATGCTGTCTTGGGCAATTAACCCTAGAGCGTTTGATCCGTCATAGCTTGCATAAACTAAATTATTTGGAATCCAAATATCAATGAAATTGGTGCTTAGCGGAAAACGAGCGGCAACTACCGTAGTTCTTCCATTAATTGTTCCCTCTACCCAAAGATAGTTTTCTGCAAATATTATGGGTAGATCGCGTACATTGTAGGTGCCGATATTATTTTGCCCTGTTATTACTTGATATCTTCTCTGGCAAACGGGATTGTCGTTTGGGTCATAACCGTTATACCAGCTGGTGCTTGTAACTCGGCGGACATTGACTGTTCCGTTAGAATTAAATATAAGACGGTAGCCTAAACCAGAGTTATTAAGGTATAAACCGTTTTGTTGAGCGCTGTCTCTCATGGCGGCAAAATCAAATGAAATAGAGTTAAAGTCCACCAAAGGCACAGGGAATTCCCACAGATTTCTATCTCCTCCGCTTCCCCAAACCCCCGGCCTTTGTGTTGGTGTACTGCATCCTGTTTCACTTCCGCAGATGTAAGTTTCACGAGCGCTTGTTACTCGGGCCGTATTTATCCCATCCATTCTTATTCCGCCGTTGCTGTGCACATCTCCATTAACAGTAATGTTGGTTCCATACCAAGCGCTTGAATTTTGTAAAAAAGAAAATCTTGTTAAACTGGGTATACCATATTGTGCTTCAATAGTTCTTCTTACATTTGGGTATCTTTGGGTTGAGCCGGTTGAGCGAATTGTGACAATAGAAGAGCCGCTTTGCGGCGGAATTATTTCAAGCGAATAAGTTCCAACTACTCCTCCTTCGGGATCTGTGTATTGGTGTATGTAAGGTCCGGGTTGACCGGTTCCGTCTTGAAAATCGTTTGGGTCGTGAGCAAGATGCCAACGATAGTAATTTACGCCCGCTTCTGCAATGTTGAGAGCCTGTTCGGAAGCAAGCTGTCTGTTAGAATAGTCCACTTGCAGAGCCAATAAAATTAGCAACCCATATATAACAGTAAGAAAAGCACCGGTTATTATCAGCAGGGCCGGAGTTATAGATCCTTTTTGAAACTTAAAGAATGAAAAATGTAATTCTCTCACAGGTTGTCTTTTAATATTCTTAAGCTAACATTTGTACCAAGAGAATATACTGATCTTTCTGCGTTAACAGGATTGACATTCACATTTAAGCTTATCCTAACAAATCTTACCTCTGCAATGTTTACTGGAGTCGGGAGTGGATTGTTGATTGTGTCAACCGGCCAATTTTCATTGAAGTATAAAAAAAGGGGACTTTCTCCCGGTTGAACATTTCTAGATAAAGTTTTTACCACTTCGTTGGCTGTTGGGTATGTTGCGGGGAAACCTACTGGTTCAATAATCCCTTTATAAAGAGTATTGTTTTCCAGAAAGTATCTGACACGCTCGCTTACCCCATCAAAGTCAATATCTGAATAAAAAATAATTTCGTTTTCAGTTCCTGAAACAAAAGCATAAGCTCCATTTTGTCCGCTTCTCATGGTACGCATCTCTCTTGCCATTTGTGAAATTGACAAGTTTGCCTCATCAACATTTGTATAGTTGGCAAAGCCAAAAATTTGCGCGTCAGCCATAATTTTTTGCAGACCAAGCACCCCAATCCCCAAAACCACAATTAATAGTCCAGCCGTGCTTACTTCCACTATGGTAAATCCACTTTTGGTTTGTTTAATTTTTGAAATCATAAATTTTTTGTAATTATTGCGGATTTAAAATTATTTGCACATTAGTATCTCCTCTAATGTCTATACTGCTGACATTTTCCAAAAACCCTGAAGCTGTTGCTATTAGTGTGTAAGCTTTATCTGCCAGACCATCAAAAAACACCTGCCCAAAATTTGGATCTTGAGATTGGCCGGATGCGGCAGTTGCCTCATATCCCAAGCTGTCTTTGAGGGTTGCTGCAACTGATGCAACAGGTGAATTTGCGCTATCCCTAAAAATAGTCAAAAGACTACTTGCGTTATCCGGAACAAGAGAAATTAAAAGATTTATGTTGTTGCCGGGGTTTGCTGATATGGGAGATATTGGGTTTGTTCCGGCTATTTCCATTGTAGAGTCGGGAGGCAAAGAAATGTAGTAATTGTCCCATTCAAGCTGTTCAATAGTCAGGCTGCCGTTAATGTCAGTTATTACATCTTGGTCAAATTTATAAACCGGATTATCCAAACCGTCAGTGCCAATTATTTTTTCTCCTCTAATTCTTATCGTCTGCCCGGCTAGAGCGGGAAAATTTGGTGAGGCGCCGCGCGTTGATATGTTAAGTCGCGCAAACGAGTCTATGCTAAAACTTACTTCAGTAAGCTGGGATTCAATAACTGTAATGTGTGGTTTTGTTGGGTTTTCAATTTCGCTTGTTGAATAGGTGCGGTCTGTACTCATGCCAGTCTTGGTTACAGATATTTGGTAGCAGGAACTGCAGATTGGAGCTCCGGGCAGTATTAAACGTCCTGTACTGCTCGTAAAGTAAGTTGCATTTACAGGCGGGTTAACATTTTCTGCTGATACTCTTACTTCCGCTTGGGGTACGGGCTGGCCTAAAGAATCAAAAACTAAGATTGATATAGTTCCTCCGCCTTGCATGGTTTCAACACCTCTGGGAGCTATATCGGTAACCAAAGAAACTTCGTTAAAGCTTGATGGCCTGATTCCTCCCCATGAAACTTCAACTCTTGCTCTTTTATAATCAACTGGTAAAAAATCATCCGGTGCCGTCCCGTCAAACGGATCATCCACATAAATTATGCTTGTACGAATAGTATATATTTGCCCGTTTCTCTGAATCTCTTGTTCTTGTGGAAAAATGCCGCTTGGAATTCCTCCAATTGTCCCGACATTGTTGTAAGATACATTTCTAATTGTTTCTATGCTTTCTATGGCTATGTGGCGGGCGCTGATTCTGGCGCGAGTGTAGCTTATTAAATCATAAGCTGAAAACGCTAAAGTCACTACGGCTTGTGAGAGTATAACGAATATCCCTATAGAAATAATAACTCCAATTAGCGATTGTCCGCTTTTTAACTTTTTGGACAGGTCCATGCCGATAATAAAGTATAACATTTGTGCATGGTGGTCTTAAGTTAGTGATAAGATATAATGAAATCATGAAACTGCCCAATCTTGTTTTATTTAAAAAATCTTTTGTGTCTTTAGTAATCAGCCCCCGCAAATTAAAAGTAGTTAAATTAAACACAAAGCAGGAGGAAGTAATTAAGGCTGTTCAAGTTGATGTGCCTCCGGGTGTGATAGTTAATTATAGAGTTAAAGAAAAAGAAGCTTTGGTAGAACTGATAACTGAACTCTGGAATAAAAATAAAATACGAGACAGGTTTGTGGGAGTGGTTGTTCCCGAGTTTTCTTCATATACAAAAAGCTTGGAATTGCCCAATTTGACAGATATTGAAATAAATGAAGCCGTGAGTTACAAAGTTCAGGAGTTTTTGCCAACCAGCTTGGAAGATGTTGTTTTTGACTGGAAGCTTGTTAACCGCAGTCGTGATAAAGCAAGAGTTTTGGTGGTTGCTATCCTCAAAGATATTTTGTTTGATTATATTGATGCTGTTGGGGAAGCCGGACTTTTTCCCTTGGTAGTTGAAACACCTTCTTTATCTATCCAAAGAATTGTTGACAAAGATCCATTAGGAAAACTGATTATATTTATGAATCCAAACGAAGCTTTGATAATAGTAGCAAATGAGGGGGATATAGTTGCAACCTCTATAATTAATTCTGGGAAGATTGAGGAAATAGTTGCCTTGGCGCAACAGGTTCTTACTCATTATTCATACGTGAATTTTCAAAAAGTTCTCGTCTGCGGCGTAGGTTTAACTCAAGATTTTGTTCAGTTTTTAAACTTCAATTTAGGTCGGCCAGTAAGTTTTGCAGATGTAAAAATTAAGGGACTCATGCAGGGGCAAATTCAGGATTTTTTGATTGGAATTTCTCTGCAGTATAAGGATCCAGCGGAGCCTGCGAGTGAAAAAACTATTAACCTTTTGCCTCCTTCATGGGCAAAGTTTTATCGCTCGCAATCAAGCGGAATTCGAGCATGGACACTAACCTTGATAGTTTCAATTGTTATTTGGTCTGTTTTTATTTTTGTATTTATGGTTTTCATGTTTCTTGGAATAAAGGCTCAAAATCTGTCAAGCAATGGATTGCAGGCCAAGTCCCAAGAGCTCAACGAAGTAGTTTCCAAAATAAACGAAATAAATAAGTTTGCAGAAAACGTTTCTGAAATTGAGAAGAAGCTAATTTATCCGCAGGATATTTTTAACCTATTATCCAAATCAAAAACAGAAGGCATCACTATTGGCGGTTATAAGATAAACTATCAGACGGGGGAGATTATTTTAAAAGGAACAGCCGCCAATAGAGCAAACCTTATTGCTTTTAAAAAGTCTCTTGAAAGCGAAGAAAAGCTTTTAAATGTAAGTTTACCAGTTTCAAGCTTGGTGCAGGAGGTTAATATAAACTTTGAATTAAGTGCAGTATACCGTGATTTAGAGCAAAAAAAGGATAGACCGGCAAAGATAAAACTATGATGAAAGATTTTAGTTCAAAAGAAAAATTACAAAATCAATTTATCGTTGAGACAAGCAGGGAAAAAGCTGATTTTAATGTGGGTAGAAAACATAAAGGAACAAGATTGCTACTTAAATTTAGTATAACCAATGCCATTAATGTTTTTTTAATTATCGCAATCTTTTATCTACTAGGTCAGTTGCCAGTTGTTGCAGGCCGCATCAAGGAGCTTCGTAGCGCTCAATTTGCCGCAGAAGAAACTGCGAATGTTTCTTTAATAAAATCTGAAATAGAACGAAGCGAAGCAAATATAAATACTTTACAATCGCTCTTTGCTGGAGATTTGCAATTTGTAGATTTTATTGAAAGGCTAACGAAGCTCAAAGAAGAAGGTGTAATTTCAAGCATTACTTTTCCGGGTGGTCCTGTAGAAGTGAAAAAGCTATCTCCTGTTCGCGCTAAAGGTTTTCCGGTGATTCTTGAATTTCGTGGAAATCAGGATTCTGTAAATTCTGGATTATCTAAAGTTTTTGGTATGCCGTTTTTGTTTTCCCCACAGGAAGCAGAGTTGATAGTTGTTCAAGATTCTAAGGAAAAAGGAGAAATAATCCTAAATATTGGTTTATATATTATAGTCAATGAAAGTTTTGCAAAGAATTGATCGTTTTTATTTAATCTTAATTATACTAATGGCTGCTTTGTCGGTGTTAGTTATTGTTGTTTTACGAGTTGTTTTTAATGCTGTATCTTTGTCGCAAGAATTTGACGAAGGCATAATTAATGCTCAAACACCCCATCTGGACAAAGGCAAAATTAATGAGACTCTGGAGAAAGTCAATAAAAGGCAAATACCAAAGCTTGACTTGCTATAGAAAATATGTGTACAAATAAGTAAGTAGGTTTTGTTAAATATTTTTAATAATTTGATTGTCTTAAACGGACTTTTAATAAGATTAGTAGGTTAGTGATAAATCTAGGGAGGGGGTGAGAATTCGAAAATTATGATTAAAATTAAAAATGTGAAGAAAGGCTTTACACTTATTGAGCTTTTGGTTGTTATTGGTATCATCGGAATTCTCGCCGCAATCGTTTTGGTGGCGGTTAACCCGGGTCGTCAATTTGCTCAAGCGCGAGATAGACAAAGGCAAAGCGATTTACTGCAAATCACAAATGCAATTTATCAGTTTGCTTCTGAACACAACGGTGATTTACCTGATACAGATGGAAATGATGCAACAAGCAATTTCCCAACAACCCGTACTTGTATAGGAAACGGAGGAGCTGGTTCTTGTGCATTAAACCCGGATTGTACTGGCGGAAATCCGTTTAATTTAGCGGCCGCAACTAACGCAGCAGGTACTGAAGTCATAGTGCCTACTTATATTGCAGCAATGCCGCGAGATCCAGATGGCGGAACCGCAGCTGATACTGGTTACTGTGTTGTTTTAACCGGTACTCGTGTTGAAGTCCGGGCGCGAAGCGAACTTAATCCAACGCAACCTATAGTCGTTACTCGCTAAGAAACAAGGACTGCCCAAACCTAAATTATTAGACTAAAGCAGTCCTTTTTCTATGCTCTCGTGAATTATAATAAAGGCGAAAAAACTTTGTTTAATGTCCAAAGATTTTATGATTCTTGAATTTTTTCTTTCAACCTATATACTATGTTCTAGGTTCTGGTCAGATGTATCAATTTTTTGATTATAAAAATTTTAGGTTTTTGAGCTCAATCTTTTAGCCCAAAAATATACTTCCCCCAAAAAACAAAGGGGGATTTTTTTTGATTTATATATGATAAACGATTACACCAACAAAACATTAATAGAGATAGAGAAAGAAATTAACAGAAAAGAAAAGAAAGTAGTGTTAACTGGCAAAAGTTTAACTCTTCAAGATATTTTTTCATCCGCTTCGGGGGCAAAAGTTCTGCTTACAAAAGAGAAGGCAGTAATTGACAAGATAGAGAAATCTCATGATGCAATGATTAAGAATGTTCTTAAGGGTATACCTATTTATGGTACAAATTCTTCTTTTGGGGGACAGGCAAAAAGAGTGTTTAATCAAGGTGATGAAGCCCAAAAAATAG
>Ga0129299_1002776_pt1 | contig 11543 bp, 8 predicted proteins | sample ConPoolayeCmetaG_FD_94477 | JGI IMG/M metagenome (GOLD analysis project Ga0129299, IMG submission 94477) | Hot spring microbial mat communities from California, USA to study Microbial Dark Matter (Phase II) - Cone Pool mat layer C metaG ... | reverse complement strand
GCGTCGCCGCGCTATACAAGACATACGTTTCGGACGACCTGATGCCGGCGCTGATCGCGGTCATCGGGGACCTGGCGGCCTCTTACGGCGACAGCGCAGAAGGGGAGTTCTGGTCCGCGGTGCTGATGGCCCTTATGGAGTAGTCAGCAGCTCGCCATTAGAATCGGCGCGGGTGTGCTGCCGACTCCCGGCACCTCGGCCGGGGCGGACACCGGCCGCTACGTCCGCGGGTCGCCGCAGGCGACTCGCCGTGGCGAGCTGGCGCCCGCGGCTCGGATTGGTGAGCTTTGCGCGCGCCGCGCGCCAACGTAGCCGCCGGTCTCCGTGCCGGACGTAGGGTTTCGGCGCGTTTTCGGCGCTCTACGTCGGCCACAGAGGGCCGACGCTGCGGGCCCACGGTAAGCCGGGGCTGCTTCCACGCCGGACCGTCCGGCCGGCAGCGCGGTGATTACTCCTTCGGCAGCGATTCAAGCTGCCGCCCGACCTCCGCCGCCGCTTGCGGATCCATCAGCGGGAGATTCACGCGGACGTTGGCGGCGGCGGCGTGCACGGCCGCGCGGGCCAAGTGGCTGGCGGCCTCAACGTCGGACTGGAGGCTTGGGTTGACGCCGGCCTTCAGCGCCCCCAAATCGGCCAAGACCCGCTGGGCAAGCGTCGCGGTTTGCAGCGGCACCTCCGCAGCCAGCGTCGCCGCCTGCTGAATCTTCGCGCGTCGCTGAGGATCGGACTTGTCCACCTTGAGCGCGCTGCTCAGTTCGCCGTAGGCGGCGGCGTCCTCGTCGATCAGTTGTCGCAACATCTGCCCGGCCTTGCCCAGCCGCTCGGCCAGACTGCGGACTCGTTCGGCCACGTCGGCGAACCTGGGCTTGCCGAGGGTGAGTGTGGCGGCCATGTGGCCCAAGCCGGCGGCCAAGGCGCCGGCCAGGGCCGCAGCGCTGCCGCCGCCGGGGACGGGTGTGGGCGCGGCCAGGCGTTCCAGAAAATCGCGGACGGACAGCTTGGTAAGCGAATCGTCTTGCATGCTGCGCTCCGACGCGGGAGGGACGACTCAGGCGAGCCGGTACGCGCGCCGGCCCGACGGCGCGCATAATACGTGCCAGACGCAGTTTGACCAACCGGTGCACGCGTGCTCGGATTGCATCAGGACGAAATCGACCGTCGGTTCATGCAGCAGGCCGTTGATCTGGCTCGGCAGGCGCTGGCTTCGGAGGACGTGCCGATCGGCGCGCTGATCGTCCGCGACGGCCAGGTCATCGGCCGCGGCTACAACCAGCGGGAGAAACTCCAGGACCCCACCGCACACGCCGAGATGATCGCGCTGACGGCGGCGGCGGAGTGGGTGGGTCACTGGCGCCTGGAGGGTTGCACCATGTACGTGACGCTGGAGCCCTGTCCTATGTGCGCTGGCGCGGCGGTGCAGGCCCGATTGCAGCGGCTGGTGTACGGGGCCGCCGACCCCAAGGCCGGCGCCTGCGGCTCGCTCTTTGCGCTGACCGCCGACCCGCGTCTGAACCATCAGGTCGAGACCGTGGCGGGGGTGATGGCGGAAGCCTGCGCGGAGCTGCTGCGCGAGTTTTTCCGTCGCCGGCGGGCGTTGGGTGAGAAGTGACCGGCCCCTACCCGCCGTTTCCCTCAGAGCCCGCCAGCAAAGCGGCCAGTTCGGCCAGCTTGCGCTGGGCCTCTGAACGGGCCGCCGGCGCCTCGGACTCCGCCGGGCGCTGCGTACCGTCATCGGCCGACGGTCCGGACTCCGCGTTGAGCATGTTGCGATCCTGCCGCCACCAGCGGTCCATGATCTGCTCCACGTCGCCGCCCTGGACGCCGCGGCTCCAAAGCCCGAAGAAGTCCACGTCGCCGCTGCGGGGCAGCTTGGGCGGCATGTCGATCAGTGTGCGCATGGGCATGAGCACGGAATCACCGATTATGAACCCCTCGCCGGGCTTGAGGCTGGGCAGCAGGCTGATCAGGCTGCGGAACTGATCGCTCACCACTCTGGCGGCGTAGTCCTGGTCGTCCGGGTTGTTCATCCGCATCAGCACCATCGAGTTGCACTGGCTCAGAATGGTTTCGGAGATCTCGCTGGGCCGCTGCGAAACCACCGTCGCCGACACGCCGTACTTCCGCCCCTCCTTGGCCACCTTCTCCACCGCCTCCCGCGCGAACATGCGCCGGCCGCGGTCGCGCCGCGGCAGATAGTTGTGGGCCTCCTCGTACACCAGCACGAACGGCTGGCGGACGTCTGGCGGCGACCAGAAGTTGTAGTCGAACAGTGTCCGGGTCAGCACCGCCACCGTAACATCCACCACGTCGAAGGGGAGTCCGGACAGGTCCACGATGGTCAGATTCCGGCGGACGGGCCCCTGGCCGAGCAACTGCCGGATCACCGCCGCCACGCTGCGGCTGAGCTGTCCGGGGGTTCCCTCCGGTTTGAAAGAGTCCTTCAGGTCGGGGTTGCGCGTCGCCTGGAAGAACGGGCGCAACAGGAAGTCGTATCGCCGATCGTTCAGCCGACTTTCGAGCTGGTTGACCAATCCCAGCAGGCGGCCGTGGTAGGTGGCGTGGGGGACCTCGCCCTCGGCGTTGCCCTTGTTGAACTCCATTCGCTGCGATTCGAGCATCTTTTCCTGCTGTTCCAGGGGGAGCTGCCGGTAGGGCAGTCGCGCGAAGGCGTAATTCTGCGAATTCAGGACGAAACGGGCCTCGTTCATGTTCTCGGCCAGCGTCTTGAGGTTCGTAATCGAGTAGTACACGGGCGTATCGACGGAGTATTCGCACAGCAGGCCCAGCTCCGCCGCCGCCGGCCGCTTCATCCGGGCCAGCGCATGCCGCAGGAAAATCTTCTGGGCGTTGACGTTGGCCGGATCGCTCAGGTCGACGAAGAGCTGCTCGAACTCCTCATAGCGCAGCATCCAGTAGGGCAGCACCAGGTTGCGGTCGGAAAGATAGGTCACGTTGGGCAGCGGGCGGCCGTCATCGTCGCTGAAGGCGGCCAGGTACTCCCCATGCATGTCGAACAGGATGATCTGGGTGTGTGGGAGTTTGAGAGCTTCGTAGATGATTTTGGCGGTGGTGACGCTCTTGCCCGAACCGCTGTTGCCCATGACGGCCACGTGCTTGGCGAAGAAGTCCTTGCCCAGGACCTTGACCTGAAAATCGGTATCCACCGCGAAGCGCCCCATGGGGAATGAGCGTCGGGCGGCGTCCCCGCCGGCCAGCTCGTCGAAGCAGCCGAAGATCAGCTCGAAGTCCTCGTCGACGCCCAGGCGAACGGGGTCGCCCAGTGTGGGGTACTCGCTCACCCCTCGCGTGAACCGGTCGTTCTGCACAGTGCCTAGAAGCTGGACGGTCATAGTGATGCGCCGCGGCTCGCCGGGATCGGGCAGCGGTTCGAGCTCGCCGGCAGCCCCGACGCGCGTGATGTATCCGATCAGGGTGGTGCGTCCCATCGGCAGAGTTACGTAGGTGCCCAGGCGGCCGACGCGGTAGACGGTGCCGTGATAATCGATGCGCAGATCGCTCACGGTTATCTGCACCTCGACCGTGTCGCCGTTTACACCGATAACGTGGCCGATTTTCAGCGGGTCCATGGGGCTTCTCCGGGGCGCGCCGGCGCCCGGTTCATGTATCGAGCGCCGAAGGCGCCCGCATCAGCGGAAGGGGAATCGGCTGGGGCAGCCCCGCCACAGGCGGCGCGCCGAGGGGTTGGGGTGTCCGCAAATGGGGTCGCGTGGGCCGGCGAGTATCAGACGTCGGCTCGGTCGACCGCGCTCGCTTGTGCGGATTTGCCCTTGACTGTACAAGCTGTAGTAGTTACACGAATTGAAGTAATTGGATTATCGGCGCGGTCGGTCCGACGGGTCTACGATCGTCGGGCGTCAGGATCCTGGCCAGGTGTTTCTGAAGCGGATCGTCCTGCACGGCTTCAAGAGCTTTGCGGACCGGACTGAGTTCGAGTTCGGCCCGGGTATCACCAGCATTGTCGGTCCGAACGGCTGCGGAAAGAGCAACGTAGTTGACGCGGTTCGCTGGGTGCTGGGCGAGCAGTCGGCGCGCAGCCTGCGCGGCGAGCGGATGATTGACGTCATCTTCGCCGGCTCACGCTCGCGCAAGCCGGCCAATGCGGCCCAGGTCGAGCTGACCTTCGACAATCGCAGCCGCTTTCTGGCGACGGATCAGCTTGAGGTGACGGTCGGCCGCACGCTGTATCGCAACGGCCAAAGCGAGTACCGGCTCAATGGGGAACTGTGCCGGCGCAAGGACATCCGGCATCTGCTGCTGGGGACCGGGGTGGGCGTGGATGCCTACAGCATCATCGAGCAGGGACGCATCGACAGCCTGCTTCAGGCCGACCCGGTGCAGCGACGGGAAGTCTTCGAAGAGGCCGCCGGCATCAGCCGCTACAAGGTTCAACGGAGCGAGGCTCAGCGCAAGCTGGAGCGAACGCAGAACAACCTGCTCCGGCTGAACGACGTCATCGGCGAGCTGGAGCGGCAGTTGCGCAGCCTGAAGCTCGCGGCCAGCAAGGCCCGGCGCTGGCAGGAATACGACGCCCGGCTGCGTGAGCTGCGAGCCAGCTTCTGTCTTTCCGAATATCACGAGCTGGAAAAGGCCCGCCAGTGCGTGCACGGCCAGCTTGCCGCCCACCAGGACGCCCTCCAGGCCGAACAGGTGAAGCTCGCGGCCGCGGAGACCCAGATCGCCGAGTCTGAGCACGTCCTGCTGCAACTCGACGAGGAGGTTCGCCGGGCCGGTACGCAACTGACCGAGCTGCGCAGCGAGCAGAGCGCCCTGGCCGAACGGGTGGCGCAAGCCCGCCGCCGACTGGAGGACCTCGCTCTGACCCGCGACCGGCGCCAGGCTCAGGCGGCCGAGATTGCCGCTCAGTTGGCGGAGCTGGAGCGGAAGATCGCCGAGCAGACGGCGGCGCTGGAGGGGCTGGGCGAGCAGGTTCAACGCAGTTGCAGCGAGGCCGCAAGTCTGTCCGCCGCGTGCGATCAGGCCACGCGTCAGCGCGACGACTCCCGGCGCGCGCTGGAGCAGGCCAGAAGCGCCGCTTTCGAGGCCGTGCGCCGCTCGGCCTTGCTGCATAGCGAGCGCGAAAACCTGCTGGTCCAGCGCCAGCGGCTGGCAGCTCAGATCGAGCGGCTGGCGGCCCGGCGTGGCGAGCTCGAGGGCGAAATCGCCGGGTTAAGCCACCACCGGGAGCAGGCCGGGCGGCGTCTGGAGATGCTCGCGCAACACGCTGAGCAGCTCAACCTCGCCGCGCGACAGGCCGATTCCGAGCTCGCCGGTCTTCGACAGGCCTGTGTCGAGCTGGACCACAAGATCGGTCAGATTCGGGAGCGGCGAAGCGCAGTGCTCTCGCGGCTGGAGCTTCTGGAGGACATGGAGCAGCGCCTGGAGGGGGTGGATCGCGGGACGCAGGCGGTTCTGGGCTGGCGAACTGCGGAGGGTGCGAACGCCGGCGTGCTGGGGCTGGTGGCCGACCTGCTCCGCATCGACGACCCGCGCGTCTGGGCTTTGCAGCCGATCCTCTCCACCTTTGAGAACCACGTGGTCATTGCCGACACCTACGCGTGGCTGGGGGAGCTTTGCCGGCAGGGGGAGCTGCCCGGCCCGGTGCGGGTGGTGGCGCTGGATCGCCTGCCGACGGACCGGCCGCGCGCCAGCTATGAGCAGTCGCCGGGATTCATCGCCCGGGCCGCAGATTGGGTGACCTGCGCACCGCAGCACCGCGATTTGGCCGAGCATCTGCTGGGACGGGTGATCGTGGTGGACGAGTTTGAGCGGGCCTTAGCCCTGGCCGCCGGCGCTCCGGCCGGTTATGCGGGCGTCACCGTCGACGGGCGGGCGGTCTCTGCCGACGGCCGTTTGACCGCGGGCGCCGCCAGCGCGACCCCCGGGCTGATCAGCCGCAAGGCCGAAATCCGCCAACTGCGCGAGCAGCGGGACGAGCTGGACCACGAGCTGCACCGGGCCCTGCGGCGGAAAAACGAGGTCGAAGCGCGGATTTCGGACAAGCAGTTGCAGCACGCCGAACTGCTGACCCAGCTTGCCGTCGCCCAAAAGGAGCACGCCGAGGCCCACGGCGTTCGCTCGGGGCTGGATGGTGAACTGACCCGTTTGCAGCGCGAGGCATCCGCCATCGACGGGGAGCTGCACGCCCTGCGGCGCGGGCTGACCGACACCGATACCCAGATCGCCCGACTGGCCGCCGAAGCGGCCGCGGCCGGCGACATCCAGCGCGACCGTCAGACCCGGATCGAGGCCCTGGAGCGTGAACTGGAAGAGCTGGAGCAGGCCGTAGCGCGGCTGTCCAGGGAACTGGCCGAAGCGCAGGTGGCGGCCGGCCGCGCGGCGGAAAAAGCGGCTTCGAGCCGGGATGCTCTGGTCCGCGTGCGGGACGAACAGGCGAGCCTTCAGCGCTCGCTGGCCGCGGCACGGCGCGAGGCGGAGGACGCGGAGCGCCAGATCGCCGACACGCAGTCCGAGCTGGCCGCGGCCCAGACGCGGCAGGAGCAGTGCGCCGCACAGGCGGAGCAGTACGAATCGGAAGTGCTGCGGCAGCGCGAGCGGAGGCAGGCCATACGCCTGCAACTGGAGGCCGCCGCGGCGACGGCCCGCGCCGTGCGTGAGCGCCTGCACCAGCTCGAGGGCGAAATCCACGCGTGCGAGATGAGCCTGCGGGAGCTGGAGGTCCGGCGGGAGGGTCTGATGGCGCGCGTGCGAGATGAACTGGGCGTTGACCTGGCCGAGCGTTACGCGCACTATCAGCATGATGAGCAGGATTGGGACGCGGTGCGAGCGGAGATTGAGGAGCTGCGCGACAGGCTGGCCCGCCTGGGACATGTGAATCTGGAGGCGATCACCGAGCTGGAGGAGTTGTCCTCGCGGTATGACCATCTGGCGGCGCAGCGGGAGGATCTGTTGACGTCCGTGGAGCGGCTCAACCGGCTGATCGCGGACCTGGACGAGCAGTCGCGGCTGCGCTTCGCCGCCTCGTTTGAGGACATTCGGGCCAATTTCCATGAGCTGTTCCGCAAGCTGTTCGGCGGGGGCAAGGCCGACATTCTGCTCGAGGATCCCTCCCGGCCGCTGGAGTGCGGGATCGAGATCATCGCCCGCCCCCCAGGCAAGGAGCTCCAGTCGATCTCGCTGCTGTCGGGCGGGGAGAAGACTCTGGCGGCGGTGGCGCTGCTGATGGCGGCGCTGAAGAGCAAGCCGTCGCCTTTTGTTTTCCTGGATGAGGTGGACGCGGCTCTTGATGAAGCCAACACGGAACGTTTCAATGCGCTGGTGCAGGAGTTCTTGTCGCGTTCGCAGTTTGTGGTTATCACCCACAGCAAGCGAACCATGCAGAGCGCGGACGCCTTGTACGGAGTGACCATGGAGGAGCCGGGCGTGAGCAAACGCGTCAGCGTCCGGTTTCACGACGAAGGCGTACGAACGCCCAATGTGGCGTGAGTGGGTATCAGTGTCCCTATCAGTGAGGTTGCGCCATGGCTAAGAAGAAGGCACGGAAGAAGGCCGGAAAGAAGAAAGGGGCCAAGCGGAAGACCGCCAAGAAGGCCAAGAAGCGTAAGGTAACCCGAAAGAAGGGCGCCAAGCGTCGCAAGGCCAAGAGGAGAACCGCGGCCAAGCCTTGCGCCCCGATCTGCTAAGGGCCAAGGTGTCAGGAACCTTCCTTCGGGCCGGCGGTAAACGGCCTGCCCGAAAGGAGTCCCTGACACCTTTTTTGTTTTCTCTCGGCGAAGGCGGCTACTGGCCGCTCACATTCATGGCGGCCTGCTGACACAGGAACAGCACCGCCATGCGGACGGCCAGCCCGTTGGTGACCTGCCGCAGAATGCTGGAGTGAGGCCCGTCGGCCACGTCGGCGGCCAGCTCGATCCCGCGGTTGACCGGCCCGGGATGCATGATGAGCACATCCGGCTTGCAGCGCCGCAGCCGCTCGCGATTCATCCCGAACAGCCGCACGTACTCGCGCAGCGACGGGAAAACGCTGCTGCTGATGCGCTCTTTCTGAATCCGCAGCATGTTGATGACGTCCATCTCCGGCAGAATGCTGTCGAAGTCGTGCGTCACCCGCGCGCCCAGGGCCTCGAAAGCCCTCGGCACCAGCGTGGGCGGCCCGACGAACGTCACCTCCGCGCCGAGCTTCTGGAGCCCGCGCAGGTCCGACCGGGCCACGCGCGAGTGAGTGATGTCCCCCACTATGGCCACTTTCAGCCCGGCCAGCCGACCCTTCCGCTCGCGGATCGTGAAGAGGTCCAGCAGCGCCTGCGTGGGATGCGCGTGCTGCCCGTCCCCCGCATTGATCACGCAGCACCGCACCGCCTCGGACAGATGCCGAGCCGCCCCCGCCGCCGGATGGCGCAAAATCATGATGTCCACCCCCATCGCCTCAATGTTCCGGGCGGTGTCGAGCAGGGTCTCGCCCTTCTTGGTCGAGGACATCTTCTCCGAGAACTCCAGCACATCCGCGCTGAGCCGCTGGGCCGCCAGCTCAAAACTCGTACGCGTCCGCGTGCTCTCCTCGAAGAACATGGTCACCACCACCCGCCCGCGCAGCGCCGGCACCTTCTTCACGCTCCGCGTCGAAACCTCCTTGAACCCCTCCGCAGTGTCCAGCACGTGCGTGATTTCCTCGGCGGTCAGGTCCGCCAGTCCCAGCAGATGCTTGTGGGTCCAGACCGGCTTATCCGTCGTCGCGGCGGTCATTGAGCTCCACCCTGTCCACCCCGTCCGTCTCGACGAGCTTGACGTCCACGACGTGGTGCGGTTCGGTGTCGGCCCGCAAGCCGACGAAGTCGGCCTGGATGGGCAGCTCGCGCAGCCCCCGGTCCACCAGCACCGCCAGCCGAATCGCCCGCGGCCGCCCCAGGTCGGCCAGCGCATCCAGGGCCGCCCGAACCGAACGCCCCGTATACAGCACGTCGTCAACCAGTACCAGCCACGTGTCGGTTACGTCGAAATCAACCTCGGTCTTCCGGACCACCGCGCTCGGCCCGATCGTGGTCAGATCATCCCGGTACAGCGTGATGTCCAGAGCACCATATTGCACCGGCGGCAGTCCGGACTTTTCCAGCAGCGGCAGCAGCCGGCGGGCCAGCGTTTCCCCGCGCCGGCGAATCCCCACCACCGCCACCGGCACATCCCCGGGCACCGCCGCCGCGATCTGCCGGGCCAGCTTCTCCAGCGTCTCCTGCAACTCCTTGGCGTTCAGCAACAGGGTCATGCCTTATAGCCTACCGCCGGGGCACAAAACCGGAAAGGCGCCGGTGACGCAACCCCGCTTTGGAGCGGGCGCAGCCGGACATATACTACCGGTTTTGCCGGGGCCTGAACTTAAAGCGGAGAACAGCATGAGCAGCGGCGGTTTGATCCCGCCCCATGGCGGCAAGCTGGTCAACCTGGTGGTGGACGATCGTCGGCGCCGGGAGCTGGAGCAGCAGGCGCGCGGGCTGCTGGCCGTGCGGCTCTCGGAGCGCCAGCAGTGCGATCTGGAGTTGCTGGCAGTGGGCGCCATGAGCCCGCTGACCGGCTTCGTCGGCCAAGCCGACTTCCACAGCATCTGCGACACCATGCGGTTGCACGGCGGGCCGGTATGGCCGGTGCCGATCACCTGCGCGGTGGACGGGCAGACCGCAGCGCGAATCGAGATCGGCCAGCCGGTGGCCCTGGTGGACGACGCGAGCCGGGTGCTGGCGATTCTGACGGTGCGCGAGAAGTACGCGCATGACAAGCGGAAAGAAGCCGAGCGGGTCTTCCGCACCGCCGATGAGGCCCACCCGGGCGTGGCGGTGCTGATGAGCGAGGGCGAGGTGTGCCTGGCCGGGCCGCTGGAAGTAGTGGTGCCGCGCTATGACCCGCCGTTCGCCGAACATCGGCTGACGCCGGCGCAGACGCGGGCGGCTTTCGTCGAGCGTGGCTGGCGGACGGTGGTCGCTTTTCAAACGCGCAACCCGATCCACCGGGCTCACGAATACATCACCAAATGCGCGCTGGAAATCTGTGACGGGCTGCTGATTCACCCGCTGGTGGGGCAAACCCAGCCCGGCGACATCCCGGCGGACGTACGCATGCGGTGTTACCAGGTGCTGCTGGACAACTACTACAACCCCAAGAATACGCTGCTGTCGGTCTTCCCGGCGGCCATGCGCTACGCCGGCCCGCGCGAGGCGATCCTGCACGCCCTGCTGCGCAAAAACTACGGCTGCACACACCTGATCGTCGGCCGCGACCACGCCGGCGTGGGCAACTACTACGGCACCTATGACGCCCAGCGCATATTCGATGAGTTCGAGCCGTCCGAACTGGGCATCACCCCGCTGAAATTCGAGCACACCTTCTGGTGCCGCAAGTCCGGGGCCATGGCCAGCGACAAGACCACCAACAGCGCCAAGGAGGAACGAGTGTTCCTGTCGGGAACTGCGGTCCGCCAGATGCTCGCCCGCGGCGAGCGTCCCCCGGTCGAGTTCACCCGCCCGGAGGTCGCCGACCTGCTGATTGCCGCCATGCGGGGTGGCTCATGAGCGAGCAGGCAACCAACGCGGCCGGCAACGAGCGGGTCCCGCCCGAGATTCTGGCGGCCATTCGGGCAGCGTCGCAGATCGCACTGGTTGGCCATGTCACGCCCGACGCCGACTGCGTGGGCTCCATCGCCGCACTGTGGCTGGCACTGCCGGAGCTGGGCAAGACCGCGTACGCCATTCTGCCGGCCGACACGGTGGCCCGCCGACTCAAGTACCTGCTGCGGCACGCGGGGCTGGCTGCGACCGCCGAAGCGCCGCCGAAGAACTTCGACCTGGCCCTGGTGCTGGACACCGCCAAGGACCGGCGCATCAACCTGCCGGCAGAGCTGGGGAGCCGGCCGAGCGTACCGATTATCAACATCGATCATCACGCGACCAACACGCAGTTTGGCCGCTGGAACTGGGTAGTGCCTCAGGCCAGCAGCACGTCGGAACTCGTGCACCGCCTGCTGCGGGCGCTGGGCTGCCAGATCACCCCCACCATCGCCACCCTCCTGTATGCCGGCATCCACAGCGATACTCAGGGGTTCTCCCTGGTGAACACCACCGCCGAGTGCCTGGGCGTCGCCCAGGAGCTGGCCTTTGCCGGGGCGCGCATCGCCGAAGTGTGCGAGCGACTGCATCGCTCTCACAGCCCGCAGGAGTTCGAGCTGCTCAAACAGGTTTACACCAACACACGCGTCAGCCCCGACGGCCGGCTCGCCTGGAGCACGCTCTCTTACGACGAAATCCGGGCGACCGGCTGCAACGCCGCCGTCATCGACGATCAGGTCGAAGTCCCCCGCTCGATCGAGGGCGTCCTGGTCGCCATCCTCTTCTCCGAGGGCGAACGCGGACGCGTGCGCATGAACTTCCGCGGCGAACAGGGCACGGGCGTGCTGCCGCTGGCGCAGAAGTTCGGCGGCGGCGGACACTATGCCAGCGCCGGGGCGCGGCTGGAGGGCACGCTCGCCGAGGTCGTCGATCGGGTGCTGCCGGCGGCGCGGGAGTTCGCCGCGGGGCTGACGC
>Ga0129299_1002775_pt1 | contig 11543 bp, 10 predicted proteins | sample ConPoolayeCmetaG_FD_94477 | JGI IMG/M metagenome (GOLD analysis project Ga0129299, IMG submission 94477) | Hot spring microbial mat communities from California, USA to study Microbial Dark Matter (Phase II) - Cone Pool mat layer C metaG ... | reverse complement strand
TTGCCGTCGTCGACGCTGCCGCAGGTGAGCACGCGCAATAGGCCCTTGTCGCGCGTTGCGGCGGCCGTGACCTCCGCAGCTGCCTCGGCGGACGCGGTGCCGCCCTCCAGCGCCATGCGAAGTTGTGGTTCGGCCATCAGAAATACCCCTCCTGCTTCTTCTTCTCCATGGCGGCGGCGCCGTCCTTGTCGATGAGCCGGCCCTGGCGTTCGGACGTGCGCGAGGCAATGAGTTCGGCCACGATCTCGCTCAGCGTTGTTGCGCTGGAGTCGATCCCGCCGGTGAGCGGATAGCAGCCGAGCGTGCGGAAGCGCACCCGCCGCATCTCTATGGTCTCGCCAGGGCCAAGCTGAAGGCGATCATCGTCGGCCATGATGATCATGCCCTCGCGCACCACGACGGGGCGCTCCTTGGCGAAATAGAGCGGAACGATGGGGATGTTCTCCTGCTGGATGTACTGCCAGATGTCGAGTTCGGTCCAGTTGGAGAGCGGGAAGATGCGCATGGTCTCGCCGGGCCGGATGCGGCCGTTGTAGATGCGCCAGAGTTCGGGCCGCTGGTTCTTAGGGTCCCAGCGGTGACCCGGAGCGCGATGCGAGAAGATGCGCTCCTTGGCCCGCGATTTCTCCTCGTCCCGGCGTGCGCCGCCAATGGCGGCGTCGAACTTGTGCAGGTCGAGCGCCTGGCGCAGCGCCTCCGTTTTCATCACCTGCGTGTGGATCGCGCTGCCATGCGTGAACGGGCCGATGCCCTGCGCCAGCCCCTCGCGGTTGATGTGAACGATGAGTTTCAGCCCGAGCCTTTCCGCCGTGGCATTGCGGAAGGCGATCATCTCGCGGAATTTCCAGGTGGTGTCGATATGCAGAAGCGGGAATGGCGGCTTGCCCGGATGGAACGCCTTGAGGGCCAGGTGCAAGAGCACGGAGGAATCCTTGCCGATCGAGTACAGCAGGACGGGGTTTTCGAATTCGGCCGCGGCTTCGCGGAAGATGTGGATGCTTTCAGCTTCGAGCTGGCGCAGATGGGATGATCTTGCGGACAACGGCACAGTCTCCTTGCCACGACGTCGCCCCTCAACAGGCGAGGTTTGCGACGTTTCAAGGCGAATGCGCCAGCGCTGTCAAGAAAAACCCTTACCCCCCGCGGCGCGGATGGCGGCGATGTTGGCCGCATAGTCGCCGCCCTTGAACACGGCCGATCCGGCCACCAGCACGGTTGCGCCGGCCGCGACAATCCCGCCGGCCGTATCGGGCGCGATGCCGCCGTCCACCTCCAGCTCGATCGGGCGGGCGCCGATCATCGCCTTGATGCGCCGCACCTTTTCCACCATAGCGGGGATGAAGGCCTGTCCGCCGAAACCGGGGTTCACCGTCATCACAAGGATCAGATCGAGCTTGTCGAGCACATATTCGATGGCGCTCTCAGGCGTGCCCGGGTTGAGCGACACGCCGGCGCGCTTGCCGAGCGCCCGAATGGCCTGCAGCGAGCGGTCGAGATGGGGGCCGGCCTCGGCATGCACGGTGATGATGTCGGAGCCTGCCTTGGCGAAGGCCTCGAGATAGGGGTCGCAGGGCGCGATCATGAGATGCACGTCGAGCACCTTGCTCGTGTGCGGGCGGATGCACTCCACCAGCCGCGGGCCGAAGGTGATGTTGGGCACGAAATGCCCGTCCATCACGTCCACATGCACCCAGTCGGCGCCGGCCTCATCAATACTGCGCACCTCCTCGCCGAAGCGGGCGAAGTCGGCGGAGAGAATGGAGGGAGCGATCTTCACCGAAGGGGACATGGCGAGGCGTTCCTCAGGACGGCTTTGCTATGATGCCGTTTGCACGGGCATGGTGAACACGCGGCTTGCCAGAATGTCCGCCGCAGCGATCTCGGACAGCTCCCGCGCGTTGAGCGGGCCCCGCGCGGTTTGGAACAGCCGGTTCGCCTGGCGCAGCCGGGCGCGGTCGAGCGCGTTGCGGATCGAGCGCGCATTGGCGAAATGCGGCTGCTGGCGGCGCCTTGCAATATAGGCGGCGAGCGCCTCGCAGGCATCGGGGGCGAGGTGATAGTTCTGGCTTTCCAGCATCTTCTCGGCGATCTGCAGCAATTCCGCGTCGGTGTAGTCGGGGAAGTCGATGTGATGGGCGATGCGGCTGCGGAAGCCGGGATTGCTGGTGAAGAATTTTTCCATGCGGTCGGCATAGCCGGCGAGGATCACCACCAGGTCTTCGCGCTGGTTCTCCATCACCTGCAGCAGAATTTCGATGGCTTCCTGCCCATAATCGCGTTCGTTCTCGGCCCGGTAGAGGTAATAGGCCTCGTCGATGAAGAGCACGCCGCCCATGGCCTTTTTGAGGATTTCCTTGGTCTTCGGGGCAGTGTGGCCGATATACTGGCCAACAAGATCGTCGCGCGTGACCGACACCAGATGCCCCTTGCGGACGTAACCGAGGCGGTGCAAAAGGTCGGCCATGCGCATGGCGACGGTCGTCTTGCCGGTGCCCGGGTTGCCGGTGAAGCTCATGTGCAGAGTTGGCGTTTCATGCGCAAGACCAAGGCTCCTGCGGGCGCGCTCGACGAGCAGCAGCGCCGCGATCTCGCGGATGCGGGTCTTGACGGGGATAAGCCCAATCAGATCGCGATCCAGCTCCTCCAGCACCGCGCCGACACCGGAGTCTACGAATTCGCGCTGCAGATCAACTGCCTCAACGACTTGATGGTTCAGATCGGCGGCTGCTTCGTTCATCGGTTCCGATTCACCTCCTCTGGAGCCGGACGGTTTCTCCGGCGGCCATCGCATCAGGGTTTAACCGACACGACGCACCGCCGGAAGTGCTCAATAGCGGTTGCCCGCCGGCCGGTTCGTGGCATAAGAACGGGTGGTGTAACGGATATTGCGTCCGTCCACCTCCTGCCGCTCGATGTGGAAGCCCGGCTCCTCCTTCGGCCGGTTGACGATGAAGGACAGCTTCAGCGACTCCCACCCGTGCGTTGAGTCAAAGGCGCTCATGCGGATATAGCGGTCGCCATAGACCTTGCGGCACTCGGCGAGCTCGTACATGACGGCGGCCGGGTCCTTCGTGTCGAACATCGGCAGCCCCCACATCTCCCAGTAGGTGTTACGGGGGTGGGGATCGTCGGTGAATTCGATGTTGATCGCCCAGCCATTTTTCAGGCAATACTCTACCTGGCTCTTGATCTCGTCGTCGGTGAGATCGGGCAGGAAGGAAAAGGTTCCCTGGGTCAGTCGCATGTCGTCCTCCCTTTATTCGGCGGCTGTGGCGGTGGGCACGAAGTCGGGCGTGTCGGTCGAGGTGTAGTCGAACGTCACGTCGCCCCAGACGTCGAGCGCCTGCTTCAGGGGCAGGCAATGCCGTGCGGCCTCCTGCAGGATTTGCGGGCCTTCCGCCAAGTAATCGCGTCCAGCGTTGCGGGCGAAGATCATGGCCTCGAGCGCGACCCGGTTCGCCGTTGCCCCGGCCTGGATACCCATGGGGTGGCCGATGGTGCCGCCGCCGAACTGGAGCACCACGTCCTCACCGAGATAATGAAGAAGCTGATGCATCTGGCCGGCGTGGATGCCGCCTGAGGCAACCGGCATCACCTTCCTGAGGCTGGCCCAGTGCTGGTCGAAGAACAGACCGTGTTCGAGCTTGACCGGGTTGAAATCCTCCCGGCAGATGTCGTAATAGCCGCGCGTGGTGAGCGGATCGCCCTCCAGCTTGCCGACCACGGTGCCCGCATGGATGTGATCGACTCCTGCCAGGCGCATCCATTTGGCGATGACGCGGAAGGACACGCCGTGCATCTTCTGGCGCGTGTAGGTGCCGTGCCCAGCCCGATGCAAATGCAGGATCATGTTGTTGCGACGCGCCCATTTCGACATCGACTGGATGGCCGTGTAGCCGATCACGAGGTCGATCATGATGATGACCGAGCCCAGCTCCTTGGCGAATTCGGCGCGCTCGTACATGTCTTCCATGGTGGCGGCGGTGACGTTGAGATAGGTGCCCTTCACCTCGCCGGTTTCGGCCTGCGCCTTGTTCACCGCCTCCATGCAGTAGAGATAGCGGTCGCGCCAGTGCATGAAGGGCTGGGAGTTGATGTTCTCGTCGTCCTTGGTGAAGTCGAGGCCGCCTTTCAACGCCTCATAGACTACGCGGCCGTAGTTGCGGCCCGATAGGCCAAGCTTGGGCTTCACGGTTGCGCCGAGCAGGGGCCGGCCGAACTTGTCGAGCCGCTCGCGTTCCACCACCACGCCGGTCGGCGGGCCGTCATAGGTCTTTACATAGGCCACGGGCAGGCGCATGTCTTCAAGGCGCAAGGCTTTCAGCGGCTTGAAGCCGAACACGTTGCCGATGATCGAGGCCGTCAGGTTGGCAATTGAGCCGGGCTCGAACAGGTCGAGGTCGTAAGCGACATAGGCGAAATAAGACCCCGGCGCGTTCGGTACGGGATCGACGCGATAGCATTTGGCGCGGTATTTCTCGCACGCCGTCAGCCGGTCGGTCCAGACCACCGTCCACGTGGCGGTCGAACTTTCGCCGGCGACGGCCGCAGCCGCCTCAATCGGGTCAACCCCATCTTGCGGCGTCACGCGGAACAGGGCGATGATGTCGGTGTCTTTCGGCGTGTAGTCGGGCTCCCAGTAGCCCATCCTCTTGTATTCGAGCACACCGGCCTTGTAGCGATCCTTGCCGGTTACAGTTTTCGCATTGATATCCATTCGGTTTCTCCTTGTTACGCCGGTGTTTCGCCCCTGTTATTCCGCCGTTTGTCAGTATTTGTGTTGGTTCCAATGGTATTGTTATTGTGCAGCGGCGGCCCGCATGCCGAGTTTCGGATCAAGGCTGCCGGAGGCGTAACGTTTGGCCATCTCCGACATGGGGATCACCTTGATCTTGCCTGCCTGGCCAGCCGTTCCGAACTGTTCGAACCGCTCGCGGCACAGGTTGCGCATGGCTTCCATCGCTGGCTTGAGGAATTTGCGCGGGTCGAACTCGGACCTGTCCTCCATCGCCACGCGCCGGAACTGCGCCGTCATCGCCAGCCGGCAGTCGGTGTCGATGTTGATCTTGCGTACGCCGTGACGGATGCCGCGGACAATTTCCTCCACCGGCACGCCGTAAGTCTCGCGCATCTCGCCGCCGAACTTGTTGAAGAGCTCCTGCAAGGCCTGCGGCACCGATGAGGAGCCGTGCATGACAAGATGGGTATTCGGCAAGCGCTGGTGGATCGCCTCGATCACGTCCATGGCGAGCACATCACCCGTGGGCTTGCGCGTGAACTTGTAGGCGCCGTGCGAGGTGCCGATGGCGACGGCCAGTGCATCCACCTTGGTTTCGGCCACGAACTCCATCGCCTGGTCCGGGTCGGTCAGCAACGCTTCCTTCGAGAGCTTGCCCTCGAAGCCGTGGCCGTCCTCGGCCTCGCCGCCGCCATGCTCAAGGCTTCCCAGGCAGCCCAGCTCGCCCTCAACCGAAGCGCCCACGAGATGGGCGATTTCCGCCACGCGCTTGGTGATCGCCACGTTGTACTCGTAGGATGCCGGCGTTTTGGCATCGGCTTCGAGCGAGCCGTCCATCATCACCGAGGTGAAGCCGTTCTGGATGGCGGTGAGGCAGGTGGCTTCGTTGTTGCCGTGGTCCTGGTGCAGACAGATCGGGATCGAGGGGTAGATATGCTCTGCCGCTTCCACCATCTTGGCCAGCATGATGTCGTTGGCATAGGAGCGCGCGCCGCGGCTCGCCTGCAGAATGACGGGCGCATCGACCGCCTTGGCCGCCTCCATGATGGCGAGCACCTGTTCCATGTTGTTGATGTTGAACGCGGGCACGCCATAGCCATGTTCGGCCGCGTGATCGAGAAGCTGTCTCAGTGTGATGCGCGCCATTGCGGAGCCTCCTGATATCCGGTCGTTGAGTGCTTCAGCGCGGCGACGCCGGGCAGTTCCTTACCCTCGAGCCATTCGAGAAACGCGCCGCCAGCAGTTGAAACATAGGTGAAATCCTCCACAACGCCAGCGGCGTTGAGCGCGGCCACGGTATCCCCGCCGCCTGCGACGCTGACCAGCCGCCCGGCCTTGGTGAGCTCGGCGGCGGCGCGGGCCACTTCGAACGTGCCGCGCCCGAACGGTTCGGTTTCGAAGGCGCCGAGCGGACCGTTCCACAGCAATGTCTTGCAGCCCGCCAGACGGGTCTTCAAATCCTCGATCGAGCGCGGGCCGATATCCAGGATGAGCCCCTCCCCGCTCAGCCGGTCCGCATCCTCAACCCAGGTGCGCGGATTGGGCCGGAACGCCTCGCCGAGCGTGACATCGAGAGGGAGCACGATGGTTGTGCCACGCTCCTCGGCGGCTGCCAGAATGGCGCGGGCCTTGTCGGCAAAGTTGGGCTCGGCAAGCGATTTGCCGGTGTTCTGCCCAAGCGCCAGCAGGAAGGTGTTGGCCATGCCGCCGCCGATGATGAGCAGATCGACGCGAGGCAGCAGGTTCTCGAGCACCGGCAGCTTGGTGGACACTTTCGCCCCTCCCACAAGCGCGGCGACCGGACGCTGCGGGTTTTCGAGCGAAACCTGGAGCGCCTCCAGCTCCGCCATCATCGAAGGCCCGGCATAGGCGGGCAGCAGCTGGGCCAGGGCATGCAAGGAGGCATGGGCGCGGTGCGAACAGGAGAAGGCTTCGTTCACATAGATATCGCCGAGCCGGGCAAGACGCCGCGCGAACTCCGGATCGTTGGCCTCCTCGCCTGGGTGGAAGCGCAGATTTTCCAAGACTGCGATCTGCCCGAACGGCACGGCGGCCACTTCGAGAGCTGTAGTGCCGCCATTGCAATCGTCGATGAAATGCACGGGCCGGCTGAGCGCTGCGCCAAGGGCTTCGGCCATCATGCGCAGCGAATAGGCTTTGTCCACCCTCCCGTCCGGCCGCCCGAAATGGGAGATGACGACGACGCGGGCGCCGCGGTCGGCCAACATCTGCAGGGTCGGCGCGAGACGTTCAAGACGGGTGAAGTCGGTCACGACCTTGCCGTCGGTGGGCAGGTTGAGATCGGCGCGCACGAGCACGGTGCGGTCCTTTACGTCGGCCTGTGTGATGCTGCGGATATCCTGCATGGAACCTCCCTGCCGCCTGCCTTGTGCCGCCCTGCCCTCAGCCCCGTCCCAGAACCGCCGCGGCGGCTGCAACCGCGGCTTCGGCGGTGATGCCGAAATGCGGGTAGAGATCGTCGATCGGGGCCGAGGCGCCGAACCCCGTCATCCCGATGAAGCGGCCCTCCGGCCCGATCCATTCGTCCCAGCCGAAACGGACGGCCGCCTCGATGGCGATGCGCGGCGCACTGCCCAAAATGCCGTCGCGGTAGGGCTTGGGCTGCCGGCGGAACAGCTCGAAACTCGGCATCGAGACGACAGCGGCTGCGATGCCCTGGCCGGCGAGGCGCTTTGCCGCATCGAGCGCGATTGCGACCTCCGAGCCGGTCGCGATGAAGGTTACGTCGCGGGCTCCGGCCGGCTCATGAATGAGATAGGCGCCGAGTGAGACCGCGTTGCCACCCTCCGCGGAGCGGCGAACCGTCGGCAATCCCTGGCGCGACAGGCACAGGATGCTTGGCCCCTCGCGGTGCTGCAACGCAATCTCCCAGGCTTCGGCCGTCTCGATGGCGTCCGCCGGGCGCAGCACCAGCACATTCGGCATGGCGCGCAAGCTCGCCAGATGCTCGACCGGCTGATGCGTCGGCCCGTCTTCGCCCAGCCCGATCGAGTCGTGTGTCATCACATAAATGACGCGCTGACCCATCAGCGCCGAAAGCCGGATCGCGGCGCGGCAATAGTCGGAAAAGACCAGGAACGTGCCGCCGTAAGGGATAAAGCCGCCATGCAGCGCGATACCGTTCATTGCCGCGGCCATGCCGTGTTCGCGAACGCCGTAATGGATGTAGCGGCCCGAGAAATCGCCGGGCGTAATCGGCTTCATGCCCCTGGTGATGGTGAAATTCGAATGGGTTAGGTCGGCCGAGCCGCCGATGGTCAACTCGGTTGCTTCGTTGATGGCCGCAAGCACGGTTTCGGAGGATTTGCGGGTGGCAAGCTTCGGCTTCTCCTCGGCGAACCTGTTCTTCAGGGCTGCAAGGGCGGCTGTCACCTCCGGTCCGATGTCGCCTGCAAGCGCGGCGGTGAACCGCTCCTGGCTTGCCTCGGGCATGGCCTTGACGCGCGCGGACCATGCGGCGAATTCGGCTGCGCCCTTTTCGCCGACGGCGCGCCAAGCCGACAGCACGGGCTGAGGCACCTCGAACGGCGGATGGGGCCAGCCGATATGGGCGCGCGCGGCGGCGATCTCCTCCTTGCCGAGCGGCGCCCCATGCGTCTTCTCCGAGCCCTGCTTGTTGGGCGCGCCCTTGCCGATCACCGTTTTGCAGGCAATGAGCGTCGGGCGGTCGCTTGCCCTTGCCGCCGTGATCGCCCGATCGACCGCCGCCATGTCGTGCCCATCGACGCGGCAAACCGCCCAACCGGCCGCAGCAAAGCGCGCCAACTGATCCATGGAGGTGGCAAGCGAGGTCGCCCCGTCAATCGAGATGGAATTGTCGTCGAAGAGGACTATGAGTTTGGAGAGCCGCAGATGGCCGGCCAGGTCGATCGCCTCGTGGCTGATGCCCTCCATGAGGCAGCCGTCGCCTGCGATGACATAAGTGTAGTGATCGACCACATCGCTGCCAAAGCGGGCGGCAAGCATGCGTTCGGCGAGGGCCATGCCGACGGCTGTTGCAATCCCCTGCCCCAGCGGCCCGGTCGTCGTCTCGATGCCGGGTGCGTGGCCATATTCCGGGTGGCCCGCCGTCTTCGAGCCGAGCTGGCGGAAGCGCTTGATCTCCTCGATGGTCATGCCGGGAAAGCCGGTCAGATACAGCAGCGAATACAGGAACATCGAGCCATGGCCGGCGGAAAGCACGAAGCGGTCGCGGTCCGGCCAATCGGGATGCGCCGCATCGAATTTCAGATGCTTCGCAAACAGCACCGTGCCGGCATCTGCCATGCCCATGGGCATGCCCGGATGCCCGGAATTGGCCGCCTCCACCGCGTCCATCGACAGCGCGCGGATGGCGTTCGCCATTTGCTCGAGCGTCGCGGCTTCGGGAGCGCCGTGCGCCATTGCAACATTTTGGGCTAGTGGGGTCATGGCGGTCTCCGTCTCGTTCAGGCGGCGCGGCGTTTGCGCTCCAAAAGTTTCATGATCATCGGCGTCAGGATCAGCTGCATGGCCAAATCAAGTTTGCCGCCGGGGATGACAATGGAATTGGCCCGTGACATGAAGCTGTCGTGGATCATGGCCAGCAGATAGGCGAAATCGATGCCGCGCGGGTCGCGGAAGCGGATGACGACCATGGATTCATCCGGCGTCGGGATCCAGCGCGCAATAAACGGGTTCGAGGTGTCTACGGTCGGCACGCGCTGGAAGTTGATGTCGGTCTGCGAGAATTGCGGGCAGATGTAGTTCACGTAATCCGGCATGCGGCGCAGGATTGTGTGCGTCACCGCCTCGGTGGAATAACCGCGCGCCGCCCGGTCGCGGTGGATCTTCTGGATCCATTCGAGATTGATCACGGGCACGACGCCGATCTTGAGGTCCGCGTGCCTTGCCACGTTGACCTTGTCGGTCACGACGGCGCCGTGCAGGCCCTCGTAAAAGAGCAGGTCGGTGCCCGGCTCAAACTCGCGCCACTCGGTGAAGGTGCCGGGCGGACAGCCGTAGCGCTCCGCTTCCTCCGCATCGTGGATATAGTTGCGCGTGCGCCCGCGCCCCGTCGCACCGTAGGTGCTGAATGTCGCTTCGAGTTCGTCGAGCAAGTTCGCCTCGGGGCCGAAATGGCTGAAGTGGCGATTGCCGCGCGCCTCCTCCTCTTGCATCACGCGTTTCATCTCGGCCCGGTCGTAGCGGTGGAAGGCGTCGCCCTCGATGAAGGCGGCGTTGACCATCTCGCGCCGGAAGATCGCCTCGAAGGTCCGCTTGACCGATGTCGTCCCGGCGCCGGAGGACCCTGTTACGGAAATGATGGGATGCTTCTGCGACATGGCAGCCTTCAGGTCCTGAACAAGCCGCGCTGGCCGAACAGCGGCGAATGCTCGCCGATCGAGTGCGGCTGGCGATAGTAATGCTCAACCTCGCCGACTTCGTTGCGCGACCCGAAGATGAGCGGCACGCGCTGGTGCAGCGTTTTCGGCTGAATGTCCATGATGCGGACAAGCCCGGTCGAACAGGCGCCGCCGGCCTCCTCGACGATCATCGCAATCGGGGCCGCCTCATAAAGCAGGCGCAGCCGGCCTTCCGTGTAGCCCTTGCGGGCATCGCCTGGATAGAGATAGATGCCGCCACGCGCCAGGATGCGGAATGCGTCGGCGACGAGCGACCCCACCCAGCGCATGTTGAAGTCGGCCTTGCGCGGACCGTCAACGCCCATCTTGCAATCGACGATGTAATGTTTCATCGCCGCATCCCAATGGCGCATGTTGGAGGAATTGATGGCGTATTCGCGGGTATCGGCGGGAATTTTCACGTCGCGCCGCGCCAGCAAGTATGTCTTCGTGTCAGGGTCCATCCAGAAGATGTGCGTGCCCGAGCCGAGGGTGAGAACAAGCGCGGTCTGCGGACCGTAGATGATGTAGCCGGCGGCGAGCTGGCGCACTCCGGGCTGCAGCAGCGGCTCTGGCCCCTCGTTGGGGAGGATCGAGAAGATCGTGCCGATGGAAACGTTGGTGTCGATGTTCGATGAGCCGTCGAGCGGATCCACGTTGACCACGAGCGGTGCGCCCGGCTTGATCGGCAGCGGCTGATCGCTTTCCTCCGACCCCATCATGGCCACCGGCGATGCCTTGAGGGCCTCCATCACGAGATCGTTGGTGATGACGTCGAGTTTCTTCTGAGTGTCGCCGCCGCTGTCGTTAACGCCGATCACGTCTGCCATCGATCCGGCCAGCGGACCCCGCGCGATGAGACCGGATATCTTGGCTCCGGCCGCCGCAAGCGCGAGCACCGTTTCCGCAACGGCCCGCCGGCGTGCATCGCTTCCCGCCCAATCGGCCAAATAATCGTTCAAGCTCTGGAAATTACCCATGCCGAACTCGCCTCCCTGCAAGCTGCGCCTATGCCCTGTTAACCCGACAGTGATTATGCCGGTATGGCAATTTGCGCCAGTCTTCTCTTTTTTGTTTGATAATCCACAAAACCTCTCTATAAGTAAATTTGAAAAAACTGTTCTGAAATTAAATTTATCTAAATTTCATGAGAAGCGTGACGCTGAAGCAGCTGAGAGCCCTCGCCGCCGTTATCAAGACCGGTTCGATGACGGCCGCTGCCAAGGAGTTAAATGTTACTCCCCCGGCCATAACGATTCAAATGCAGCTGCTGGAGCAGATCGTGGGGATGCCGCTCATCGAGCGGGCGGGCGACGGGCCCAATGTGACAGATGCCGGAGCCAAGCTGCTGGCCGTCGCAAAGCAGATCGAGGCCGCGCTTGCCGATTGCGAGCAGGAACTCAATCTGATCAAGGGCCTGC
>Ga0129299_1002774_pt1 | contig 11545 bp, 10 predicted proteins | sample ConPoolayeCmetaG_FD_94477 | JGI IMG/M metagenome (GOLD analysis project Ga0129299, IMG submission 94477) | Hot spring microbial mat communities from California, USA to study Microbial Dark Matter (Phase II) - Cone Pool mat layer C metaG ... | reverse complement strand
TAAATACCTACCCGCCACCCTCCCGCAGGTTAGAAAGCGGCTGGCAAGAGAGCGAGCAGCTCATTGCGGCGCACTTCAGTGCGGAGATTGCGCCCGAACCTGCGGGAGGGTAGGCAGTTACCTACGGTCGCGCTATGCGGTCCCGCCAGTAATCCAGCACGTCGTTTAGCATCTGCGATAAAGGGATCTGCGGCTGCCAGCCGGTGGCGACCTGGAGCCGGTGCGGGTCTCCCAGTACCAGCGGCACATCGGATGGTCTCATGCGCCGGGGGTCCTGCTGCACTGTGATGGGCGCGGTGGTCAGGGAGAGCAGGATGTCCAGGATCTCCTGGATGGTATGGGCCTGGCCGGAGCAGACGTTATAGACCGCGCCGGGGATGCCCTGCTCCAGGATCAGCCAATAGGCGCGCACCACGTCGCGCACATCGGTGAAATCGCGGCGCGATTCCAGGTTGCCCACCTGGAGGACCGGCTCGCGCCGACCAGCCTCGATCTCGGCGATCTGGCGGGCAAAGGCGGGGATCACGAACACCTCGTGCTGGCGCGGGCCGGAGTGATTGAAGGTCCGGGTGCGCGCGATGCGCAGGCCGTAGGATTGGTGATACTGATAGCCCAGCAGATCCTGCACGGCCTTGCTCACCGCATAGGGCGACAGGGGGCGCAGCGGCTGGTCTTCGGTGATGGGCACCTCGTCCGGCTGGACCAGGCCATAGACCTCGCTGGAACTCACGTTCAAGATCAAGGGGTTGGCGCCCCAGGCCCGCACTGCCTCAAAGAGGTTGAGGGCCGCGATGACGTTGGTGGTGAGGGTGCCGGCCGGCGCGCGCCAGGAGGTGGGCACAAAGGTCTGGGCCGCCAGGTGAAAGATGCGCTCCGGGCGGGCCTCCAGGAGGGCCTGGAACGTGGCCGAGGCGTCGGTGAGGTCACAATCCAGCAACGTCACGCTATCGCGCAGGTGGGCGATGTTGGTGCGGTCGCTGCGCCAGCGCACCGTGCCATAGACCTCTGCCCCTTGAGCCAGAGCATACTCCGCCAGGTGACTGCCGCCAAAGCCGGTGATGCCGGTGATGAGCACTCTCATGGGGCCTCCAGGGTATGGGTCCGGGTAACCGCTTACCCTCCCGCTGGTTAGAGGGGGAACGTAACCGGCGGGAGGGTACAGGCTGGGCTTATTATAACACGGGGACGCCAGGCCCACAAGTCAAGCGGACTGAAATCCGTGCGTAATTAAACGCATGAGGGCACTACCCCACCCCCTACTTCGCTCCCCTTCGCCACTATGCGGTGCGGGGAGGGGAAAGAAGGCCTCGTGGGGGGGTTTTTGCGGCGGCGAAGCCGCCGCAAAAACCCCCCGAAAGGCTTTCTCCCCCTTTTTCCCTCTCTGACAGTAACTATCTACCCTGAATCCTCCCGCAGGTTAGAACGGGGCTGGCAACCGATGCAGTTGGTCATTGAAGCACGCCTGCGGCGTCTGGTCTGACCATGGTGCCCCAACCTGCGGGAGGGTAGGCAGTTACCCCTGACAGAAGTTATGCCCGGATGTCAGAAGCGGACCTTTGACAGAACTCGCCGGGCGGTGTACAATACGCGCCGATCACTGTGCTGGGGAGGAGTTATGCGCATCAAGGAACATCCGATCCTGACCTTTCCACCGGGGCATAAGGTCACTTTCACCTGTGATGGTCGAGAGGTCGAGGGTTACGAGGGGGAGCCGATTGCGGCGGCCCTCCACGCTGCGGGGATCAAGGTGCTTCGCCGAAGCACCCGGCACAATCGTCCCCGTGGCTTTTTTTGCGCCAACGGCAAGTGTGCCTCGTGCCTGATGGTGGTGGATGGCGTGCCCAACGTGATGACGTGCGTCACGCCATTGCGCGCCGGGATGGTCGTGGAGACCCAACGCGGTAAGGGGGTGGTGCGCCATGGAACGGACTGAGATCGCCGTCATCGGCGGGGGGCCGGCCGGCCTGTCGGCGGCGATAGCAGCCGCCTCCCTGGGCGCGCGGGTCATAGTGATTGATGACGGCGCGCGACCCGGCGGCCAATTGATCAAGCAAACGCATCGTTTCTTTGGGGCCCGGAGCCATTACTCCGGCACCCGGGGGATTGACATCGCCCCGCTCCTGGTCCAACAGGCCCGGGCCGGCGGGGTGAAGATCTGGTCTAATGCCACCGTCATCGGTCTCTATGAGGCTAACCTGCTGGGCATCTGGCAGGGCGAGACGTTCCACGAACTGCGGGCCGAATGCGTGATCGTGGCCACCGGCGCGGCTGAGAACATGCTATCCTTTCCCGGCAACGACCTGCCGGGGGTCTATGGGGCCGGGGCCGTGCAGACGTTGATGAACGTCCACGGGGTGCGGCCGGGCCGGCGCGTGCTCATGGTGGGGGCCGGCAACATCGGCGTCATCGTGAGTTACCAGTTGCTCCAGGCCGGGGTGGAAGTGGCGGCTATCGTCGAGGCCCTGCCCTACGTGGGTGGTTACCAGGTTCACGCCGCCAAAGTGCAGCGCGCCGGGGTCCCCATCCTCCTGCGCCATACGGTGGTAGAGGCCCTGGGCGACGAAGAGGTGACCGGGGCCGTCATCGCCCAACTGGATGATACCTGGTGCGTGGTGGATGGCACGCAGCGCACGCTGGATGTGGATACCATCTGCCTGGCCGTGGGCCTGACTCCGCTGAGCGAGCTGTTGTGGCAGGCTGGCTGCCAGATGCGCTACGTCCCGGCCCTGGGCGGGCACGTGGCCGTCCACGATGAACGCATGGAGACGACGCTCCCCGGCGTCTATGTGGCCGGTGATGCCTCTGGCATCGAGGAGGCCTCCACGGCCATGCTGGAGGGACGGCTGGCCGGGCTGGCTGCCGCCATGCGCCTGCACGGGGAGACGGCAGAAGGTTTGCGCCGCCTGCGCGAGACCCAGGAGGAGCTGGCGGCCTTCCGGGGCGGCCCCTATGGGGCCAAGGTCCGGGAGGGCAAGGAGGAATTGGGGTTATCCCGCCAGTGCGCCCTGTTCCCGGCCTCAGCGATGCCGCTAGAGGCCCGGGCTGGCACCACCCTGGAGGCCGTCCTGGCGAGCATCACCCCGGAGCGACTGGCCCGGGGCCCGGTGGCCGTTATCGAGTGCCTGGAGCGTATCCCGTGTAACCCGTGCGTGGAGGCGTGCCGGCAGGGAGCCATCACCATGCCGGGAGACATCAACGAGTTGCCCCACCTGGACGTGGAGCGTTGCACCGGCTGCGGCGTCTGCATACACCAGTGCCCCGGCCTGGCGATCTTTGTGGTGGATGCCACCTACGCGCCCGGCGAGGCCCTGGTGAGCCTGCCCTACGAGTTCTTGCCCCGGCCTCAACAAGGTGACACGGTAATCGCTTTGGACCGGCAGGGGGACAGGATAGGCCCGGCGCGCGTGGTCCGGGTGCGCCAGACGCCCCAGATGGACCGAACAGCAGTGGTGACCCTGGCCGTACCTGTGGCATGGGCAATGGTGGTAAGAGGTTTTTCTCTCTCGTAAATAGCGCTCCGGCCACTGCTCGCGGCGGGTCTGCCAGGCCCAGGCCTGACTGGGTGACCCGCCGTGCGAAGCACGCGGGGTAGCACACCCCGCGCGAGCACGGTCGCGCAGCATATTTTCGTTCTACGGGGTGCGCCCGGCACGTGGGCAACTCTTCAGGAGTAACGGCCTGTTCTCCCGCCGGCTAACCGGCGGGAGGGTCAAGCCATTTCAAGGAGCATTCCCGATGCTAAAATCTGTCGCGCACCTGGTTTCGAACCGCCTCAATAGATGGAAAGTGGCTCCTTTGAGCAACTATTTCTCTCTGCTGAGCCTGCTGATGGCCCTGTTGGTCCCGTTGGCCCAGGGACAACCCAACCTGCATGATCCCTCCATCCTGGACAAGCCGCTGGGGATTGAGCGTTTGCCCAACGGCCACACCCTCATCACAGACACCGGCGGCGCGTTCTACACGGCTACCGACGCGGCGATCCTGGAGGTAGACGCCAGTGGCAACATCGTCTGGCAGTACGTGGGCGATCTGATCTTCCCCCATAGCGCCGAACGGCTGGCCGATGGTAATACGCTCATCAGCGATACCGGCCACAACCGGGTCATCATCGTAGACCCGGCGGGCACTATCGTCTGGAGCAGCGCTGACTGGGGCGGCGGCAGCGGCACCCTGAGCGATGGCTCGCACCTGAGCTACCCCAACGACGCCGAACGCCTGGCGAATGGCCACCTGCTCATCACCGACCGCAACAACGACCGCGTGGTAGAGGTGGACGACCAGGGCAACATCATCTGGTCATTGACCGGCCTCAAGCGGCCTCACAACGCCGACCGGCTCCCCAATGGACATACCATCATCTCCGATTCGGAGAACAATACCATCCTGGAAGTGGATGCCAGCGGGCGGGAGGTCTGGCGCTATGGTGGCCAGGACCTGCTCTACTGGCCCCGTGATGCCGACCGGCTGGATAATGGTCACACCCTCATCACCGATACCCGCCACAACCGGGTCATCGAGGTCACGGCCGCGGGCGAGATCGTGTGGGAGTTCAAGGGGCTGTCCATGCCCTATGAGGCCGACCGTCTGGCCAACGGCCATACCCTCATCGCGGACAACAATCATAAGCGGGTCATCGAGGTGGACCAGGCAGGGAACATTGTCTGGAGTTTCCGCAACTTTCCCGAAACATACCCGGCCACGGTTCAGAATGGCGGCTTTGAGGAGGTGAACGCGGCCGGCCTGCCTACCGGCTGGTACGCCGCCGATCTGAATGCCGAGGGTGGGGAGTTGATGTTTGCCGTGGACGATACACAGGGACACAGCGGGCGCCAGAGCGGGTTCCTGAGCTACCGGGGCAGCGGGCGCATCGCCTGGTTTCAGATAGTGCAGGTGAAGCCGGGGCGGGAATACGTGTTCTCCGGCCAGGTCAAGGGCACCATGGGGCCGGAGGGCATCATCGCTTACCAGCTCTGGTTCGTGGACGATCTGGGTGGGCCTATCGGCGAGCCGATCACGGTCCAGGCCCATGTTGCCCCCCTGACCGACTGGGTCCGCGATGAGGTGGTGGTGACAGCCCCGGCCGGGGCGGCGGCGGTGCAGGTCTGGTGTAACCTGCTGGCCAACGGCCGGGTCTGGTTTGACGACGTGGCTCTGGCCGAAAAAGGGGCCGGGGGCCTGGCCTGGGATGGGGGGACAGTGCTGCTGGCGGCCGGTGTAGCGATAGCCGTCCTGGTGGCGTTGTCCGGGCTGGTGGCCTGGCGTTCTGGCAGGCTGCGCCGGTGGTCATAACTGCACCCCGCCCCTCACCCCTTGTCCCCCATATGCGCCAACTTAAGGCGCGGGTGATTGGAAATCGCACCGGGTAGCCGAAGGCATTGCCCTCGGCTACCCGGCCTTTCGTCATTCTGAGGAGCGAAGCGACGAAGAATCCCGTTATTGTGGTAAAGAACCGCCTGCCAGGAACGAGATTCTTCGCTCCCTTCGGTCGCTCAGAATGACCACTTTCGCTGGACGCGGGGGTCTCAGACCCCTGCTGAGCAAGGGGGCGAGTGCTGGCAGCGGCGACCGCCGGGAGTGTCACCCGCCGCTGGACGCGGGAGGGTGAGCAGTTACGCCTCCCCTATAATCCCGGTGTTGGCGTGGTCGTGATCCCCAGGCCATAGCTCAAGGTGCTAAAGCCCAGGCACATGAGCACGCAGCAAATCGTCAACAGGGCCAGGACGATCACGATGAGCACGCGCACCCAGGGTTCCTGGCGGTCGAACCAGCCGGGTGGCGCGGTCGGCGCATAGGCAGCCCCTTGAACCGAGGCCCCGCACGCCGTGCAGAACCGGCGGCCGGCCGCCAGAGGTTGCCCACAGCGGGCACAGGCGATGGCGGTCTCCAGGTCCAACGTGCCCTTGAGGGCCGCGAGCTCGGCGCGCAGATGAGCGATGTCGGCAACGGTACGACCCTCATCGCCCAGCCGCCGGAGCTGGTACTTTTTGAAAGCCAGATCGGTGGCCAGTTGGAACAGGCGCCCGTGATCGCGCCAGGCCCGCCAACCGCTGCCGGTCAAAGCTCGCCACCTGGCCCCCAGACGCCGCCAGGAACCGGCAAGGACCTGATACTCCTGCGGGGTGATCAGCCCCCGCTGGATTTCTTCCACCAGTTGTTCGCGTATCCAGCGACCTTCCCAGAGCAGGGCAACGATGATGAGGCCCAGGATCACGAACGCCGTCAGCCAGTTGGAGGCCAGGGCCAGGCAGCAGCCGGGTAGTCCCAGGATCGTGACCGCGTTGTTGAAGGCGTGCAGGCTCACGGCGAGGAACCAGGCCCCAGGCACGATCAGCAACCATAGCCAGTGGCGGCCGGCGACGCGCGCCCACCCCACCCCAGCCCCGGTGACGCTGGTATACGCCGCGTGAGCGATGCCGAACAGCGTCGGGCGCAGCAGGATGATCAGGAACATCTGCTCCCAGCCCCCTTCGCCAAAGGCGCGCATGAAATAGTCAAAGTCCTCGGTCATGGCAAAACCAAAGCCGATCAGCGCGCCGTAGATGATGCCATCCAGCACATCGTCGAACTCGTGGCGAAAGAGCAGCACCAGGAGGAGCAGAGCCAGCCCTTTGGCCGTCTCCTCGATGACCGGGGCGATGATGGAGGCCGTCCCCAGCTCCCCAAGCACGGGGTCCAGCAGGACCAGCGGCAGGCCCAGCAGGGTATTGAACAACGCCGCCAGGACGTTGGCCGGGATAGCCCCCCACAGGAAGGCGAAGGCCAGGAACCAGAACGGCTCTTTTTCGTAGCGGTCCAGCCACCACAAGATCACCACGTAGATGGCCGCCGGGATCACCGCCCCCAGGATCGCCAGGACGCCAGCGGTCACTGCCACCGGCCAGTTAATCGCTTCCATGCCACACCTCCACAAAAGTGGCTCCGGGCGGGTCTGTGCCTCGCGTCTCGGCGGCCCCAGACCGCCGAGGAGCAAAGACCCCTCGCTCAACGCGGGTCTGTGACCCGCGTCCTCAGAGCGGGTCCGTCTCGGCGGTCGCAGACCGCCGGGGAGCAAAGACCCCTCGCTCAACGCGGGTCTGTGACCCGCGTCCTCAAAGCGGGTCCATCTCGGCGGTCGCAGACCGCCGGGGAGCAAAGACCCCTCGCTCAACGCGGGTCTGTGACCCGCGTCCTCAAAGCGGGTCCGTCTCGGCGGTCGCAGACCGCCGGGGAGCAAAGACCCGTTGCTCAACGCGGGTCTGTGACCCGCGTCCTCAAAGCGGGTCCGTCTCGGCGGTCGCAGACCGCCGAGGAGCAAAGCGGCGGGTTACAAACCCGCCGCGAGCAAAGGGGCGTCAAGTTGGCGCGTCGCCCGGCTGGCTCTCTGCTGGTCGCAGGTCCTTGATCACCAGTTGGAGGAAGCCCTGCCCGGCCCACTCGTTGACGTCCAGGGTATAGACCAGGTCCACGCGGTCCGGCAAGCCGGCCAGGCGATGCCCCAGCCGAAAGCCGATGGCGTCCCAGGCGGTGGTGCCATCGGTCACGGTGAGCTTGAGATGGGCACCGTCCTGGCCCACCGTCCGACGGTTCTGGATCGTCAATCCATGGGTGACAAAGGTGGGGGTACGGTTGCCATAGCCAAAGGGGGCCAGTTGCTGCAACTGCTGGTAGGTGCGGCCGGTCATATCTGCCAGCCGGACCGCGCCGTCAATGAACAGGGTGGGGATCAATTCCCTCTCGGCCAGCTCATGGGCGGCCAGGTCTTGCAGGCGCTGGCGCAGGGCCTCCAGGTTAGCGGTAGGGGCGGTAAAGCCGGCTGCGGCGGCATGCCCGCCGTGTCGTTCCAATAACTGGTCACAGGCGGCCAGGGCCTGGGCAATGTGAAAGCCGTCAATGCTGCGACACGAGCCCCGGCTCATAGTCGGCCCCACCTCTACCACCACAGTTGGCCGGTAGAACTCGTCCATCAGGCGGCTGGCTACCAGGCCCACGACACCGGCCGGGTAGTTCGCGCCGGCGATGAACAGCAGGTATGGCAGTTGCTCAGCGGCCAGTACCTCCTGGCGGGCCTGTTCCTGGGCGACCTCTGTCAGTTGCTGGCGTTCCCGGTTGCGGCGGTCCAGTTCGGCGGCCAGGGTATCGGCCTGCTGTTCATCGGTGCATAGCAACAGGGCCAGGCTCACCCGGGCATCATCCAGGCGGCCGGTAGCGTTGAGCCGGGGCCCCAACTGGAAGCCGATGTGCCCGGCATTGATCTGGCCGGCCGGCAGGCCGGCCCGGGCGATGAGTGCTCGCAGGCCCGGCCGGGGGCGCTGATTCAGCACGGCCAGACCGGCTCGCACCAGAGCCCGGTTCTCATCGGTCAGGGGCACCAAATCGGCCACCGTGCCCAACGCCACCAGGTCCAACAGATCATGCTCTGAGATGGTGACCGGTTGGGGGGCCAGGGGCAGGCGTCGTTCCACTCGCAGCAGGGCCTGGGCCAGCTTGAAGGCCAATCCCACCCCGGCCAGGCTCGTCCAGGGCCGCTGCTCGTCCTCTTGCCTGGGGTTCACGATGGCCTGGGCCGGTGGACACCGGGCCGGCAGGTGGTGATGGTCGGTGATGACCACTTGCAGACCCCGGCGGCGTGCGTGTTCGACCTCGGCCACGGAACTGATCCCGCAGTCCACGGTGATCACCAGCCGCGCGCCCCTGGCGGCCAGGTCGTCCAGGGCCTTGATGTTGAGACCGTAGCCCTCATTGATTCGATGGGGGATGTATGGGATCACCCGGCTGCCCAAGGCCCGCAACACCTGGGTAAGAAGGGCTGTGCCGGTGACGCCATCCGCATCAAAGTCGCCGAACACGGCGATGGGCTGCCGGTGTCGCAAGGCCCGCCGTACCTGGTCTACCGCCTGGTGCATCCCGTGTAGCTCAAAGGGGTCGCTCAACAGCGAGAGGGGATCGTCGTGGATGAAGGCTTTCACCTGGGCCGGGTCCGTCAGCCCGCGACTATAGAGGGCCTGGATCACCGGCAGGGCCAGGTGGGGGAACTGCTGGCGAAACTCTGGTGGGGCCGGCGGGTTGATCTGCCAGCGACAGCGGCACGAGGGGGCAAAGTTCATGCTTCAGGTTCTCCGCTCTCCAGATCGGGGGGCAAGGGCGGCAGGTCCTGGGTATCGCGCAACCCGAAATACTGCAAGAATTCCGGCGTGACCCCGTAACGAATGGGTCGTCCCGGCGTTTCCAGGCGGTCCACCTCCGCGATCAGGCCCCGGGCCACCAGGTTGCGCAGCACGCCCTCGCAGTTCACGCCGCGAATGGCTTCGATCTCGACCCGGGTGATCGGCTGGCGGTAGGCCACGATGGCCAGCGTCTCCAGGGCGGCCAGTGACAGTCGGCCGGCACTTTCCAGGTTCAGAAAGCGCTCCACGTAGACGGCTGCCTCCGGCGCGGTGACCAACTGCACCGCGTGGCGGTGACGTTGCAGGCGCAAGCCCCGGCCCGCGTAGCGCTGTTCCAGGAGGGCCAGTGCTTCTTCCAGCTCCCCGGCCGTCAGTTCCAGGACCCGGGCGAGTTGGGATACCGCCGTTGGCCCGGGGGCCACGAAGAGCAGGCTTTCTAACAGGTTGGCCTGGTGTTCCAGATCGGTCATCACGAACTCTGGGTGCCTATCCGAACTTTATGCTCCAGGGTAACTTGCCCATCTTCACGCCGCAAGGCCCGGCACGCTCCCGCGACGTTTGCGCTGACCTGGCAGGCTATGCTATAATAGCCGGTAGCCGGCTGGTCTGGCGACCCTGACCGTCCAACCGGGGCTGGTTGACCATCTGAGCACATACAAGGGGGTATTTCCTGATGACCAGATCACGTTCCCTGATCCTGGGCTGGCTGGCTTTGACGATCCTGCTGGTGATACCAGCGCTGGCGTGTGGGCCTTGCTGTGGCCCCTGCGCCGGGCTGTTCCCGGCCGCGCCCACCTCGCCGTGTGGCACGATCCCGGTTTCCCGGGAGGCTGCCATGCGCCTGGAGAGCAAGGCCCGCACTATGGGCACGCCCAACTTTCAGTTAACCGTGACCGATGAGGAGCTGACCTCCTGGGTGGCTTTGGCGCTGCCGGACTTTCAGGCTCAAAATCCGGATCTGCCCCGCATCCCGGTGACCGCCCCACAGGTCTGCTTCGCCAACGGCAAGGTCTATGTTACTGGCCGGCTCACTGACCCGGTGGAAGCCAGTTTTATGGTGGTGGTGTCTGTGCAGGTGGTGGGTGAGCAGGTGCGGCTGACGATGGAAAGCGGCCAACTGGGGCCGGTGCCCATGCCGTCAGACATTCTGAACTCCCTGGGCCAATCTGCCCAAGACACCATCAATGACCCGGCATTCGGCATCCGGTTCACCCGGGTGCAGGTGCTGGAGCGGATGGTCGTGGTGGAGGGTTATTTCACCCAACAATAGAGCCGGGCCAGCTTACTGGGGGAAGTGAGACAGCAGCGGAGGCGACCAACGCCTCCGCATTTCTTTTCCCTCAGGTAACTACCTACCCTCCCGCAGGTTTGGGCGCAATGACCAGACCAGACGCCGTAGGCGCGCCCAGATGACCGGCTGCATCGGTTGCCAGCCCCTTTCCTGTGGGAGGGTTCAGGGCAGGCAGTTACTCTCTCAGACCACCTTGGGCGGGGGGGAGGCCGGCGCATAGGGCGAATGGGTGATGTTCACGCTCACCTTGTTCAGCCGGATACCCATGCGGTTCTCCACCTGCTCGCGGACCAGGGCCACCAGCTCCTCGGTTTTGTTGGGGATGTTGACGGTGGGAGCGGTCTCGACATCCAGGGTCACGTTAATGCCCTTGCCCCCCTTGCTCTCAACCCGGGGGCGCACCCTGGTGATCTCTGGCAGCCGGTCCACCTCATAGCGCAGCCGCTGGACGATGGAATCCACGTGCAGGCGCGCCTCACCCCCCTCGGTCATCTGGACTTTGATGGTCTTTTTGCGTCGGGGCACGATTTCGGCGATCAGAAGGAGAAGCAGGAATAGCTCGATCAAGACCCCGAACACGATCCCCAGGATGATCGTCACCACATAGGTGTTCCAGTCAAAGCGTTCCTGAAGGAAGGTGATCCAGGCCCTGACGTAGGCGAAGGTGTCGCTGGGGTAGACCAGGAAAGTGATCAGACAGGCCGGGACCGCGATCAGGAGTACCAGGGTCAACAGGATCATCACGCCGCGATTAAAGACATTCATGGGTAACCCTCCTCGTTATAATCTTTGCTTCAGGCGGGCCATATCTTGCATGACCGGCTAAAGCCTCTACTCCCTTGCTCGCCGGGGGTCTGTGCCCCCCGACCTCACGGCGGCGGGTGGCACACCCGCCGCGAGCATTTGGGGTGCCCTTGCTCGTCGGGGGTCTGTGACCCCCGACCCCGCCATCGTTATTCCTTGCTCGTCTGGGGTCTGTGACCCCCGACCCCACGGGAGTCGAGCCTTCAGGCGGGCCATGTCTTGCATGACCGGCTAAAGCCTCTACTCCCTTGCTCGTCGGGGGTCTGTGCCCCCCGACCTCACGGCGGCGGGTGGCACACCCGCCGCG
>Ga0129299_1002771_pt1 | contig 11550 bp, 13 predicted proteins | sample ConPoolayeCmetaG_FD_94477 | JGI IMG/M metagenome (GOLD analysis project Ga0129299, IMG submission 94477) | Hot spring microbial mat communities from California, USA to study Microbial Dark Matter (Phase II) - Cone Pool mat layer C metaG ... | reverse complement strand
GGGCTTGGGCGATTCCCCAGCCCTTGCCGATCCTCGGCAAGCAACGGGAATCGCAATCGCCCAGTCATACCAGATTACCCAATATGGCGCAATTGCCCTGGTCTTCGGCTCGGCGTTTCACGCCGGGTCGGGGGTTCGATCACGCGCTGAACCTCAAGTCCCGTTCACGGGGCTTCTCGGTGCGTTGGTGAATTGCGGGCGGGACGCCCGCGCTGGGGGATTCGCGGACGGTGTTGAGGCCGAGTCCTCTTTGGAGCGCGAGCATCTTGCCCGCATTTGTTTTTTTGCGGGCGGGACGCCCGCGCTCCGGGTCTGGCGGGCGAGACGCCCGCGCTCCGTGTTTTGCCCCCAGCGAGAAGGCCCGTAGGCGGGCGTCGTCGCACAACCTCTTGCCCGCGATCTTTTCCCATCGATCCTCGGCCCCTCCGGATTCCCGTGGTCGATCTGCAAACTCTTGTCCGGCGTTTTCGTCCCGGGCGACGTTTGACGGCAGCCGATCGATTCATCGCTGGGTTGGGGATGCGCACAAAAACAGCTTAGAGCCTATCCCGAAAGTTCATCTCCTTCCGGGGACGGAACAGGGCAAGGGCAAACGCGCATCAGGATTGGCCTCAAAGACTCGTCACGATTTTAGCCGCCCTCACCCCCGGCCGCTCTCCCGCAAGCGGGAGAGGGGAGGTTGTAGGATAGGCTCTTAGTCTCGGAGGAACGACCGAACGGCGAGCGCCGCGACCTCTCACTATGTCCAAGGGAGATTTCTGCCCGCCGTGCCCGCATGTTGCCCGCATGTTGCACGATGGCGGTTCACTCTCCGGTTGCGGGCGCGGCCCGCGCTAGGATGTCGTCAACGTCTTCAGGAGAACGAGTTATGGTGAATATATGTTTATCTACGCATAAGTGTCTATACAACTGACGACAAATCGCGCAATGCCTTGACGACAAAATGTCCTTCAATGCGGCAAAAGCCGTGTCCAAAGCCTATCCCACCTTTCCTCTCTTGGAAACGGCCTCGGGTTGTCCCACATGCTAACACCTTCAGAGAGGATTTTCACTTGTTGCTAAGCGACTCGCCAGCGCCAGCTTGGGGTTTTGCAAACGACGGAAGCCTGGCCACGGTGCTCGTCGTGCCCGCTTGCCGTCGCACTTCCGATTGACGCCCCCAGAGCGAGCTTGACGATCGTACGTCCGGCTCCTCTCAAGCTGGTCCGAGTGGGGGAAGAGACACTTGGCCATTGCGGCCAATCCAGCCATTCATCGTGGGCCTCGTTTCTCGCCCGGTACTTTTTCGCCACGTGGAGGGCGTTTGCAGGATGGCTCAGCCGATGGCGTCGCAATTTTCCACAGTCCACCACCAGATGGGTGGCACGAGAAATCTTCCCACGCTTACCACCGCGAGGACTTGGTCGAACGTGTGGGCAACGCACTGTTGCAACGTCTATACCACACTAGTTCTGTATTATTGAGTACTTCGCATGAAGGGATATAGGTATTACTGTTGACGCCCAAACGTCGGCCGGCTAACTTATAGAAAATTCGTTGGGTGTCCAATCACCACCTTCCGCGTCGGAAGGAAATGAATCGACGTGGTGAAGCGCAACGATGCCGTGATCGGACATTAAAACACAGGACGTCTGGTTCGAGATTATCGAGGTAAGCAACTATCTGAAACTTTTGCCATAAAAGACTTACAAATCACAAAGCGTCAGCGTTCGGTTAACCGAGAGCCGTGTATTGTGAGGGTTTAGCCTCAAAGAGAAGATCTCTGCGTGGTCGTAACAGCGGTCGTGTTTTGTTGGAGAGTTCCTTGTTTTCAAGGTGGGCGGAATAAAGGAAATACAACTCAGTACGCTGCAAGATGCCGATTCGGAAAGCCCGTGATTGGTTTGGCGTTTCGGTAACAACGAGAAGGCAAAACCGAATGCCCACCCCGGGGCGTAGCTCAGCCTGGCTTAGAGCGCTTGGTTCGGGACCAAGAGGTCGCTGGTTCAAATCCAGTCGCCCCGACTTTGTAAGGCTAAGTAAGTAAAGGACTTACGACGGATTTTCTTTTCGGCCCTCTGTCGCTACATCCATCCCAGTCTACCCATTTGAACGATTCTTAACCCGTCCTGGGCGTCAATTTGGCGTCGCGCTGGCGACAAGCCTGACGGGTTTTGAGCGTTCGCTTTGCTACGAGCCAAGCGATCTCAATGTATCTTGCCAGGATACCCAGCCACGGGCGGGGCATCAAACCACGGTCACACCCGATCCCAGTGGAGCCAGCGCCTCGGCAGATTATGATGGAGGGAGCCAAGAGCCCCGCCATGCAAGCTGCCATCGGATACGTCCACTTCTCCTTCACCTCCTGCCTGCGGCCCTGAGACGGCGACCCGGAACAACACTGGATTGAGGTCACCGGCCGGATCATGGCCCTCCCCGAGGAAGCGTCGGACGACGCCGAGGCAGAGCCGGCCGGCACGATGGAGATGTTGCTTGTGAGGGTCGCCGAGGCGCGAGACGACGAGGTGAGTTTGTTCGCGGTGTTCGATTCCTACGACGAGGCCCTCCACCAAATCTACCATGCCCTTTTCAACAGGAATGAGCAAATAAGGTCCAGCCTGGGCATGAACCCGTTCGTGCATGAAGTCCTACTTGTCCGCTCCCTGCGAATGAAGCCCCGCTGGCAGGGCATCAACCTCGGGGCGCAGGCCATCCAGACCGCCGCCAGCACATTGGTGACGATGGGCCTCGTGGTGGCCGACGCTGATCTTCCTCTTTCCCTCGACGACTGGCTGAACCTCGGGTTCGTCAAGATTGCCCGCCACAAGGGTTTCTACGTCCGCGAGCGGACTAAGAAGAACCGCTACGGCCGCGCGGTTCTTTGACCCCTCGTTGACGATCGCCCACAACCGGGCGCCGTCTGTTCCGGCCATCTCAAGGCGGCTGCGCCGACAGGCCGTCAATCTGCATCTCGGCACGTTCTGGTCGTGTGCGCTCCGCCTGCTCCAACCCTGCCGCCAGGGCCGTACCGGCGGCAGACGCGCATCACACGAACAGGGCCGCGTCAGCGCGGGCAGATTCGCGGAGAGAAGCGCGGATAGAAGGTGGCAGCGTCTCCATCTTCAGGTCCGGCAACTCATCGTCATAATCGGCCGCCAGATCCCGATAGAAGTCGAACGACTCGTCCCGCTCGCCGAACCCGCCCTTTTCCGCGATCCGAGCCAAGTATGCCGTCGCCGCCCCTTCGATGCCGACGCGCAGTCCGGGAGCATGGAACTGCCCGCCGCCCTTAAACAGCACGAGCGCGCCGGTCGGGTTCACCAGAATCTCCCGGATCAACAGTCCGGCGGCGAGTATCCGAGAAACGTTCTCGAATGAGACCTTCGACTTGCCCGTCTCGCAGGCTAGCCCGTTTACGCCCTTCAACGCGGGCTGATAGCTCGTGGCCCCTTCACGGAAGAGCCGCAACATCGGGCTGTTAGTCATCTGGCGCACGGCTCGTGTCTTTCTCTCTGTTCAGGTTTGGTCGGCTTTCCCAATCCTTTTCCGTTAGCTCAACGTCAGACTCGGCTGCGGTCGTTTCAATCCGTGCGACCACACCAGTTTCCGCAGGCGGGACGAAATTCCTCGCTTTCCCGCTCTCGTTTCCGCGCGACTTTGCGTTTTCCCGGTTGTGCCCACGACGGGCGGCGAGAGATTGCCGGAGGTAGCACCGCTGAACTCCAAGGCGTGACGATTCGGCCCGCTTCGCGCACGCTTCTAGGCGAAAGCCACAATGGCCTCCGTAATCTGGCTGAATCGTGGGGTGAGGTTGAAAGTCCCCATCGGGCAAGCACTGACGGTGAACTTGACCTGAACGGACGCAACGCTTGGATCGACACCTTCTCGGAAAGGAGAAGGGAGAGCAAGGAACATGCAAGAGAACGTGCGAGACCTGCACGACGGACAAGACGCGCAAGACCACTCAGACGTGACCGAGCCTCGTGATCTGGGCCAGCAGCCCGCGTCCTACGCCGAGGACGAGGCGCCGCTGAACCGCTACCTGGTCGAACAGTTCAGCGACGCGGCATTCGAGGCGATTCATCGCCGCTTTTGAACCCCAATTGTGACGGTTCGTTACCGACCGACTCCAGCAAGGTCCAGCCACAGCCTTCCTCAACGACGTTGAGGACATCGTGCGGCGGACGTTTTTGAAGTTCCATCGCAACCGGGAACAGATTGACCCAAACAAGCCGCTCCAGCCGCTCCTCAACTGCATCGCGGAGAACGTCATCACCGACTACCTGCGGGAGCAGGCAGCAGAGAAGCGCGACTACCGGCTCACCTGCAAGCTCAACCAGGCAGGGCCAGGTGCGTCTGACGAAGACGGCTGCCAACTTGGGATGGGTTATACTGACCCCAAATCTCGCTGGATCGAGGCGGCCCAGGACGCAAAGCAAGTGCTCGCCGAACCGATGGAAACCCTGCCGCCCAATGAGGAAACCGCCCTGCGGCTGGTGTGGCTCGAAGGCTACACCGAGGAAGAGGCCGCCAAGAAAATGAACGCGCCTGTCAGCAGTGCGAAGTGGTGGATCAGGTCCGGGAAGGAACGCCTCCGAAGGCTGGGCGGCGGCGCATGACCGAGGCGGTCAACGTCCGCCATTCGGAATACAACGTGCTCATTGCCCGGCCGTGGAAAGGGGAAACCCGTTCCAGATTGGCCGGGATGGGAACCGGGAGCAAGTCATCAAAATGTATGAAGTCCATGTCCGCCGCCGCCCTGATCTCCTTGCCGCTCTCCCGGAACTGATCGCCAAACGCCTTGGCTGCCACTGCAAGCCGCTCCCCCGCCACGGCGACGTAGTGCTGAAACTGCTGAAGGAGTTTTCTTTGGAAACCTAACTTTCGCACCTTCCGTAATAATCTCAGTCAACGAGGTACAGCCATGAACCTGTTTGGCATCTTGAAGCGACTGTTCAAGACGGTGTAACAGCAGATCGCGCCAATTCCCCCGGCCCCCGAGGCTGAGGTCGCGGTCCTCGAGGCGGCCCACCGGAAAACGGTATTGAACCGCCTCACGAAAGCGACCTTCTACGACGAGAACCGCGAAGAGTGGGGCGTGCGTCTGCCGGATGGTCGAGTGCTCTACCGGCCCACTCACTCCGAGATCATTGCCTTCTGGTACGAGAGAGACGCTCGAAACCGCGCCCCCGAGAGCAAGCCTTGTATCCCGCCGATGCCGCCCCAAGGGCCCAGCGAAACCAGGCCTTAGAAACCGCTCGGGGGTAGACCCGGCCGACCAGTAGACGCAATCGACCCGAAGACAGGTGAAATGCGACGCCGCTTCGAGAGCATCGCCGCCGCAGAAGAGTCAGGGTTGAAATCAGACGTTTCTCGAATAAGAAGGACTCATATTCGGTCGCGCGGAGTATAGCTCGCTTGGCCTACCTCCCGTGGCCGCCGAGTAGGCTGATTCGGCGTCGCCTCCCTCGGATATGGGGGTATGCGTGGTCTTGTGTTCGCGGCCAAGACCGCACTCAGGAAAATTCTGCCCGGAAAGGGTGTTGCATGATCCATGATTACACGATATAGTGTAGTTATGGAAGCCATCTCACGTCGATTATTGCCGCTGGAGTGTTGCTCAGCCCGTCCAGCTCTGGATCGCCGTCCGATCCTCGCTGAAGACGAAGCATCCGGGTTAGCTGCTTTGTTCAAGACGTTCTCGAACAGCACGCGGTTACGGTTGCTGCACGCTCTCGTTCGATCGGGCGAACTCTGCGTGTCGGACTTGGCACGGGCGACGGAAATGAAGCCACAGGCGGTCTCCAATCAGCTTCAGCGACTGGTGGACCGCGGGATACTCGCCTCACGCCGTGGAGGCAACAACGTCCTCTACCGGATCGTTGACCCTTGCGTGCGAGTCCTCTTGGATCGAGGCCTCTGCCTGCTGGAGTGCCCTGCGGGGAGTCATGATGTGGAGCCGTCGGAAGCGCGCGTCGCATCGGGCATCGATGCAGGCGAATGCGACAACGAGTGTGCTGCGAGTTTGGCTGCTGCCGGCCAGAGATGACGATGTTTGGGAGATTAGTGCGCGAAGCACTTTGTTCGGGGCACTTTTCCGGAGGAGCTAACCCATGATCCTGGTGCAGACGCTTGGAACCGGGTGTGCGGCCTGCGACAGGCTGGCCCAGAACGCCCGGCGGGCGGTCGAAGAACTCGGCATTGATGCCGAGGTCGAGCAAGTCGGAGATATTGACGTGATTCTTGGCCTTGAGGTTCTGGCGGTTCCGGCGCTGGCCATCAACGGCCATGTGACGGTCAATGGAGGTGTGCCATCGGTAGCGGAGATCAAGCACATGCTGACCGTCTTCGATGCGATCCAGGACGCCGAGGAGGCCCAAAGTCGTGATGCCAACCTGGATCGGGAGAAATCGCTACAGCGAGAGAATCACTTGGCTAACGCGAAGTGACCCCATGACGCAAGGTATGAGGCGGTCGCGATGCCTCCGGGCGGGGTGGCTGCACCGTGTCCCGCAGCAAAACCGCTTGAGTTTGGTTGACGGATCGGCCGATAAGCGTTACAAGCAGGATAATCCGTAAAGTTCGCGCAACGAGAAAAGTCCATGCGATTCAAGGGCAAACGCCTGATGACACTTGCCTGCTTGCTGGCGTATTTCATCGCCAGCGTGCCGGGCACCGTGTCGTTCGCATGGCACAAATGGAGTTTGCCTTGCCAAGCGGAAGAAAGGGCGTGTTCGACCGTTCCGAATTGCTCCCACGGTGAATACGGCAAGGGCGGGCGTGCCGTTGCGGCCGTCTGTCGAAATGACTCTCCGACGGCGACCCGAACCACTGACCGGTCGGCCGAGGCCGGCCAGGTTTCCCCATTGAGCACGGATAAGGGCGCGCATCCGGGGCATCCTACCTGCCCGGGAAAATGCCATCTTTGCAGCACGGGTGCTGTCCCCTTCTGCTTCACGCCTTCCGTCGTCATGCAACCTCCCGGGTGCCTTGGGCGCGTCGCCTTCGACGCACTGCCGTCGCTTTGGCAGCCTTCTCCCGACGAGCTGATCCGCCCCCCGATGTGTTGATCGGTTTCTGCGCGCCATCGGTGCGCGCCTCGGGGACGCTTTGTGCGGCCTGTCGGGAGCTAAGGCCCACACGTTTCGCGTCTTTCAGAGGCCGCGGCATCGGCGACGCAATTGCGGTCATGGCGCGTACCGCCTCGGCTGTGTGTCGGAGTCCGATTATTTGCAAGTTCGCGAGGTTCGCCACCAATGTTTCGACTTGGGCTGCTTCCGTGGGAATATGGCGTGCGGAATCTGTTCCGCCGCCCCGGGCGCACTCTGCTGACATTGAGCGGACTGGCGCTGGTCGTCCTGCTCGTGTTCGTGGTCGTGGGCTTCATCCGCGGCTTGGAAGCATCGCTCGCCGTGAGCGGCGACCCTCGGGTGGTTATGATCCATTCCATAGGCGGCGGCGAGAACATGGAAAGCTCGTCGATCCCCGCCCGCTCTCTCGCCCTCCTCTCCGCCAGCTTGGAAGGCGTGCAGCGTCGTTATGGAGTAACGTATGCGTCGCCCGAGCTTTACTTGACCACGCGCGTCAACACGGAAGGCGACGACGAGGGCACGTTGGGGCTGATTCGGGGAGTCACTTCGTCGGCCATTTTGGTGCGTCGGCAGGTGCAACTCGTCGATGGTCGCTGGCCGCAAACCGGCGAAGTGATGGTGGGACGATTGGCCGCGACCAAACTCGGGCGGCCGGCGGAACAATTGGCCGTGGGACGAACCATCATGATCGAAGGCCGGAACTGGCGGATCAGCGGGGTGTTCGCGGCCGTGGGTTCCGCCCTGGAATCGGAGATTTGGGGGCCGCTGGAGGAGTTCCAACAGGTGATGAAACGCCAAGACATCAGCCTTGTCGCCCTCACGCTGGGGCCTGGGGCCGACTTCGGCGCGATCGACGAGTTCTGCAAAGAGCGGCTCGATTTGGAACTGCAAGCCACGCCCGAGACCTACTACTACAAAGCCCTGCAGGCGCACTATCGGCCGGTGCGAATGCTGGCCTGGATCGTGATGCTTCTGGTGGGAGGCGCCGGCGTGTTTGCCGGGCTGAATACGATGTACGGGAATGTCATGGGTCGCGTCCGCGAGTTGGCCATGCTCCAGACGTTAGGCTATACGCGGCAAGCAATCCTCGTCAGTCTGATTCAGGAAGGAACCCTGCTGGCGGCGGCAGCGGCGTTGCTCTCGGCGGGACTGGCCATGATGCTGATCGACGGGGCGGCGGTTCGCTTCACGATGGGAGCATTTGCGCTGAGGATTGACGGCACGGCACTGCTGATCGGATGCGGCGCGGGATTGCTGCTCGGGGTCATTGGAGCATTGCCGCCCGCGATCCGGGCCATGCGGATGTCGATCTGCGAAAGTCTCAAATCGCTTTGAGAAAGTCCTCTTGTCCGAATAGGAGCGAGTTATGTTTCGAGCCGTGACACTTGCGTTGTTGACCGTTTCTCCGTTGGTTCTCTTGTCCGGATGCGGCGGCAAGTCAACAGCCGTCCCCTCCGGCGCTGCACAAGCACCCTCGGCCGCGATCGATCCATCGCTGGTATTGGCGGAGGAGCCGGCCGGGGCCAAAAGCGTGGCCGAAATCCGGCGGAAGGGCATGGATGGCGAAGAGGTCGTCGTCGCCGGTTGGATCGCTGGCAGCATGGAACCGATCATCAAGGGCCGTGCAGCGTTTACGATGGTCGACCTCGAGCTGCCCGCCCCGGAATGCACGACCAAGCCCTATTCCTTCTGCTGCATGCCCAAGGAAGCCCTGCTGCCGAACCTCATCATGGTGAAGTTCGTGGATGCCGAAGGCAAGACGATCGCCAAGGACGCCCGCGAACTGTTGGGCATCAAGGAAGGTTGCATCGTGGTGGTCCGCGGCCGCCTGGAGTGCAGCGAAGACGGAACGGTGACGAGCATTGCGGCGAGCGGGTTGTTCAACCGCGGGTACAGCGAGAACCCGATGAAGCTGGCGGTGTTCAATACCGGATTCCAGCCGTCGAAATGATGCACTGTGGGCACAGTCGGCCGGTAGGTTGAGCGAACCAGCCCGAGAGGTCACCGATCGTGCAACACCATCTGGACTTGAAACAGAACGCCGCCGACGGCAACGGCGAGGCTACGGCGGATTCGCGCATTCAGCCGCCTCGCCGCCTGGACCTGCGGCAACTGGCCGTCCATCGTGGACCGAAGGGGGAGGAACATGGTCCGGCTGTTGGCCCCAAGCACCGATCGCACCTGTTCACCCGCTACGTCCTTCCGGGTGGCTTGCTGCTGGGCTTTCTCGGCTTGATCGGATGGTCGGCCCGAACGAGCCTGCTGCCAACGCGGGCGGTAACGGTCATGCCGGTGCTCAGCGCGAAGGCGGAGTTGCGACAGGCGGGCACTCCGTTGTTCCAGGCGGCCGGCTGGGTCGAGCCGCGGCCGACGCCGATCGTAGTGACGGCGTTGGCCGAAGGCGTGGTGGAGCGGCTCCTGGTGGTCGAGGGCCAGGCCGTCCAGGCGGGCGAGCCGGTAGCCACCTTGATCGAGGCGGACGCGCGGCTCGCGCTGGAGGGAGCGGAAGCGGAGCTACGGCTTCGGGAGGCCGATCTCGCCAAGGCAAGGGCCCAGTTGGTCTCGGCGCAAAACCGCATCAAGTACCCGCTTCACCTTAAGGCGCCGCTGGCCGAGGCGGAGGCGGCGCTGGCGAAGGTTCAAACAGAATTGGCCTCGCTGCCGGCGAAACTGGCCGCTGCCGAGGCGCGACTTCGTTTTGCGCAACTCGACCTCGACGGAAAACTGGCCGCAAAGACAGCCTTGTCGCAACGGACCATCGATTTGGCCCAAAGCGAGCTGGAGAACGCCAAGGCATTCGTTGACGAGCTGCGAACTGGCAAAGTGCAGTTGGAGGCCGAGGCGGCCGCCCTGTCCGCTCGTCACGACACATTGAAACAGCAGTTGGATCTGAAAATCGACGAAACACGAGAGGTTGCGACGGCCGAGGCCGGTGTCAGAGCGGCGGAGGCCCTCGTGCGACAAGCCCAAAACGCCGTGGATGTGGCGAAGCTCCGCTTAGAGCGAATGGTCGTTCGCGCGCCGCAGGATGGGCGTGTTTTGCGTCTGGTGGCTCGCCCCGGGCGGCGCGTTTCCGGGATGTCCCCGCACTCGATGGAGGAGTCGAGCACCATCGTGACGCTCTACGACCCGACGATGCTGCAATTACGGACCGACGTTCCGTTGGACCAGGTGCCGCGCGTGCGGCCCGGTCAGCCGGTGAAGATCGAAACGGAGGCCGTGCCCGGCGGTCTGGAAGGCGAGGTGCTCTTCAAGACGGCGTTCACCGACCTGCAAAAAAACACGCTGGATGTTAAGGTGGCCATCAAGAACCCGCCCGCCGACTTGCGGCCCGACATGCTGGCTCGCGTCACCTTCCTCGCTGCCCCGGAGCCCGGCTCCGACGCGAAGCCGTCCGAACAGATTCGCTTGCTCATCCCGGGATCACTGGTGGAAACCGGCGAGGGCGGCAGCCGTGCGTGGGTCGCCGACCAGGCGGCCGGACAAGCCCGGGCGCGGACCATCAAGGTCGGGCAGCAAACCGGAAAAAGCGATCTCGTGGAAGTGCTCGATGGCCTGACCGAGCTGGACAAGATCATCGTCGGCGGGCGCGAAGGGCTTACCGACGGCGCGCGGATCACCGTAACCGGCGAAGACACCACCCTGGGCGTCGAACTGACCGCGCGGCGCGGCCCGTCGAAGAAGATCAAACGGATCATCACAAGCGAGAACGGGGGCAACTGACGCCCGTCATCGCTCCCCGCGCAGCGAATACATCAACAGGAGTTCCGCTTATGGCTCTGGTGGAAGTGATCAACGTGACCAAGGAGTTTCGCAAAGGCGACTACACGATCCGACCGTTGGACGAGGTGTCGCTGGAAATCGAGCGTCACGACTTCGTTTCGCTCATGGGGGCCAGCGGGTCGGGCAAGAGCACGCTGCTGAATCAGATCGCCGGAATCGACAAACCGACTTCCGGCACAATCATCGTCAACGGGACCGAAATCACCAAACTGTCGCGGACCAAGCTGGCCCGCTGGCGCGCTGCAAACATCGGCTACATTTTCCAAACGCACAACCTGATTCCTGTGCTTACGGCCTACGAGAACGTGGAAATGCCGTTGCTCCTGCTCCCGTTTTCCCGCTCGGAGCGGCGGAAGCGCGTGATGCTTGCTTTGGAGGCCGTGGGCCTATTGGATCGGGCGGATCACTATCCGCGCCAGCTTTCCGGCGGTCAGGAGCAGCGGGTCGGAATCGCCCGGGCCATCGTGGCCGATCCGCTGATCGTCGTGGCCGATGAGCCAACCGGCGATCTCGACGCGGAGAGCACGGAGCAAATCCTGGAATTGATGCAGCGACTCAACGAGGAATTGGGCACCACCTTCCTGGTCGTAACGCACGATCCGAAAACCGCCGGCATCGCCCGTCGCCGGCTTCGCCTGGAAAAAGGCAAGCTGCTCGACAGGGACCAACACCCGCTGGCACACGAGGCGGCAAGGGC
>Ga0129299_1002770_pt1 | contig 11552 bp, 9 predicted proteins | sample ConPoolayeCmetaG_FD_94477 | JGI IMG/M metagenome (GOLD analysis project Ga0129299, IMG submission 94477) | Hot spring microbial mat communities from California, USA to study Microbial Dark Matter (Phase II) - Cone Pool mat layer C metaG ... | reverse complement strand
GAAAAATAAGGTCAATAATTTCTTAACTAACTTCTATGTTTTTAATACATCAACTTTATCGTTCTCAATTGAAACAACAAATTCATTTCCCCTTACCAAATCCCCAGAAATTATTCTCAGAGCAATTGGGTTTTCCACAATCCTTTCTATAGCTTTTTTAATTGGCCTTGCTCCAAACTCCTTTGAAAAACCTTCTTTTACGATTTTTTCTATTATTTCTTCGCCAAATTTAATGTTATAACCTTCCTCTTCCAATCTTTTTTGCAAGGATTTTATCTGGTTTTCAGCTATCCTTTTTATAGAGTCTTCGCTTAGTTTATTGAAGATAATCACTTCATCAATTCTATTTAGAAACTCTGGTTTGAAGTATTCTTTAAGCTTTTTTTGAATCTCATTTTTTATCTCTAGCTTATCCTCTTCTTCAAATATTATTTCAGATCCAATGTTGGAAGTCATTATTATCACACAGTTTTTGAAGTTTACCGTGTTTCCTTTTCCATCCGTAAGTCTTCCATCATCCAACACTTGTAAAAGAACATTAAAAATCTCCGGGTGGGCCTTTTCAATCTCGTCAAAAAGAACAACTGAGAAAGGCTTTGTTCTAACTTTTTCTGTTAAGGCGCCGCCTTCCTCGTAACCAACATAACCCGGAGGTGCTCCGATTAATTTCGAAACAGAGTGTTTCTCTGAAAGTTCTGAACAATCTATCCTTATAATGGAATCTTCGTCATCAAATAAAATCTCGGCTAAAGCTTTTGCAGTTTCTGTTTTTCCAACTCCGGTTGGTCCAAGAAAAAGAAAACTCCCAATCGGCCTTTTTGGATCGCTTATCCCGGCTTTATTTCTTCTTATTGCATTGGAAACAATCTCTAAGGCTTCATCCTGTCCCACAACCCTCTTCCTTAGATGATCTTCCAAATTAAAAATTTTGTCTTTCTCAGATTCAAGCATCTTGGAGACCGGAATTCCAGTCCATTTTGAAACTATTTCAGCTACTTTTTCTTCCGTTACTTCAGCAATGTCTTTTTTCTCAAGTTTTTCTAACCCTTTTTGTTTTTCTTTTAGCTTAGACTCAAGCTCTGGAATTTTGCCATAACGAATTCTTGCCACTTCTTCAAAATTCCCTTCTCTTTCTTTTCTTTCTGACTCAATTCTTTGTCTCTCAATCTCTTCTTTCAGGTCGTTCACTTCTCTTAAAAGATTTTTTTCTTCATCCCATTTTGATTTTTTGGACGAATATGAATCCTTCAAATTAGAAAGCTCTTCTGATATTTTTTCCAGCCTTTTTTTTGACTTTTCATCTTTTTCTTTTTCCAGTGCCTTTTTTTCTATTTCAAGCTGTCTTATTTTTCTTTCCAAATTATCTATTTCTTCTGGCAAAGATTCAAGCTCAAGTTTTAAGCGAGAAGAAGCTTCGTCTATCAAGTCTATTGCTTTATCAGGAAGATGGCGATCTGTGATGTACCTTGCGGAAAGTTTTGCAGCTGCAACAAGAGCTTGGTCTCTAATTTTTATTTTGTGATGGATTTCGTACTTTTCTTTTAAGCCTCTCAAAATTGAAACCGTTTCTTCAATAGTTGGCTCTTCCACAAATATCGGCTGAAATCTTCTTTCTAAAGCCTTATCCTTTTCAATGTATTTTCTGTATTCTTCTGTAGTTGTTGCTCCAATAAGTCTTAACTCACCTCTGGCGAGTGGTGGCTTTAAAAGGTTCCCCGCATCTATTGCTCCCTCAGCTTTTCCAGCTCCAACAAGAGTGTGAATTTCGTCTATAAAAAGTATTATTTCACCATCAGATTTCGTAACTTCATCAATCACAGACTTTAATCTTTCCTCAAACTCACCACGAAATTTTGCCCCAGCCAAAAGAAGGCCGAGATCCAAAACAATTATCTTTTTTCTTTGTAAGCTTTCTGGAACATCTGAGTCAGCAATTCTTAAAGCCAAGCCTTCAACAATTGCAGTTTTTCCAACACCAGCCGGCCCAACAAGTATCGGATTGTTTTTCTTCCTTCTCGAAAGAATCTGTATCACTCTTCTTACCTCTTCCTCTCTTCCAATCACAGGATCAAGCTTTCCCTGAAATGCAAGCTCTGTTAAATTCTTTCCATACTTTCTCAACGAATCCAGACCACTTTCAAAACTTTCTGAGTGAGAAGTTTTACCATTTCTAATCTCCATAAGTTTTTCCCTTAAGGCTTTTTTGTCTATCCCAGATTTATCAAGCATTTTTTGAATTTTTTGGTCATCAAAAAGCCCAAAAAGCAGCGTATCGTATGATATGTAACTATCTCCTAATTTTTCCGCTTCTTTTGAAGCTCTAATTAAAACCTCTCTCGATGATTTAGAAAGTATTGGCTCCGATTCACCTGATATTATTGGAAGGTTTTCTAGCTCAGAAAGGATATCTTTTTTCAGGTTGTCAAAATTTATTCCCATCCTTTCATCAAAAATTGAATCTTTCGAAAAAGCAAAAGCTGACAAAATATGAATTGGTTCAACCTCTGGATTTTTTCTGGAGAAAGCCTCTTTTTGTGCCTCAATTAGAATTTCTTGTGCCTTTTCTGTAAGCTTATCAATCATTTAGACAATTTCCCAACCTCATCTTAAATTATTTTACCATTTTACCAAAACTTAAAAAACTTAACTTAATAATCTTCAAAACTTAAATAATCTTCAAAAGTTTTATTTTCACAAGTTCAACCTTAAGTCAATTTCTGAATCTCTTCAAACTTTTCTGCAATTCTAGATCTAGACCCTTTTGCTTTTTAAAGATCAAAAAATCAAATAAAATACACCTTTACATATAAAGAAAAAACACACAATAAAAAACCAAATCTTTTATACCAGTCCCTTGAACTTAGTTTTTGACATTTTCGCCCATTTACACCATCACTTTCGCACTCCTTAAACTTGAAATTTGATCTTATTGTAAAATGCTAGTTTTTGTTTTGAATATAGGTGCTTCTTGGATTAAAAATATGACAAAGAAAAATGATAAAAACAAGGAAAACCGCAAAGGTTTTTCTAGAAAAAACTTCTGGGAAGTTTCAAAAAACAAAGATAGAAAAAATGAAGTATTTTCATTTGCCGAAAGCTACAAAGATTTTATATCAAAATCTAAAACAGAAGAAGAGTGTGCCCAATTTGGGAAAAATCTACTAAAAAGTAAAGGATTTAAGCTTTTAGATCTTTTTTCTGATGAAAAAGTTCACGAGAATTTCTACCTTAATTTTGAAAGGAGGGTTTTGGTTGCAGGGAAGCTTTTGGGAAAAAATAATATTCTAGAAACAGGGATAAACTTTATAGTTTCTCACATTGACTCACCCAGAATTGACCTCAAACCAGTAACAATCTTGGACAAATCTGATCTTCTTATTTTTAAAACTCACTACTATGGCGGGATTAAAAAGTATCAATGGGTTACAGTTCCGCTTGCAATGCATGGCACTTTTTTTAAACAAAATGGAGAAGAAGTTAATATCTGCATAGGTGAGGATGAAGAAGACCCAAACTTTGTGATAACAGATCTTTTGCCACATCTTGGCGAAGAACAAATGAAAAAAGTTGCTTCAAAAGTTATTGAAGCCGAAGAGCTAAATGTTCTTGTTTATTCAACTACGGATTTAAAAGACGAAAATAAAAACGATTCTTCAACAAAAAAGGAAAAAACAATGAAGGATTTGCTCTTATGCGATTTGAATAAACTTTATGGCATTGAAGAAGAAGATTTTGTGTCATCTGACATAAAGTTTGTTCCGGCCGGAAAAGCAAGAGATTTAGGTTTCGACAAAAGCATGATCCTTGGATATGGGCATGATGATAGATCTTCGGCCTTTTGCGCTCTTATGTCGCTGCTTGATTCAAAAAAAGTTTCCAAACCATCAATTGTCATTTGGATAGATAAAGAAGAAATCGGAAGCGAAGGAAATTCTTCAGCGCAGGGGAATATTTTAAGATTTTTAGTTTCAAGAATCCTAAAATCTCAAGGTATAGAACCAAACGAATTGAATATATCAAGAACTTTCGCCAAGTCGTTTGCAATTTCAGCAGATGTTGACGCTGTTTCCGATCCAACTTTTAAATCTGTTGATGATGAGCTAAACACTGCAAAGATAAATTGTGGAGTTATACTTGTAAAATACACTGGTCATGGAGGGAAATACTCAGCAAACGAAGCAAGTGGAGAATTTGTCGCAAGGTTAAGAAAGGTTTTGAACGATTCGGAAGTAAACTGGCAGCCAGGACTTCTTGGGCAGGTCGATAAAGGTGGTGGTGGTACTATAGCAAAATTTTTGGCAAGGCACTTGATAAATGTTGTTGATATGGGGCCCGGTCTTCTTTCTATGCATGCTCCTTTTGAAGTTATTTCAAAGGCAGATCTTTTTTCTGCATACGAAGGTTATAAGGCTTTTTTTGAAAATTTCTAAGTAAATGAAAAAGAATTTTCTAATTTTTCTTAAGGTAACTTTTCAATACCTTTTTTTTATTGGAGAAACTTTTGGTTTAAGTTTTCTTACCAACGAAAGCTTTATTACTGCTGAAAAGAAAAAACTCCTTCAAAAACACGAAAAATTTAGTCTAGAAGAATTTTTTAGCAGAAAAAATTTTGAAAAAGACAAAGTTTATAGTGAGTTAGTAAAAATAGATGATTCAATTACCCCAAATATTTCAGCAAAATCGTATATTCTTTATATTCCAGAAACAGGGCAGATATTAATTGGAAAAAATATCCACGAAAAAAGGTCGGTTGCAAGCATAACAAAGCTTGTTACTGCCTTGGTTATTTTTTTCCAAGAAAAAAATTTGGATAAAGAAATAGAAGTGCATTCTGGAATATATCTAAATAAAGAAGAATCAGCAGTTGGAGTAGAAGCTGGCGAAAAAATCAGATTAAAAGAACTTTTAAAAGGCCTTTTAATTTCATCTGGCAACGATTTAGCTTGGGTGGTTTCTGGAGGATTTAAAAATAAGGAAAGTGAAAATTTTGTTCACAAAATGAACGAAATGGCTCTTTTTCTTGGAGCAAAGAATACAAACTTTAAAAACCCAACCGGCCTAGATGAGGATGGGCAATTTTCAACCGCCTTCGACGTTGCTTTAATTTCTTGGGAGGTTATCAAAAACCCATTTTTCAGAAATATCATTTCTAAAAAAGAAGATACAATGACTACCTCAAAAAAAACTTACTATCTAAAAAATACAAATCAGCTTCTTTGGTATCCTTACCTTAAAATTGAAGGAATAAAAACAGGAACAACAGAAAAAGCTGGGCAGTGTTTAGTTTCGTTTATTGAAAAGAACAGACTCACAATAATTGGAGTTGTTTTGGGAAGTGATGACAGGTACTTTGATATGAAAGTGCTTTTTGATTTGGTTGGTAGATAAAATTAGCACAAATACTATTACAATTCTTCTAAACTACCTGTACCAACAAAAACCAAAAAAAGAATACCATAAAACAATGCTCATAAATTATATCTACTTACTAAGCTTGCGTTTTTGATAAACATAAAATAAAAAAGTAAAATAGTTTTGCAAAACACATTGAAAAATCTACTTAGGCTTCTCTAAAAGCTTAACGTGACCTACTAAAACAATCTATATTTCTTGCTTTAAAAATCTCAAATCCCCAGAGTGAAAGTTTCTGATTTCCTCTATTCCAAACCTAATCATAGCAAATCTTTCCAATCCACCACCAAAAGCCCATCCTTGATATCTTTCTGGATCAATTTTCCCGGCCCTTAAGACATTTGGATGAATCATACCAGCACCTAACCACTCAATCCAACCCGTATTTTTACAAATTCTGCAACCTCTACCATCGCAAAAAGCACAAGAAAAGTCTACTTCGTATCCAGGCTCCACAAACGGGAAAAAGCTTGGACGAAACCTTGTGTCAATCTTTTTGTTAAAAGCCTTTGATAAAGCTACCGAAAGCGTATGTTTAAGATTGGAAGCATTTATATTTTCGCCAACCGCAAATCCTTCAATTTGGTAAAATGTATGTTCATGACTTGCGTCCGTAGCTTCATTTCTAAATGTTTTCCCTAAAATTATTGCTTGAAATGGCGGCTTGTGAGTTTCGTAATACCTAACTTGCATATTCGAAGTATGAGTTCTTAAAATGTTTCCGTCTGTAAGGAAAAAAGTATCTTGGGCATCTCTTGCTGGATGATCCTTGGGAACATTTAATGCGTCAAAGTTATACCAAACAGACTCAACCTCTGGTCCTTCTAAGACATCAAAACCCATAGAAAGAAAAATCTCGATAAAAATCTCTTTAACTTTTGTAAGCGGATGAAGCGTTCCAAAATTTGAGACAATTGGCGGTGTTTTTTCATCAAATTCGAAACTCTCTTTCTTTAAATTTCTTTGGATACTATACAATGTTTCCTCTACTTTTCTTTTTAGAAGATTAATTTTTGGTCCCAAATTTTTTCTTAAATCTTCCGATAAAAAAGGTAAAAGTTTAAAAAGCTCGGTAAGCTTCCCGCTCTTTCTTCCCAAAAATTTTTTTTCAATCTCAAAAACATCATCTTCAGAGTTTATTTTTAAAATATCTTTTTCAAATTCTTCAGAAATTTCTTTTAACCTATCCTCCATATTCTAAAAAAATTCGCTCATAACTTAATAATATTTGCCTCTATTTCAAACATATTTTTTGTCTGACTTTGTTAATAAAATCACTCTTTAAAAACTAAGTGCTGAAAAATAAAAGAATTTTTTGATAAAAAACAAAAAAACTTCTTTAGGAAAATTTTTGATATGATAGATTTTAAGGCTAAGTTTTTTTAGAATTAAAACAGAAAAAGTTTCGTTTTTTAAAAAGTTTAAATAAGCTTTTTAAACCATTCCAAAAAACTAGAAACTATTGATTGAATAAAAAAACAGATAAAACATGAGTTTTGCAGCAAAACTACTTTTTGCACACAAGGTAAAACCCTCTTTCGACAAATCTACTGTTCTTACTGTCTAAAATTGATACAAACCTAAAATTTGGCTTTGCAAATTTTAAAAAGTCCTTTTTTGCAAACCAAGTATGCCTGATTGTAGACTTATACTTTTTCCTTTTACCATCATTTTTTTCTAAAACAACTTCCAACTCCATTGATGTTTTCATTCGCGGATTATAGTTTATGAATTGATATTTAATTGATACTTCTCTTCCATTTAGATTTTTTTCATCAAGATAAGCTTCTTTTCCGTATAAAACACTTTTTTCAACTTCATCCTGCTGAACTACTAGAATTCCTCCATTTGAAAGTATTTTTGACACTTTTTTAAATAGCTTCCTTGCATGGCTTTTTTTTCTTACAATTTGAGCAAATGTATTCCAGAAAAATAAAACCACATCAAATTTCTTTTTCGTCCTAAAATTTTCAAACGATGAACAAACAATCTTTGGAATTAGATTGTGCTTTCCAAATCTACTTCTCAAAGTATTAAGCATATCTGGTAATGGATCAAGAGAAAAAACATCAAAGCCTTCTTTTTTTAATTCTAAAGACAATCTCCCACTTCCAGCACCAACATCAAGTATTTTTATACTTTCTTTATTTTCAATCTTCTTACCATCAATAAGGCTGATTATTAGCGATATTTCCAATTTTGTTTTGCTTTCCCCTATATCATCTTCATAGAAAAGATCATAAAACCTTGCTACTTTGTTTTCTGCCTTGTTTTTTACTAATTTCACTTTCCAAAAAACTTATCCCACCATTTTTGCCAATTTGGCTTTTCTACCTCTTTTTTCTCGCCAAGCTCTATTTTTTGAATTGGCTTCTTTTTGTCTAAAAGGTTTGGCTTTGCTAAAACAAACTCATCTGGCCTTTTTACCATGAAAGCTTTTCTGGCTTGATATTCCATATACTCATCAGTTTTTTGGTACTCGATTGTGGATTTCAAATCTTCTATCTCTTTTTGGATATTGGCTAATCTTGCCTTTTTTTCTTCTATCTCATTTAAATTTTTATTGTATTTTTCAGAAATTTTGAAAGCAGAAAACGTTGAATAAGCAAAAATTATTATTGAAAGCAAAAACAAAGCTTTTGGCAATATATTCTCCAGGTTTATTTTTCTCTTTTTTCCATCTAGTAGGATAACCATTTTCCTGATTTTAAAGCTCTTTTAATTTCAATGTTTTCTTCTTTTTTTCTCTCTTTTTCTCTTTTATCCCATTTCTTCAAACGCCTTGCTATAGCTATTTCGATTTTTATGAGATTCTTCCATTGAAATATTTTTAAAGGCACAATCAAAAGTCCTTTTTCTTGTATTTTACCAGCAATTTTTTCAATTTCTTTCTTTCTTAAAAGAAGCTTTCTGGTTCTTTTTTCGTCAACTGCTGAATTAGAAAATCTGTATTTTGGTATAAAAAGATTCAAAATAAACATCTCCCCATTTTTCAAAAAAGCATAGCTTCCGTCCATTTTCACATTTCCTGATTTTATTGATTTCACTTCTGAGCCAAAAAGCACTATTCCAGCAGTAAACTTTTCAATAATCTCGTACTCATGATAAACTTTTTTGTTTATTATAGGCTCCATTTTAAGAAGAGAAAAGGTCAAAATTAAACTAAAACGAGATTTAAAAATTTCTAGTAAAAGATTTTAGTTAAGGAACTTCTAAAACTAAAAATTGGTTCTTATTTACCAACACAAAAGTTTTTAAAAACTAAATCCAGAATGTCCGGAGTAAATTCCTTTCCGCTCAAAAGAGAAATTTTTCGCAATGAAGATCTTAAATTTTCAGCCAGAATCTCCAGCCTTTCTTTTTTTATGTTTTTCATTGACTCTTTCAAATCTAGAAAGGCTTCATCTAAAAGTTTTTTTTGTCTTTCTGTTGATATTGTTACCGACTCAGTTTCAAAAGAATCACCAACCAGTTTTTCTTTCAATACCCTACAAAGCTTTTTTATAGATTGATCATCAAAAGAAGAAATTTCCAAAAATTCTAAGTTCCTTGACTTTATGGCTTCCAATCTTTTGGATGATGGTTTTTCTAGATCAACCTTGGTAATCAAAAATAAAATTTTCTCTGGCTTCAAATTTTCCTTTTCTATAAGCTTAATTGATTCCTCGATCTTTTTATTTTCTGACAAAAAAAGAATTAAATCAGCTTTTTCTATTTCTTCTTTTGATCTTGCTATCCCAAGTTTCTCTATTCTATCCACAGAAAACTCGTTTATGCCAGCCGTATCTACAAACTTCACTGGCACGCCATCTAGATTAAAGTATTCTTCCAAAGTGTCTCTTGTGGTACCCGGAATTTCAGAAACAATTGCTCTATCAAAACCAAGAAACTTGTTGAAAAGTGTAGATTTTCCAGCGTTTGGAAAACCTGCAAGAACAACTCTTGCTCCATCTTTCAGAATTCTCCCAACTTTGTAACTATCGAGAAACTTTTGAATTTTGAGTTTTAGGTTTTGGATTCTTCCTTCAATTCTTTTTTCGTCGAATTCTGGTAGGTCTTCATCGTCGTAGTAATCTAGATTAACTTCTACCTCTGCCAAAATATCCGAAATTTCATTTTCAACTAGATTAATTTCTTTAGAAAGTTTGCCGGATAAGTTTTGAAGATTGTTTTTTGCTGATTCTAGTGTTAATGAATCAATTAAACCTGCAACGCTTTCTGCTTTCATCAAATCAATTTTTCCATTTAAGAAAGCTCTTTTTGTAAACTCTCCAGGATCAGATGCACGACAGTATTTAAGAATTTCCCTCAGAGCTTCTTTTAGTATTATTTCTCCTCCGTGCATATGAAATTCAACAATATCCTCTCCGGTATAACTTTTTGGAGCTTTAAAAAAAACTGCAAGGCAAATATCAAGTTCCTCATTTTTATTAATTATAAATTTTCCAAGAATCATTTTGCTTGGCTCAAAGATGACTTCAAAGTTTTCTTTTTTGCGAGCAATCGGAAAGAAAACTTTCTTTAGAATCCCAAACGATTTGTTGCCTGATACTCGTATTATACCAATTCCACCCTTCCCTACTGGAGTAGAAATATTTGCGATTGTATCTTTCGAAAGAAAATCTTTCATATTTTTTATTGTCAAATAAAACTAAACTTCGCCAAATGAAAATTAAAAACCATATTTTTACACGCCAAATTCAGCTCTTTTTTTCATATGTTCCTCATAAGTTTTTGAAAAATGTGAAACTAAGTCTTCCGTTGCAAAGAAAAAGAAAAAATCAGTTTTTTCTGGGTTTAGGGAGTTTTCTATTGTATGAATTCCTGGATTAGAAATAGGAGTGGGCGGAAGGCCTTTGAATTTATAGCTATTGTATGGCGAATCTGACTTTAAGTCTTCAATGGAAAGTTGCCTTTTTTTTGTTGGTAATACATAGTTCAATGTAGCATCAGACTGTAAAAACATATCAATCTTTAGTCTATTTAGAAAAACAGAAGCAATCTTTGGAGTATCTTCTAATCTTCCGGTTTCCTTTTCAACTATGGAAGAAAAAATCAAAGCATCGTATTCTGTCTTCAACACACTCGAAAGCTCCGACCTTTCAAATTCTTCAAAATACGGAAGAGCTTTTTTTTCGAAGTTGGAAATCATCTTCGAGATTATACTTTCCAAAGTTTCTTCGTACTCAAAAGAATAAGTGTCCGGGAAAAAGAAACCTTCTAGTGACTTAGCTTCCGGAAAATGTTTGCTCAAAAAAGTAAATTTTTCTTTATAGTACTGGAATTTTGTGGAAATTTCTAAGAGAAAATCTTCTTTTTTTACCAAGCCAAAGTTTTCAAGAACCTCTCCTATTTGGTTTGTATCATATCCTTCTTTTATTATAATCCTTATTCCCTTTTTAAGAGACTCTCCTTCCTCAATTTTTTCCAATACATCAAATAAAGACAAATTTTTTTCAAACTCAAACACACCTTTCAGCAAGACTTTTGGCTCTTTGTGTGTTAATTTTATTGTTATGTAAGAAAGACTTGTGTTTTTAATTAAACCCTTTTCTTCCAACTTTGAAAGAACGTTTTTCAAGTTGTCTCCATCTTTTACTTCAATCGTAAATTTTTCATTTGATCCTGGAGAAATTGGTGATGATAAGTTTCTTTTTTCTTTTTCAAGGATTAAAAAAACAAAAAAAACAAAAGCAGCTATTGATGTTGTAAGGACAATCAAGAAAAAAGTGGCAACTTTTTTCAAAAAACTTTTTAAGCATAGATAAACTAGAAAAAAAAGGGCTTCATTCAAATTATCTAGATTGTATAATAATTGGGAAGCTTATCATAAAAAATTTCAAAAAAATACTTAACAAATTTTATGGTTAAGTCCAAGAAACTTTAACGCTATAAAAATAAAGTTTTTAAAAGCCTTCGTTTTTAAATGAATTAAATGAATTGCTATAAAAACCTACAAAGGCTTACTTTTACCATTACAATTTTATTCATACCATTCATAGTCTTTTAAAGAAAAAGGCTAGATCCAGAAAAGTTCAAAATGATCATTACAGCATAAAGGAAGCGGGATTTTTACATTCCAATTTTTTTAAAAAAGGCACATTAAAAAAATCACCTGAAGCTTTCTCCGATTGGTTCTT
>Ga0129299_1002769_pt1 | contig 11552 bp, 8 predicted proteins | sample ConPoolayeCmetaG_FD_94477 | JGI IMG/M metagenome (GOLD analysis project Ga0129299, IMG submission 94477) | Hot spring microbial mat communities from California, USA to study Microbial Dark Matter (Phase II) - Cone Pool mat layer C metaG ... | reverse complement strand
TCCTGTACCACCATCACGCACCACGGACAGTCGGCGTAGTTGGTGTCCGTCAGATCATAACTGCCGACATTCTGTTCGCCGTAGAACTCTATCCAGAAGAAATCCTCAAAAGCCTCGTCGCCTATGTTCTCGACAAGCGAGCCTTCGTATACATTCGGGTAGTTGGTGTTGGACGCGATGTCGGTGATGTGGATCACGGTGCAGGGAACGCAACCGGTCTGCTCCGCGTTGCACTGGGTCCCCGGTTCACAGCCGTCGCCACAGATGCCGCCGCAGCCGTCGGATCCGCAAACTTTCCCCTCGCAATTGGGCACGCAGATGGTGTCCCACGAACCGGTTACCTCGTAGCAGGTGCCGCCGGGGACCGGCGTGGAGATGTAGGTGCCGCTCTCGATCGTTACTTCGACAAGGCGCGCCGAGATAGTGCCTTTCGATTCGAGCGTTCCCTCTTTGACCTCCGAAATCTCGATGCTGCCATCATACTGGAAGTAACGCTTGGCAATGGTGCCGGCATCGGGATCGTAATCTTCGAAGATGAGGGCGCACTCGGTGCAGGTCGCGTAGTTTTTGTTTTTTCCAGCGCCAAGGTCATAACTACCCACAGCAAGTTCGGTTTGAAGGGTTGTCTCGTCAATGTAGAACTGGAGCGAGAAGAAATCTTGCAATGCTTCGGCGCCGATCGCAGTGGTGAGACCGCCTTCGTAGCGGCTCGAGACAAGGACGACATCGGTGATAGTAACGGGGATGCATTCGCCGATAACATAGGTGTCGTCGTCTGGTTTTGCTTCGCTCTCGGTCGCCACACCATCTTCATCGTCTTTTTCTTCGCCATCTGGTAAGATACCATCGCTGTCTGGCAGGATCTCTTCGTCGGTGATTGCGTCGTTCTCGGTTGCCACATCGGTGTCTATGGCAACATCAGCGTCGCTTTTCTTGGTGTCGTTGCATGCTATACCGAGTACAAGAGAGACAAGCAGCGTCAAAAGTGTCATCCATACTTTCATGTCTAGTTCCTCCATCACGTTACGTGTTTATTTCTTCCGGAACATCCGGATATAGGAAAAGAGAAGAAGAGCGAGAATGCTGCCCCACGAGAGTGCCATGAAGATGAGAGCCTCAGTTTTCATGGACAACCTCCACTGTCGTCGTAGACCTCTTCAGCCGCTTCGCTGCGTAGATAGTGAGCACAATCACCAGAGCCAACATACCGAAGACGAGTGCTCGCGCTCCCCAGATGTAGGGGCGGTCTGCCTCCGCTACTGAGGTCATAAGTATGGTAGGTACGAACTGTTGGTATCCCCATGCACCCAATATTACCAAAAGGTAGATCGGTGTCACGTACTTGATGATGAAGCGATAGATGCGGGGAACCCGTATCTCGGCCCCTTGGTGCATCTCTTCCCATGCTTTTTCGATACCGATGACCCACCCAAAGATGATTGTTTCAATAGTAGCAAAAAGGACCAAGAATACGGTACCTCCCCAGAAGTCGAGTTCGTCTACAATCCCGTGTCCGAGGAAGAATATCACCGGTTGGCAGGCGAGAAAAGCGATGCCGCCGAGTATGAGGGCTGCTTTCTCACGTGAGATTTTGAGTTCATCCTGCAGGAAGGACATCGCAGGTTGTACCATTGAAACCGAGGAGGTGATGCCAGCAATGAAAAGGAGCAGGAACCAGATACCGGCAAAGAGCGCGCCGAGCGGTATCTTGCCAAAGATGAGCGGCATAGTGACGAATCCGATGTTGAAGAGGCCACTCCTGGCGATTTCCATCGTACCCACTGCTCCAAAGAAGACAAAGGCCGCGGGGATGACCACCGAGCCGCCGAGAATGACCTCGCAGAACTCGTTTGTCGAAGCGGCGGAAAGCCCTGACAGCACCACATCCTCATCTTTTTTGAGGTAACTCGCGTAAGCGATAATGACTCCCATGCCGATAGAGAGGGTGAAGAACATCTGCCCTGCTGCTTCGAGCCAGACCCTTGCGTTACCGAGACTCTCGATGTCAGGCGTCCAGATGAAGTTGAGCGCATTCGGTATCGAGAGGTCTGGTCTTGCCGGATCGGGGGTTCCGAGAGTGAGTGTCCGCACGACGAGGACCACCGCGAGAATGAGGAGGATAGGCATTCCGATGCGCGAAAGTTTTTCTATGCCTCCGCGTACACCGCGGTAGATGAAAAAGAAATTGAGAATGAAAGTGATGGTGAAGAAGAGATATGCCGGGCCTATATGAGAGAAGTATGTGTTTTGTTCGAGACCTTGAAAACCGGAAAGGAAAGTACGCAATTCTGGTTGTCCACCGGTGGTAGGCAAGGTGCCGGTGAAGGCGAAATAGGCATAAGCGAGAGTCCACGATTCGATGAAGGTATAATAGATGAGAATGATAAAGGGGCCGACGATGCCAATTGCTCCGAGAATACGCGCCGCCGTGCTGTTACGGGTAACCGCCGCGAATATCGAGGTGGCGGTACCGAAGCCGTTCCTGCCGCCCATCCTGCCGAGCGTCCACTCGATCCACATAAGGGGAATTCCCAAGAGAAAAAGGGCGACGAGGTAAGGAATCATGAATGCGCCGCCACCGTTCAGAGCCGCCTTCGCCGGGAAGCGTAAGAAATTGCCGAGCCCAACGGCGCTTCCTGCAACCGCAAGGATGGCGCCGAGTTTCGATCCCCACTGTTCTCTATGGTTGCTCATTGTCTCCTAACTTAACTAATAACCGTAACGAAGGGAATTCTAACCATAAAGAGTAGAAATACAAATAAATACATTTCAACGCCTCTCATGAAGAATTTGTATTTTCGTTACTGATGCAGTAGACAACCATTTGGTACCAAGGTCTTCCAAGGAGCCGAGCCTATGTCGTTCGATGTTCGAGTGATGCCTGTCGGTCCGGTGACAACCAACTGTTACGTTCTTTTTTTCTCTGAACAGGTTTTCCTCATAGACCCCGGCGGCGATCCCGGACATATCCTCGCTATCCTGGGAGGGAAACAGATAAGTACAATCCTCCTTACGCATGGTCACTACGATCACATCGGCGCTCTTCCTCAACTCAAGCGAGAGTTCCCTCGGGCTGTAGTAGCGATCCATCGGATGGAAGAGCCTTTTCTTTCTGACCCTGCTCTTAACCTATCCGGGTTGTTCGATGCCGATTTTTCGTACCCGCTGGTCCCAGAGTGCTTGCTTGACGATGGCTCGGAGATACTCCTCCCCGACTTATCAAAAGGAAGGGTAATTCACACCCCCGGACATACGCCGGGAAGCATTTGTTTCCTTGTAGGAGAATCCCTTCTGTTTACCGGAGACACTCTGTTCAGAGAAAGTGTCGGTCGGTGTGATCTTCCGGGGGGAAACGAACGGCAACTTCTCGCAAGCATCAAAGAGAAACTCATGGTGCTTCCTGACGAAATCCGTGTTCTTCCTGGACACATGGATGAAAGTACCATCGGCCATGAGAGGCTTTCGAATCCTTTTATTGCCGAATAGGAAAAAGTGGACAAGAGTAGAGGAGAGGATATAGTGAAGAACATGTTCGCGTCCAAATGGAGGTAATGCTATGATTATGAGCGGTCGGAGAAGCAATAAGGATCGGAGGGAGGGAGATCAAGCGAGATTTCCCAAAGATGACCGCCATCACGAACGACGTGTGGGGGAGCGCCGGACGAAGGAGCGTATTCCTGTTAAGATGTGGGTGCGCAACATCGAAGGGGAGGCTAGTTACTTTCAGCAGACGGCGAATTTGAGCATGAATGGCATGTATATTCTTGCTCCTTCCCCATACGAGAAAGGAACACGTATTCAGCTCGAGTTCCAGATTCCTAGTAGTTCCCGCGTGGTAAGGTGTGTCGCCGAAGTAGTGGGTTGTCGTGAGGATGCCCCATTCTGGGGGGTGAGCGTCAAATTTGTCGAGATACAAAAGCAGGACAAAGCAGAGATAGAGAAGGCGGTAAACAACCTTATTTCTGAATACTGGTATCTGGTCGAATAAATGCACCGTTGGCAGACCGATGTGCTTGTCATAGGGAGCGGCCTATCTGGGCTATATGCCGCGCTTCTCCTTGCGGATCGGGGATACCAGGTTCTCATCGTCACCAAAGAAAATATTGACGTATCGAATAGCCATGCTGCTCAAGGAGGAATCGCTACGGTAATGGATCTGCGGCATGACAGTTTTCAGAAACACCGTGATGATACTCTTGCAGCGGGTGTTGGCCTCAACCGCGTTGCCGTGGTTGATTTTTTTGTTCAGAACGGCCCGGCAGTCATCGAGGATCTGATAAGGCTCGGAGTCTCATTCACTCGGCGTGACGACGGGAGACTCGACCTCGGTCGTGAGGGGGGTCATACTGAGCGACGCGTTGTTCATGCTGATGACGTTACTGGTACGGAAATCATCGCAGCGCTCAAAGAAAAGGTGCTAGCCAATCACCATATCGAGATATGGCAGTACCATATGGCGATCGATTTCATTACTACTCGTAAGTTTGGACTTGCTCCGGAAAATAAAGTCGTTGGTGCTTATGTGCTCTCTCACGAGGGAACGGTTGTTACCGTCGAGGCGAGGTCTGTCCTCGTGGCAACGGGAGGATGCGGGAAGGTGTATCTGTATACCTCCAATCCTGATGTGGCGACAGGTGACGGCATTGCTATGGGGTACCGTGCCGGAATACCGGTCGAGAATATGGAAATGGTACAGTTCCATCCAACCATTCTCTATCATGACAAGATTCGCTCCATGCTTATCTCGGAAGCACTCCGTGGAGAAGGCGGTGTACTCAAGACTCGTGATGGACATACCTTCATGGAACGGTATCACCCCATGAAATCGCTTGCGCCGCGTGACATCGTGGCGCGTGCTATAGACTACGAACTTAAGCGGCGCGGCGATGATTTCGTGCTTCTTGACGTGACTATGCTCGATCCTGATTTTATTGTCCGTCGCTTTCCCAACACCTTCAAAAGATGTCTTGAAGCCGGCATAGATATACGCCGTGAACCGATCCCCGTCGTTCCTGCGGCGCACTACCTTTGTGGCGGTCTCCAGAGCACGCCGACAGGGAGAACGTGCCTGCCCGGGCTTTTCGTTGCGGGAGAAGTTGCTCATACTGGACTACACGGTGCCAATCGTCTTGCCTCAAATAGTTTGCTTGAGGCGGCTGTTATGGCACGTTACGCGGCAGAAGAAATTCATCGCGATCTCGCGCACACGGATGCTGTCCCCGAGCGTTACGTACTTCCCTTATGGGATGAGCAGGGGGTCGTGGATAGCGAGGAACAGGTTGTTGTCAAGCAGAACTGGGACGAAATACGACACTGTATGTGGAATTACGTTGGTATTGTACGAAGTAATCGGCGGCTAGAGAGGGCTCTCAAAAGGATTCGACTTATTCGCCAAGAGATTACAGAATACTATTGGAACTTCCGCGTCACTCGGGATCTGCTCGAACTTCGCAACATTGCCCTTGTCGCCGAACTCATTGTCCGAAGCGCCATGATGCGTCGGGAATCACGGGGACTCCACTACACGCTAGATTATCCTTTCCAGCTGTCAGAGGCGTCCGATACGGTTATCGAGCCGGGCACAGTTTGTTCCTAATCGGTGAGATACAAAACTCCAGCGTCACACCACGTTGCTACAATAGACGGTACGTTTACAGAAGGGAAACGGCGGGATAGTTTGCCGAGAGGTGTTTCACCGTGAGTAATGAGAAAGGAAAAGATCATTCCCTCTTCTTCCGAGATGGTGCGGGTAAACACTCCTCCTTCAAGTCGGTACACGATACCGTAGAGCGATTCTTTTTCCTCTTCTGACACATAGCGGCGCAGATCGATATAGCCAGCGTCAACGACATCTTCGATGTTGTATGAGAAGCGATGTAAGAGGGCTGATCGGTTGATTCCAACCACCGTTTTATCGTTCATGGTTTCAATGTGATAGGGGAGGGTAATGCGATCCTCTTCGGGGGTTAAGAGCGATTGTGTATACATCCGGTTTTGCTCGAGCAAATCCTCGGCAAGTGGCCACAACTTCTTTTTCTGAAGTTTTTCGAATGTTTGTTTAAAGAAAGTGTGGATGTGCTTGTAGAGCAGTTCGAATTTCTCGTGAGCCTCCAGCGGGAGTCCCTCCTTCGTACGGTAGCGGTTCCATCGTTCGACGATTTCGACAGGAGAAAGAGCAAGCGCATTGGCGAGCATCGAAAATATCGATACTAATCTTCCTTGGTTGTACAGTGTTTCGATGCCTTCCGCGATCTCGTCTATCTTCAGTAGTTCACGTCGGGAAAAAGTGGGAGACTCGATGATGCGCCACGGGTACGCATGCTCTACTTTGAGACCATACTCCCGTATGCGATTGTAAATCTTTGTCCCCGGATAGAGAGAGAGTCGGTAGAGGTTCAAGCGAACAGGCCAGAGGAGAAGAGATTGTTCGATATCGCGGATAGTTTGGTCATAGGTAACTCGCGGAAGTCCTCCAATGATGTCAATCGTAAAGGGAAGGGAAGGGTAACTGTTGAGGTATCTGATGTTCTGAATGAGTTTTTCTCGGTTAAGAGAGGTGGTTAACTGTTCAAGCACTTTTGGATTGAATGATGGAATGCCGATGTGCAGTAAGACGTTCATCTCAGCGAGGCGCCTTATCTCTTCGCGCGCCAGGAGATCAGGACGAACCTGCATTTCAATGAGTGCCCCCGGGAGATATTCTTCGATGAGATCGAGGACTTTCATAAAGTACTGGCGGTTGAGGTTGAAAATCGGTGCCCCGATGATGAGGTGGCGGACGCCTTGCTGACGGAAGAGAGCAAGTTCATCTTTGAGGTAGTTGAAACTATGGTGACGAACAGGAGAGAGGTGTGAAAAGTCAACACAGAAGTCACAGCGGAAAAGACAGCCTCGTGAGACCTCCCAGAAGACTGATGTCTGCTCGTTGACTTTGATGAGCCCGGTACGGTATGGTGAGGGGATGAGATCGAGCGGTTCGATGACTCGATGAGTGCCGTAACGGTAGGTTTTGGCTGCGTCATCGCGAAAGATGATATCAGCGGCGCAGCCGATATCACCTCCTTCTTCGAGAAGAGCGGTTATTTCGTAGAGTGGCAGTTCCGGTTCGTCTGGAACGATAAATCGTACTGGTCCCTTAAGGTAACTTTCAGGGTATGCGAAAGAATCATGTCCCCACACGCCGATGAGACAATCACTTTTTTCGAGGAGAGCAACGACTCTCCGGAAATAGGAGACATTCCAGTAGAGTATTTGGAATAGCACTACACGGTATCCCCCGCTTATGATGCGTGAGGCGAGAATAGCAGGCTCATCGGACATGACGACCTTGAGAATGTCGATAGAAAATCGTCCCCCGGACCGTTCCTCGACGAATGCCTTGGTCGAATGCACATGGTAATCGTTGGTTTGCGCTGTTTCGCCTTGCAATATCGTGACAACGGCGACTTTCACTGGGGAGACCACGAAAGCATATCTGGTGGTTAGGTTAAAGAGACTTCAGGTAGCTTACAATGGCTTGGAATTCCTTCGAAGATTCGGAATACTCGACTTTATCACCTTCTGTCTTGAGAACCTCCTCGAGGATGGGGATGAATGCCTTGTCCTCGTTCTTGAGGAGAACATGGGTGAGGGCGACACGCACGTATGGTTCTATGTGAAGGAAAACCGGCTTCAACTGTTCCTTGTATTGGCTCATTTTGTGTGCCAGCCCAATGGCGTAGACGGCTTGTTCGACGACCGCCGGCTCTTTGTCACCTAGTTTCTTGGCGTAACAGGCAATGTCGGAACCGCACGCTGCCACGGCTGATGCTCGCTTGGAAAACCGCTCCATAAGACCGACGGCGCGAATAGTGGAATCATAGTTCGGATCGAGACCCGCCTGTGCTTTGACCTTCTTTTCTTTGTCTTCCGGTGTCATGGCGGCGTAGTCTTTGTTGCCCTTGTTTTGCTTGTCGAGTTCAGCGAGAGCCTTTGCTTCGACTTTCTTAATATACTCCTTGCCGCTAGCAATGAATTTTTCCGCCTTCTTGATGAAGTCTTCGGCTGCCTTTGGATCCTCGAGCATCCGGGTGTAAGCATCGGCTGCCCAGATCTTAGGTTCATAGAAGATAATCCACTGCCCTTCGACATTCTGTTCTTTATCCTCGGGAGCGTTGATTGCTTCGAGTAGGTAAGGAAGTGCCTTACGGTCACCAAGGATGCCCAAAGCCTCTGCTCCCTTCATGCGGATGGATATCTCTTGGCCGCGCAAGGCGAGTTTTTCGGCGATTTTTGCTTCCTTGTCTTTCTTTTCCCCTTTCTTCTCCTTTGCCGCTTTGAGGGCGAACTTCTTGCTGACCATTCGCAGAATTGTATCGGTTGCTTTGAAATCGCCGAAGCGGGCAAGCGACACGGCAAGGTGTTCGGCAAGGAAAGGCTGCTTTTTTTCCTTTGAGAGCTGGTCATCGAGTTCTCTGATAAGGAGATCTACTGCTTTCTTTGAGCGGACGTCAGCGAGAATAATGGAGGTTTTTATCTTGGTCGTTGCATCTATCCCTGCGAGCGTTGCCATATATTCGTCATGTTTCGAACAAGTCTGTTTTTTCTTCGCCTCTGGATCCATATACTCGGGGCAGAATTGTTTCATTGCTTTGTCGCGATATTTGTCGAGAAGTTCGTTGACGGCGACATTCTGATTGTTGTAGGCACGTATGAGTTCGTCTTCCGCGTACTTGCCCAGACGGATGAGCGACTTACGTGCCTGGGGAAAGAGGCTGAATCCCTGCTCTTCATAGAAGAGGGCTGTTACGAGCGACTTCACAACGGAGGGATCGCCAAACTCGCCGATGACGCCGGCAGTAGTGTATTTGGTTCCAAAGTCTTCGTATTTCGATTCGAACACCTGCATAATCTGGGGGACGTACTGTTTCCCTGCTTCGGGCATTTTAGAAAGCGCCTCGATCGCCGCACGTTTGGCGACTGATTCAGGCTTTTCGCGTTGGCCGGCAGCAAGACCTTCAGGCGTCTGGATGGTAAAGTACTTTCCCAAGATGGGTGCCGCATTCGGGTCACCAATTTGTCCGAGAGCGAGCGCCGCTGCTTCGAGCGTTTTGAGGTTGCGGACATTGAGAGTCTTCATGCACTCATCCACAATTTCGGCGATACGGGGAATTGCGATCGGATCACCAATCTGTCCGACGGCGCTGAGTGCCATTGGGATGTCGGGTGTTTTGTCGAGGCTGAGAAGCTTTTTGACGGTTTTTTCCTTGTTGACAATGCGGTCTTTCTCTTTGATGATTTGGTTGATTGCCCATGTCCGCGATTCTTTCGAGTAGAGTTTACCGAGGTAGGGATCCTCGGGGTTACGGCATGAAGCAAAGAGCAAAGCGACCGTCATGCCGATGAACATCTTAGACAAAGTCTTCATTGTACACCTCTCGATCTGAAAGTCACCGAACCTCTCTTTTCTTTAGTGCACTCTAACAGAAAGGAGGTAAAATTCAATCTTTTTCCTGTCTAATTTTGGGAAAGGGTGTTTTTTGTTGAAAAAAGAGAAGAGCATCCTATGATATGCGTAAATTTCGATGGGAAAATGTGAGGAAACGAAGAGGAGGAAGCATGAAGATACGACAGATGAGCGACGGTAAAAAACGGCTCCAACTCTATGGATTCAACAACCTCACGAAGACTCTTTCTTTCAATATCTACGATATTTGTTATGCAATGACTCGGGAAGACCGTCGCGCCTACATCCAATACATTGACGAGGAGTATAACTCCGAGCGACTGACGAACATTCTCGAGCAGGTTGCCGAGATCATCGGCGCCAATGTGCTCAATATCGCCAAGCAGGATTACGACCCCCAAGGGGCGAGCGTTGTTGTCCTCATTTCGGAGGAAAAAGTTGTTCAAGGACGAGGAGAGGGGTGTGTGGAGACGGTTGATGAAGGAGCGGGAAATGGTGGTGATATAACGATGCACCTTGACAAAAGTCACCTTACGGTGCATACCTATCCAGAAAGCCACCCCGAAAGTGGCATCTCGACCTTCCGCGTGGACATAGATTGCTCGACCTGCGGTCGAATATCACCGCTCAAAGCGCTCAATTTCCTCATAGACAGTTTCGAGTCGGACATCATCAACATAGACTACCGTGTCCGCGGCTTCACCCGGGTCATGGACGGTCGCAAGATTTTCATAGATCACAAGATACATTCGATACAGAACTTCATACACCCGGATACGATAAACAAGTTCCACTGCGTTGATTTGAATGTTTACCAAGACAACATTTTCCACACCAAGATGATCCTACGTGATTTCGATCTCGATAACTACCTCTTCGGTGTCTCGAAGCGGCAACTCAACTCGATGGAGAAGCGAAAGATAAAGCAGCGTCTCATCCGCGAAATGAACGAAATCTTCTATGGGCGCAACCTTCCCTCGATGCCCAAGATGTTCGGATAAGTTCTCCTTGTATTTTCGTCTGGTGAGTTAATGGCCGCAGACCAACCCCAGCGAATCGATGCGTGCGCCTGACGAACCAAAAAGACCACGGATGGTGCTTCCGGTTGGGCAGGTGAGTCTGGTGGAGGAAAGATTTGTACGGCCGATTGGTGTGATTTCGTCGCTGGAGCAGTGGAACATGATACCTCGAACGAGGGTGTCGGTATAGAGCGTCATCCCGGTCGGTGTCGCTCCATCTGGGCAAGCCACCAGTGTGATGGTTCCTCTCCGTGGATCGCCAAAGGTTTTCTGCTCCTTTTCGTTTCCGTCGCGGTTGCGGCAGATGAGGCGAAGTGCAACGATTTCTTCGGTGGGACCGACGAAGAAGGAAAACTCGGGAGAAGTTTGCCCCTGGCAGAGTATCGAGCCGGGATTGCCGCCGCCCCCGCCGGCAGCGGCGGTGAACGAGAGGTGTGATGGGAGCGTAAGACGGTAGAGAGTAAATCGGAACGTTGTTGCTACCTTTTCCAGCGTAAAAAGCGAATTGACGAAAGGACGAGGCGATTTGCCGGTCGGCGTGAGAAGCCAGATGGTGCCAAAGGAGGCGAGTGTGCGATAATCAATGGGCACAAAACGGTCTGGAATCGGCAGAATTCTCCGTTTAGGAAGATTCGTCCCGACGATAATCTCACGAAAAACGGAAGCAGGATAGAGGAGGATGACACGATGTTTGTCCTTCTCGATGAGAGGGGCATGTTCGTCGAGAATCCGCACGAACGTTGCGCGATCCCTATCTCCGCAGAGAAGGATGCGCACCGTGATGACGGCGGCGATCACGACAAGGGCGAGAAGCACTATCGCAGCGAAATCACTTCTCATGACGCACGCTTCGTAGAATCTCCGCGGTGCGGGAGAAGTTGTTATCGAAAACCTGCTCTTTCATCGCGGCACTCGCCCCCATCCGATCTTGGGTCATCATCCAGTAGAAGAACTTTCGCTCGTCCTGTTTCCCATAGTGAGGGAAGAGCATAGAGGTGATGATGACGGTCGCAACGGCGGCGGCGATTGCAGTTCCGGCGATGCGTCGCCCCGGCGCCACGAAAGAGACACTCCAGAGGGACACACTG
>Ga0129299_1002768_pt1 | contig 11554 bp, 8 predicted proteins | sample ConPoolayeCmetaG_FD_94477 | JGI IMG/M metagenome (GOLD analysis project Ga0129299, IMG submission 94477) | Hot spring microbial mat communities from California, USA to study Microbial Dark Matter (Phase II) - Cone Pool mat layer C metaG ... | reverse complement strand
GGGATGTGGCGGGCGGGCGGCACCGGTTGTTGCCGGTTGTGGCGCAGCGGGTGCGCGGGGCGCGGTTGCTGGCAGGGCCAGTGGCGCGCGAGGAACAGGTCAACGCATTTGACACAATGGATTGAACGGAGAAGAGACGATGAAAGATTTTTCGGCGATGCAGGCGACGATGGCGGTGGGAGAGCGTGTGGAAGGATTTGTGGTGGAGGAGATCGTGCCGTTGCCGCGCCTGCGGATGAAGGCGTATGCGTGCGTGCATGAGGCGACGGGGGCGCGCGTGGTGCATCTGCATGCGGACGATGCGGAGCAGCTGTTTGCGATTGCGGTGCGGACGCCGCCAACGGATGACACGGGTTTGCCACACATTTTGGAGCACACGGTGTTGTGCGGCTCGCGCAAGTATCCTGTAAAAGAGCCGTTTACGGAGATGCTGAAGACGAGCTTGGCAACGTTTTTAAACGCCATGACGGGCAGTGATATTACGGTGTATCCGTGTGCGAGCATGAATCGCAAGGATTTTTACAATTTGGCATCAGTGTATTGTGATGCGGTGTTTCATCCGCGGCTGTTGAAGGAGCATTTTTTGCAGGAAGGGCATCATCTTGAAATAGAGGCGTCGGGGAGACTGGCGATCAAAGGCGTCGTGTACAACGAGATGAAGGGCTGCTATGCGGAGATGGAAGAGATCATCACGCGGCACCTACGGCGGATGCTGTATGAGGGGAGTTGTTATGTGCGGGACGCGGGGGGTGATCCAGCGGCGATACCGACGCTGACGTATGAGCAATTCCGGGCGTATCACGCGGGGCATTATCATGTGGGGAATGCGAGTTTTTTCTTTTACGGCTCGCTGCCGACGCGGGAGCATTTGGCGTTTCTGGCGTCGGAGTGTATGGGGGATGTGGCGGGGGGGAGGGCAGCGGTGCTGGGGAAGCCAGTGTGCCGCTGCCGTGCGCGGCGCGCGACCGTGCCCTATCCGATCACCGGGCATGAAGCGCCAGAGCGGCGCACGGCGCATGTGGTGGCATTTCCGACGCACTATATTGAAGACACGGTGATGACACTGGCGTTGCAGGTGCTGGACTATTATTTGCTGGGCAATGAAGGTGCGCCGTTGCGGCGGGCGTTGATCGAATCGCGCATTGGGAGCGGGTTGATCCACTGCGGTTTGAAGACGCACCAGCGGATGGCGTATTTTGGGATTGGTCTGCGCGGGAGCGAGCCGGAGCGGGCGGATGCATTTTGGGAGCTGGTGCAGACAACGCTGAAAAAGCTTGTGCGCGAAGGTTTGGAAAAAGAGCGTGTTAGTGTTGCGCTATATCAGCGCGAACTGGGGTTGCGAAGTGATGTATGTATGTCACCCTCGTTTATGATTATGCAGCCGGTCACGGCGTGGCTGTACGGGCTGCCGTTGGATCACTTTTTGCGCATAGACGAGGATGTAGAGGCGTTGCATGATAGGCTGCAACGCACGCCGCGGTATTTGGAGGATGTGCTGGAAGAAAAGCTGCTCAGTAATGAGCAGTACGGCATGGTGACATGTGTGCCTGACAAGGAGTATTTTGCGCGCGAGGAAGAAGCGATGAATGCGTGCATGGCGGCGCGGGCGGCGGCGCTCAGCACAGCGGAGCGGGAGCGCATTGTGGCCGAAGCAGAGCGTTTGCGGGAAGTGCAGGCCGCGCCGGACCCGCCGGAGGCAAAGGCGGCGCTGCCGCGATTAAGTTTGGCGGATGTGCCGCGCGAGCCGATGCTGTTGCCGGCCGTGACGCAGCCGGTGGGCAACGCAACGCTGATTAGCACTGACATTTTTAGCAACGGGCTTGTGTATGTGGTGGTAGGCGTGGATTTGCGCGGATTGGAGGAAGAGCTGTGGGAGTATCTGCCCGTGTACATGGATGCGCTGAACAAGTTAGGGGCAGGCGGGCTGGATTTTGCGGCGCTGGCAGAGCGGGAGGCGGCATGTTGCGCGGGCATAACGGCCAACGTGAGTGTCGTTCGGCGCCGTGATAACGGCGATGACGCGCGCCCGCTGTTGAAGCTTGGGACGACGGCGCTGGCGCGGGAGCTGCCGCGCGCGCTGGCAGTGCTGGAACAGCGGCTGTTGCAGCCGGAGTTTGGCGACTATGAGCGGTTGCGGGACGTGCTGATGCGGCAACGTGCCTACATGCGGGATAATGTGCAACGCGGGATGACGGAGCAAGCGCGCTGGCAGTCGGCGAAGAGTTTCAGCACGGTCGCATGGCTGCTGGAGCGGGTGAAGGGACTGACGGCAGCGCGGTCGGTAGAACAGATTGCCGGGCAATTTGAGCGGCGGCGCGGGACGGTGATCGAGCAGCTGGAACGGATTCGCGCGTACATTCAAACGCACCGCGCGGTATGCATAAGCATGGTTGGGGCGGAGGAGAGCGTGGAGCAGGCGCGGGAATGGGTGGCCGCGATGCAGGGGCCTGCGCGGGCCGTGACGCCGGTGGCGCACACACTGCCTGGGCGCCGCAGCGAGTATCAAGGCATAAGCTTGGCGGCGCAGGTGGCGGCGAACGCGATGAGCATGCCGGTGCTGGTGCCGAACGAAGACGTGGGGCTGATGATGTTTGTCTCGCAACAATTGACGTATGGCTATTTGTGGGATAAAGTGCGCGTGTTGGGCAGCGCATATCATGCGGCGGCATGGTACCGGCATAGTGCGGGCGTATTTGGGATGGTGAGCGGCGATGATCCGAACATTGCGCGGACACTACAGATTTACCGGGGCGTGTGCGATCACATTGAACGAGAGATGGATTTGAGCGCGAGTGGAATGGAACAGGCGATTATTGGGACGCTGAAACGGTATGACCGGCCGGTACGGGGCATGGATGCGTGCATGATCGCGCTGGAAGACTGGGCGGCTGGGATAACGCCGGACGACGAGCGGCGGGAGCGGGCGCGGCTGCTGGGGCTGCGCGGCGAAGACATTCTGCGCTTGAGCGCGGAGGTGCTGCGGCCGGCGCTTGAGCAGGCGGCGGTATGTGTGGTGGCGGGAGATGAGCTGTTGGCGCGGGCGCAGAGCGAGCTCGCGCCACATGTGTTGAGGGTGGAACCAGCGATTGACAGCACTGCAAGCAATTGATATAATCAAGCATGGAACATGCGCGATTATTTCTAGCGCTTGATGTTGACGATGCAGTGCGAAAACGGCTGATGAGCGCGATGCAGGCATTGAAACAGGTGATGCCGCGGGCGCGCTGGTGCCGGGAAGACGCGCTGCATCTGACGTTATGGTTTTTTGGGACACTGCCGCTGGCAGCGGTGAACGAGATTGCGGCGGCGGTAAGCCCGGTGGCGGAGCGGACGCCGGCATTTGCGTGCAGCCTGCGGGGCATTGGCGGGTTTCCGACGTTGGAGCGCCCGCGGGTGGTGTGGGCTGGTGTTGGCGAAGGAAGCGAGCAGGTATGCGGGCTGGCAGCGCAGGTGCGCGAGGCACTGGAGCTGCAGGGTTTTGGCGGGGAGGAGCGGGCGTTTGTGCCGCACGTGACGCTGGCGCGGATGGCAGCGCGGGCGGCGGTGAATGCGGCCGTGCTGGAACGTGCGCTGCCAGGGGTAGGTGGTTATGAATTTGGGAGCAGTGAGATTGACAAGCTGGTGTTGTATGCGAGCGAGCTGAGGCCAGCCGGGCCGGTGTACAGCGTGGTGGACAGTTGGGAACTAACCGGCGCGGGATGAGCACCACGTTGGACACAAAGTGCAGAGATTTTTGTTATCGAGTAACGTACCAGATTTTGGGACGGCTTCGATTTCTGTCCCACAAAGAGTTGATGCGGGCGATGGTGCGGGCGTTTCGGCGCGCCCGTGTACCCGTGGCGTACAGCCAGGGCTATCATCCCCACCCCCTCTTTTCCTTCGGACCGCCGCGGCCTGTGGGCATGGCGGGCATAGCTGAGCAACTGGACGTGCGCTGCACGGCGGCGATTGAGCCGGCGGAGCTGGCGGCGCGAGTGAACGCGGAGAGCCCGCGCGGGCTGGCGGTCGTGGCTGTTACGCCACTGGCGCGCCCGGCGGCGGCGATCACGGCGACTGTATGTTCGGCGTCGTATGAGTGTGAATGGCCTGCGGGCGAGGCGCCGCCGTGCGCGGCGATAGCTGCGGTGCTGGCGCGGCGCGAGGTGATGTGCAGCCGCACGACGGGCCGTGGCACGCGCACCAGCGATATTCGTGCGGGCATCTACGACCTTCGATGGAACGCGCCCAGGCTGGAGATGCGGCTGGCACTGACATCTGAATGTTATGTGCGCCCACAGGACGTGCTGGCAGCGCTGACGGGGTGGCCGGATGAGATCATCCGCCGCATCGCGCTAACCCGCACCGGTTTTCATTTTTATGGTGAAACCGGGGCCACCCTGGAGCAGCATGCAACGAGAAATCCTGATTGACACACAAGAATTCCAAGAGCGGCGCGTCGCCATTTTGGAAGACAAAATTCTTGAAGAGTACTACATCGAACGCGCCGGCACGCGGCGGCAGATCGGCAACGTGTACAAGAGCCGTGTGATCAACGTTGTACCAGGTATTCAAGCCGCATTTGTAGATGTTGGACTTGAAAAGAACGGCTTTCTGCACATAGATGATGTGGATGTCAGAGTGGTAGACGGAGTAGAAACGGAAGACGGTGAAGAGCGCCCGGCGCCCAAAGCGCGGCACGAACGCCAGATTGGCGACCTATTGAAGGAAGGGCAGGAAATCATCGTGCAGGTGATCAAAGAGCCGCTGGGCACGAAGGGGGTGCGGCTGACGACCAATTTGAGCCTGCCGGGCCGGTTTTTAGTTTTGCTACCGAACGAGAAACAGATAGCGATATCGCGCCGCATCGCCAATCCGGAAGAGCGCAAGCGGCTGCGCCAGCTTGCGCAACAAGCCAAGCTGCCGGAGAATTGCGGACTGATAGTGCGCACGGCGGGCGAGGGCTGTACTGAAAAAGAGTTTCTGACCGACGCGCACTATCTGATCAACTTGTGGGAGATGATTCAGAACAAGGCACGGGTGGCGCCGGTGCCTGCGCTGCTGCATGAAGAGTTAGATTTGGTGCTGCGGACGATCCGTGACAGTTTTTCCGAGGATGTATCACAGATTGTGATCAACTCGCGTGAGGAGTACAAGCGTGTGCAGTCGTTTGTGCGGCAGCTGGTGCCCGGCGCGCACCGCGAGATCAAGCTGTATGAAGGCAAAGTGCCGATTTTTGAGCATTGGGGCGTGCAGAAGGACATCGACCGTGCGTTCCGGCGCAAAGTGTGGCTGAAGTGCGGCGGGTACATAGTGATAGATGAGACGGAAGCGATGGTAGCGATTGACGTGAATTCGGGGCGGCATACGGGCTCGGGCGGGCTGGAGGAGACGGTGACCCGCACGAACTTGGAGGCGGCGGACGAGATTGCGCGGCAGCTGCGGCTGCGCAATATTGGCGGGCTGGTAGTGATAGACTTTATTGACATGCGGAGCAAACAGAACCAGCGCGAAGTGTTGGCGCGCCTGCAGGCGGCGCTGAAAAAAGACAAAGCCAAAAATTCGATTTTGCCGATCAGCGAGTTTGGTTTGGTCGAGATGACGCGGCAGCGGGTGAAGGAATCGATCAGCGATGCGGTGTATGACCAGTGCCCATATTGCAAGGGGCGTGGCACGGTGAAATCCATAGTCAGCGCGTGCATAGACGTGCAACGCATGTTGAAGTCGGTGTTGCTGAACCGGCCTGAGCGGGACATTCGCATCGAAGTGCATCCGCTGGTGGCTGAGAGCATGCGCGAGAACATCGTCGTGCTGCAGAATCTGGAGCAGAAATTTCGCGCGCATCTGACGGTGTGCAGCCGCGAAAAGCTGCACATCGAGGAGTGCAACATTTACGAACATCGAACGGGCAAATTGCTCGAATCAACAAAGTAGGGAGCGCATGAAGGAGCAGCAGAAAGGGACGCGGCTGGCGCCGCATGTGATTGACATGACCACGCACGATGGCGAGTATCGCGAAATTTTGTCTGGCGCGCCGCAGAGCGCGGGCATGCGCGCAGGCTTGGTGACGCTGCAGCCCGGGGAGGCGGTGGGGCGGCACAACACCGGCGCGCGCGAGGAAGTGATTTTGGTGCTGGAAGGCGCGGGGCGCGTGGAGGTTGTGGGCGGGGCGCCGCTGGAGGTGCGCGCGCCGATGGCCGCCTACATGCCGCCGCACCACGAACATGACGTGATCAACACCGGCGCCGGGCGGATGCGCTACGTGTATGTTGTTTCGCCCGTGACGTCGGTCGGTGTATGAGTGGCGAATGTGCCACCGGGGCGCGGCGTGAAATGGCTGTGCCGGCAAGCCGCGTGGCATGCGGCGCGTGTTGCACGATGGTGGAGCAGCTGGGAGTGCGCATCCACGGCCGGACGATTTTGGAAAACATCAATTTGCACGTGCACTGCGGCGAGTTGCTGACGATCATTGGGCCAAACGGCGCGGGCAAGACAACCTTGCTGCGCGCGTTGATCAATGAACTGCCACACAGCGGCAGGCTTCGATTCAGCGCCATACGCGATGGACGCAGCGTGGCGCAAGCCGTGATTGGGTATGTGCCGCAGAAACTTGATATTGACCGCAGCATGCCAGTGACAGTCATGGAATTGTTTGCGGCGGCGGCCGGGCGGCGGCCGGTGTTTTTCGGCGTAAGCCGCCGGGTGCGTGAGACCGCCATCCACAATTTGGAGGCTGTTGAAGCTGGGCAGTTGGCCGACCGCCCGCTGGGGCGGCTGTCGGGCGGGGAATTGCAGCGTGTGATGCTGGCGCTTGCGTTGGCACCGAAGCCGGACATTCTGTTGCTGGACGAGCCGCTGGCGTCGGTAGACCATGCAGGCGTGGCAGCGTTTTACCGCACGGTGGCAGCCGTGCGCGCGCAACGTGACATGGCCGTCATCATGGTATCCCATAATCTGGCGGAGGCCGCGCGCATTGCCACGCGCATGGTGTTTCTCAACCGAACGATTGTGTGTGAAGGAGCGCCCGCGGAAGTGCTGGCGCATCCGCTTGTACAGGCGACATTTGGGACATCAGCGTGGCGGGTAGAAGCGACGTGAGGGGGCATGCGTGGTATGCGCTGCGGCGAGCCACGTTCAATGTTGTGATCTGCCGGACATGCAGATGAGCGCGAAGTTACTCAGCGCATTGCCCTTCGAGTGGGCGCAGTATCAATTTATGCAGATGGCGTTGACAGGGATTGTCATACTGGCCCCGCTATTTGCGATATTAGGCTGTTTGGTGATCAGCAATCAAATGGCGTTTTTTGCCGATGCCATCGGACACTCTGCGCTGACCGGCATTGCACTAGGCGTGCTGGCGGGGCTGCACGAGCCGCTGTGGGCGATGTTGGTGTTTGCCGTGATGCTGGCGGCGGCGATCGCATGGTTGCGGCACAAGCAGCTTGCGCCTGCCGACGCCGTGATTGGGCTGGTAATGTCAGGGACGGTTGCGTTGGGGATTGTACTGCTGTCGCGGCAGGGAGGATTTCACCGCTATGCGCGCTACCTTGTGGGCGACATATTGACGATTGCGCCGGCCGATGTACGGCGGGTAGGCGCACTGGCGCTGGGGGTGGTGCTGCTCTTGGCGTGGCAGTACAATCGGATTGTGTTAGTGATCTTGCATCGGCCGTTGGCGGCAAGCCGCGGCGTGTGCGTGTGGCGCACGGAGCTGCTGTTTACTGTCCTGATTGCCGTGAGCGTGACATTGAGTATCGCATGGATGGGGTTGCTGGTGATCAACTCGCTGCTGATACTGCCGGCGGCGGCGGCGCGCAATTTGGCGCGCAGTGCAGCTGCGTATGTGCTGTGGGCCGTTGCCATCAGCCTGACGTCAGGCATAGGCGGGGTTATCGCCTCATACTACTTGTCCAGCGCAACGGGAGCGACGATAGTGTTGTGCGCGCTGCTTTTATTTGGAGTGTCAGTGGTGGTGCGGCGGTAGCATGTGCAAGGCATAGCGAACGCGGGTCGGAACGCGCGCGCAATTTGTAAAGCCGCGGCGGGCGTGGAGCCGATTTTCGGTCATGTCGGAAAATGTGTAGAGAAAGGGCTAAAACTGGAAAAAAGGGCGAAAAAATGTCGGATTTTGTTATTGCATGAGGCGGGCGGTTGTGTTAAACTATGAGTAAGACAGTGTAAAAAAACGTAACGTAACACACACAAGGAGACGAAGCATGAGACTGGCAGCGAGAGTAGGTGCGATGGCAGCGCTGGTGTATGGCGCGCTCACGGCGCAGGCGGTATTGATATGTTATGAGGGGTTTGATTATGCGCCCGCGCCGAAGTTGTTCGGGCTGAATGGCGGGACGGGTTTTAACGGCGCATGGCAAGTGGACACACCGAATGGCGCGTATGCGGTGGACGCGCCCGGCTTCACGTACAACAGCGGGCGGGATCTGTACGTAACTGGTAACCGGGCTGTCATGACCAACGCAGCCACGTGGGGCAGGCCCACCCGCATGGTCGCCGGCGGGCCATACGGCAGCGATCCGGGCACGACGAACTGGATTAGCTGCATCATGCGGCTGGATTCACCGACTAACGAAAATATTAAGTTTCATGAGATTACGTTGCACGATGGCTCGGCTCCGGGTGGCCCGCATCTAAGACTCGCCGCACACAACGCGTTCAATCCGAAGTGGGCGATGTATGTACAGGGTGGCCCGAGCGCGAAAAGCGGAGTGGACATTATACCGGGGCAGGCGGTGCTGCTGGTAGCGCGGATTATTTTTTATGCAAATCCGACACAGGATTACGCCGTGATGTGGGTCAATCCTTCGTTGACATCGGAACCGATACCGAGCGATCCTTTGGCGGCGAAGATGTACGTGAGTCACTTCGAGTGGGATCGAATCGACATATTATCCCGTGAACGCCAATTCAATCTTGACGAGATTCGGATAGGAACGACGTGGGATGACGTGGTGCCGGACGAGCCGACGCCGGTGGAGACGCCGGTGAATCAATTGCCGACAAATGGGGCGACGGGAGTATCGCTCACGCCGGTGTTGCAGGCGTCGGCCTTCAGCAGCAGCAAGACGGACGACGTGCATGAAGCGAGTATCTTTGTGTTGACGACGGCTGATGGCAAGAGCACGGTTATCAGCACGGGAGCGTATACGGCGATCACGGTGCCGGCCGGGCTATTGCAGCCGAGCACGCGTTATTCGTGGTCCGTGCAGTACAAAGGGACGAACAGCCCGAAGTGGAGCGCGTTGTCGGCGGCGACGAGCTTTGAGACGGAGTGGTCGCACGCGCCAGTGCTGCTGGCATATGACGGCGCGGCGTACGCGGCGGGGCAGGTGACGATCGCCAACAATAACGGTGGCTCCGGCTGGAGCACGCCGTGGCAGTCTGTTGGAACAATTAACTTCACGTCGCGGGTTGGTGTAGACACGCCGGGAATGCAGTATATGTTCACGGCGCCGGTAGATTATCTGCTGGTGACGAACAACAAGTTCAAATTAAGCAGCGCGGGGGTTGATTTTTCGAACAATCCGATAGAAGTGCCGTTGTCGCGCGCGGCGCGCGAAGTTGGGATAGATGGGGCGGCACATTTGCTGAGCGGCAGCTATTACGGCAGGACGGGCACGACGAACTGGTTTAGTTTCCTGATCAAGTATGAGCTTGGGGACACGAGCGCGCGCTATGGCATCGGGTTGAATCCTGATTTTGCCAACGATGCGCCATATCAGTTCTTTATCGGCAAGCCGGCGGGCGAAAACTATTGGGGAGTGGCAGGCAGCAACGGCGTGTTCAAGGCGGTATCGTCGGTGAGCGCGATCGATGGGCAGCCGGCGTTTTTGGTGTGCCGTGTGGTGTATGGCGCCGCGGACGAGCAGGTGCATCTGTGGGTGAATCCCACTTCGCGGGCGAGCGAGCCGAGTGCAGGCAGCGCGGATGTGGCGACGAGTGCGCCGAACTTTTTCTTCCGCTATATTGATGTGGTGGCGCAAGCAGCGAGCGCAGCGCCGACGGTGTACATAGACGAGCTGCGCTTTGGCAGTGGCTGGCAGCAGGTGATGCCGCAAGGGCCGCCGCCGCCACCGGTGGTAGGGACGCCGACGAACGTGGCGCCGGCCAATGGCGCGGTGAATGTGGCGCTGCCGGTGACGCTGCAGGCGACGCCGTTTGTGGGGGCTGGTGCGGGTGATTTCCATCAGGCCACGGATTTAAAGCTTGTGTCGCTCAATGGGGTGCAGACGCTGTATAGCACAAGCGGGCTGACGAGCGTGACGCTGCCGGCGGGCGTGCTGAGCGCGTCGACGCGGTATACATGGCAGGTGCGGTATCTTGGCACGAACAGCAGCGACTGGAGCCAGTGGTCAGCGCCGACGGTGTTTACGACGGCACAGGGTGCGCCGCGCCTTATGGCCTACGACGGATGCGATTATGTGCCGACGAACCGGATCGGCGGGCAGGCACGGGGCTTCGGCTGGGCCGGGCCGTGGGAGGAACAAATCTGGAACACCCTGCCGCCAGGGACGTATTACTACACGCAGGTGGCGGCTGAGTCTAATGGGCTAAGTTACGGCGATCTGGAGATTAGCAGCAACCGCTTTGTGACGACGCCCAACGGATGGTCATTCAACACGAACAACCCGAGCACTGAGTCGGCCGCTATCTGCCGCAACCGGCGGGTGCTGAGGCTGGACGGCGCGATGCATTTGGTGACGTCGAGCAATCTGTTTGGGAAGCCGGGGACGACGAACTGGCTGAGCGTATTGGCGCGGTTTGAGGGAGGCTCGCCCAAAGAGTTCGGCGTAGATTACGCCAACAACGGTGACATAGGGCTGCTGGCGGCCGGACTTGTACCGGACACGAGCACATGGGGCGTGTGGGTGCCGGGGACGGTGCTGCGGGCATCTTCGACGGTGGATGCGAGCAGCGGGACTGCGTTCTTAGTAAGCCGGCTGATTTCGGGTGAGACGGAAGACACGCTGCATTTGTGGGTGAACCCGGCATTGGGTAGCCAGCCACCGGTGTCCAGTGCGGTGGAGCTGACGGGGATACCGCACATAGAATTTGACCGGTTGGGTTTGCGGGCAGAAGGGTCGCCGGCGCCGAATGCAAGTCTTGACGAGCTGCGCTTTGGCGATTCATGGGAGAGCGTGACGCCGGTAATACCTGAGCCGGCGGCGCTGCTGGGCGTGCTGGCGCTTGCGGCGCTGGTGCGCCGGCGCTAGGCGATTGGGAAAAGGTGTGAAAGCGGGCCGCCAGCCGCGTGCAGCTGGCGGCCTTCATTATGCGCGAATCAGTTTGTGCACCGCGGCCTGTGACGATGCACGGGGGGGAGCTTGGATTCGGCGACAATGGGGGGCGGCTGGCTGCGGCGGCTTGATGCGCGCGGGGTAAAAGGGCAACGAGGCCGTTGCCCCTCCATGTATCGGTATCGGTATCGGTATCGCAATCGAAATTGTCATGGAGGGCGGCTGGCTGCGGCGGCTTGATGCGCGCGGGGTAAAAGGGCAACGAGGCCGTTGCCCCTCCATGTATCGGTATCGGTATCGGTATCGCAATCGAAATTGTCATGGAG
>Ga0129299_1002767_pt1 | contig 11556 bp, 8 predicted proteins | sample ConPoolayeCmetaG_FD_94477 | JGI IMG/M metagenome (GOLD analysis project Ga0129299, IMG submission 94477) | Hot spring microbial mat communities from California, USA to study Microbial Dark Matter (Phase II) - Cone Pool mat layer C metaG ... | reverse complement strand
GGACAAGGGGACAAGGGGACAAGGGGACAAGGAGACAAGGAGAGAGATGGAGGTCAGGGTCAAGGTCAACGGCGAGCAGTGTGTGTGGGAGGTGGCGCCGGGCGAGTCGTTGATGCGCCTCTTGCGGCGGGCGGGGTATACCAGCGTCAAGCACGGCTGCGAGGACGGCTCCTGCGGGGCCTGTACGGTGCTGGTGAACGGCGTGGCGCGTTCGAGCTGCGTCACGCTGGCCGCCCAGGTCGACGGGGCCGAGATCACCACGCTCGAAGGATTGAGCGGCCCGCAGATGCGCGGCTGGAAGGGCAGCGAGCCGCTGCACCCGCTGCAACAGGCATTCATCGAGACGGGGGCGATGCAGAGCGGCTATGATGCCCCCGCGCTGATCCTGGCGGCCAGGGCGCTGCTCGACCGCAACCCCAACCCCAGCGAGGCCGAGGTGCGCGAGGCGCTCAGCGGCGTGCTCTCCCGCGAGACCGGCTACGTCAAACCGGTGCAGGCGGTGCTGCGGGCGGCGGCGATCCTGCGCGGCGAAGGGGTCCCGCCCCTGGAGGGCGAGGCGGTCTATCCCATGCCGCCAGCCCTGCTCAGAGAGCCGCCGGCGCCGCCCGCCGCGGAGGAGAGAGAGCCGCGCGTCCAGCCGCGCACGGTTGTCTTCCCCCGGCTGACCATCGCTCCCGAATCCGACGGCCTGCGGGTGGTGGGCAAACCCGAGCAAAAGGTCGACGCGCTCAAATTGGTGCAGGGCAAGCCTGCCTTTGCCGCCGATGTGGAGATGCCAGGGATGCTCTACGCCAGAGTGCTGCGCAGCCCCTATGCCCATGCCCGCATCCGCCGCATCGACGCCAGCCGCGCCCGTGCCCTCCCTGGCGTCCACGCCGTGCTCACGCACCAGGACATCCCCCGCGTCGTCTTTTCCACCGCCGGCCAGTCCGACCCCATTCCCGGCCCGCTCGACTTTGTCAGCCTGGATAGTAAGGTGCGCTATGTGGGCGACCGCGTGGCGTTCGTGGCGGCGGAGAGTCCCGAGATCGCCGAAAAAGCCCTGCGCCTGATCGAGGTCGAATACGAGCCGCTGCCGGCGGTGCTCGACCCCCGCCAGGCGATGGCGCCCGGCGCGCCGGTCATCCACGACGAACCCGACTATGTGCCTTTTGGCGAGTGCGACCCCAGCCGCAACCTGGCCGCCGAGATCCGCATCGAGCTGGGCGACGTCGACGCGGCGATGGCTCAGGCCGACCACGTCTTTGAGGGCGAGTACCAGGTGCAGCGGGTGCAGGCCGCGCCGATCGAACCGTGGACCTGCCTGACCTATTGGGACGAGGACGACCGGCTGGTGATCCGCAGCTCCACGCAGGTGCCCTTCCACGTCCGCCGCATCCTGGCGCCGGTGCTTGGCCTGCCGGAGAAGCGCATCCGCGTCATCAAGCCGCGCATCGGCGGCGGCTTTGGCAACAAGCAGGAAATCTATGAGGACATCGCCGCCCATCTGACCATCGTCACCGGCCGGCCGGTGTTGCTGGAATACACCCGCCAGGAGCAGTTCAGCGCCTCGACCGTCCGCCACCCGATGATCATCAAGATGCGCACCGGCGTCAAGAACGATGGGACAATCATCGCCAACGAGATGGTCATCCTCTCCGACACGGGAGCCTATGGCAACCATGCCCTCACCGTGACCGGCAACACGGGGCACAAGGCCATGTCGCTCTACGACGCGCCCAACATCCGCTTCTGGGCCGACATTGTCTATACCAACACGGTCCCTTCGGGGGCCTATCGCGGCTATGGTGTGCCGCAGGGCTTTGCCGCGCTGGAACCGCACATCGAACGCATCTGCCGCGAGATGGGCTGGGACCCGCTCGAGTTCCGCCTGAAGAATGCGGTCAAGGCTGGCGCCGAGCATCCCATGAGCAAGGTCTGGAGCGAGGGACGCGAGGCCCACGGCGAACTGCTGCACACCTGCGCGCTGCCGGAAGCAGCGGCGCAGGGCGCCGCCGCGTTCGGCTGGCGGGCCGGGCCGGACTATCGAACGGTGCCCGGCGCCCCTCACCTGCGCCGTGGGCACGGCGTTGCTTTTGTGATGCAGGGGACGGCGATCCCCTATCTGGACATGGGCGCCGCCTCGCTCAAGATGAACGACGACGGCTCGTTCAACCTGCTGATTGGCGCCACCGACCTGGGCACCGGTTCCGACACAGTGCTGGCGCAGATGGCGGCTGAGGTGCTGGGCTGCCAGGTGGACGATGTGCTGGTCTATTCGTCGGACACGGATTTCACGCCCTTCGACAAGGGGGCCTATGCCTCCAGCACCACCTACATCAGCGGCGGGGCGGTGGTGCGCGCCGCCCGCCAGGTGGCGGAGCAGATTCGACGCGTCGCCGGGCGCATGCTGAACGTGCCCGCCGACGAGATCGAGCTGCGCGAGCGCGCCGCCTGGGCGCCGGACGGTCGCTCGGTGACGCTGCGCCAGGTGGCGCTGGACAGCCTGCACCATCAGGACCAGCACCAGATCATGGGCATCGGCTCCTTCTGGAGCGAGTTCAGCCCGCCGCCCTTTGCGGCGCAGTTCGCCCAGGTGCTGGTCGATACCGAGACAGGCCAGGTGACGGTGGAGCGGCTGCTCATGGCCCTCGACTGCGGCAAGATCGTCAATCCGCTGACCGCCAGCGGGCAGATCGAGGGCGGCATGAGCCAGGCGTTGGGCTACGCCGTCAGCGAGGAGCTGGTGTTGGACGAAGAGGGCCGCATCGTCAACCCGCGCTTTGACGACTATCGCATCTTTCGCGCCGACGAGATGCCGCAGATGGAGGTGATCTTTGTCGAGACGTGGGAGCCGACGCACCCCTTTGGCGTCAAGGCCGTGGCCGAGATCCCGCTGGACGGCGTCGCGCCGGCGGTGGTCAACGCCGTCTATGACGCCGTCGGCGTCCTGATCCCCAGCATCCCGCTGACGCCAGAAAAGGTCTGGCGGGCGATGCACCCTTTTGCTTCGTCGCCTTCGGCGGCTCGCTCAGAATGACAGGTTGGAAAATGCGAGTGTAAACCTGATTCGACGGGAAAAAGAACCATCCCAGGTGCAATCCGTGCAATCTGTGTAATCTGTGGCAAATAGATACGAATTGGGCCCAAGCAGGGGTACTCATCTCTGGAGGAAAGAGACATGATCAAGATTGTTGCCGATACGTTGACCAGCATCCCGCTCGACCAGGCCCGCGAGCTGGGGATCGCCATCCTGCCCCAGTTGATCATCTTTGGCGAGGAGGTCTACCGCGACGACACCGAGATCGACACCGAGACCTTTTTGCGCAAACTGCGCGCCTCGCCGACCCTGCCGACCACGTCGGCCCCGCCGCCGGAGCTGTACAGGCCGATCTACCAGCAACTGCTCGACGAGGGCCACGAGATCCTCTGCCTGGGGCCTTCTGCCGAACTGAGCCACACGGTGCAGTCGGCCTATGTCGCGGCTCAGGAGTTCGAGGGGCCTATCCGCATCATCGACACCCGTTCGATCGGCGGGCCGTTCGGCACGATGGTGCTGCTGGCCAATCAGTGGGCGCGCGAGGGGGCCGACGCTGACACGATCGAGGCGCGCGTCCGCGACCTGATGGCCCGCCAGCGCATCTATTTCGTGGTCGACACGCTGGAGTATCTGCACAAGGGCGGCCGCATCGGTGGGGCCAGGGCGCTGCTGGGCAGCGTCTTGCAGATCAAGCCGATCCTGCACATCCAGAACGGGCGGGTCGAGCCGTTCGAGCAGCAGCGCACCAAGAGCAAGGCGCTGGCCCGCCTGCGCGAGCTCGTCGTGACCGAGTGCCCGCACAGTCCGGATGCCTATCCCTGCGTCATGCACGCTGACGCAGAGGAGGAGGCCAGAGTGCTGGCCGGCTACCTGTCCGCCGAGCTGGGCGTTGGCGAGGTGCCCATCTTTGTCGTGCCGCCCGCTATCGTCGTCCATGCCGGCCCCGGTGTTTTGGGCGCTGGCTTCTTTGTCCAGCCATGATCGCCATCCACCGCGTAGACACCGACAGCCGGCGTGACGTCGAGCGTTTCGTCCGCTTCCCGTTTCGCCTCTACGGCGACTGTCCGCAATGGGTGCCGCCGATCCTGTCCAGCGCGCGCAACCGCCTCTACCGCAAGCGCCATTCGTTCTACCGCAATGCGGACGCCGATTTCTTTCTTGCCCTGCAGGGGGATGAGGTAGTTGGGCGCATCGCCGCTGTCGAACCACGGCGGCGCAACGCCTACCGTGGTCAGCGCGGCGCCTTTTTCTGCATGTTCGACACGGTCGAAGACGCCGAGGTCCCCAGGGCCCTCTTTGCCGCCGCCTGCGACTGGGCGCGGTCGAGGGGGTTAGAGCAGCTCAGCGGCCCGGAGGCGTTCGCCCCTTTCGATGGAGTGGGGCTTTTGGTCAAGGGGTTCGAACATCGCCCGGCGCTGCTGCAGGCCTACAACTATCCCTACTACGACCGGCTGGTGCGGGAAGCGGGCCTGCACAAACAGACGGATTACATCTCGTGCTACTTTCCGGGCAGTTTTGAGCTGCCGGAGCGGGTGAGCCAGCTTGTGGGCAAGATCAAGGAGCGGCGCGGCTTGCACACGGTCACCCTGCGCAGCCGCGCCGAAGTGCGCGCGGTCGCTGCCCGCGTGATCGCCGCCTACAACGCCGCCTTTGCTCACAACCGCGAGTTCGTCCCCATCGACGAAGCCGACGCCGGGCGGATCAGCGGCATCCTGCTCAACATGACCGAACCCGAGCTGATCACGATCGTGGCCAAGGGGGACGAGATCGTTGGCTTTACCCTGGGCTTTCCCGACGTCTCGGCGGCGCTGCAGCGCTGCAAGGGGCATCTGTTGCCCTTTGGCTGGGCGATGATTCGTCGGGAGGCGCGGCGGACGAATTGGGTCAACTTTAACGGCGGGGGCGTCCTGCCACAGTACCAGGGCCTGGGTGTGACCGGCGTTCTCTACGACGAGATGTTCAAGACCTTCCGTCGCCGCGGCTTTGAGCACGCCGAGGTCGTGCAGATCAACGAGCAGAACGACAAGATGATCCGCGAGATAGAAGGGATGGGAGGCGATCCCTACAAAGCGCACCGCATCTACGAGCGGGCGCTCTGACCTGCCAGCAATGAGGCTCCTTTCCTTTCGTTCAGGGTCGGGGTGACAAGGGAATCCGTGTCACAATGACGCCCTTCCCCTTTTTGCCCGGCGAGGGTCTGTGACCCCTGCCGGTTGGGGGCCGCCGGGTCACAGACCCGGCGGGAGCAGGGCGGGCGGGGCGCTCTATCCTTTCGGCTTGAAGCGCGGGTTAGCAGCGCTTACCCATTCAGCCACATCTCCACTTTCAGGTTGTCAATCTCTCCAAAGTGCGCATCTCGCGTTGCTACAACCAAATCGTGTTCTAAAGCAATCGCTGCAATCCACAAATCATTCTCGGGTATCGGACGCCCTTTGAGCCGCAAGGTATTCTTGATCTCTCCATACCAACGAGCTGTCTCTGCATTACAGCCCAGAACTACACTCCCCGCTACCAGTTCATCGACCTGAGCGATGTTTTCTCGGCGTCGCTGCGATTTCCACGCCCCAAAGCTCTCCTACCGCAATACTGGGGATGAAAACTTCACTCGCTTGCGCCAACCTCTCTTTGACTGCTGTCTCAGCAGCGAACAGGGCGATGAGAATGCTGGTATCCAAGAGGTATCTACCACTCATCGGTATCCACCTGTTCGCATCCTTGCTCTATTGCTTCTTGCATCAACTCAACATCACTGCGAGGAATTGTCCCAGCAAACTGTAACAACTGTCTTCCTGCCGTACCGCGTGGCACAGAAAGCGCCAGAGCACGAGTAAATTCCAACACTTGACGCTGTAGGTCATACGGCAGGGATTGTAATTGTTCCATCACTTTTTCTACAATTCGGACATTCATCTGTTCACTCCTCAAGCGTATGCTGAAACCCCAAAGCGACATGGGCTTCCAGGAAATCTGGTAACTGCTCTCCTCCCGCAGCTTTGGAAGTGCTGAGCAACGAATCGGGGTGGCTATTGGAGTGCGATTTGGGTTGCAAATTGCGCCCAAACCTGCGGGAGGAGAGGCAGTTGCCCGTGTCTCAAGAAATCTATCTCGAGGCCACCAGGTCGGCGATCTGCTCCGGGTGCGCGGCGACGCGCACGCCGGCCGCCTCCAGCGCCGCGATCTTGTCGGCGGCAGTGCCGCTGCCACCTTCGATGATCGCCCCGGCATGGCCCATGCGCTTGCCCGGCGGCGCGGTCTGCCCGGCGATAAAGCTCACCACCGGCTTGGTCATCTTTTCGCGGATAAAGCGGGCCGCGACCTCCTCATCGTTGCCGCCGATCTCGCCGATAAGCACCACCTGCTCCGTCTTGGGGTCAGCCTCGAACAGCGCCAGGCAGTCGATAAAGCGCGTGCCGATGATCGGGTCGCCGCCGATGCCGACGCACGTGGTCTGGCCAATTCCCCTCATCGTCAGCGCATAGACGACCTCATAGGTCAGCGTGCCGGAGCGGGAGACGACGCCGACGGGGCCGGGCCTGGCAATGTGGCCGGGCATGATGCCCACCTTGGCCTCGCCGGGCGTCAGCAGCCCCGGACAGTTCGGCCCCACAAAGCGCACCCCGCGCGCGTCCAGATAGGCCTTGACGCGCACCATGTCCAGCACCGGAATCCCCTCGGTGATGCAGACGATCAAGCCGATCCCCGCGTCGGCGGCTTCCATCATCGCCTCCGGCGCAAAGCGCGCCGGGACATAGATGATGGACGTGTTGGCCCCCGTCTCGGCCACCGCCTCGCGCACGGTGTCAAAGACCGGCACGCGGCCGTCGCAGGCGGTCAGCCCGCCCTTGCCGGGGGTCACCCCGGCCACGACCTGCGTGCCGTAATCGAGCATCTGTCCAGCGTGGAACTCGCCCTCGCGCCCGGTGATGCCCTGCACCACCAGGCGGGTGTTCTTGTCGACCAGAATGGCCATTGTCTATGCCTCCAATTCGCCGCGCGCCGCTGCGACAGCCTTTCGCGCTGCCTCGGCCAGCGTCGTCGCCGTGATCATGCGGTAGGGCGAGCTGTCCAGAATGCGCCGCCCTTCGGCCTCGTTGGTGCCCACCAGCCGGGCGACCATCGGCACCTGCGGTTTGACCTCGTCCAGGGCGGTCAGGATGCCGCGGGCGACCTCGTCGCAGCGGGTGATGCCGCCAAAGATGTTGAACAGCACGGCCTTGACCTTGGGATCGGCCAGGATCAGCCGCAGCGCCGTGGCGACGCGGTCAGCCCTGGCCCCGCCGCCGATGTCGAGAAAGTTGGCCGGCGCGCCGCCAAAGTACTTGGTGATGTCCATCGTCGCCATCGCCAGCCCCGCACCGTTGACCATGCAGCCGATCTCGCCGTCGAGCTGGACGTAGGAGAGGTCGGCCTGGCGGGCCTGCTGCTCCGTCGGCGTCTCCTCGTCCACGTCGCGCATCTCGGCCAGGTCGGGATGGCGGAAGAGGCCGTTGTCGTCCAGCACCATCTTGCCATCGACGGCCAGGAGCGTGCCCTCGCCGGTGACGACCAGCGGGTTGATCTCGGCCAGCGAGGCGTCCGAGTTGACGAAAGCCTGGTACAGCCCGCGGGCGATGCGATCGAAATCCTTGTGCAGCGCGGCGGGCAGGCCGATGCCCTTGGCCAGCCAGAGCGTCTGGTAGCCGCGCAGGCCGATGAAGGGGTCAATGTGCATCTTTTTGATCGCCTCGGGGTTGACGCGGGCCACCTCTTCGATCTCGACGCCGCCCTCGGACGAGGCCATCATCACCGGTTTGGACGCCGCGCGGTCGATGACGATGCCCAGGTAGATCTCCTGGCGAATGTCGGCGGCGCGGTCGATCAGCACCTTGCGCACGGGCAGGCCTTTGATCTCCAGGGCCAGGATCCTGGCGGCGACCTCTTCCGCCTCGGCGGGGTTGTGGGCCAGCTTGATGCCGCCCGCTTTGCCCCGCCCGCCGACCAGCACCTGCGACTTGACGACCACTTTGCCGCCCAGCCGCTCGGCAATGGCACGGGCCTCGGCAGGGGTTGTCGCCACGTCGCCCTCGGGGATGGGGACCCCGTACTGCGCAAAAATGCGCTTGGATTGGTACTCGTGTAACTTCACCGTTTTACCTCCTCGAAAGATCTACAGATAACGGACTGCGCTGGGGAAAAAAACGACCTTGTGATTTTATCCGATTGGGCGGGCATTACTCACCAAAGCGGCGAATGCGAAAAATGTCCGGCGCAATCACGGCAAAGGCATATGAGAGTTCTGTGATGTGCTGATTGATCACAGAAGCGACAATCTCCGCCTTGCGAACGGGCGATAATCCTGCCAGGCGTATCAGGACAATACCGTGCGTATAAAGACGCTGACGAAAAACCATCTCCCCAAAATCCTTGTCGGCAGTGAGCAACAAGTGGCCTCCTTGGTTTGCCAGGGCAAGGACAGTCTCGTCCGAAACCCCTGCCTCGATCTCGGCCACGTACTGCACGCGATGCCCATCTCGGCGGAGACGCTCGACGATTTGACGGTCAACACTTTCGTCGGCCAGGAAATTCACCCTACCGCCTCAGTTATGGGATAAACCACATCAGCACGGAGCGCGTCCTTTGCAAATGCAATCGCTGCCAAAACTGCTTCACGCGTCAATCGAGGATGGGCATCAAGAATCTGTTCAATCGTTTCGCCGGCCGCCAGCTTTTCCAAGATCAGTTCAACTGTGATACGTGTGCCGACAATGACGGGTTTACCCATCATCACGTTCGGACTGGATACGATCCACTGCTTCTCTGTCATTCTCATTCTCCATCGTAACTGCCTGCCCTCCCGCAGGTTTGGGCGCGATCTTCGCATGGGAGGGCGCCGCAAAGCTGCTTGTCCCACCTCGGCAGACCGCCGCGATAGCGCGGTCGGCTCCAGCCGCTTGTTGACTGCATACAAATGGCATCCAGCTTTTCCAAACCCACTTCCGAGCTCACGAAATCTTCAACAGACGCAATCGGAGCAAATCGCCTGGCAATGATTCGTGTAGCGCCAAGAACCTGGCACAGGATTTCCCTGGGGAGGTGCAACACAACGTCAAATGCACTGCCTCCCGGCCGCCTAACAGCCTAACGGCACGCGCGTGAGCCGCACGCGGAGCGAGCGAAGCGGTCGGCTGGATGCCGATGTTGGGCGGCGCTATGCCATTCCAGCTCGCGCAGCTTCCAGAAGCTTTTCTAAAAATTGAAGGCCAGTGAGTCAATAATGGTCTTGCTCATCTCAAACCCAACTTCTTGATAGATTTCCAACAACTGCTCGAAAGTACCATTGCCACCGATGTAGGTCCAGAACTCTTCTCCAATTAACAACTGATTCTCAATGTCGAGGTACTGTAACGCAAAACTATGCTTGTACGTTGCCTTCGAACTGCCATAGGGATTATAGCCCATTGCAAAGTATGCGTTGACTTGGGGCCGCTTCGCCTGTTTGATCGCGTGGATTCTGAGCAGTCGTTCGGTTATCTCCAAACATTGCCCCTTGTTAGGTTTGGGGGACTTGATTTCGAAGTAATGTTCACGCCCGTTTACATCTTGTAGATAAAGGTCGGCGATTGCTGGTCTCTCAACCAGGGTTCCGTCTTTGACGCTCAAAACACTGTCTATCATATCGAGAAATGATAGATGCTTCCCCTTTTGGCCAAGTTGCGCGACAAGCTCTTCGATTTTTGCCGCGGCAGCTCTTGGCATGACCCCGCTTGCCTTGTAACCCCGTTGAGCAATCTCGAAGGCTTGTCGTGCGATCAGGCGGGCACATTCTTCGAAAGTGGTCCCGAGTTTTGTAGAAAACGACCGCTCGAACTCGCTGATGCGAATTACTTCCGCCGGGATGATAGCTTCATGGAATGGCTTTAGATCACCTTCTTTGGATGTGAGGGTAGCACGTCTTTCTTCGACACGGGCAGCACGACTCTCCGGGCGATGTCCTTCTATAAGCGCACGAACAAAACCCTGAAGATAGCCCTTGATCTCTATTCGCGTGCTCTTTTCAATCACTTGCGCCTCCAAATGTAAATCTGCTCGAAAAACTCCCCGGCGCGGCGACCCGTGCGGCGATTTACTTGCCGTTCAATAACATGCTCAATCTCGAACCCACACTCACTCGCTATTTCAGGGTATAGGCTGTGCTTGTCATGCACAACCACAATTGCGGGTGCCCCCCTTTCCATATGCCCCGCGGCACGCGCAAACACCGCCACAATATCTTCTCGATAGGCCCTTTTCGCTGCCTGCGATGACCCACGTGCCGCTGCGCCAATCTCAAGATCACTTTTGTCAGCCAGGTCCAAAAGCTCGTAGGCATAACGATGCTGTTCATGATAGTCAATTAAACCAACGTAGGGGGGAGACGTGATTATTCCGCTTATCTGGTCAGGAAGATCGACATATCTTGCATCATCATTCAGGACGGTGACTTTGGCGCAGGTTTGGATAGCGGCAAATTCCTCAATCCGCCTAATCGTGTCCAAACTGTAACGCCGCAAGAACCCCAGTGCTTCTTGAGTTGGACTACAGATGCGGGAGTGCTTATAGCAGTAATAAGGCTCTGTCTGTGGCTTCTTTGGAAAATCCAGGTCGAAGTGAGTTGTTAGGCGAGCCGAACGTGCCGAACGGGACAGAATAATCTTGAGTAAATCCTGACAGTGATAGTTTTGGATCAAGCTCTTATAATACAAAAGCTCCCGTCGTGCTTGTGGTGCGTACCACTCTAGCAAGTAGCTGTTTTCGGTATCACCTATGACCGCGTTATTGCCCAAGCTAAACAGATTGGGAAAAAAGGCCGCCTCGGTTCTTTGCATGATGTCAAGAATCTCAATTTGAGTTTGGCGAAGGTCGTAATGTTGTGTTTTGACTCTCGATAACAAGCAGTTGAAACTGGAGACATCACATCCAATTGAGTTGATGCCTAATACGTTGGCTTCGACCAGTGTTGTGCCTGAGCCACAGAATGGATCATATACGGTGTCACCGGGCTTGAAGTACATGCGCAGAAAGATCTCAACCAGCTGTGGAATGAACTTGCCCAGGTAAGGGTGTAGGCGGTGAACGTGCTTGGTCCGAACACGCTCTGGCAGGTCGCTCTCGCGCCAATTGAGATTTAGGTCCTCTGGCCTTATACTGGATGTTACGTCTTCGGGCAGAGTAGGGCGCTGGGCTTCTTGATGCCCCTTTATGCGTTTCTCTTCATTGGTGAGGAAACTCAATTGATAGTCTGCCATAAAGCTATTGTACTCCAAGAATGATGTATGGCAAATGCAGAGTGGGCATTAGTGGGGTACAATCGTGGCAACAAGATGACATAGCCAAGAAGTGTCCTGCGGAAGTCTCCTCCATTTTGGGGTCTTGCGCTGGTTGCGCCGTCCAACAACAGATTATACCACAGGGAAACACCTTGCCAAGAGTCTTCTTGACGAAACCCCTTCCTGCCGCTATACTTGTTCTACCCTAACCACCCTGTTCAGGAGGCAAACGTGATCAGACCGACACTTCAG
>Ga0129299_1002766_pt1 | contig 11556 bp, 10 predicted proteins | sample ConPoolayeCmetaG_FD_94477 | JGI IMG/M metagenome (GOLD analysis project Ga0129299, IMG submission 94477) | Hot spring microbial mat communities from California, USA to study Microbial Dark Matter (Phase II) - Cone Pool mat layer C metaG ... | reverse complement strand
GGTCATATGACCGCCGCAGCAATGGGCCTTGAGCGGGAAATCAACCACCGTCGCGCCCAGCACCCGCATCAGCTCATCGAGGTGGGTGGGATACTCGGGGTTATACTGCGTGTCGGGCCGGACAATCAGGCAGCCATAATACGGAGCGATCCGCAACCCCTTCAACGGATAGGTGACTTTGGCTGCAATGGCATCGTAGCCGATATCCGTCACCAGCACGTCAAGCAGATGGCGGACACTCACTGTTCCCGGAGTATAGTGCAACCCCCCGGCGGCCAGCGCCTCGTTGACCGGATCACCAACCTTAGACCTGTACTTCCCCATGTAGTCGTTGGTTTTGCGGAGATTCAGATAGCAAGCGCTGCATGGAGCAACCAGTTCCTGAGCGCCTTGATTGGCAGCCAAAGCCAGGTTTCGCGCTACTAGGCTATAGGCTGGCAATGACATAATACTGAAGTATTCGGTAGCGCCGCAGCAGTTCCAGTCATCGACCTCCTGGAGCTGCATGCCCAGGATGTCAGCGACCCGTTTGGTGGAGAGATCGTAGGCATGTGCGGTCGCCTGCAGGGAGCAGCCGGGATAGTAAGCGTAGCTGTGACCATTCGTCTGGCTCATAGTTCAATCTCCTGCTGTCGGGCAATCCGCTTAGCCTCATTGAGGATGGCAGTAAGCTGGGGCACATTCCTGATGCGCTCAGGCGCGGTGTTCAGCCGGCCTTTCTGCATCATCTCGAATCCAAGCCCACTCTTGCGCACCATCCCCAACGGGCTGTGGAACAGGTGGTAGCGCGTTGCCAGCCCGAACTCAAAGCTGCGCCCGTACAGCTCGACGTAGCCAATGAAGCTGTTCGAGAAGTCAGCATGAGCATCTCGGTGATACTGCCCTTTGGCAATGGCCATGCGCTTGAGGGTATACATGAAGTCAGTGATGGGGATTTCCTGCGGACAACGCTCCATGCAGTAGTAGCACGACACACAGTACCAGGGCGTATTGGCCCGCAACACCTCATCCTCCATGCCCGCCGCAATCATGGCGAACAGGCGACGAGGTGTGGCGTCCATATCGGCCCCGGAGGGGCATGAGCCGCCACACGTGCCACATTGCAGGCACAGTCGGAGTCGCTCGCCTCCCGGTGTTGCCTCTACTACGCGCTCAAAGAAGCTCTGTCCCATCGAATCGTCTGGCATATTTGCAGTCTCCTTTATGTGGGGACCCGCCTTGCTGGTGGCCGATCTATATGATCCGATCGGGCTAGACAGGTCGCACGCAACTATGAATGCCTTACGCGATGGTTACCTAATCGTGAGGAACAAATAATGGAGAACAATACTGCTGATCTCCTGGCCTTGTCGAGAGAGCCAGGCACATGGACTCCTTTACCCAGCATAGGGCATACCTGTACGGGCAGCTAGTGACATTTGTCACCATCAGCGTGAAGCGGTGTAATATGACCATTCGGGTCATATTGACCGATGAGAGGGCTTCTGGAGTTGGACAGCAGGTCCCGCTAGGGGAGAAAGTTATTTCGTGCTCTAAAAGGGGAGAGTTTGGGTCTCCGGCGGGACCCGATCACTACAGCATGGAGGGAGATCGTGGGATGTCCATCGCCTCAGCAAAGGAGCGAATAGCCGCCATATGCTCCGCAGGGGTTGCAAAGCCGGACCCCATTGTATTAAGAGTCAAATGGGTAGCCCCGACGGACTCCCACTCGCGCATCCGAGCTGCCCACTCTGAGCTATCTCCCGAGCCATACCTGAGACGGGCCTCAATTCCAATGACCGACCTAGACCGCCCTGCCTGTTCGAGATAGCGATCAAGCTGATCAAGGTGAGGGCGCGCCTCTGCCGCTGTACGGTAGTTCAGAAGCCAGCCATCTCCGATCCGGGCAATACGCCGCAGTACAGGGTCTGCATGGCCGCCGAACCACACAGGAATCGGTCGTTGGTGAGGCAGAGGGTTAATCCCGGCATCTGGAACGGTGTGCCACTCACCTACAAAGTGGATCAGGGGTTGGCTCCACAGCTCACGAAGCAACCGAATCTGCTCTTCAATGCGCCGCCCACGAGTATGGAAATCCTGGTTGAGCGCGATGTACTCCACCTCATTCCATCCTAACCCAACACCCAGTCGAAGTCGCCCCTTGCTCAGAACATCGAGCGTGGCAGCCTGTTTGGCAACCAGTGCGGTCTGGCGTTGTGGCAGGATCAAAATGCCAGTAACAAGCTCGATAGTCCGGGTCACAGCCGCTACATAACCGAACAGGACGAATGGCTCATGGAATGGATCCTCGTAAGTATAGGGGCCTGTCCAGCCGCCGGGGCGATCTGGATTCGCGCCCAGCACATGGTCGTAGGCAAGGATGTGGGTATAGCCCAGTTCTTCCGCGGCCTGAGCATAGTCCCGGATGGCGGCGGGATCGTTGCCAAACTCGGTTTGGGGAAACACAACACCGATCTTCACTGTCGATTGCCCCTACTTACGAAAGGCCCCCAGGCGTTAGCATACAACCTAGATGTCGAGATTGCGGACACTCCGGGCATGGGTCTGGATGAACTTGCGACGGGGAGGGACGCTGCTGCCCATCAGCATGTCGAAGGTGCGATCGGCTGCGGCAGCATCCTCAATCGTCACCTGCAGCAGAATGCGGTTCGCCGGGTCCATCGTGGTTTCCCATAGCTGACCCGGATTCATCTCGCCGAGGCCCTTGTAACGCTGAATCTCGACGTTTCCATCCAGCCCTTGCAGCAACTCTTCTTTCTCCGCCTCGGAGTAGGCGTAATAGTTCTGCTTCTTGTGCTTGATAAGGTACAATGGTGGCTGAGCGATGAATAGGTGCCCCCCCTCGATCAGCTCCGGCATATACCGGAAGAAGAAAGTCAACAGCAGGGTGCGAATGTGCGCGCCGTCTACATCCGCATCGGTCATGATGATCACCCGCCCATAACGTAATCGGGAGAGATCAAACTCATCCCCAATCCCCACACCGAGGGCTGAGATCAGCGCTTGAACTTCCCTATTTTCCAGCACCTTATCCAAACGAGCACGCTCGGTATTTAGAATCTTGCCACGTAGGGGCAGGATCGCCTGGAAGTGCCGGTCGCGTCCCTGCTTGGCGCTTCCGCCCGCACTATCGCCCTCCACGATATACAGTTCCGATTCGAGCGGATCGGACGAGGAACAATCGGCAAGTTTGCCTGGCAGGGTTGTGCTCTGTAATGGGCTGCTCCGGATGAGGTCACGTGCACGCTTAGAGGCAATTCGTGCACGCGAGGAGATCAGGCATTTCTCATAGATCGCTTTGGCCCCCCGGCTATCCCGTTGCAAGAACTCGCCGAACGCCTCCGTCACCAGCGACTGCACCAGCCCCTTGACTTCTGCGTTCATCAGCTTGACCTTGGTTTGACTCTCAAACTGCGGGTTAGGGTGCTTGATGCTGACGATAGCAGTCAGACCCTCATATGTATCGTCGCCAGTGAAGTTCTGATCGCTGTCCTTCAACACACCTGATTTGCGGGCGTAGAAGTTGATTGCGCGGGTTAAGGCTGCCCGCAATCCTTCAAGATGAGTTCCCCCATCCGGTGTGTTGATGGTGTTGGCAAACGCCAGGATCGACTCGGAGTAATAGTCCGCATACTGGATGGCAATCTCAACCTCAACACGTTCGCCCTTCAGTTCCTCAACCTCATATACGCGGCTGGCGTAGACGACATCATGCAATGCCCTCCGGTTGCGGTTCAGGTAGCGGACAAACGAGAGGATGCCCCCTTCGAAGTAAAACGTGATCTCGCGTGGGAATGGCCCAGTGCGCTCATCGATCAGATGAATATTGACACCCCGCGTCACAAACGCCATCTCACGGAATCGGTTCGCCAGGGCCTCAAACTTGAACTCCGTATCGGGGAATATCTCTGGATCAGGCAGGAATGTGATCCGGGTTCCTGTCTCCTCCGTCGGCCCGAGGCGCTCGACCTTGGTGATGGGCGTTCCGCGCTCATAGCGTTGGCGCCAGATGTAGCCATCCCTCCTCACCTCAGCTTCCAGTCCAACCGAAAGGGCATTCACCGCAGACACACCGACCCCATGCAGGCCGCCGGATACTTTGTAGCCCCCATCGCCAAACTTACCGCCTGCATGAAGCTCGGTCATGACCAGTTGAAGGGTTGAGATGCCCTCGGTCGGGTGAATGCCGACAGGGATACCGCGCCCGTTATCCGATACGGTGACGGCTCCATTCTTATGAATGATCACCTGGATGGAAGTGCAGGCACCCGCCAACGCCTCGTCAATCGAGTTATCAACAACCTCGTAAACCAGATGATGGAGCGCTTTGGTGTCCGTGCCCCCTACGTACATGCCGGGGCGTCGGCGCACCGCTTCAAGGCCGCTCAGGTGCTGAATGGTGGACTCGTCGTAGCGAGTGGGCTGCTGCCCCTGTTGCCGATTACGCGCCATCACGCTCTCCTCAGAATTTGCTGCATCACCCCATCCTCAGCGCAAGCAAAATGAGCGGTCGCTCAGGTCTGTGTCCGATCCTGAGCGCGTCGCCGTTCCAGTTCCGCCAGCAACTCGTCGCGCAGCTCTTTCCAGTAGCGATATCGATCCTTGTAGAAGACAAACGTCGCAGTAACCAGAGCCGTGATCGCAAAGGCGTGAGCAGGGATCGCTGCTAGGGTAACCCAGGTGCTGGTATCGGAAAGGAGGAAAAGTTGCTGAAGAGCCCAATTCAGAATAACTACAATGATGATCAGAAATAGAGTGGAAGACATATTCCATTGAACAACGCGCACGCTATCCCACAAGGCTCCAAACAGGCCGCGCCTGTTCATCAGCAAACCGTGGAGAGTGAAGACACTAAACATGCTTAACCACAGGACGATTACCAGGCCAATCCGCAGAGTCACGTCCATCAGCGGCCAACCCGCAAACAGGCCCAACCCCATCGCCAGCAACACGAAGGGGGTCATCACGACCGCAGCCAATACCCCCTCGATCAAGAGCAGTACAGCCACCTGGCAAAGCACTGCTGGCAATTGCAGCACAGCCCGCACCAATTTCACCTGCCCCTCTCCCACTTGCTGCCCGATGAGCATCAGGTAGAGGCAGCCCAATACAGCCCCAGCGGAGAGGGCCAAGGCATAAGTCGCCAACAGCCCCGCTGTTGATTGGACGGTCCAAACCGGTGGGGTGTAACCCAAAGGCGGCGACCCGGCTTCTTGGGCCGCCAGGAGACTCGGCAGACCGATGATCGGTAGATACTGGGCGGCAGGTAATTGCGCCACGACCTCTTCCACGGCGGAGGATAGTTCAGTCCCGAATCCAGGCATCTCTTGTCCAGACTCAATGACCCTGGGAGCCCAGATATCGCGATAGTAGTGCAGGTAAGAGACGCGCGGCCCTAGCCACAAGAACAGGTCAAGCAGCAGCGGTAGAACCAACAATCCTAAGCGACTGGCTGTGGTTTCAAAACCCTGGGAAAGTGACTCAATAACGCCGACGGGGGGTGTCGGCGTGGTGATTCTCTCAGCTACCATAAGCAAATATTGTACCACATCAGGGGAGAGCTTCCCACCAGATCGCACAAATGTTCCGATTCGCTTATGTATCGTGGTCCCCGGTCATTTGTAAGTCTGCCTGAGCTTCCCTATACTCTCTCCCAGATTGTACACATTCACGACGAGGCTCCTATGCCCAATTTGCTGCCCGATCAACGTCACCAAGTACCAGCGGAGCTGCATCCCTCACAGCGTGTGAGCACGTTCCGGGCACTCTATGAGCGCGCTGTTTTAACCTGGAAACTTATATGGGACAGGCGAGTCAGCTTCCTCCCAAAACTGATCCCGCTCCTGGCTGTAGGCTATACGATCTCACCCCTCGATCTGGCTCCCGCGCTTGCAATGGGACCGCTGGCTCCCCTTGGTGCATTAGATGATATTGGCATCCTGCTCCTCGCTCTTGGCCTATTCATTGAAGCCTGCCCACCCGACATTGTGCGGGAATACCAACGAGAACTGGGTGCGACCCGGTCGAATCTGCCGGCAGGAGGCAATGTGGTTGATGGTGAGATTCACGGGCCAGATGAGTGAAAGACGCCGATAGTGAGCTATAACCCCGAATCTCTCTCCGTCTTGCAAGCAGCCAGGCGTTCGTCAAAATTCGCGGTGAGCGAAGTGGAGTGCAGACCCTCAAGCAACTGGGGCTGATCATCTTGCCGCCAAGCTGCCATGCTCGGTGGGGGGGGAACGGTTTCTGCCCTGCCCGGCTCCCTTCCCACTGAACGGGCGCGGCTGCCCATTTATCTGGCAGCGTTTAGCAAACCAAGCTGGTTGGCAGCCAGAGTAAGAGCGATGGCTGCGCCGATCAAAATGGAGAACATCGAAACTACCAGCACCTTCAGACTGAGCGGCACATCGACATCTTCAACCGGTGCGTGCACGTCGCCTGTCTCGTATCGCTTGGGCATAACGGTTCTCCTAATATGGCGATCAAAAAAGGCTGAGCTGGCGCGCCCCGTGCGGGGGTTCCTGATCACTATCATCAGCTTCGCCTCGACCGGCATCCACCTCCGCGATGAATTGGGGCAGCCTTTTGAAATCCGCAATTAACGTCTCGCGCAAGCTCTGTTGATGTAAGGCAGCAGCAGGGTGGTAGAACGGGATCACCAGCCGCTTGCCAACCTTGCGCGGCTTGCCATGAATATGTGAGATGCGCGCTGCAGGGAACCACAGTGCCATGCTGTAGCGCCCCAGTGTGACGATCACTTTGGGGTCGATCAGCTCTATCTGCCTGAACAAGTAATTCCTGGTGCAGGTGTCTACCTCAACCTGCTCAGGGTCTCTGTTCCCAGGTGGGCGGCATTTGACAACGTTCGTTATAAACACATCCTCGCGCCGCATACCGATCAAGGCCAACATCTCAACCAGGAAGTTGCCCGCCGCGCCTACGAAAGGGCGGCCTGATTGATCTTCGTGAAATCCAGGCCCCTCACCAATGAACATGATCTGAGCATGGGCGGGGCCTTCGCCTGGGACCACATGAGTACGCGCCGTGTGGAGTGGGCATTGGGTACAAGCTCGGATCTCGGATGCGACCTGCTCTAAACTATCTTGCACGCCTGAGCCTCCCAAAACAAAATTCTCTTCCTCCGGGGAAGATTTGCACCATCGTGAGCACCGAAGAGGGGTGCTATCATTATACGACTTTCTTGCAAAATATCAGAGTGTGGCTGGCCCAACCAAATGGCAGCGCGACCTGCGTGACTTCTATCAGTCAGCAACACCTGATACAATCGGGGTTATCTTAGCCTATGGTGAACACGTCAATGGGCAAGCCTGAAACACTGGCATCGCTGACTATGGCTGATCGCCGCTCTGTCGCTCGCTTGCTTCTTCGAGCAGCGTATCAACATATGCACCTGGACTGGCATACGCCAGAAGATTGGCTGGCATCTCCTGAACTCCGGTGCTGGGTTGTGCGGCGGAACGGCTCTATAGGAGCCTTGCTGGGCGCCACCCTGCAATATGCTTGTACAGAGCCTACTCTGCCCAACAGCAGTGAAGCGGCATGGGTGCGATTTGCCGTATCAGCGGGAATGAGGGAATACGATCCCACCCTCGATACCCTCTGGGCAAACCTGCAGCAGGATTTGCAAGCGAATAAGGTCACGCTCGTTGGCTTGCTTGCAGTGGACCGGTGGATTGAGAGCTATGCTGCACGATGGGGTTTTCAACCAACCAACGCTGTCATTACCCTGCAGCGGCGGATACGAAGGAACGACGTGCCTCCTGATGATTTCAGCGGCATTCGTGATGTGCGCCCACATGAGCTTGATCAGATCGCGGAAGTCGATGCATCCGCCTTCGATCCGCTCTGGCGCTATCACCGCGGGGTTGTAGAGGCAGCAGCGCGGCAAGCAACGATGTTTAAGCTCATTGAACTAGAAGGACAGATCGTCGCATACCAGCTCTGCACCTGTCACTCAGGCACGGGCCATCTGGCCCGCCTGGCCGTGCGGCCCAATTGGCAGGGTCGGGGTCTGGGGCAAGCTTTGGTGTGCGACCTGCTGCGCCAATTTGCCTCACAGGGAGTCGACGTCGTGACAGTTAACACCCAGGAAGATAACTTCCGTTCTCGCCGTTTGTATGCGAAGCTAGGGTTTGTGCCTATCAATCACCGGGTTCCTGTCTGGACCCTGCGAATGTGACATCAGCAGCTCGGAGCCGCCACATCTTTCGCGTTGCCATGAAGGTTTGGCACACCATACTCGCCAACTAACGAGGCACCAGAGAGCATCAGTAAGATCGGTCATCCAATGTCGTCGATATTGCGGAAGGATATGTGGCACACTTCGCCTATAAGGAGGCTTTGCCATGGAGGGGCAGCCTGATACATCCAACGTAATGGAGGCAGTGCAGGCTTCGCGCCGTGTATTTTTGAAGGTGATGGTAGCGGGAGCCGCTGGATTCGCCGTTGTCTCCTGTATGCCACGCCAGCCGGAGGGGGGGGGAACGCCTGCTACGGAATCTAAGACAGAGGGCCAACTCAAGACCTTGCGAGTGGCCTGGGGTGGCGCACCTGTAACCCTGGATCCACTGAGCGCTTCTGCTGACACAGAGATAGCCTTCCTCAACGCAGTGTACGATTACTTGATTGATACCAACGCGCGCTCCGAACTAGTTCCACGTCTGGCAACATCATGGAATGTCAGCGATGATGGCCTAACCTACACTCTTCAGATTGTCGAAGGCGCCAAATTCCATGACGGGAGCGCCCTGACCATCCAGGACATCATCTGGACTTTCGATCGCTTACGCGATCCCGAGAGCGAAAGTCCGACCTCCGATCTCTATGCAGACATCGTGAGGATCGAGCCGGGTGAGGGAAACAGCGTTGTCTTCCACCTGAACAGAACCAATCCCGACTTTCTCTATAACCTGTCAGATAACCATGCGGTCATTCTCAAAGCGGATGCGCCGAACATCGGTAACGAGTTCAACGGCACGGGGCCTTTCCGGTTGGACGAGTACATTGCCGAAGATCGTGCAGTGTTCTCTGCCCATCAGGATTACTGGGGGGGCGCGCCGGGGGTGGATCGGTTGGAGTTCATCTTTTTTGCCGATACGGAGGCCGCCGTTAATGCCCTACGTGATGGTGCGGTTGATGTTGTCCTGCGGATGGACAACCCAACCTTCCTGAGCCTCTCCGCTGACCAGTCATTTACCGCCATTGACATCGCCACTAACGGTCACGATCTGGTGCGGCTGCGCGCAGATCGCGAACCTGGCAGCGACGAACGGGTGCGGCGCGCTTTCAAGCTGGCAACGGATCGCCGGGCGATCTTCGACCGCGTGCAACTTGGCTTTGGCGCGCTGGGGCGAGACACCCCTATCGGCCCACTATATGCCGCTTACTATACAGAGGAGTTTCTTCCCCCAGAGCGCGACCCGGTTGCAGCCAGAGAGCTGCTCACTGCTGCTGGTTATCCGGACGGGCTGGACATGACCTTCTATGTGCCCAATCTACCGGATCGTGTGGCGCTGGCACAAGCCCTGGCTGCCCAGTGGGCGGAAGCAGGCATCCGTGTCACGATTGAGCCACAAGAAGAGGCTGTCTACTATGCGGACAATGGCTGGCTGGAGGTCGATCTGGGCATTACACCCTGGGGCTCACGCCCGACCCCTCAGTTTTACCTCGACGTTGCTTACAAGACCGGGGCTGTCTGGAATGAAGCTCACTTCAGCGACGAGGAGCTTGACCAATACATCGAAGTGGCTGGTTCGACCCTTGACGAGGAAGAACGCCAAAACGCCTATCGGGAAATCCAACGCATCCTGATCGAACGAGGCCCAGTGATCATCCCCTACTTCTTTGCGCAGTTTGGCGTTATGGCTCAGGCCGTGAGCGGGCTGGAAGTGCATCCGTTCGCTGGGCGGACCAACCTCCGCAGAGCCACCCTATAGCCTCGCGGTTTGCGCTGCCCTTTTGCCCAGGGGCAGAACAGGGGCGAGGACGGCCAGTCCCCGCCCCTCCTTTGTGTTGATGGGAGGCACGTGGATAGATGGCACAACAACTGGAGAGGCTTCCCACACCCGGCTGGCCATCCGGTAGAGCGCTGACCAGATCGGTATGGCGATTTCTCGGCGAGTTGTTACGCCAGCCCCAATCGGCAGTGGGTACATTGATCGTCTTCCTCTTCCTGCTACTAGCGTTATTTGGCCCCGCACTCGCGCCTTACACGGCCAACGACCAGAGCCACCCCGCCGCCCAGCCGCCCAGCCCTAAGTACCCTTTCGGCACGGACTATCTGGGGCGCGATGTGTACAGCCGGGTCCTCCTCGGCGCACGCGGCATCCTACTTACAGCCGGTCTCGGCACACTCATCTCCGTCGCCCTCGGAACTTTCGTCGGTCTTCTCGTCGGATACTTGGGAGGAATCATTGACGAGGTCGCAGGTCGCTTGATTGACGCAGTTTTGGCAATGCCTGCTCTGTTGATCACGCTGGTCATTTTAGGCGTCATCCGCAACCTTGATCTACCGCCGGGAAGCTGGCAAGCGAGGCTGGCTGATCAAAGCGTGCTGATTGTGATCGCCCTCGTATACGTGCCCATTGTGGCACGGGTGGTTCGGAGCAGCACTCTGGATATTAAGACACGCGAATTTGTCTGGGCGGCTCAGATTCGAGGCGAGCCTTGGCTGTACATTCTGTTCACAGAGATCCTGCCGTCCGTAACCCCTGTCCTGGTCGTTGAGGCATCGCTCCGCTTCTCTTACGCGATCTTCCTGGTTGCCTCGCTGGGCTTCCTAGGCGCGGGGGCGCGCCCCCCTTCACCCGACTGGGGGCTGATGGTCAACGAGAACAGGGGTGGACTATACCATCTGACTCCTTGGGCGCTGAACTATCCGGCCTTAGCCATTGCTCTGCTTGTTGTAGGCGTCAATCTCATGTCAGATGGCATTAAACGCCTCGTTCAAAGGGGGGAGAGGGCCGGCTGATGATCGCTTCAAACAGCATACTTCGGGTCGAAAACCTGAACATCGACTATGAGATAGGCCGGCATTGGATTCGAATCGTGCGAGATTTCCGGATCGGGCTTGGGCCAGGCCAGATTCATGGGCTGGTAGGCGAATCGGGTTCAGGCAAGTCCACTGCTGCTTCTGCCGTGATGCGCTACCTGCCCCCCAACGGACGCACGGACCCAGCCAGTTTGATCGAATTCCTGGGAGAGAACCTGGTTGCCAAGACGCCCCGTGAGATGCGACCGATTTGGGCTACCCACCTGAAATTTGTCCCCCAGAATCCCGAGGCGGCACTGAATCCTTCCATCCGAGTGGGAGAGCAGTTGGCCGAGATTGCCAGATTGCACCGGGGGTGGGGAGCCGCAAAGGCACGAGCGCATGTGGTCGAGGCGTTCATGAGGGTCCGGCTACCTGATCCCGAAAGGATCATTGACCGATACCCCCATCAATTGAGCGGCGGGCAACAGCAACGCATCGTCATTGCAATGGCTCTCATCACCTCCCCCCGTCTTTTGATCCTCGACGAGCCGACAACCAACCTC